>Ga0187781_10004782_pt1 | contig 10078 bp, 8 predicted proteins | sample 0715_SJ02_MP02_2_FD_132447 | JGI IMG/M metagenome (GOLD analysis project Ga0187781, IMG submission 132447) | Tropical peat soil microbial communities from peatlands in Department of Meta, Colombia - 0715_SJ02_MP02_20_MG | ecosystem: Environmental > Terrestrial > Soil > Wetlands > Peat | place...
GACATTTCACCGTCTACGCGTATCGAAATCCTGGTACCCGATTTCCGGGGTCGGCTGGAGCGTGCCCTTGATGCCCTGGTTCAGGAGCCGCCCGATGTAATGAATCACAATCTGGAAACCGTTCCGCGCCTGTACCGACAGGCTCGACCGGGAGCCGATTACTCCCACTCGCTGCAACTACTTGCGCAGTTTCACGATCGCGTACCGAGCGTGGCAACCAAAAGTGGCTTGATGGTTGGTTTGGGTGAGACCGACGAGGAAATCGTGCAGGTGATGCGGGATCTGCGCAGTCACGGCGTCCAGATGCTGACCATCGGGCAGTACTTGGCGCCCAGTGATCATCACCTGCCCGTACGGCGCTATGTCGCGCCTGACGCGTTTGTTCACTTCGAGCGCGAGGCCCTTGCAATGGGTTTTGCCCACGCTGCCTGCGCGCCGCTGGTGCGTAGCTCCTACCATGCGGACCAGCAGGCGCAGGCGCTCGGCCATGTTGATCAAGACCGCGGCAAATCGGAGCTGGAACCGATGTATCGCAGCGGGCACCGCTAAATCGGCCCCGGCGCTTGCCGCAACCGCTAGTGAAGATCAAACCGCAGGCAAAGACAGTGCAATCGGCGCGATGTCTTGCGCTGCAACACCTAACGGAAATTGCCCTGCTGGCCATCGGGACCGGCGTGGTCCGAGTCGCACTTCGGATCGATGGGGGCGACTAGTCGCAAAGCCTCAGCGGTATCGATCGGAACATTTGCCGGGCGGATGTGAGCATAGTTGCTTGTTTTTCGGCTTGCATGGCCGCCTCTCTTACAATGGGCCAAGAGGAGCCCGCCAATGTTTCACGACAATCCATTTGCCGCATTGCCGTTTGCGTCGATCGTCATGCAAGCCTACATCGTCGTGATGACGCTCGCCGTGGTCGCCGGAACGTTGTTCGACGTTTATCACAAGGGCAGCGCCAAGTTCTTTGCGCTGCGCAGGCAAAAGGCGCAGGCCGCCGCGCAGCAGCCGCTGGGCGGCGGCAGGGTCTTGTTGCTTGCCCTTGCGACCGTCGCGGAGGCGGCCGTGTCGGGCGAATTTTGCAAATGGCCTCGACGGCTGTCCCACCTGTTGATGATGTATGGCTTCCTGAGCTACGCGATCTCAAGCGTGCTGATGGTCTTTGCGTACCCCGCCGGGGTGCCTACGCCGAATGTGCTGCCGAGCCTGTGGGCCATAGGAGCCCTCATGATCCTGGTCGGGGGAATATGGTTTTTCTTTTTCCTGCGCGTGGACGTGGCGCACGACGGTGCCTCGCGTTTGCATCTTGGCCGTGCCGACTTGTTCATCGGATCGCTACTGGCGAGTGCCGCATTTGCGCTTGTGTGGGGCTACGTGCAGGCGTTGATCGGCGATGCTTCAGGGACCCGCGCCTTGTTCGGTATGTACATTTTGTCCACGACACTGCTTTGCGTTTGCGTTCCGTGGTCGAAGTTTGCGCACATGTTCTTTAAACCGGCGGTCGCCTTCCAAAGAAGGATCGAGGAGGCCAACGGCTCGTCGGATCTGCCCCGTCCCGCTGCCGTTAGCTACATTGTCCGGAGTTGACTTGTATGCCCACCTATACCGATATGACAAGGTGCAACGGTTGCGGGGACTGTGTCGACATCTGTCCTTCCGACATCATGCACATCGATACCGTGCACCGCCGGTCTTACAACATCGAGCCCAATTTTTGCTGGGAGTGCTATTCGTGCGTGAAGGCGTGTGAACAGCATGCGATCGACGTTCGAGGCTACGCCGATTTCGCGCCCCTCGGACACAAAGTCAGGGTGCTCAGGGAGCCGGAAAAGGGAGCGATCTCCTGGAAAATCCGCTATCGCGACGGGCGGACGAAGCAGTTCACGTTCCCGATCCGAACCACAATGTGGGGTTCGATCAAGGCGCCGCAGGACTACCCACCACCGGATCTGCGCTTACTTGCCTCGCAACTGCTCGCCCACGAGCCCGGGGCGCTTCATATCGAGGCCCTTCCCAGCATTACGAAGGTGTAAGAACATGCGCAGAAGAACTCGCTTCGTCGATTCGGACATCCTCGTCGTAGGCGGCGGTTTCGGCGGCTGTGGAGCCGTTTACGAGGCGCGCTACTGGGGGCGGGATCTGAAGATCGTTTTGGTCGAAAAAGCCAACGTCGAGCGCAGTGGTGCCGTTGCGCAAGGACTGTCGGCAATCAACTGCTACCTGGGCATGCAGTGGGGCGAGAACCAGCCCGAGGACTTCGTGCGCTACGCGCGCGGCGACCTCATGGGTCTTGTCAGAGACGATCTGGTCTACGACATTGCCCGCCATGTCGATGCTACGGTGCACATGTTCGAGCAGTGGGGGTTGCCGATCCAGAAGAACCCGCAGACGGGCCGGTATCTGAGAGAAGGCAAGTGGCAGATCATGATCCATGGCGAGAGCTACAAGCCGATTGTTGCTGAGGCCGCGGAGAAGTCCGCTACCGAGGTCTACAACCGAATCATGGTGACGCATCTGCTGATGGACAAAACACGGCCTGGCCGAATAGCGGGTGCCGTCGGCTTTAGTGTCCGAAACGGGGATTTTTATGTTTTCCGAGCCAAGGCGGTCGTCGTTAGCGCCGGAGGAGGCTCGCACATCTACCGGCCCAGGGCCGTGGGCGAAGGGATGGGAAGAACCTGGTATGCGCCCTGGAGCACGGCCTCGGCGTACGGCCTGCTGATTCCGACTGGCGCCACGATGACGCAGATGGAGAACAAGATCGTTCTGGCGCGCTTTAAGGACGGTTACGGCCCGGTCGGTGCCTGGTTCCTGCTCCTAAAATCGCGTGCCACGAACGCTGCCGGGGCGTCTTACGAGAAGGATCGCTATCCCGAGATCAAGGCGCGCGTAGGCCACTACGTGGACATCGAACCGATGCCCACCTGCCTGCGCAACCACGCGATGCTGGAGGAAATCAAGGCCGGCAATGGCCCGATCTACATGCACACGCAGCACGTCCTGGACACCAAAGAAAAGGAAGCGATCGGCTGGGAGAATTTTCTGGACATGACCATCGGGCAGGCGATCGTTTGGGCCTCGCAAAACATCGACCCCAAGGAGAGGCCCTCCGAACTGATCACCTCTGAGCCCTACATCATGGGTTCTCACGCGACCTGTTCCGGGGCATGGGCGAGCGGACCGGAGGACTGTGCGCCGGCCCAGTACCAGTGGGGCTACAACCGCATGACGACCGTGCTAGGGCTTTTCGGCGCCGGCGACACAATCGGCGGTTGCGCACACAAGTTTTCGTCCGGCTCCTTCACCGAGGGAAGACTTGCCGGTAAGGCAGCCGTTAGGTACGTGTTGGACCTAAAGTCGCAGTCACCCCAAATCGACGATGAGGGCATCAAGGCGCTGGAGCAAGCGGTATACAAGCCGCTCGAAACCTATCGGGTTGGTAGGAATGAGATTGTGGCCGGCACGGTGGCGCCGGGCTACATCACGCCGCTGCACGGCTTGCAAAGGCTTGAGAAGATCATGGACGAGTACGTCGGCGGCTACAGCATGTTCTACGTCACAAGCGAAGAGTTGCTCACACGCGGCTTGGAGCAGCTGCATATGCTTCAGGAAGATTTCGAGCACATCGGGGCGGAGAACCTGCACCAGCTGCAGAGGGCGTGGGAACTACAGCACCGCATCGTAACGGGCGTGGCGGTCACGAGGCATACGCTTTTCAGGAAGGAGACGCGATGGCCGGGCTATTACTATCGCGCCGATTATCCAAAACTCGATGACAGCGAGTGGCACTGCTTTACTGGATCGCGCTACGACCCCAAGAGCGGCGATTGGCACATGTCGAAGCTGCCGGTCCACCGCATCGTGCCCGGATTTGAGCATTTGGCGCCGCGCGCCGGCTGACCGCTGCAGTTCATCGACGCTGTGTCGGCGCCCGATCGGCTTGTCAGCTTTTCAGCCGGTAACCGGTGCGGAAGATCCAAACGACGATCGCCAGGCAGCTCAGGAGAAACCCCACCGTCGCTGTCAGACTGATACCAACGCTGACGTCCGAGCTGCCGTAAAAACTCCAGCGAAAGCCGTTGATCAAGTACACCACCGGGTTGAAGAGTGTGACGCTGCGCCAGGCGGGAGGCAGCATCTCGATCGAGTAAAAGGCGCCGCCGAGAAACGTCAGGGGCGTTACCACCAGCATCGGGATGAACTGTAGTTGCTCGAAGCTATTGGCCCATATCCCGGTGACGAAACCAAAGAGACTGAACGTGGCCGCGGTTAGCACGAGAAAGCCAACCATCCATAGGGGGTGCAAAATCTGAATTGGTATGTAGAGGGCAGCCGTCGCCAAAATGATCACTCCAAGCGCGATCGACTTGGTTGCTGCGGCACCAACATAGGCGATCACGATCTCCACGGGAGATACCGGCGCGGAAAGAATCTCGTAAATCGTTCCGGTGAATTTTGGAAGGTAGATGCCAAAGGAGGCGTTGGACAGACTCTCGGTAAATATCGCGAGCATGATGAGGCCGGGAACGATGAAGGCTCCGTAGGGCACACCATGGACCTCGCTCATGCGCGCACCGATTGCGGCGCCAAAGACCACAAAGTACAGCGAGGTCGTAATCACCGGGGTGAGCAAACTCTGTAACAAGGTGCGCAGCGCGCGTCCCATCTCCAGTTTGTACAGCGCCCACACGCCGTGAACGTTGAATGCGGGCAGATTCATTGCGGCGTCGTCGGGCGCTCGCTCACAAGGCTGACGAAAATGTCCTCCAGCGAGCTTTGCTGCGTGTTCAGGTCCTGAAAGCCGATGCCCAGCTCGCTGAGGCGTTTGAGTAGCGCCGGCACTCCGGTGTCCTCGTCGGAGGAATCGAAGGAAAATTCGAGCTCGCGGCCCTGCTCCTTGAGGGTTAGGCACCAACGGCTCAGTTCTGCGGGGATCGCCGTCATGGGTTGTTGCAAGTGCAGTGTCAACTGCTTCTTGCCGAGCTTGTGCATCAACTTTGCCTTGTCCTCGACCAAAATGAGGATGCCCTTGTTGATCACACCGATCCGATCGGCGATCTCTTCGGCCTCCTGAATGTAGTGCGTCGTCAAAATGATGGTCACGCCGCCATCGCGCAGCGCGCGCACGAGCGACCACATGTCGCGCCGAAGCTCTACGTCCACTCCGGCGGAGGGCTCGTCGAGAAACAAAATCTGCGGCTCGTGGGCCAGCGCCTTGGCAATCATTACCCGCCGCTTCATTCCGCCCGACAAAGTCATGAGTCGCTCCGAGCGCTTGTCCCACAGCGAAAGGTCGCGCAGTAATTTTTCGACAAATCGCGGGTTCGGTGCGCGCCCAAAGAGGCCGCGAGAAAAACTCACGGTGGCCCAGACCGTTTCAAACGCATTGATCGTAAGCTCCTGGGGTACGAGGCCGACGATCGAGCGCGTGAGGCGGTAGTCGCGCACGATATCGTGCCCGTCCACGAGCACGGTTCCTGCGGAGGCCACTACCATGCCGCAGACGATGCCGATTAGCGTGGTCTTTCCGGCCCCGTTGGGCCCAAGCAAAGCGAATATCTCGCCGCGCTGGACCTGCAGATCGATACCCTTGAGCGCGGGCAGGCCGGACGCGTACGTTTTGGTCAACCCGGAAATACAAAGAATCGGCGCCATAGACGCGATGGTAGCGAACGAGCGCGATGCGCGCTCTCCCCGGCAGTTACTCGGAGGCTTCGACCTGAGGAGGCAGCGGGCAATCCAGCGCCGCACATAGCGTGCGCAAGCAACTTGCCGCTTTCCAGTGCGAGCTGCCATCGATGAACGCGATGGCAACGCATGCCTTGATGAGAAGCGGCTTTTCCAGCGGCGCCAGCAGCGCGAGCCGGTCAAACGCGGCAGCGATCTGCGCGAGCGCAAGTTCATGTTGGGCAACTCGCGAACCGGCTGCCGGCAAAAGGGCCTTGCCGGCGTCGAACGCGCGCTGCGCATCTTGGGGCAGGCGCACGCAGGCGATCAACGACATCACCAAGCTCGCTTCGGCGCTGACCTCGTTCAGGTGCAGGGCGCGCCCCGGGCCATTGATCGCTACGGGCGGCCCCAGGCGGCGCTTCAGGACGGAAAACAATAAAAATTCGGCCAAGGTGACGCGGCCATCGGCGACGATCAATTGCTGGGCAAGGCGCAGTAGCGCCTCGCGCTGTGCCGGCGACAGCGTGCGCAGGGCGGGCATCGACAGGTCAAGCAGCGGCAATCGCCAGCCCGGTGCAAGGCCGCCGATGATGCCAGCGAACTGCTCAATTTGCGGGCCCGCGTTGCTGCCGAAATACTCGGCGGCCGCGGCCAACTGCTGAGTCCGAATCTGCGCTTGGCCATCAAGCAACATCGACAGCACCAGCAGCTGAGCCTGTGTCGCATCGGCCAACGCAGTTCGCAACCCTAGGCCATCGAGCCGCGCCGAAAGATTCGCCCCGAAGGACACGGTACCGGCCGTCGCCTTTCCAATCGAGGCGTGTAACGCGGCGGCTGTTGCGCCGGTCGATGCCGTTGCGCTAACGGCCGCGGACAGGGGGCTCAGCAATTCCGCGGCCGCGCTGGGCGGCGTCACCGCTTCATAGCGCATGGGCGGCTGCGGCGGCTCGGGCTGCACGGGCAGTTCGTCGGCGGGCAAGTAATCCACGGCGCGTCCGAAAATTCGGCGCAGTCGCTCCCGCAACGGCGGATGCGAAGCGAGCAATCCGCTGGCAAGGGAAAGGCTAACCGGTGCCATGAACATATGAGAGAGCGTCTCGGCGTGAAGGTGCTGCACCGCGCCGCCGGCGTCGGCCCCCAAGCCGCCGATCTTGCGCAATGCTCCTCCGATTCCGTCCGGATTTCGGGTGAATTGCACGCTGCTCGCGTCGGCGAGAAATTCGCGCTGGCGCGATACGCTGGCCTTGATCAATCGCCCGAAGAAAACGCCGATATACCCGATCGCCAGGACGGTCAGACCGACGACGAACAGCGGGCCCGAGGCCGAATCTCGCGGGCGCCCGCGCGGACTTGCGATCGCTATCAAAAAGCGGCCAAATAACGCCAGCAACAAAAGACCTTGCAGCACGCCGATCAGCCGCACATTCAGACCAATATCGCCGTTCAGGATGTGGCTAAATTCATGTCCCATCACGCCTTGCAATTCATCGCGGTTTAATCGAGTCAGTGCTCCGTGCGTGACTGCGACGATCGCGTCAGCGGTGTGCAGCCCAGCGGCAAAGGCGTTAATGCCGCTTTCGCCGTCCAGAACGTAGGCACGTGGCGCAGGTATGCCCGATGCCAAGGACATCTCCTCGATGACATTGAGCAGCCGACGCTCCAGTGGATCGCGCGTGGCGGGGTCCACAAGGCGCGCTCCCACCATCTGTGCCACAGCTTCCCCGCCGGCGCGCAGCTCCAGAATCTGCTGCACGGTGCCGCCGACGATCATTATCAGCACAACGGCCGTGGTGGTTTCAAAAAAGTAGTTCGGAAGCGCGGAAAATCCGTATCGCGCCCAGGTGCCGTGCGGCGCCAGCGCACCAAAATACATCGCCGCCAAGGCCGCATTGACGGCGGCCACGATCGCAATGACGGCAAGGACGAACAACGCGATCAACTCGCGGCTGGAGCGGCGCGCAGCCTCCTGGTTTTCAAAAAAATTCATCGCCGCGCCGTCAATTGCCAAGGATCCGGCGTCTTGCCCCCAGCGCTAATGCGCCGATCGGGTCGCTGCACAACGCCCTGATGTTGCAAGCGTGGGGTCGCGCTCAGAACTGCACGTGCACCGCCTTGCGCTCCTCGGGCGCCTCGGTCGCAGCGAGCTGTTCGGCCGACTTGAAACCGAAGGAGTTGGCGATGAGGTTCCCCGGGAACTGCTGCACCGCGTTGTTATAGCTCATGACCGTATCGTTAAAGGCCTGACGTGCAAACGCGATCTTGTTCTCGGTGCTGGTGAGCTCCTCGCTAACTTGCATCATGTTCTGGTTGGCCTTCAGATCCGGATACGCCTCGGCAACCGCGAAAAAACGCATTAGCGAGCCGCGCAGGGCCTGTTCCGCGGCTCCCAACTGTTTGACCGCTCCCGCGTCCGTTGGGTCGGCCGCCACGTTCGCATGCGCGCTGACGGCAAGGTTGCGCGCCTGCGTCACGGCCTCGAGCGTCTCGCGTTCGTGCTTAATGTAGCCTTTTGCGGTCTCCACCAGATTAGGGATCAGGTCGTAACGGCGCTTGAGCTGAACGTCAATCTGGGCAAAGGAATTCTTAACTTGATTGCGCAAGCCCACCAGGCCGTTGTAGGCCAAGGCCGCCCATACCACCATTGCTGCGGCCAAACCCAGCACCACGTATCCCACCATCATTGGCTCCTTGGCGAGTCATCGCCATTGTCATCAGACTAATCAAGCGCAAGGAACGCACGGCCTGGCACCTTCGGCAGCTCGTTCCACGCTACCATACTATGAAACCGCTAACGTGCATGCACCGCGCGCTAGCGCGCCACGATCACCCTTGGCATGCGCTGCTCGCGGATCGGCAAATTGATCAATGCCGCAGCCAATGCCAGCAAGAAATCGGCGTACCACATCCAGGAGTAGTTTCCGAATCGGCTCATCGCCTGACCGCCGAGAAAGGCACCAAAAAATCCGCCAATTTGGTGTGATAACAGGGTCAAGCCAAACAACGTCGCAAGGTAGCGGGTGCCAAAGAGCTTGCCGACCAGGCCGGCCGTGGGCGGGACGGTCGACAACCACGTAAGTCCCAGCACACCCGCAAAAAGGTAAAAGGTCAAGGCACTTCGAGGCGACACCAGGTACCAGGCGATGGCCACGGCGCGCGTGAAGTAGACCCAGAACAGCAGCCATTTGAGCCGCACGCGGTTGCCCAGAACGCCCACCCCGAGACTGCCGGCGATATTGGCCAGGCCGATGATTGCCAGCGAAGTGGCGGCGATCGCGCTACCGAGCCCGCACAAGTTGACCTCGCTGGGTAGATGTGTCACGAGAAAGGCAACATGGAACCCGCAGGTGAAGAACCCCAGGTGCAGGCACCAGTAGCTTAGGTCGCGTGCCGCCGCTGATAACTGTTGACCTAGGGTCGGCGCCGGCTCGGTTGCGGCAACCGAGCCTGGCTGCACCGACCTCACTTCGGGGCGCACACGCAGCCACCAAGCCAGGGGCGCCGTCGTAAGCATGAGCAGTGCCATGGTCGATATCGCACTGGCCCAGCCGTACACAACAATCAACAGCTGATTCAACGGCGCAAAAACGAATTGCCCGAAACTGGCGCCTGCGTTGATGAAACCGGCGGCAAAGGCACGCTGCCGTGGGGCAAGTTGCTGCGCAGTAGCCCCGATGAGGATGGAAAAGCTGCCCGCACCTGCGCCAGCGGCGCTGAGCACACCGAGCGTCCAAACCAGGCCCGCCGTGGTATGTGCAAAGGGCGTTGTTGCAAAGCCCATCGCAAGGATCACAGCCCCCAGCAGGATGACGCGTACTGATCCGTAGCGATCGGCGATGGCGCCAAACAGTGGCTGCGAGGCGCCCCACACGAATTGGCCGACCGCCAATGCCAAACTGATGTCGGCAATGCCCAAACCGGTCGATTGGTTAATCGGTGCGATATAAAGGCCCAGCGACTGGCGCGCACCGGTGGTGATGAGCAAAATGGCCGCCGCGGCGATCATCAAAGGCCAGGCACGAACCGGCGCGCGCGCGAAGGCCGTCTCGCTCATCGTCGTGTCCGGGTGTGGAGCAAGGCAAAATGCCTTACCGCGTTTCCAAACGTCGGAAACGTTCGCGGACAAGTTCCGATTCTTCGATGCTGGCCGTGCGCACTTCTACGCGCTCCACGCGTGCGGCAAGCGGTCCGCGGTGTGCCCACCGCAGCATCTCGGCGCAGGCAGTTGGTGAGCCTCGCAACACCGCCTCGACGGTCCCCTCGAGGCGGTTGCGAACCCAGCCGGCAACGCCGCGCTCCATCGCCTCCAGCACCATGGTTTCGCGAAATCCCACGCCTTGAACACGGCCATGAACCGTGATGTGCAGGTCACCGCCGCGGTTGCTCTTCCCGTGCCCAAAGTCGCTCATGTCGCATC
>Ga0187781_10004783_pt1 | contig 10077 bp, 9 predicted proteins | sample 0715_SJ02_MP02_2_FD_132447 | JGI IMG/M metagenome (GOLD analysis project Ga0187781, IMG submission 132447) | Tropical peat soil microbial communities from peatlands in Department of Meta, Colombia - 0715_SJ02_MP02_20_MG | ecosystem: Environmental > Terrestrial > Soil > Wetlands > Peat | place...
CGTGTCAATAGTACTTTCGCAGGAGACAGTGACCACCGCACCCCCGATACTCGCAGGGTGGTGCCCATCCACTTCCACGTACAACGGGTTCTACCTGACTCAGCTTCGCGTAACCAATATGGTCACCGGAGCAGTATACCTGTTGGGTACAGGCACATCAAGCTCCCACAAGGCACTTTCGAACAGTAACCCACTCGTGATAGCAGCCGGATCGACAGTAACCGTTGCATTCGCCAACAACCCAGTCCCAACCATGATAGCAGGTCAGGGGCCGTTCTCCTGGCTTAGCAAGGGAGTGTTCAATCCAACAGGGTTGACAAGCACCTCAGGCACCTATCAAATCGACGAGGCAGGATACACGCTCTGCGGAACCACCTCCTCGAACGTCGATTACACAGCCCAATGGTTCGTTGATCAGAAGGGCACAGCCACAGTCCCAGAGTTCGGTGTAGGCGCAGTCGCCGTAGCAGCAGTCGGGCTGGTCGGTCTTGCGCTGATCCGAAAGAAAATGGTCGTTCCACAGGCCAAGATCTAGACACAATCTCAGAGCCGGAGCCGGCGACGTTAACGGCCGGACTCCGCTCCTATTTCGTCCATTCTCTGGCACATACGGTCGCTTGTTCTGAGTCTGCGAATTCAAACGGGCGTTATTACCAGCGTCCTAACGGTACGAAGACCTCGTCAAATCAAGTCACTTAGTGGGTGTCTGGTTAGCTCCTCGTTCAGCTTTTCGAAACTGCTCACCGTTCCTACGTCGTACCAATCCCGGTTTAGGTAGAAGGGAGCCACTCTTCCCCCGCTCCCGAGGAGTTCTGGGACGAAGTCCGCCATCAGGTCGGTCTTCCTGGGACCTGCCACTTCCTTGATCAATGTCATGGCTCTGGGCCCGATGACCATCATGCCGGTGGTCACGCTAAGGTCCAGTTTCGGCTTCTCTTTGAACGAGGTGATCTCTCCCCCCTCTACTTCCGCCACACCTACAGGGAGGGAGTACCCCCTTCCAAGCACGAGCGTTGCGTCCGCCTTCTCTTTCCTGTGGACTCCCAGCAGTCCGGGGACGTCCAGGTCCGTCAGAATGTCCCCATAATAGACAAGGAGCTCGTCGCATCGACGGATGGCGCCATTCGAGAGCGCCCGGGCGACGGCGTTAAGGCTCCCTGGAGCGTCCTCCCTGTCCTCGGAGTAGCTGATTTCCATGCCCAGCTCGGAGCCGTCACCGAAATACCGCTTCACTTCATCCGCTCGATACCCCGTTAGCAGCGCAACTCTGCCGATGCCGTGGCGCTTCAGCAATGCCACGGTGTAGGCGAGTATGGGGAGTTTCTTGGGACCTATCGGGATCATTGTCTTCTGGTAGTAGTCCGTCAGGGGCTTCAGACGCTCGCCGCGACCCCCGCACAGAATCGCGCCCCTGGTGGAAGTCTTCACACCTCAATGCACGCATGAGTTGCTTACTTATCCGTTCGGTGACGAAACCACCGTCGGAAACTGTTGGACATGGCAAGGGGTTAAATCGACCAGTGTGGCGAATGTACGCATGGCTCGGGCCGGAGCCGCTACCGTCATCCTAATGCTCTTCGCCCTGGCACCTGCCGCTTCACGGGTCCCCTCCGCTCAGGGAATAGGAAACGGGTGTCACCCTGGCGCTAGAAGAGGGTGACAGATCGGTGCTTGGCTTCTTTCTACAATAGTGGGAGAGGGTGAAGCGAACTGTCTGCTGTCCTAGGGGCGGTCGGCGAATACGAAGAATCCTTGGTTCAGGAACTCGTCGATTCCATCCGTGGTAAGTATCGTAGTCTCGAATTCCACGAAGGTGCACGCGTCATGGTCGCCGGACTACACGGGCCCGGAAGCGTCAACATCGCCCACGACAAGAGCGGGACGATCTATGCGGCTGTCGCAGGTGATGTCCTCGTGGCTCCAGGAGATGGCGTAGAAGGGGGATGGGGACCCTCGTCGGTAGCTGATGCCTGGGCCGCCGCGAGCGTTTCCACTCCTAACCTAACCGAAGGCGCGTTTGTCTGCCTGGTCTGGGATTCCAAGGTAAGGAAGTGCTACGCCTTCAACGACTTCATCGGCCAGGGGGCTCTGTACTACACTCATTTCCAGGGCGCGACCTATTTCTCCTCACAGCTGGCACCCTTCCTTTTGTGCGAAGGAATTCCTGCAGCCATCAACCGAAACGGGCTGAGGCTCTACTTCACCTTCAAGTGCATACCCGGGCGGGAGACCATCCTGGCGGAGACGAAGAAGGTCCCTCCAGGTAGCCTCACGCTCATAGGGCCCAGTGAGATTCGGTCCAGGAGGTACTGGCGCCTAGGCAACATTCGGACCGACTTCACAGCTTCTACCGAAAGTTTCACCCAAAGGTTCGTTGCCCTGATGGACACAAGCGTTCAGTCAAGGCTGTCCCATTCGAGAGGGCAGGTTGGGATACTACTGGGAGGGCTGGACTCGAGCGTGGTAGCGGCCTTCATGCGAAGGAACACTTCCGAGAGAATTGTGGCCCTGACGGCGTCGTTCGACGACCCCAAGTTCAACGAACGCGGGGTACGAGAGGTGTCGGCCGCGCTCGGCCTCGACCTGAAGGAGGTGCCAGTTGGCGAGGAGAAGTGGCCCGAGATAATGGAAGCCATGGCGGAGGCGTACGACGAACCTGTGTCAGACATGATTGCGAGTCCGATTGCCTTCGCGATGGTGAAGAGGAGTCTGGGCCTGGAAACGTTCTTCGACGGCACCGGCGGTGACGATCTGTTTCATGGAATCCCGCACGGCGTGGGCAGGCTCGACAAAATCGCGGATCTGATTCCGGAGCGGATTCGAGCGTCGGTAGGTAGCGGTCTTGGAATGGCCTACGGCAGTTCGCACACTCGACGCCGTGTCCTCCTCCCGATTTCTCGCCTTCTGGCTTCCTCTGTTGAGAGAGAGCTGAACTCATGGAGAGCCATGCAAGAGGACCAAGTCACGCTACTGATGAAGAGGGAGCCCAAAGGAGGGAGCGATGGGTCAGCTCCAAATCCCCTAGGGCCGTTGGCCAGCGACATTACCTCCGAGCTACGAGGAATTGAACGCGACCCTGCGAATTTCTCTGTCTCCACCGCCGTCTCGCTCTACTTCGCCCCTGTTCACGGCTATGACTGCTGCCGAGACAGGGCCCTTTCGAACGAGTACGGTGTCTCCATCGCCTCCCCGTATCATCAAAGAGGGCTCTATGACCTGGCGCTTTCTGTCCCCTGGTACCGCAACATCCCCGTACGCGGGTTGACCAAACCACTCCTGAGAAGGATTGCCATTCGAAGGAAACTACTTCCACCAGATGTCGTGTTCCTGACAAAGATGGGTCTGGGTTCTTCTTATCGGAGCCTAACCGAGACATACGTGGGGGACTGGGTCAAGAATCAACTATCTGGTTGGGTCTCAGACGTTCTTGCCGAGAATCTAGGGCCGTTGTCCGATTTCATCGACCGGGACCGAGTAAAGAGGCTGGTCTTAGAAAAGCGGGTTCAACAGGCCTTCCTCGTTGTGATGTTCGCTCTGTGGTACAAGAAGTACTTCGGCGACCGGGGCGTCGTGCTGCGCCGATCCAAAACGGAATGACTGCACCCATAGTGACCAGTCGCCATCCCGTCATTTGACGCTACACCGTCGGCGATCCGGCAGGGAAGTCGCTACCGTGGTTCCAGGCACAGGATTTTCATACCGGCAACGCCCATATCTAACGCGAAAATAATCCTGAATCCGACATACAGGAGCAGTAATCACTACTTCAAACCCGATATATAGCGGCAAATTCTTCGTCAACCATAGCCGTCCACCTGGGTAACTCTCAGGGGGGTAGCCGAACATGAGTTGGTCAAAAACAAGAGAAAATGACGACCTGTGCCAGTGTCCCTGCCACAAGGAAGGGCTCGAGTGTCACTCCTGTTACGTGGTCACATGCCCGGTGCTTCGGCTTGAAGCTGAAATCAAGAGGGCAGTCAACTCTGGCTAGGCCCCTCGGGGTACCTCCGCTCTATCTGCTGCCTTCCGCCCCAGCTCTGAGATAAGCTGATGTCCTCTCGAGACATTACCTCCTTGAACGAAGCCTGACTCCAGCTCTCTCGATTACAGGTTCTGGTCCGCCAACAAAGGTACAGCTCTCTTCTGATGAGAAGTCGATGAGTCCCCAGGATCCAAAGAGCACCTTCATTTCGAGGTGGTCCTTGTGAGGACGATCGGTTACCTGCGTCCCTCTGTATTCGGCGCAGTCGCACCCCTCAACGAGGCATTCGCAGGGTGGACAGAGATAGCACGGGTCGTTCCCGCCTCGTGGCCTGTGGAAGACGAGTAGATGGTCGCATCCCATGCAGACATACATATCAAAAAGACCCCCCTTCTCGCATGACTTCGTCCCCCGGACAGGGTTAGTAGGCTTTTGTTGCCATTTGGTCTTCCGGCCTCCGGTCGGGGTTTGGATTTGGTCATAATGGACGCCGTCCCTGAAGCAAGACATCCGCGATCCCAGCCTGGAGTGACTCTGCCGGTGACCTCTGGTGGGTTCTCCGCTGTCGTAGAGGGTTGCCGAGAACATAAACCAGAGTCCCGACAAGTGTGCAAAATCTTCCAAATCCGTAATGGTCGCGCTCCGATGTCGGGGGACGTATGTCGGCGAAAGCCGGGAGCCAGACAAAGTACGCATACAGTTACAAGGTCCGAGCAGACGACCCAACATCAATCACGTTCGACGGGGCGTCCAGAGATGAAATCCAGCAGTTCGTCAACGCGTCACTCGGGATGATGACGGGGGGGTGCGAGGTTTGCGAGTTTGCTCACCGTAACAATTCCCCGGCGCTGTTCTGCGAGAAGAGGAAGTCTCCCGTGAACTGGGGCGCCTCCAGGTGCGAACACTTCATCCATAGTGCGATGCAGACCCGGGACTTGCTGCCCTAATACGAACGAAGACCAGCGACCGAGACGAGCTTCAGGCGCTGATTGGTGCTTCCCACACTATTCCGACATAGCATGGGCAATGGCATCCGGTCACTTGGCATCGTTCTCTCAGCCTCAGCGCATTCGCCGGCCCGTTTGATTCCCCTTCCGAATGAGCCTCTCTAGGGTGACGGCACCGAATGCAGACGGTTATGCTCTCTCTCGGCTCGGCCATCGAAGACGACTTGCAAACAACGTATTAACCAATTATGAAGTATGGATTCAGCCTACAAATCCAACACCCAGTGGGAGCACCTGAGTTTTACAGGGGGAGGGCGGTCCCTTCGGAAGTGAATCCAGCATCATCCTGCCTCGACACATACGTAACGCCCTTCTCGACGGGGAAGGAGGTCATCCCGTTACCGCCGGTTCCTGAGGTCACATAGGCTGCTTGCTACGACGAGGCGGTGGCCGAGAAGGAGGCTTCCGTTCCGTCCGCCAAGGGTATGAAGCCGATGATCTGCGCCCCGCTCCCGGCTGCCCTTCCGTCCACGCTCTGGCAGTACGCCGTGACGGAGTTCCCTGGAATCAGCTGCTGGGGGGCCCCAGGAGGGGTCGCGCTAGCCGTCGTCGGACCGGTGTGTCCTTCGTAGGAATAGCCTCCGTAGGACAGGGTGCAGTTCCCGGTCGTAGCCGTGCCCGAGCTCCCCGAGTTCTTCAGGACTACCTGGCAGTACTCCTGTGAGCCGCTCCACTGACACGCTGTTGCTGAAGCGTTCACCCGAGAGTAGACAGTCGTCGTAGTAATCACGGTCGGCAAAGTAATGACTACGATGCTTGTAACCGTCCATGTAGTAGTGATCGTTCGGGGAGTTAGGACATCGTAGGTGAAGTCGAGAGTGAGGAACAGACCTGCACCGATGACCAGACCGATAACTAAGATCGCCAGTCCGGCTGCCCTGTTTGACCCTCCCGGCTTCAAGTGCTTTCCTTGAACCCGGTCCCTGATTATCCGTGACTAAAGCATTCCGAGTGCCCGGAGAGCCGCGATGACGGTCACCGACCAGGATACGGCGACCGCAACCTTCCAGATCGTCGTCTTTCGAACCAGGTCCCGCTCCTTCTCGGCTTCCTGGATGCTCCATGGGACGGAGCCCCCCGGGAAGGGGTCTTTGCGCAATTCGTCTGGGACTGGCCCTACGTTATCAAGAGGTGAGCTGCCTTGAAAGTCATCGGGAGCAGACGGCACCCATTCCCTTCCTCCGCTCTCCTCCTGTCCAGCACGGGACTGTCGAAGAAGCACTGTATCCAGGAACCGGATGGCGGCTTCCCCTACAAATTGTAGGGTGCTAACCATCCTCTCTCCTCCTTTCCTCACCATCTTGCCTCCTTCCCTAATCATCTTCGAGCACGGAACCCGCTCCAACTGATTAAGGGATTACGGATTTCGTATCCAGTTCAGAGCTAGTGTACGCATGCGCCACGGAAACAGGGTCTGGCGGGGGCCCTCTGCCAGAAAATGCACCAGACAACCAGATTGGTACTCTACAACGCTTACCTATAACCTCGACAAGGACTCTGCTGGGATAGGAAAGTGGAAACGGCAAAGAAATCCGGAAGATACGGCCGCTCGTGCCGGGTGTGCAAGCTGTACTTCCTGACGAGCGACCCGAACGCGTACACGTGTCCCTGGTGCCAGAAGGGCACGGTGCAGGCGGAGTACGGGCCGGAGAGCTTGGAGATTGATACACAGATGCTAGTTCAGGAGGAAGTGTGATAGTCAATATGGAAAAGGAACCCTCCTTGTTACTCCCAAAACGGAAACAAGGCTTTAATCAATTTGGGAGGTCTGACTGAACTATGCCTGAAGCGTCAAGATGCTGGGTCTGCCACAGGTCTCTTGAAGAGATCACGGCGGCAGTAGACACCGAGACTCAGGAAGAAAGGGAACTGAAGAAGCAGATGTCACAGGTGTCCTGGACCAGATCGAAGTTCGTAGAGACTGCGGACCTCTGGAGAAAGACACTCCCCAGAGATTTCAAGGACATGGACTTCCAGTTCATAGCCTCCAACGCGTCGCAGTTCGGCACAATCAAGGGCCTCAGCGAGGTCCTCGACGCGAAGAGGCTGATGGCAGACTGGCTGGCAGACGCCTCCTCAAGGCTGAGGAAGGGCGAAGAAGGCATGCGTGCCCTCCCGGAGCTCGCCCCGCTGGAGAAGGCAGACGCCGACTCCCTGGTCAAAATGCTTGACCAGTTTGAGGCGAGGTCCCGAAGGACAATACAGTCTGACACGCACAAGGAAGGCTATGTGCCAGGGTTCGAGGGACTCAAACTCTTCGACGGCCTCGAGTTCCTGATAGCACAAGGAATCCTCTATTACGACGTCCGCACGCAGCTTCTCACCTTCGCGATGGTGAGGGCGAACGCCAAGAAGCCCAAGACCACCCTGAGGATGATCCAGGCGAACGGGTACCCCCCTGTCCAGCTCTGCAGCGTCTGCGAGACGCTGATGGTTGGCCTGAGAGCGCCAGAGCGCAAGGTGGAGATTCCCGCAGCCGCACCCGAAGGGGCGGAGAAGCCTTCGGTGGCGGTCGAAAAGCCCGCGGAGGGAGTGGTAGAGCCTGAGAAGGTTGCAGTTGCAGTCCCGGTCGTCGCCGTAGTCGACGGATCCGAGGGCTTGTCCCCGAGGGTCGCCGAGATAGTGAACCAGCTGGGGCCGGCAACGAAGGAAGCGCCAAAGACCAGGGGGCTCCACGAGCATAGGGCCAAGGAGGAGTGGGACGAGGTGCTTCAGAGGCAGGCCAACGAGAAGTAGGGACCGGACATGGCACCCCCGAAGGGCAACAAGTGCTGGTTGTGCGGAAGGTCATCTGACGAGGTAAACTCTTCCGTCGGTCGCATCCCCCAGGAGACAGAGCTCGACAGGAGGTCCGCGAGGATGGCGGACCTGATGACCCGGTTCAACCGCGCATCGGGAGAATGGGGGGATCTTGTCCCCGACCAGTTCAAGACTCTCGAGTTCGATTTTGTGCTAAGCAACCCGGCCCAGTTCAAGGGGATGAGGTTCCTGCCGGAGGTCGAAGACTCCAGGAAATCAATCGTCATCCCGCTACAAGTGGCCCTTGGGAACGTAGGAAACGGGGCTGAGGCATCAATCGGGGGGATAAAGATCGGCCCTTCCGACGCCGCCAAGAAGGAGATCTTCACGAAGGAGGTCAACGACTTCGAGAGGAGAACGGGCCGCAAGCTCGGAGGGGCGGGAGGAAACGGCGGAGCGCCCCGCGGTTTTGAGGGGTTAAGGATTGGTCAGGGGCTGGTGTACATGAGGGAGGTGGGGATGCTCTACTTCTCGGTTCAGGAGAAGCTGCTTGACCTGGAGAAGGAGGACGAGATGAGCAAGAGGCCTGTCTTCGCTGTTTCGATAGCAAAGGTGGATGGGCTCCCAGGGGAGATTCCCATCTGTTCGGTGTGCCAGAACCTGGTCACCTGTCTTGTCCCCGCTTAAGGACAATTCAAAGTGGAAGCGGGCAAAGTCTTGGGTTTCGGGCAAAATCTGCTATAATCCCCCCAGGAGCAATAAGACGTCATGAGCAGCACGCAAGTACGGAAGCCAAAATCGGAGAACTACGCATATTCGTGGTTCCTTCCCGCATCCGCTCACAACGGGCAGACGTCCGTCCTCCAGGTGCCTCCTCCCGTTCCTGAGGCAGCGGTGGAGAGGGGAAGGAGCTCGGAGATCGCTGCGATGGAGGCCCGTACGGAGCAATGGAAGCACTCTGGGGAAATCAAGCACAGGACGCAGAAGTCACAGGGTATCTCACCGCCGACCCTCAGGCTTGCCGGGGTCGCGGGATGGAGCGCCATCGCTGCCGCCGGAGCAGTCGTTCTGGCCAGCCGGGCGGGTCCGTTCCCCGGGGTCCAGCTAGGCGTCCTCGGCGGGGTATGGGTCGGAATCTCAGTCCTGGTCTGGTTCCTCGCCGGGAAGCTGTAGGTCGGTCACAGGACCGGGGGTTCTGCGGCCAAGAATGCACGCTTTGTTCCGCTTTTTCCCCTGGCGTCAAAGTGTAACAAGGAGCCGGTTAGTTCCATATTACTGCTTCATAAAGTCGCAAATCTCTTATATACAAAATCTTACCGTGGCGGCTCGGCACCCCTCATGCACAGCAGCGATTCTGTCGCACAGAGCACATTCTCTCAGAGGATAAAGAATCGAATAAAACTCGCAATAGCCAACGCAAAGCGGAGGGGGGCATGGTTCTCCCTTGACAGGAGAGAGAAATCCATCCTGTACCTGTCGGTACGACTTCCCCTGAAGTTCGAGGGCCTGGAGCTCCTGCGCTCGCTCGCGTCCATCCTCAAAAAACTGGTGGAGGAGGGGGATACCTTCTATGCATGGATGCAGCGGGGAATGAAGCTCGCCTGGGCCTTCTCCGAATTCGCGGTCTCCTGCGGCAATCAGGAGGCAAGAAAGTGGCGGAACGACACATCGTACGCCCTCTTCCTCGGACGGACCTTCCCGTAGAGCGGAGGAAGCGGCTCGGTCTGACGCGAACAGTTCTCCCCTGGCTCCTGAAAGAATGAAGGCCGTCATTCTGGTCGGAGGGGCAGGAACCCGGCTCAGGCCGCTCACCTACCTCGTCCCCAAGTGCCTCCTCCCGGTCGGGGGGAAGCCCCTCCTCGAGAGGACCATGAGGTACCTTGAGAGTCACGGCATCGTCGAGTTCGTCCTCTGCGTCGCCTATCTGAAGAAGCAGATCGTGGACACGTTCGGGGACGGGTCCCGGTACGGCTTCAGGATAGAGTACGCCGAAGCGGATTCTCCCCTTGGCACGGCGGGCCAACTGAAGACTGCTTCGGGACTGGTCAGAGACACCTTCCTCGCGATGAACGGCGACATCGTCACCAACCTCAGCATCACGAACCTGGTCGCCACTCACAAGAAGAAGGGAGGGGTGGCCACCATCGCCCTGAAAGAGTTCGGCGTGAAGATCCCCTATGGCCACGTCTCCCTCGACGGAAGCGGGAAGGTGACCTCATTCGAAGAGAAGCCTACCCTCCAGTACATGGCGAACGCAGGAGTCTACGTGATGGAACCGAGGGTGTTCGACTCGATCCCCCCCAACAAGGCCTCGAGCCTCGAGACCGAGGTCTTCCCCCGGCTAATAGC
>Ga0187781_10004784_pt1 | contig 10076 bp, 9 predicted proteins | sample 0715_SJ02_MP02_2_FD_132447 | JGI IMG/M metagenome (GOLD analysis project Ga0187781, IMG submission 132447) | Tropical peat soil microbial communities from peatlands in Department of Meta, Colombia - 0715_SJ02_MP02_20_MG | ecosystem: Environmental > Terrestrial > Soil > Wetlands > Peat | place...
GCGCCCAAGGGGTCGTGGCGTCATGTCCGAACACGACGATGACCTCGTCCCGAACTAATTCCGGCAGTATTCGATGCTTGCTGGCCAGGGTTTCCAGCGGATAAAGGTCAAACGACATGATCCATGGATAGGCAAGATGGGCTGCCGTCGGCACCAGGTCTGAGACAAAGCAGGCGCGTTCACTGCCCGATTCGATCCACACCACCTGCAGATCGCGCGTGTGCCCCGGCGTGACCTGGACTCTTATCCCCGATACGACCTCTCCGTCGCCGTCAAGAAAGACCGTCTGAGATTCGGCGGCGCGAAAGAAGGTCTCGATGTAGCTGGCCCGATCGCGCTCGTTGGGTCTTACAGCGTGTTCCCACTCTCCGCGCTGGACGTAGTAGCGTGCCCGCGAGAAAGTCGCAACCAGACGCTCGCCTTCACGCCGCGTATTCCAGCCGCAATGATCGAAGTGCAGGTGGCTGTTGATCACAATATCGATGTCGGAAGGCGCGAGACCGTGACACGCAAGCTCGCCGAGCAGATTTTTGGAATGATCGACCGCGTAGATGTCGTTGAACTTGGCGTCGAGGTGCTCGCCGATACCGGTTTCAATCACCACGTTTTCCCGCCCAGTGCGCACCAGAATGCTGTTGAGCCCCAGCTTGACCCGATTGCGGCTGTCTGCGGGAATCTTCTTTTCCCATAGGACCTTCGGGACCACGCCAAACATCTGTCCGCCATCGAGAGCGAAGCTGCCGTCGGAGAGCGGATGAATTTCGAAATCGCCGAGCTTCATACGGTTGTCGGTTCTCGGTTCTCGGTTGCCGGTTGTCGGTTATCGGTTGCCAACTCGGACGATCTGTCATTCTGAGCGAAGCGAAGAATCTGCTTCTCCACTTTCCAAAAACCTAAATCAAAAGCAGATTCCTCGCTAAGCTCGGAATGACATGAATCGGACTTTTCATCATCCTGCCGGCCTAGGGTTCTTCCACCAGCTCGATGAGGACTCCCGCCGTGCTCGACGGATGTACGAATGCAATCTTTTCGCCGCCTGCTCCCACGCGCGGCTCGCGATCGATCAGCTTGAATCCGTCGCGCTCGAGCGCGGCGAGAGTTTGAGCAAGGTCAGGCACGGTCAGGGTCAGGTGATGCACGCCGCGCCCGCCCTTTTCGAGGAAGCGCGCTATCGGCGAGTCCGGGGCAGTTGCTTCCAGCAGTTCGATGCGGCTGTCGCCAAGCTGGAACATGGCCACGCGGACCTTCTGATCCGCTACTTCCTCGACTGCGGCCGGCTCAGCGCCAGTGAGCTTGCGAAATACTCCCAGCGCGTCATCGAGCGACCTCACGGCGATGCCGACGTGATGGATCTTCATGACAAGAACTTCCAACACAGAGAGACAGAGGCGCAGAGAAAAGTAGGGCGCCCCCTTATTCTTCTCTGTGTCTCCGTGCCTCTGTGTTTAGATTTGTCGACGCTTTCACGATCGCTTCGACTGCAGAGTGCGGATCGGACCGCCCTTCGAGCACGTCTTCCACCCACCGATCCACTCTACCGTCACTCAATTGCTCGCGGAGCACCTGCTCGAAGAGGCGCTGGCGCAGCAAAGCCAGAAGGCGCGCCCGCCATTTCTCGCGCCGTCTCTTCAGTGTGAGCCTGGTATTCTCGCCGAACGTCCGGAACTCGTCCAGAGCTTTGCGCAGTTCCGCGACGCCTCCGCCGGTTGTTGCCACCGTCTGAACCACGGGCGGACGCCAGCCGTCGCCGCGCGGCGAGATCGACAGCATGGCGCGCAGCTCCTGCTCGACGCGTCCGGCACCGGGCCGATCGGCCTTATTGATCGCGAAAATGTCGGCAATCTCCATCACGCCTGCCTTGAACGTCTGCACGTCGTCACCCATGCCGGGCGCGAGCACCAGCACAGTGGTGTCGGCAAGGTGCGCCACTTCGACTTCGTCCTGGCCAACGCCCACGGTCTCAACCAGGACGGTCGCGCAGCCGGCCGCTTCGAGCACGGTGACAACGTCGTGGGCCGCTGGCGCCAAACCTCCGAGCTCGCCGCGCGTGGCCATGCTGCGGATGTAAACGTCGGGATCGGTTGCCAGGCTCTGCATCCGTATGCGATCGCCAAGGATGGCGCCGCCGGAAAAGGGACTGGTGGGATCGACGGCCACGATGCCCACACGGCGTCCGTCGCGCCGGTAATCGGCCGCCAGTTTCTCCACCAGCGTGCTCTTGCCGGCGCCTGGCGCACCGGTAATCCCCACCACCTCTGCCTGGCGAGCCGCTGCGAAAAGGAGTTTGAAGAGCAGGCTGGCCTCGGGCGCACCGCTCTCGATGGCGCTGATCGCCCGTCCGATGGCGCGGCGGTCGCCGGCGGCCACGCGGTCGACCCAGTGTTGGAGGTCACGAGAAGACATGGGAGTGGCTAGTGGTTAGTGGTCAGTGGCTAGTTACGAATGCGAAGATTCCCACCCAAAGAAACAGGGCTCGTTGCGCGGACTAGCCACTAATCACTAGCCACTAACCACTGCTTTTAAGGACTTCCCGCGCAATCACCAGCCGCTGGATTTCGCTGGTGCCCTCGCCGATGGTGCAAAGCTTGACGTCGCGGTAGTACTTTTCCACGGGATAGTCTTTGATGAATCCGTAGCCGCCATGGATCTGGACGGCTTCGTTCGCCACACGAACGGCCATTTCGCCCGCGTAAAGCTTGGCCATTGCGCCTTCCCGAGTGACGCGGCAGTTATGGTCGGCAAGCTGCGCCGCGCGCAAGGTCAACAGGCGGGCCGCGTCAATCTCGGTGGCCATGTCGGCAAGCTTCCATTGGATCGCCTGGAAATCGGCGATCGGCTTGCCGAACTGATGCCGCTGACGCGCGTAGCTGAGCGACGCTTCGTAAGCCCCTTGCGCCATGCCCAGAGCCAGCGCCGCAATCGAGATGCGGCCGCGATCGAGCACGCGCAGACTGTCCACGAAGCCGTTCCCGCGCTCGCCCAGACAATTCTCGAGCGGCACCCGGCAATCCTCAAAGATCACCTCCGCCGTGTCGCTGGCGCGCAGTCCCAGCTTGTTCTCTTTCTTCCCGGGACGGAATCCGGGTGTGCCTTTTTCAACGATAAAGGCCGAGATGCCGCGCTTTTTGGCGCTCTTGTCCGTAACGGCCATCGCCACGCAGATGTCGGCGTAGGTTCCGTTGGATGTGAAGGTCTTGGCGCCGTTCAACACCCAAGAGTCGCCTTCGAGGCGCGCCGTGGTCCTCGTGCCGCCGGCATCGCTGCCGGCCTGTGGCTCCGTCAGACTCCAGCATCCCAGCTTTTGCCCGCTCGCGAGCGGCTCCAGATACTTCCGCTTCTGCTCCTCGGTGCCTGCGATGTAGATGTGTCCGGCGCAGAGCGACGTATGCGCCGCCAGGCTGATCGCAACGGAGCCATCAACGCGCGCCAATTCCTCGATCACCAGCGCATACTCGACATAACCGAGCCCGGCGCCACCGTATTCAGCCGGGAAAGGAACGCCCATCAGCCCGAGGGAGGCGAGTTTGGGCAGGAGTTCACGCGGGAAGTGCTGGACTTCGTCCCACTCCATCACGTGCGGACGGATCTCCCGCTCCGCGAACTCGCGCACAGTGCGCTGGATCCCTTCCTGCTCATCTGTAAGCTGCTGTTTCAAGCTGTCGCTCCCCAGGCTGGCCAAACCGGAAACCATGCGAAAGGCTCTTTCGTCTACCAAAAATATAGCATACACGGCGGGCGGAGCGGCCTTAGCATCACGGGCGCCATTACGCCAGTGGTACAATCCTCAGGGGTTATTGATTCATGCGTTTACGGCGGAGTGCGACGCTCAGGTCGGTCGCGCTGACGGTGGTGGCGTGCGTTGTCATTGCAGCGCGCGGCTTCGCGGACCACGATCGCGCGCCGCAGCCGGGCCAGGCCGTCCTGCAGGATTTCCCTTCCGGTTGCAGCGTGGAGATGGACTCCATCACCCTCGGAAAAACCGACGCCCACGGCGTTCTTGCGCTCAGCGAGGTCGAAGCAGGTGATCACTACCTGCACGTCGACTGCGCAGGCCAATCGGAGCAGGAGTTCTTCATCTCTCTCAAGCCCGGACAGCGCGCCGTGCTCCAACCGAAACCGCCGGCGCCGCCGCCAGACCCGGTCAATGCCGCGCAGGCCCGGGATCACTTGCGCGATCTCGTGCAGCAGGCGGCGGACGCTCGTACGGCGGGCCATTCGGATGAAGCCATCGCCGATCTGCGTCACGCTGTGGAACTCGACCCGGCAAACGCCGACTTGCACCGCGAGCTTGGCATCACTTTTCTGCTCCTGAAGGACTGGAACCGGGCGCGCGTCGAATACCTGGAGGCCATCAAGCACGACCCGGGCGAAGCCGAGTCGCACAATGGTCTCGGATATGCGCTCGAGAAGCTCGGCGATATCGATGCAGCCGCAAAAGAATATGCCACGGCGACGCACCTCGACCCCGACGATGGCGAGTATCGCGAGCACTATTTCAAGGCGCTGGCGATGCTTGAAGCTGAGAAGGACAAAGCGAAGAAGAAGTGACACCTGCCGGGCTATCCCGTTCAGTCGTTGGGACGGCCAGTGGTCCGGTCGTCGCGAGCACCACCCCTCTAACCCCTCCTCAACGAGGAGGCAACTCCCCTCCTTGACAAGGAGCGGCCAGGGATCGTTGTAACGCCTTCATCCGCCCCCTCGGTTGCCAGGTCTGGAGCAGCAGTCGGCTTGGTTGTCCGCTAAGCGGGCTACCGTCGGCTTCTGGTGCGGTGCAGCGTAACTCCAACAGTTATATACTCTACTGAATGTTGCACGACGGGGAGGCTTTCATGGGCAAGCTCTTGGGCTTGTTTCTCGTGTCGATTACGCTGTTCGGCAATCTCGCCGTTGCTCAGAAGCTCAGCAAGGCTGAGGTAGACGACCTAACGGCTACTGGAGACAGCCACCGTACGGCAACAGTATTGGAGGACCGCGGCATCAGCTTCGAGCCCACCGAAGAGTACATAGAAAGCCTTCGGTCCAAGGGAGTCAGCCCGGAGGTCTTGAACGCGTTGCGTCTGGCCGGTACGAGTCCGATGACGAAAATCGAGATCGTCAGCCTCCTGAAAAACGACGCGGCTGACAAAGTCTTGGCTGCGGCCGTGCGACGTCGAGGGCTCAACTTCCGGCCCTCGGACGATGATCTGGAGGACTTCCGCGCTGCAGGGGGAGGTGATCTGTTGGACGCGGAGCTGCAGAGGATGCGGCAGACTATGCCGCCTTCCTCGTCCCCTAGTTCCGCTGCAGATGTCGGCGCTAAGGGAGCCACGCAAGGCGTAGTACAGGACGGAGGCACAGAGGTTACACCTCCTGTGCCTACTTACCAGCCGACTCCCCCGTACTCGTTAGAGGCCGCAAGGGCTAAGGTTTCGGGCGTGGTCGCACTTGCAGTGGTTATCGACACTCACGGCGACGTGACCGATGTGGAAGTTGTGAAGGGTCTAGGTTACGGGCTGGACGAGAACGCGGTTCGAACCGTCAAGACCTGGAAGTTCCGGCCGGCCGAGCGCGCGGGCGTGCCCGTCAAAGCGCGAGTGGCCGTCGAAGTGTCCTTCGCATACGATAAACAGCACATGCCGACGGACTGCTGGATGCGGTAATTCAGCTGATTCTTGACCCCGGTGCACACCCGCCAACGCCCCACAGGAGCTAACCGGGATTTTGTTTCCAGGGGGCAGCCCAAAGTGAAATAGCTGGGACAGCCACAGGTCCCGGAGACTTCCCTCAATGGACTGTCTGCCGCGCCGCCGGTCCCACTGCTTCCCGCAAGGCCACGACTGCACGTTCGCACCCCGCCCGATCAACGTCATAGTGGGTGACCATCCGCACGATCCTGGGTGACATGGCGCTGGCCAGCACATTGCGAGCCGCCAGTCGCTTCTCGATCTCGGCGGCCGTCAGACCTGTGCCCGTGACGTCGAGGATCAGGATATTAGTGACGACCTTCGCGGGCGCAATCTTGATGCCCGGCATTTCGCCGAGCGCGTCCGCCAGGAAACCGGCGTTTTCATGATCGATGTGGAGCCGCTTGGGCCCATCCTCGAGGGCCACCAATCCGGCCGCCGCCAGCACTCCGGCCTGGCGCATTCCGCCTCCCAGCATCTTCCGCACCAGGCGCGCTTCGTCGATGAACTCCTGTGAACCGGCCAGGATTGATCCCACAGGCGCTCCCAGTCCCTTTGAGAGACAGAACATGACCGAGTCGAACCTCCCGGTGATCGCCGAGACAGGGCGGCCCAGGTAGACACCGGCGTTGAAAATACGCGCCCCGTCAAGATGAACTGGCAGATGCGCCTCGTGCGCGCGATCACAGATGTCGTCCGACACCTCCAACGGGTAGACAGTGCCGCCCGTGAGGTTGGAGGTGTTCTCAATAGAAATGAGGCCGGTGCGAGCGTTATGAATGCTCTTTGTGCGAATCTCGCCTGCGATCGCGGTCCAGGTCAGGATGCCGTCAAGTGCGCGAATCACACGCGGCAAACACCCTGAAAACGCCGACATCATCGCCATCTCGTAGTTCAGGATATGCGAGCGTTCCTCGCAGATCACCTCGCGGCCGGGATCGGTGTGGACGCGAATCGCGATCTGGTTTCCCATGGTGCCCGAGGGAACGAAGAGCGCCGCGTCACGACCCAGGATTTCGGCGGCGCGCTCTTCGAGCCGATTCACGGTAGGATCCTCGCCATAGACGTCGTCGCCCACCTCCGCCTGAGCCATCGCTTTGCGCATGGCCGTCGTCGGCCGGGTCACGGTATCGCTGCGAAGATCAACGATCTCAGCCATGGTGTACGAGAATCAGGAATGCATACCGCATGCAGGTCGCGGATTCAAATCGTCATCGGACGCCAGAAACTCCTGGAAGATTTCATTGGAGACCAGATAAGCCTCCGGCGCCAGCCGCAGATTACCGTTCCTCTCTTCAAGCATGCCTCGCTGCAGCAGAGAATCGATGTGCGACTGCCAGGGATCAAGCGCGTCGCGTCCCCAGCGTGCCGCGGCGCTGGCGAAATCGATCCCACCGCTCTGGCGCAAGCCGAGGAAAAAGAATTCCTCAATCTGTTCCGCCTCTGCCAAAACGTGCCACTCAGCAATCGGCAGGTCGCCACGGGCTACCCGGGCCTCATACGCGCTTGTCGCGACTTCGTTCGACCACCGCACCCGGCCATCGAAGGAGTGCGCTCCTGCGCCCAGACCCAGGTACGGCTCGAGGCGCCAGTACTTGCAATTGTGCCGCGACTCGAGGCCGGGCCGGGCGAAGTTCGAGATTTCGTATTGCACAAAACTGGCTGCGCTGAGAGCTTCTTGCGCACGCTCGTAGGCGGCAGCGGCAAAGTCCTCGTCCGGAACCGCGGCCGCGTGGTAGCGTTCGCCGTGCCGCAGAACTTCGTTTCCCAGGCGGCTCTTCTCGTCCATCTCGAACAGGTAGATCGAGACATGTTCGGGCCGAAGCCCGATCGCGCGGTCGAGGCTCGCGAGCCAGGAAGCATGCGTCTGATGAGGCAAGCCGGCGATCAGGTCGAGACTGATGTTGTCGAATCCCGCGGCGCGCGCCAATCGTACTTGTTCCTCGATGTCGCTGCCGGAATGCAGCCGCCCGACACTCGCGAGCTCGCGGTCCTCGAACGACTGGGCCCCGACGCTCAACCGATTCACTCCGAAGCGGCGGCAGGCGCCAAGCAGCGCGGCGTCCGCCGACCCGGGCGTCATTTCCAACGTGATTTCGGGCCGCGGAGTGAACCCAAAGTGTCGTCTCAGGGCCGTGAAGAGCCGGGCAAGGCGATCGGCGCCGGCAAGCGTCGGCGTGCCTCCGCCAATGTAGAGCGAATCGACTGGGAGTTCGAGCAAATCCGCCGCAGGGCACCATCCCACGGCGTCAGAAGGCTGAGGGTTGCAGGATAGCAGATCGATTTCGCGTTCCAGGCTGGTCAGGTACGAATCAAGCTCGGCCTGAGGGGCCACCTTCGAGCTGAAATTGCAGAAGCTGCACTTCGAGGCGCAGAAGGGGATCTGGACGTAGATTCCGAGGAGTTCTTTCTTAACCATTCCCGCTGTGGCTCTTCGCGGTGGAGACTGCGCTTGCGGCCTCAATCCGCCACAATCTTTACGTGCAGGTCGCGGCGGCGCGGGCCGTCAAATTCACAGAGAAAGACGCCTTGCCAGCGGCCCAGCAGCAGCCGTCCATGCTCAACCATGAGCGTTTGAGAGCAGCCAATCAAGGCGGCCTTCAGGTGAGCGTCGCAGTTGCCATCGTTGTGATGATAATTCTTGTCCCGCGGAGCGAGTCCCGCCAGGAATTCGCTGAGGTCCCGCTGCAGCGACGCGTCGTCATTCTCCTGCACCAGCACGCCCGCGGAGGTGTGAGGCGTGAAGACGTGGCAGACGCCGCTCTCGACGCCCGATTCCTGCACCAGCTTCTGGATCGCAGCCGTAACGTCCTTAAACTCCACCCGCGATCCGGTCTGCACCTGGATGGTATGCATGTGGCTGCGCCGCGTATCCAGTGCGACTGCTTTGCCGACCTCAATTGCCATGTGATCCTCCGTCGATATTTCAAGTTACACTAGGGAAGCGGCATGTTACAACCAAACGGCACATTGGCGTACGGCAGGCGTGGCCGAGCGGCGGCGAACCCGGCGTCTTGCCGACCGACGTCCGGGCGGCGCGATCCAATCGCCGCCATGCCGGCTCAGAACGGAGACCTGCGCCGCTACTACCAGCGGTTGCTCGAAGCATTTGGACCGCAAGGATGGTGGCCTGCAGAGACGCGTCTGGAGGTCATTCTCGGAGCGATCCTGACGCAGAACACCACCTGGCGCAACGCCGCCTTGGCCATTGCCCGCCTTCGTCACGCGGGTATGATCGACCTGACGCGTCTGAGCGCAGTCCCGCTTGGGCGCCTGCAGTCCCTAATCAAGCCGGCCGGATTCTTCCGCCAGAAGGCGCGCACGATTCAAGGGTTCGTGCTGTGGCTCAATCAGGCGCACCGTGGATCACTCGACCAGATGTTCTCCCGACCCGCAGAGGGTCTGCGCGCTGACTTGCTGCGACTGAAGGGTCTTGGTCCCGAGACTGTAGACGCGATCCTGCTTTATGCCGGCGGCAAGCCCTTCTTCGTCGCCGACGCTTATACGCGTCGGATCCTCGCCAGGCACGGGATTCTGACGCACGACACGGGCTATCACGAAGCGCAGCAGGCCATCCAACACGGTCTCGACCGCGATGCGGGCGTCTATAACGAGTTTCACGCGCTGCTGGTCGAGGTGGGCAAGCAGTACTGCCGCCGTGAGGAGGCGTGCTGCGGGAGTTGTCCTTTGGAAGCGTTTCTGCCCGCAGGCGGACCTGGCCCCGGGACAACCGCGGTCTGAGTTTCGAAGATGGATCCAAAACTCCAGCGCCGGCGCAAGATCGTGCGCAACCTGCTTCTTGTCGTTGTGCCCACCCTCTTAGTGGTGGGCTGGAGCCTGAACTCGTTCAACCTGCGGTTCATCCACCCCGAGAACGCCCAGGAGACCATCCTGCTTCTGGCCCTTTCCACGTTCATCGTAGTGGCGTTCGTCATTTTTGGACTGATCCTGTTGCGAATCCTGCTGAAGCTGCACCTGGAACGGAGGCGGCAGGAACTCGGCTCGCAGTTCAAGACGAAGCTGGTCGTGGCTTTTCTGGCGCTGTCTCTGCTGCCCGTCTGCGTGCTGTTCGTGTTCGCCTATGGCTTGCTGAATCGCAGTCTCGACAAGTGGTTCGGCATCCCGTTCGATACTGTCCGCCGTGACGCGCAGGCCATCTCGCAGCAGCTGGCCTTGGAGGCGGAACAGCGCTCTCTGGACGACGCCGCTCACCTGAGCTCTGACGGGAGAATCATCCAGGCCATCCGGACCAGGGACTCGGTCGGGCTGCAGCAGAGTCTGGCACACCGCGCCGGCCATCTCGGTCTGGTTTCGGCCATGATCTGCACGCCTGACGGCCGGCTGATAGCGCGGACCACCGGAGCAGGACCGGCGGCGATCGACGTGATCCGGCTGTTTCCGCGCCTCACTTCC
>Ga0187781_10004785_pt1 | contig 10076 bp, 5 predicted proteins | sample 0715_SJ02_MP02_2_FD_132447 | JGI IMG/M metagenome (GOLD analysis project Ga0187781, IMG submission 132447) | Tropical peat soil microbial communities from peatlands in Department of Meta, Colombia - 0715_SJ02_MP02_20_MG | ecosystem: Environmental > Terrestrial > Soil > Wetlands > Peat | place...
AAGGCCAACGGACATCGCGTCACCGTAGCTTGCCTGCAACCCGGTGGACCACTCGCGCACGATCTAAGCGAGGCAGGAATTTCCGTGGTGGAATTTCCCAAGCTGGGCTCTCTTTTATCCATGAGCGGCGTCTATCAGTCATTTCGCCTGGCAGCGTTTATTCGCCGCAGGAAATTTGATGTGGTGCACGCCCACGATCTGTGGGCAAATCTAATGGCGGTTCCGGCAGCGCGGATTACAGGTGCCCCAGTGATTCTTTCCAGCCAGCGTGACTTGGGACATCTGTTCTGGTATACGCCCTTTCGTTGCAAAGTGATTGCCGCCATTCATCGTCTTTCCACACGGGTTGTCGCAAACTCAGCGGCGGTAAGGAAACTACTGGTGGAAGATTTCCGTGTTCCTCCGGCCCGGGTGCAGGTGCTGCGCAACAGCGTGGATTTTCCGCGGTTCGCCTTCGCCCGCGGAGACAAAAGGAAACTTTTCCCGGACTTGGATCCGAAATCGAGATTGATTGCCGTCGTCGCCAATATGCACAGTTCGGTGAAGGGACACCATAACCTTATCGAGGCAGCGCGAGTCATCTGCGACGTGATCCCCGAAGCTTCTTTTGTGCTCGTGGGCGACGGCGACGAACGTCCAAAGATCGAAGAACACGCTAGAGGAGCTGGTGTAGGAAAGCATTTCATATTCCTGGGTCGCCGGAAGGACGTACCCGAGTTGCTCGCTTGCTGCGAACTTTCCGTCCTAGCCTCCGAGTCCGAAGGATTCCCTAATGTTGTGCTGGAAGCGATGGCGGCCGGTCTTCCCGTGGTGGCCACGCGAGTGGGAGGTGTACCGGAAATCATTGAAGACGGACTGAGTGGCATTCTGATCCCTCCCCAAAGTCATCAAGCTCTCGCCGAGGCTGTCCTGCGTGTGATGCAGAATCGGCCGTTGGCTGCCCTGCTTGCTCATGCGGGACAGCAACGCGTAAGAAGGCATTTTAGCTTCGACCGCCTCGTCGCCGAAGCCGAACGACTCTACTCGCCGGCACCTCCCCAGCAGATAACGGATCCCTGCAGCGGCTGAATTCTCACAGCGGAAATACCGATGAAATACAAGATATGAAATCCATCAGTGTATTCGGCCTTGGCTACGTCGGTGCAGTCACGGCCGCTTGTCTGGCGCACAAAGGTCACCAAGTCTTGGGGGTGGACGTAAATCCCTCCAAAGTTGCGATGCTGGAATCGGGCCATCCTCCGGTGCTGGAGCCGGGGCTGGAGCAACTGGTTGCGGCTGCCCATCAGGCGAGCCGATTGCACGCGACCACTGATCCCGTGAGGGCGATCAACGAGTCGGAAGTTTCCTTTTTGTGTGTTGGCACACCCAGCCTGCGCAACGGCCGGCTCGATCTAAGCACGGTGGAGCGCAGTTGCTACGAAGTCGGCCAGGCACTACGGTCAAAACAGGGATTCCATTGGATCGTAACCCGCAGCACTGTGTTGCCAGGAACGGCAACATCGTTGACGATTCCTACGATTGAAGCTGCGAGCGGTAAGCGTGCCGGACAGGACTTCGCGGTTTGTTCCAATCCGGAGTTTACTCGCGAAGGCTGTGCTGTTGCTGATTTCCTCAATCCGACAATTACGGTTTTAGGTGCTGACCACCCCACACACTTCTCCATGCTGCGGGAAATCTACCAAGGCTTCCCGGGCCGGGTGTTCGAGACCTCTCTGGCCGTCGCCGAGATGGTGAAGTACATGTGCAATGCTTTTCATGCTCTAAAAGTGACCTTCGCGAACGAAATGGGAACGCTGTGCGAGCAACTGGGTGTGGATGTGCGTATGGCGACAGAAATTTTCCTATCTGATACACGACTCAACGTCTCCCCCGCCTATCTCAAACCTGGATTCGCTTTTGGTGGCTCGTGCTTGCCAAAAGACGTATGTGCTCTTAATTACCGAGCGAAGGAACTTGACCTCGATTTGCCGGTGTTGCAAGCCATCATGCCCAGCAACCAGGCCCATCTCGAACGGGCCGTGCAAGCCGCGCTCAGTTCAAGACACAAGAAGGTTGGAGTCCTCGGCTTGAGCTTCAAATCCGGAACCGATGACCTGCGCGAAAGTCCGTTGGTGAAATTGGTCAAGCGCCTCCTCGGCGAAGGTTGCCAGATCCAAATCTGGGACCGGACTGTCTGCCTTGGCAAGTTGACCGGTTCCAACCGCCAGTTCATCGAGGACGAGATTCCCCACATCGGCGCACTGCTCTGCCCCGATCTGGCCGAGGTGGTTAAGAAGTCCGAGGTGGTGCTAATCGGCACTCAGGACGTGGATGAAACTATCCTTCCTCTGCTTCGCCCCGACCAGGTGATTATCGACTTGGTAAATCTGGGAAACTCACAACTTGGCTCTAAGACCGAACTGCAAACGGTGATGCCGAGATGAAACAGGTTGTTCGAAAAGGCCTCAAAACAATTCTTGTGGATGAGGTTCCCACACCGGCTGTGATACCGCATCATGTGCTGATTCAAACCGCCTATTCCTTGATTAGCAGCGGGACTGAAACCAGCAGCATTCACCGGGAGAATCTCGTGCAAGTGGCGGCTCAGAAGCCGGACCAGGTGCGCAAGATCTGGAGCGCATTCAAAGAGCATGGGCCGGTCAGAACCATCGCGGAAGTGAGGGCCAAGTTAGAGGAATATTCGGTGCTCGGATACGCGGGAGCCGGTATCGTCGCGGAGAAGCACGACACCGTCACAAACGGGTTCGAGGTGGGTGATCGGGTAGCTTACGGCGGCGAAGGCACTGGCCACGGGGAATGGATTCTCGCCACCAAGCATTTTGTGGCCGAAGTTCCGGACGAGGTTTCTCTGAAAGACGCTTCGTTTGCGACGCTTGGCAGCATCGCGCTTAATTCTGTCCGCACCGCAGGCGTCGAAATCGGTGAAGTGGTGGCGGTGCTCGGCCTGGGACTGGTCGGTCAGCTCGTTAGCCAACTGGTTGCGCAGCAAGGCGGCACGGTAATCGGTATTGATCTCAAACCGGACCGGCTCGAGCTGGCGCAACAACTGGGAGCCGCGCACGTGCTGCAGGCCGATAGCTATCTCAGGGAGGCGGTCAGTGCGCTCACCGGCGGTCGAGGGGTAGATTGCGTGATTGTGGCGGCGGCAGCCAAATCGGCCGGCCCTTGTCAGCAAGCTCTTGAGATATGCCGTGAGCGTGGCCGCATCGTGGTGGTCGGCGCCGTCGAGCTGAACTTCCCCTGGGAAGCGATGTACCTCAAAGAAATTCAGCTTCTAATGTCTCGAGCCTATGGACCAGGCTGCTATGACTCCGCCTATGAGAAACAAGGCCGGGATTACCCCATCGCACAGGTTCGCTGGACGGCTCAACGGAATATGCAGGAATTTCTAAGGCTTCTGGCCGCAGGACGCGTCCGCGTGCATCCTTTGATCAGCCACGAATTTGCTCTGGAAGATGCGGATCAAGCCTACGAAACAATTATGGATCCGGTACAGCGAAGTCTGGCTGTGGTTTTACGTTACCCTGCGCCACAATCTGAAGAATCGCCGTCCTGCCTTCGGGCCAGTCGAAAGATTGAAATACGCCCAGCCGAGGTGCAGGCGTCGGAATTACGGGTTGCCCTAATTGGTGCCGGAAATCTTGGTCGCTGGGCACACTTGCCTATCCTGCAAAAGCTACCAAAGGTCAAGCTGCACGCCGTGTATTCCAAAAATGGTGCACGGGGCAAGAACTATGCCATGCGCTTCGACGCAAGTTATTGCTGTTCCGATCTCGACGTGATCCTCAATGACCCTGCTATCGACGTGCTGGTGATCGCCACGCGAAACCAGGAACACTGTCCGCAAGCCATGGCTGGTCTACTAGCGGGCAAGCACGTGTTTGTTGAGAAGCCTATGGCGGTTACCGAAGAGGAGTGCCGGCTGCTCTACCATGCTGCGCAGGAAAGCGGCAAGCATTTTACGGTCGGATTCAATCGGCGCTTTGCGCCCTTCTACGTGAGAATGAAGCAACAGCTACTGCGCCGCGCCGGTCCAGCCGTCATCAATTGTCGAGTGAACTCGCCTGGTATTTCTGGCTCCTACTGGATGGCAGATCCCGCCATTGGCGGCGCTATCGTCGGCGAGGCGTGCCACTTCGTGGATCTGATGTATTGGCTTCTTGAGGCGGAACCCATCACGGTTGCAGCCTACTCCCTTCCAGCCGGGAAGGACGATCCCATTGGAGAGAACAACCTGACCGCAACCTTCCAATTCGCCGATGGTTCGGTCGGCAATCTGACATATTGCACGGTAGGCAGCAAGACATCGGCTGGGGAGCGGGTGGAGGTTTTCGCTCCCGGATTGGGAGTGGTGAGCGAGGATTTCAAGCATCTCACCGTTCTCAAGGGGACCCGTCATTCCTGGTCGAAGTGGTTTCCGGAAAAGGGTTACCACGACCAGCTTGAGCAATTCATCACCGGAATTCGCAACGGGACTCCACCGGCCGTCACCGCGCTGGATGGTGCTCGTGCCACTATCGGCTGCCTTCGTCTGATGGAATCTGCTCGGACCCGCGAGCCGCGTGAATTGCGTCTCGCAGAAGTTCTGCGTTAGCCCTAAGCTTATGAAGGTCCTCATTCTGGGTGCGTTCCCACCGCCCCACGGCGGCTTGCAAACCCACGTGGTGGCTTTGCGCGAATTCCTCATCGCGCGAGGTATTTCGTGTGAGGGCATCCACCTCACCCGGCATCGCCAACTCGATGGCAATGGTTTGTATTACCCCAGGACAGCTCTGGCTTTAGCCAAATTGCTTTTGCGGCTTCGTTACGATGTGATTCACATCCACGTAGGAGGGGACCTGACCCTTCGTCTGTTGGGTTTATGCCTGTTCTGCTCGTTGCTTCCAGGGAAGCCGACTTTTCTGACTTTTCACTCGGGAGGGTATCCATCGTCCCCGGCGGCAAGGACCGCTCGTCCGTTGTCCATGCGGGGCTTCATTTTTCGTCGGCTGAACGGAATCATCGGCGTCAACCGCGACCTCGTCGAGCTGTTCTGCCGGTTCGGCGTTCCAAAGGAGCGCGTGCGTCTGATTCTTCCTTACGCATTCCGTCCTGTCCCCAGCAAAGGGGATCTGCCTGCGCCGTTAGGCGACTTCTTCCAACAACACGACCCCGTCTTGATCACGGTTGGACTGCTGGAACCTGAATACGACCTGGGACTACAAATTGATACCTTTGGCAAGATCCGCGAGAAGTTTCCCAAGGCTGGCCTGCTGATCATCGGCGCTGGCAGCCTGGAGCAAACGCTGCGGATTCGGATCGAATCCAAGCCCTATGCGGACCATATTCTCTTGGCTGGAGACATTCCGCATTCAGCGACTCTGCGCGCGATGGCCAGCAGTTCGGTCATCCTGCGCACAACTCTCTACGACGGCGATTCCATTTCAGTGCGAGAAGCATTGGATCTCGGGGTTCCGGTCATCGCTACTGATACCGGGATGCGGCCCGCCGGGCTGCACTTGATTCCCATTTCGGATCCGGAAGCTCTGTGCAAGGCCGTCGAGGCTGAACTTGCCGGGGCTCCCAGGCGCGGCGGTCGTAGCCATACCGAAGCTGATGGCCGGAATCTGCAGGCAGTGCTGGATTTCTACGAGCTCAAGCACCCAGGGGGTACATACCGCAGAGATTCCCGACTAGGACCTTGTTCCCAGCCGGCGCGAACTGGCGAGTCATCAAGAAGGCCTTCACATTGCTCGCTATGAGCCACGCACTGTTACCAACAATTGTCGTCGGTCTACTGCACCGTGGCTTGCAGATTAGTGGGTGCGCTCGGTGGGCCGGCGCTTGCGGAACCCAAGCCTGTGCTGACCACCCATGTCTCAGTGTAGTTGTGCGGGGAAGAGACTGGGTTTTGTCCGTAGTTGGAGTCGAAAGCAATCCATTTGCCGCTATAGCTGATAGCGGATCGCGGCTCAGCCCAATAATCGTACGAGCTGCCGTCGATAGCCTCTGTACAATTAGAACTGTCCATAACGCGAGACTGATGATGGATCATGCGGTACGTGGTGTTTCCGTCAGTCGTCGCCAGATCAATCTCGTTGGGGACCAAACCTTCCCCTGGTGGGCGACCAAAGTACTGTTGCCAGTTAATTGATGGGTTTGCCTGATAGAAGGCTTCCGTGCAACTTGAATAGTCTGAAGGCGCACCGATGGCGGTTACATTGCTGGTCGCAATATATTGACCATTCTGAGTCACAGAGATGTGTTTTCCGCCCCAACCGTTATTGGCTACACAGGTTTTTACCAGAGTGTCTACAGTTATTTTGGTGATACCTGCCGAACTCTCTCCCGTGCCCAGCTCTGGACAAAGGTTCGAGGGATTAGTATCGGCCCAGTTATCGTAGTACAGTACATCTACCCCTGAGTTATCTGTTCCAGCCTCACTATGCACGCAGTTTCCATTGGCGATATTTCCCAAGCTGTGCACGAGCGTTCCCGTAGCATCGTAAAGGTTATACGTCGCGCAAGCAGAGGGAGCCATCAGCATACGGTGGTCTGGGAAGGAAAAATTGGAATCGGGCCTCGTCGTTCCATTGTTGATTGGCGTGAAGCCTGGCCAAATCCGGACGTTCACCATGTCGTAAACGAAGCTGTACCAATTTCCGTTGGAACCCTGGGCGAGAATACCGATGGTGTCGTCGCCGTTCGCCGCATAGCCGCTATGGGGGCCATTTGAAGAGCAGCCGAAACAGACAGAGCTACATCCACCTGTACCGCAGGCCACTGTATCGGATGCGAAATCATGCAATAAGGTGTCCGTCCGCAGGTCCACACGATAGCTGTGGAGCTGAGTTCCATTGATGTAGTAGACGGTGTACTGGTCGGTCGCAGTCGTTCCCGACTTGCAATGGGCGAACATGGGCTGGTTATTGTTGTTGCCACCGAAAAGGGCCCCAGCCAGGTACACGGTTCCGCTTGGTACGTTGATGACTTCAAAGTCTCCAATGTCCGGTGTGCCGACAATTTCCAGAGTGTCAGCGCAGTTGAATGGAGAGTATTTGTACGAATGGTAAGTAGCCGTGGTGCATCCGGCCCCGCAGCTTGATCCGGTGCTCTCCCGATAATACTGGCAGTGCGTGCTCGTGCTGAAGTCAGAATCGGTAACCGCGGCACCCTGAGTTGGAAGGCTGATCGTGGTGTAGTTGTTCGGTGTACGCTGCGGCAAGTTGCCTGTCGTAACATCCGACTCTCCGCAGGGCGTCTGGGCATGCGCGACTAAGCACGCGGCCGGGAATAGCAGCATTAATAAAAACTTTTTCATGGTCGTGGCACCCGTGTTTATGTGGATCACGATCAACGCCGATAATACCAGCATTTGCCTGTGGTTTTTTTACACCGAAGTACACGCCCAAAAGCTGTGCGGATTTCTGTCCATCGGTCGTGGCGGCATTGGTCCGACGATTCGGTGCTACGCTGGGCCATTCTGCAATCCCCTGGTCTGCATCCTTTCCATTATCTGACCGTTCGCTAATTGTAGTGCCGTACACAATCCGGAGAAGTCACATTATGAGAAAACGTCGCGCCATTATTATGGGAGCGGGCCCTGCAGGTCTTACAGCGGCATACGAGCTCCTTACAAGGACTGACGTAGTTCCGATCGTCCTCGAAAAAAGTGAATATATGGGGGGGATCTCGCGGACTCTTAACTACAAAGGTAATAGGATGGATATTGGTGGCCACCGGTTCTTTTCCAAATCGGATAGGGTCATGCAGTGGTGGCAGGAACGGCTTCCACTCCAAAAGACTGACGGCCAGAATGCGACCATCACTTACCAACGAGCCACTCGAGAAGTGGCACTCAGTCAAGCGGGTTCCGATCCAAATTGCACCGATAGGATCATGCTGATTCGGCAAAGAAAGTCGCGCATTTATTTTCTGCGAAAGCTGTTCGAATATCCGATCAGCCTCAGCAAGGACACGCTAACAAAGCTAGGTATTATTCGGACGATTCGCATTGGTTTCAGCTATCTCCGGAGTGCGCTGTTTCCGGTAAAGAATGTGAAGAATTTGGAAGACTTTTTTGTAAACCGGTTTGGCAGGGAGCTATACCGAACATTTTTTAAGTCGTATACGGAAAAAGTCTGGGGAGTTGCCTGCAACGAGATTAGCGCAGAGTGGGGGCAACAACGAATCAAGGGACTCTCTATAACGAAAACGATTACGCACGCTATAAAACGTATCTTTCGACGCAAAGGGGATATCTCCCAGAAACAGACTGAGACCTCTCTGATCGAGCAGTTTATGTATCCGAAGTATGGTCCCGGGCAGATGTGGGAGGAGGTTGCGAAGAGTGTTCTGGCAATGGGCGGAGAAATTCATACGCATTGCGACGTAACTAACCTCTCAGTAGAAGGTAACCGGATTACAGGAGTGACTGCCCTCAATTCAGTGACAGGCGAGACTTCTCTTTTTGCAGGCGATTTCTTCTTCTCCACGATTCCGATCAAGGAGCTCGTACGGTCGTTGCAGACTGGAGTGCCTGAATCCATCCTGAAGATCAGCGATGGCTTGATCTACAGAGACTTCATAACCGTCGGACTGCTTTTGAATAGCCTCAAACTCTCAGACAAGAATGGCTACGCTCGTAAGTTAGTTAGCGACAACTGGATATACATCCAGGAACCGGACGTCCAAGCCGGTCGACTGCAGATCTTTAATAACTGGAGTCCGTATTTAGTCGCTGACGCTACAAAAGTGTGGGTTGGAGTGGAGTACTTCTGTTACGAGTCAGACGAATTGTGGTCCAAGACAGACGAGGAGATGAGCAAATTCTGTCAAGAAGAAGTCTGCAGAATAGGAATTATTGAAACATCCGAAGTGCTCGACAGCTACGTCTTTCGCATGCCGAAGACCTACCCAGCTTATTTTGGCACGTACACCCAATTCGAGGAGTTACGCAAATATCTGGATCACTTTGAGAATCTTTTCCTTGTTGGTCGAAATGGAATGCATAAGTACAACAATCAGGATCACTCCATGCTGACGGCGATGATCGCGGTCGACAATATTGCCTCGGGTCGCCTTGACAAAGCGAACATTTGGGAGGTGAACACCGAAATGGACTACCACGAAACAAAAGCCGTCACAAGTCCTTCCAAAAAGGCTCCTGGCTCGGTCACCGGCGTTTTGGAAACAAAGCCAGCCGCGGAGAACGTGTAACATGCCTATCAGTGGTGTGGAATCGGTGTTATGCGCTGGTGAAACTCGAAGCGCATCCCCGAGTCAAATGGATCGCAAGGGCCTTACAAGCCAACTTGCGATCGCAATTCTGCTTATAGCTATCATTGGCACTTTCTATTTTGCCACGATGCGTGTCGGGCACGTGTGGGGAGACGATTTCGCCCTATATATCCAGCACGCAAAAAATATCGTCGAGCATGCAAGATACGATCGCAGCAATTACATCTTCGATCCTGATAATCCGACAATCGGCCCGAGGACCTACCCGCCCGGCTATCCCTTGCTCCTATCGTTCGTGTATTGGCAGTTCGGGATGAATCTGACGGCCATGAAGATCGAGAACATCATTATTTTTCTGGTCTTCTTGCTGGTGCTGTTCTTTCTTCTAAAGCCGGAGCTGCCGCTCACTCAAGTCGCCGCCATCATCGCAATTATCGGGTTCAACCCGTATTTGTGGGATTTGAAAGATATTGTCGCGTCCGATATATCGTTCCTATTCTTTTGCTACGTTACGCTGTGGCTGATTCGGCGCAGCCAGCAATTACCTCCGAAAGAGTTAAATTGGACAGAAATCCTTGGTATTGCGAGCTTTCTGTATTTTTCATATGCGACACGAAGTGTTGGACTCGTATTCGTGCCGGTGCTCTTACTCTACGATTTGATACGCTACAGGAGAATAAGCAGGCGGTCAGTAGCTATCACCATCATATTCCTGATCGGATGGGTGTTACAGGGCCGGATCCTCCACAGTGACGCCGATTATTTTCGACAAATCAACTTGCATCCAAAACTGATCCTTCTCAACACTGTCAGCTCCGTTCAAGATTTGGAAAGATTATATTTCTGGCCCACTCACC
>Ga0187781_10004786_pt1 | contig 10073 bp, 5 predicted proteins | sample 0715_SJ02_MP02_2_FD_132447 | JGI IMG/M metagenome (GOLD analysis project Ga0187781, IMG submission 132447) | Tropical peat soil microbial communities from peatlands in Department of Meta, Colombia - 0715_SJ02_MP02_20_MG | ecosystem: Environmental > Terrestrial > Soil > Wetlands > Peat | place...
GATCGCAGCCGGGGACGCAGTAGGAACCGACCGCCAGGACGGTCCCTCCCGGGCCGGTGCTCACGCCGAACAGCGCGGCATCGGAGCCTGGGTCCGGGCTGGACACCAGCTGCCAGCGGTGGTTGTCCCACCGCATGATCAGCGTCCGCGAAAGGTGGTGGCTGACCGAATCATCGCCGACCGCCCACGCGGTGCCATCGGCTCCGGCGCTCACGCCGAGGAGCCGGGAGTCGTAGGCAGGACTCGGGGCGGAGGCGCTCGACCAGCCCCCGGCGCCCGGGCGCAAGATCAGTACGTGGTCGACCTCATTGAGGGTGTCGCAGGCCATCACGCAGTAGTAACCGACCGCCCAGGCCTCCCCGGCCGGGCCGATGCTCACGCCGGTCAGCGTGGCGCTGAGGCCGGGACTCGCGCTGTGCAGCCGCGACCATCGGCCATGACCCCAGGACAGCAGCAGCGTCCGGTCGATCTCGTACTCGCCCCCGCAGCCGGATTGACAGTAAGAGCCGACCGCATACGCGGTGCCGCCCGGGGCAGCGGCCACGCCGGCCAGCCGGGCGCTGCGGCCCGGGCGCAGGCTGGAGACTCCGAACAGATTGCGGCCGTCCCACTGCACAAGCAGTGTCTTGTCCACCTCGGATGTGCGCCCGCAGGCTGCCATGCACGCGTAACCCGCCAGCCACGTGATGCCCGCGGGGCCGGTCGCGGCCGCCACCAGCCGGGAGTCACGTACCGGGCTGGCGAGCTTGGACCACGACGCGCCATCCCAGTGCGCTATCAGCGAAGGAAACTCCGGCTGAGCGTGAGCGCAGTCCTGCTTGCAGCCACCGCCGACCGTAAAGGTGCTTGTGGCTGACACCGCAACGCTCTCCAGCCGTGACCCCAGGACCGGGGCGAGAGGCTCGGCGCTGCTCGCGTGCGGTTGCCTCCCCTTCTGGCCATCGGCATGCCGCCCGGTCAGGTCTACCGCGGCGGCGCTCGCCCCGGCCAGCAGCGAAGCGACCGCGATCGCCGCGGCGGCCAGCCGCAACCCCCGCTTGCGGTGCCGCCCGGCCGCCCGGCGTTTGGCGGTGCGTCCGGCCGCGACGCCGGTCCCTGGCCCCTCAGGGCGTGCGTCGTCCAGGCCGGCCGGGTCCGCGGTCCGGGATCCGGCTTCCGGGCCGGAGCGGCGCGGACCAGGCGTGGCAGCCGGCCCGCCGGCGTATGGCGGTAGCCCGAGAGCAGCGCGGAGCGCCTCGGCGAAGTCCCAGCAGGTGGCGTACCGTTCGGCTGGCGCCTTGGCCAGTGCCTTGGCCAGTACCGGGTCGACTGCCAACGGCAGGCCGGGCTGGACCGTGGTCAGCGCGGGCGCCTGGTCGAAGACGTGCGCATGGATGACCGCCATGGCGTTACCGCCTCGGAAGGGCGGTGCCCCGCTGAGCAATTCATAGGCCGCACAAGCCAGTGAATACTGGTCGGCCCGCCCGTCCACCCGGCTGCCGTTGACCTGCTCGGGTGCGACGTAATGCGGCGTGCCGACGAAGATGCCCTCGCCGGTCAGGCCGGGCGACGACAAGATCCTCTTGCTCAGCCCGAAATCAGACAGGTAGACGTGGTCAGGGCAGCCGGGCCGCACGTCGAGCAGCATGTTCGCCGGCTTGACGTCGCGGTGCACGAGCCCCGCCGCATGCGCCGCGTCCAGGGCGGACGCGACCGGAGACAGGAGGGCAGCTGCTCGCGCCGGCGGCAGCGGCCCGTGGTGACGCAGCAGCGTGCGCGCATCACCGCCGATGACCAGCCGCATGGCGATGAACAGGAGCCCGCCGGACTCGCCTGCCTGGTAGATCGGGATGATGTGCGGATCATTCACCAACGCCGCGGCCCTGGATTCCCGGACGAACCTCCGCCTGAACGCCCGGTCGGCACCGAGAGCGGGAGCGAGGATCTTCACCGCCACCTGCCGACCCAGCCGCTCGTCACTGGCCCGGAACACCACGGCCATGCCGCCGTGCCCGATCTGCTCCTCCAGGCGGTAGTCGGCGATCACCGAGCCAACCGTGATGCCGTCTGCTGCCTCGCCGACGTCGTGGCCCTCTGGCGGTGAGTCGCTGGCGAGCCCGCTAGCCGTCATGCCACCCGGCTACGCTCACGAGCCCGGCCAGGCGCGAAGGCATAACCGTGCGGCATACTTCGCTCCATGCTGCCCCGCAACCTCAGCGGCCATATCAGGCTCACGTTCTGGGAATACTGCAGCAGCATGCCACGATCCGGTTGGTCACGTGCGGCTTCCGGACAGTGTGACTGTGCCGGACGCGTCACGGGAGGTCCGGCACCCTGTCGCGCCAGCATGAGAACCGTGAAAGTACCTGGTCAGGTCGGCGCGGTTCGCCGTGTGGTGGCCAAGTGCCCGATCGAGGCCACACAATGACCACATGACCGGTTCCGTGGTAAAGGCCCAAACGGGTCCCCGCACCTCGCGACCTGGTCCCGACCCGGCCGGCCGGCCGGAAACCGGCCCAGGCCCGGCCGCCGCACCACTGCTGACCGTATCCGGGCTGAGCGTGAGCTACGGCCGGCTCCGCGCCCTGGACGACGTCAGCCTCAGCGTGCAGACCGGTGAGTTCGTCGCCCTGGCCGGCGAGAACGGCGCGGGCAAGACCACCCTGGTCCGCTGCATCGCCGGCGAAGTGGTCCCGGCCAGCGGCGAGGTGATCTTCGCGGGCCGGCGCATGCCTGCCGACCAGGCCGCGGCGGTCAAGCAGGGGATCGCGGTGGTCTGGCAGGACCTGGCCCTGTGCGACAACCTGGACGTCGCCGCCAACATCATGCTCGGCCGGGAGCGCCCCCGGCTGCTGATGTCGGACACCCGTTTCCACCTGGCCGCCGCGGAACTGCTGGACTCGCTGCGCATCCCGCTCAGCGACACGACGCGCAACGTCGGCTCGCTGTCCGGCGGGCAGCGGCAACTGGTGGCGGTGGCGCGGGCCATGGGCCTCAAGCCGCGGTTGCTGGCCCTGGACGAGCCCACGGCCTCGCTCGGCGTGCGGGACGCGGCCCAGGTCGAAGAGCTGATCGCGGGGTTGCGGCAGCAGGGCACCACGATCTTGCTGGCCTGCCACGACATCGACCAGATGTTCCGCCTCGCCAGCCGCATCGTCGTGCTGCGGCAAGGCCGGATCGTGGGCGAGGTGCGCACGGCCGATGCCCATCCCGATGACGTGATCGCGCTGATCTCCGGCCGGCAGCCGGTCTCTTCCGCCCGCCAGCAGCTGACCCGGCTGCACGGGCTCACCGACCGGCTGGTCTCGGCCGACCCGTCGTCGAGCCTGTCGCTGATCTTGGGCGCGCTCGGCGCGGCCCTTGGCACCGAACGGCTGTGCATTCACCTGGTCACCGACAAGATCCTCTACTGCGCCGCGTCGCTCGGGTTCAAGCCCGGGCAGCTCGACCCGTGGAGCAGGCTGCCGTTCGGGCCCGCGGGCGGGCCGGTGGGCGTGGCCGCGGCGGACGAACGCCCCATCATCGCCGACAAGCTCCGGTTCGGCGCGGCCTCGGGCGGCTTCCGCGAGCTGGCCAAGACGGCCAAGGTGGCCAGCTCGTGGTCGGTGCCGGTGCTCGGGCCCAGCGGCCTGTCCGGCGTGATCACCGTGTTCCGGGCCGAGCACGGCGCGCCGGAGCGCGACGAGCTCGCCATCGTCACCGTCTACGCGGGCTATGCCGCCAGCGCCATCGAGCGGGACCGGCTGCTCGACCAGGTGACCACCAGAAACCGGGTCCTCGAGACGATCCGCGAGATGCTGGAGACGCTGGCCGGACCGGTCCCGGTCGGCGAAGGGCTCTCCATCGCGGTCCAGTCGCTGCGGCGCGGCCTGCAGGCCCACGAGGTCGCGCTGATCACCCAGCCGGCCGGCCAGCCCGCCCGCTGGCGCGCCTTCGCCGGCCCGCTCGGCACCGACGGGTCATCCGCCACCCCTTCCATGCGCGACATCGCCGAGACCGTCCTGGCCAGCACGCTCCCCGACGGCGTGGCCCGGCAGCTGGCCAGCAGCCGCAGGCACCGCGTGCGGGCGGTGGCCTTCATGGCGGCCGGCGGTCCCACCGCGCTGCTGGCCAGCTGGCGGCGGGTGCCGCCGACCAAAGAGGAGACGGCGCTGCTGGAGGATGCGGCGCACTCGCTCCGGCTGGCGCTGGAACGGGAGGAGGCCGGGCACGCCCATCAGGAGGCGGCCGCGCTGCGCCGGTCCCGGGAACTCCAGCGCGGGTTCCTGTCCCGGCTGGGCCATGAGCTGCGGACCCCGCTGACGGCCATCAGGGGGTATGCGTCCAGCCTGATGCAGCCGGACGTGACCTGGGATCGCGAGTCCCAGCAGCGTTTCCTGGACCGGATCGCTGCGGAGTCGGCCCGCCTCGGCCGCCTGGTCGATGACCTGCTCGACTTCTCCGCGATCGAATCGGGCACCATGCGCCTGCAGGGGGACTGGTGCGACATCAAGCTGGTGGTGGAGGCCGCGATCGCCTGCCTGCCGCCCGCCAGCGCCGCGTCCGTCGAGCTGACCTGCGACGCCAGCCTGCCCGTGGTGTGGGCCGACCACGACCGGATGGAGCAGGTCTTCGTCAACCTGCTGAACAACGCGTTCGCCCACAACCCGCCGGGCACCCGGGTACGCGTGACCGCAGGCCACCAGATGTCCGAGGTGGTGATCAGCGTCCTGGACGATGGCGTCGGCATGCCGCCGGAACTGGCGGCCACCCCGTTCGAGGCCGCCCGCCGCCCGCGCCCGATCAGCAGCGGCAGTAGCGGCGGCAGCGGCCAGGACCCGGGCCAGCGGAAGGGCAGCCGGAACGGCCACCGCAAGAGCACCGGCGCCGGCCTCGGCCTGTCCATCGCGAAGGGGATCGTGCAGGCCCACGGCGGCTGGATCGAGCTGGCCCCGCTGGCCATGGGCACTTGCTTCAGCGTTCACCTGCCCATCGAGGCCGAAGCCGACGCGGGCCAGCTGGCCGCGTCCATGAGCGGCGCGAGCGGAGGCGACGGGCCTGGCCGGGACGGGACGGCCACGAGCGGAAGGGACCGCCACGGTGACGATGACTGAGGACGCGCGCAAGACCTGCGCCCTGGTGGTGGAGGACGATCCGAACATCGTGGACCTGATCCGGTCCAACCTGGCCGTGCGGGGTTTCGACACCATCGTTTCGGTGGACGGCATGCGCGCCCTCCAGCTGCTCGAGACCGAGGACCCGGACATCGTGCTGCTCGACCTGATGCTGCCCGAGGCCGACGGCTTCGAGCTGTGCCGCCAGATCCGCGAGCGTTCCCCGGTCGCCATCATCGTGGTCTCGGCCCGCCGGGGCGAGCGGGACAAGGTGACCGCCCTGCACATGGGCGCGGATGACTACCTGACCAAACCGTTCAGCATCGAGGAGCTGCTGGCCCGGATCACCGCCACGCTGCGCCGGACCCGGCCCGCCGCGCCCACCGAGCAGCAGGCGCCTCCGGTCATCGCGGTCGGCGGCATCATCATCGACTTGGCCCTGCAGCAGGTCCGGCGCGACGGGCAGCCCGTGCACCTGACCCCCACCGAGTTCGCCCTGCTGCGCGAGCTCGCCGTCAACCGGGGCAAGCTGCTCACCCACGCGCACCTGCTCCGCCGGATCTGGGGCCACGGCTACGAGACCGAGACCGAGTACCTGCGCGTGTACGTGCGGCGGCTCCGGGCCAAGCTCGAGGCGGACGGCAGCGCCCCGCTCATCCTCACCCAGCCGCGGGCCGGCTATCGCCTGGCTCCCGAGTGACCCGGATCGCAATTTCAGGTCACACTCGGATCACAATTCCGTTACGCCCGAACTGCCCGTTAACGGTATCTTCACGGGCCGGTGCCGATGTTAAGGTCATGTTTATTCCGGGAACTCTATCGTGACACTTAAGACGCTCAGGCTGCAGCCATACCAGGGCGGATTGCCGCACGAGGACGGCCGTTCTGCTGACGGGAGGACTTTCGGCCCTTGCTGTCTAACGTCGAACGATTTAACTTCCCTCCGAAGGGACACCGCTGCTGCACCGGCGTCCCGGTCGGCTTATTCGGGTACATTCGGGCGAAAGGGTGTGGGGAATGCGAGTGAGTAACAGACGTGAGGGAGGTCGGCACTCCCGTACGCAAGGCAACAGCACGTTTCGACGCGTCCGCCGGCTGGGCTGGGTGGCTCTGGCGGTCGCTGCCCTGACCGCTGCGGGCTGCTCATCGTCGAGCTCGTCGTCATCGTCGACGACGTCAAGCGGCTCGAACACGATTCCGTCGGGGCTGAGCATCAGCTCCTTCACCGTCAACATCTCGTCGGAGATGTCCCAGTTCAAGGCGCTGACCGCGTACGCGACCAAGGGAGCGAACACCCTGCAGGTGGGGGTCATCCTGCCCGACACCACGTCGTCGTTGCGGTACGTCGACTTCGATCAGCCGTACCTGAACGATGCCTTTGCCGACGCCGGGTACACCCAGGCGCAGTACCGGATCGACAACGCGCAGGGAAGCGACGCGACCGAGCTGGATGATGCCACCGCCGACATCAACCTCGGCGCCAAGGTCCTCATCATGGACCCGCTCGACGGCCCGACTGGCGTGGCGATCGCACAGCTGGCCGAGTCCAAGGGCGTCACCCTGATCAGCTACGACCGCGCCACCTTCCAGGGCCACAACACGTACTACGTCAGCTTCAACAACCAGCTCGTGGGTCAGCTGATCGGCAAGGGCTTCGAGGCCTGCGTTTCGTCCTGGGGGATCTCCTCGCCTAAGGTCTTCGTCCTGAACGGCGGCGAGGACACCGACCCCAACGCCATCTCCTTTGCCACGGGTTACAACGGGGTGGTCTGGAACACCCCGGCCAAGACAGTCGCCGCGGGCGCGACCAACAGCCTCGGCTACTCGCTGGTTGGCGAGAACTTCGCCCCTGGGTGGGACAACACCAAGGGCGGCACCATCTTCCAGCAGGAGTACACCGCTAACCCGAAGATCAACGCCACCATCGAGGCCAACGACGGGCTCGCCAATGCGGTGATCACCGACCTCAAGGCGGACGGGGTCAAGGCCAACAAGGTGCCGACCACCGGGCAGGACGCCACGGCCCAGGGCATGGCCTGGATCCTCGAGGGCTACCAGTGCGGCTCCGTGTACAAGGCCGTCTACAAGGAGGCCCAGGACGCGGTGGCCCTGGCCACGATCCTGCTGGCCGGCGACAAGCCGCCATCGGCTCTGCTGAACGGGTCGACCGTCGACCCGGCCAACTCGAGCATCACCGAGCCGGCGTCCCTGCTGACCCCGGTGTGGGTGACCAAGACCAACATGGAGTCGACCGTGGTTGCGGACGGCTTCGACTCGGCCTCGGCCATCTGCGCGATTGCGGGTGCGGCCGTCTGCGCCGCAAACGGCATTTCGTGATCATCTGACCTGGGGAACCTCGACGGGGTTTTCGTCGAGGTTCCCCAGTCGGGCCGGCGGACCCTCCACGTAGCGCGGGTCCGCCGACCCGTCCTGGCGAGGTGGTTGTGTCGGCCCCGGACCCGCGGGAACGGCGGGAAGGGAGGAGCGCGGCTTATGCTCTGCGCATGCCGGAATTCGGAGCGGCGGGAGCCCAACCTAGGCAAGGCTACTGACGGGTCGCCACGATGACTGAAGTGAACGAGGCCCCGAAAGGCGCGAGCAGCGGCGGGGACGGGGTCGACGGGATGGAACCCCTGCTGAAGGTGCGGGGCATAGACAAGCACTTCGGGCCGGTGCAGGCGCTGTACGGGGTGGACCTGGACCTGCCCGCGGGCTATGTGACCGGCCTGTGCGGGGACAACGGTGCCGGGAAGTCGGTGCTCACCAGCTGTATCGCCGGCGCGCGCCAGCCGGACCATGGTCAGATCTACTTCGAGGGGCGACCGGTACATATTCGGAGCGCCCGGGACGCTGCCGCGCTGGGGATCGAGACCGTCTACCAGGATCTGGCGCTGGCTGACAACCTGGACATCGTCCAGAACATGTTCCTCGGCCGGGAACCTCTGCGCCATGGCCTGCTCGACGAGGACTCGATGGAGCTGCAGGCGGCCGAGACCCTGAGTACCCTGCGGGTGACCACGGTGCGCTCGATCCGACAGCCAGTGGCCTCGCTCTCGGGAGGTCAGCGGCAGGCGGTGGCGGTGGCCAAGGCGGTGATGTGGAACTCGAAGCTGGTGCTGCTGGACGAGCCCACCGCCGCCCTCGGGGTGGTGCAGACCCAGATGGTGCTGGACCTGATCGTACGGCTCCGCGACCGCGGGCTGGCGGTGATGGTGATCTCGCACAACCTGAACGACGTCTTCGAGGTCGCGGACCGGATCGCGGTGCTGTACCTGGGGCGGATGGTGGCCGAGGGACCGGCTGCGGACTTCGACCGGCAGAGCGTGGTGGAGTATATGACGACGGGTAGCTACGGCGGGCGGCCGTCCCAGTCGGCCGGATCCGCCAATGGCGAGGGCTGAGGCCATGGCCCGGATCGGGACGTCCCCGTGACCTCGGACCCCGGCGAGACCCCGGCCAGGACGGTCGACACCGCCGCCCCCCAGGCCGACGTCCCACCCGAGGTCCTCGCCCAGTCGCTGGGCCAGTACCTGCGGGCCTGGTGGCTCCGGGTCCGCAGCGGCAACAGCGGTGTCCTGCCCGTGGTCCTGGCCATGGTGGTTGTCGCTGTCATCTTCCAGATCGTCACCCCGGAACACGCCTTCCTGCGGCCGAGCAACCTCGTCTATATCTTCGGGCTGAGCACCGTGTACATGGTGCTGGCCATGGCTGAGACAGTGGTCCTCCTCCTCGCGGAGGTCGACCTCTCGGTCGGCGCGGTCGCGCTTTTCGGCGGGGTGATCGCCTTCAAGCTGGTCCAGCAGCCCGGGCCGGCCTGGCCGTGGTGGGCAGCGGTGCTCGCCGCGCTCGCTTGCTGCGGCCTGATCGGCGCCCTCCAGGGGACGCTGACTGCCCGGCTCAAGATCCCGTCCTTTGTCGTGACCCTGGCCGGGTTCCTTCTTTTCTCGGGCATCCTCATCGTCGTCCTCGGCGGCGCCGACGGCTTCGTGAACGTCAGCTCTTCGGTGCCCAACCAGCGCGTCATCTATGACATGGTCCAGGGGCTGATCGCCCCCGTTGCCTGCTGGGTAGCCCTGGCAGTGGTGGTCGGGGCCGCCGGCACGGTCCTGTGGCTACGCGCGGCCGCGCGACGACGCCAAGGCCTTGTGGCTCCCCCGGCGAGTCTGACGGTAATCAGAATCGCGCTGGTCGCGCTCGTCGGGGTAGCCGTGGTGCTGATCTGCACCGTCAACCGCGGAACGTCCCTGGTGACGGTGCGAGGGGTTCCGTGGGTGATCCCGATCGTGCTCGTCGTGCTCGGCGTCTTGACGCTCGTGCTCCAGCGGACCCGCTTCGGCCGCTACGTCTACGCCATCGGCGGCAACCCCGAAGCGGCCCGCCGTGCGGGCGTCAGCCTCGCCGCCATCCGCACCTGGGCCTTCGCGTTGTGCTCGGCGACCGCCGGCCTCGGCGGCATACTGCTCGGTTCGTTCTTCTTCGGTGAGTACAGCACCAATACAGCGGACCCCGGTCAGCTCGTCCTGTACGCGATCGCCGCCGCCGTCATCGGCGGGGTCAGCCTCTTCGGCGGCCGGGGTAAGGCCATCCACGGTGTTCTCGGCGGCCTCCTCATCGGCGGCATCGCCTACGGCGTGTCCCTTCTCAACCTCGGTGAATTGGCCACGCCGCTGGAATACATCCTGCCGGGCGCCGTGCTCCTCACCGCAGTGGGTGTTGACGTGCTGTCACGGCGCGGGACCGGGAGCGTGAACCGTGTCTGACCAAGCGCGGAGGACAGGCGATGGGGGAGTCCCCATGACCGCGGACGCCGGCGAGACCCAGGCCGGGACGGCGGGCGCCGCGATGGTCGACCTCACCGCCGCCCCCGAGGCCGCCGCGGCCGACGTCCCACCCGAGCTCGTCGCCCAGTCGCTGGGCCAGTACCTGCGGGCCTGGTGGCTCCGGGTCCGCAGCGGCAACAGCGGTGTCCTGCCCGTGGTCCTGGCCATCGTGGTGGTCGCC
>Ga0187781_10004787_pt1 | contig 10072 bp, 9 predicted proteins | sample 0715_SJ02_MP02_2_FD_132447 | JGI IMG/M metagenome (GOLD analysis project Ga0187781, IMG submission 132447) | Tropical peat soil microbial communities from peatlands in Department of Meta, Colombia - 0715_SJ02_MP02_20_MG | ecosystem: Environmental > Terrestrial > Soil > Wetlands > Peat | place...
CGTGGTTTTGCCCAGCCCCGGCGGCCCGTAGAGCAGCACATGGTCGAGCGCCTCGCCCCGTGACTTGGCTGCCTGGATGGCAACGTCCAGATTCTCTTTGACCTTCGCCTGCCCGATGAATTCCACGAGCCGCTGCGGCCGCAGCTTCAGCTCGAAGGAAGAATCGTCCTCGACCGCGGCCGCCGAAACCAGCCGCTGCCTCGTCGCTGCATCCGACACCGAGAAATCAGGATTATTCTTCGCGAGAGCCACTGTGCGTGATGGTAGCAGAAGTGGGATTGTGGAGGGACGGGAGTCTCGCCCGTCCGAATCACGGTTGCTCCGCTCGCCTCGCGACACAGGCTAGCACTTCCGCATTACTGCCCAATCACTCCCAGCCGTACCCCGTGCAGTTTCTTCTCGTCGAACCAAGCCACTTTCTGCCCAAACCAGGTCTTCGTTCCGCCCAGTTTGTACTTCTTCGTCGCAGCCGCGAAATCAGGGCTCGCCAGCAGAATCGCCAGCGGAGTCTCTCCGTATTTTGCGATCCGGTCTCCAACCCAGCCGCCGCCTGAAACCAGAATCACCGGCTCGCCCGGAAAGTAGGCCATCTTACCCCAGTCTCTCTGGTTTTCGGTTATTGGCTCGGACCAGCCGTAGGCTTTGCGGAACATGGCAATCGCCGCATCCAGATTGCTGACGCCAACCACGATGCTCTCGATGCCCGATACGGGCGCGCCCTGCACGCTGGCCGAGGTTTGCACGCGCCACGGCCGCGGCGTTTCGTCCTCAATCATGAACGGCATCAGCGACCCCGCCGTGCCCGGGCCAACGTCAGCCGTCGTCCACTCAATCGACATGCCGTCGGGCCGCTTGCGGCTGCCAGGTTGCGGAGAGGTCACCGCCATGCCGGCTTTCTTCAGCCGGTCAACCTCCTGCAGCAGTACATTCGTTCCCACGGCCCACGCGCACGTCACCGCCTCCTCGCCCAGGAACTTCGCCCACGACGAGCCCGAAGTTACGCCCGCCTGCACGGGCGCGATCAGTTCGATGTAGGTGCCGTCGTCGAAACCAACAAAAGCCATCTGCGTCACGCCGTTGCCGTGCGGCCCGCCGAAATCGGGTGTCAGGCCGACGTCGGTGAACATCTGGCGCAACCTATCGAGGTTCGAGCCGCAGATCGAGGTGTGATCGAGTTCGAGCACGTCGGTTTTGCTTTGCTGGGCGAGCGCTGGCAAAGAGAATAGCAACATAACAAACGCCGCGGACAAGCGGCGACGGCTTAGGAAATTGCATAAGGACATGGCAGCCTCCCTGGACTGGGACAGCAGACTAGAACTAGAAAAACTAAAACAGAGCATGTTACGCCAGAATGCCCAGTCAGGGAACGATTTCCTGGAGACCGGAGTGGCTCCGACGTCCCCCGTCCACCACGGGAATCAGCGCTCAGCCGACAAGGAGGTTTTAGAGAGCCGCTCTCTACGCGCTAGCGATTTGGGCATTCGTCCGTCTGTTTTCGAAATAGATTGGAGGCCGTCTATGACCTCAGCGCCGGATTCCATAAGATTTTCGGCGGCTGGTAGCCCAACCGCGACCGCAACCGCCAAAAATCGCGCTCTCCTGGCGATCTTCGTGGGAGCATTCGTGAGCGGAACTGTGAACATCCTCCAGGTCTGCATCCAGATCGGCTGGGTTATCCCCCTCCACATTGCCGCCCGGCTGGTCGGCAAGCAGGCGCTCCAGGGCGGAGCCACCATGTGGGTCCTTGGCATAGCCCTACACTACTTCATCTCTTGCATTTGGGCGACGGTCTATTACCTGGCCAGCCGCAAACTTCCATTTCTCACCGAGCATCCGTTTATCGGCGGCGTGAATTTCGGCGTCTGGGTCCAATTGTTTATGCTCCTCGTCGTGCTGCCGCTTGCCCGACTGCATAGCACGAGCCCTATTACGATCGAGGGCTTGCTCACGAAAATCATACTTTTCGGACTGCCGGTTGCTTACAGCGTCCACTACTTCGCCCCAGCACGGACTCCTCTACAAACTGCCGCATCCTGAGAGCGAGCAGTAAGGCATGACAGCGGCGCCGAAAGCTACCTCGCACGTCCGAGCATGAACTTACGACGAATCTCTCGCATTACCTCCGTTCCCTTTGCGGTGAGCCAAATCACAGAGCCCTAACCCCTCCAACGGCAACAATGGTCTTCAAGGATTATTTCTTGAGGATTTTTTCTCTGTGTTAAGGCTTGATTATCTTTCTTGTGTGTTAACCATCGCATCGACCGTGCTGGTGGGACGCCGCTACTGGGAAGGTTGGGCGCTGGCCGCGGTCAACAGCGTTATCGTCTGCATCATCGCCGTTAGAACCGCGCAATTCGGGTTTGTTCCCGCCAACGTTTTCTGCTTTGCCATGAGTGCCATCAATCTTCACGCCTGGCGCTCGACGAAGCACGAGCCGCTGCGGCAATCGTCCGAGGAGAAGTCCCTGCGCTGCTGAGCACGAGCACGGGCGTGATTGTGGAGCGCCGGGCTTCCCGCCCGGCCCACCGCTTGCGTTAGAGAACGACGACGGGCGAGGACGCCCGTCCCTCCAACGATCTAATTCCAGTGGTGCGCATTCCACCAGATCTTTTGAATGTTAAATTTCACGCCCCGGCATAAGTAAATCGGGGTGTTTTCCTCATCCATCCCCCAACGGTCGTAATGATCGAACGCCTGATACGAGGTGCAGTTGTCCTCGACATCGTCGAGGCTCCATTGGATCACGATCAGGTTCTTGTACACCTGCGGCGGCGGGCCCCAATACCAGAGATTCTGGTGGCGCGAATATGCGGTCGGCAATCCATAACGAGGGCCGAAAAGATCGACCGCGCCCGCTTCTCCATAATTTCCCGCCCAGATACCCGTCTCTGCGCGCTCGCTCGGAGGCAAAGAATTGTAGATGTCGGCTACCTGGCGCACCAGCTCCGGCCAGCCGAACTGGTCCGCGATCGGTTGCATCAACAGCGCTTCCTGTTTGACCTCCTGCTTCGCAGGCTTGTAGTGGATTGCATTCTGATACGCCAGCAGCTTTTCCGGCGGCAGCATCCACGTAAACATTGGGATCACTGGGATTGAGAACACAATCGCGACTGTCGCCACAGCCACGCGCGTCCATGCCGCGCGATTCCGCAGCCAATGCTCAATCGCCACCGCACCGGCCGCGAACAATATCGGATACATCGGAAAAACGTAATAGTTCTTGCCATGCTCGATTTCCATGGTGACAAAGAAAACAACAAACGTGAGGCCGAGAATGCGCCATCTACGATCTCGCAGCAGCCAGATCAACCCCGGCAGCCACACAAAAAGAAACAACGGCTGCATATCGAGGATCTGCTCCTTCACGAATGCCAGCGGCCCCATAACGACGTTCTTTCCCGATTTGCGCACGCTTTCCAAATCTTCGAGGGTCGGGAAATTGTGCTTGATCTGCCACAGAACGTTCGGCAGGAAAATCACGAGAGCGATGGCGAGCGCAATCCAAATCCAGGGCTTGGCGAGTTCGCGGCGATTCCCGGTCAGCAGCAGGGCAATCGCAACTGCGAACCCGAAGAACAGCGTGGAGTGCTTGTTCTCCAGGCCCAGCCCCGCCAGCGCGCCAAACCAAATCCATAGCCGCGAGTCGCCGGTGCGAACAATCCGCGCCACCACCAATAAGGCTCCCGTCCAGTAAAGCGGCTCGAACGCGTTCATGGTGAGCAAGTTGCTCAGCACCAGGTAGGCCGGGATCAACAGAATGCACAGCCCGGCCAGAAACTGCGCATAGCGATGGCCGCCAAGTTCGCGCGCCCCGAGCATGGTCAGCACAATCAGCGCTACGCCCGCCAGCGCAGGAATGATCCGCACCGCCGCGAGCGACCCACCCATCACGAGCGCAGCCTTCGCGTAGACCGCAATCAGTGGCGCGCAATCCACGTAGCCCCAATCGAGATGCCGGGCGAGATCGAGATAGTAAAGTTCGTCGCGAAAATACCCGTAATGCCGGACGCTGGTAAATAAGTGCAGCAGAAGTTTGCACCCGCACAGCGCCACAAGCGCGCTAACCGCAAGCCGAGGCAGTCGGGCAGGAAGCTGTGGTTGCCCGCGCGCATCGTCGCCAGGAGATGCAGCTGCCATCTTGCCTTCTGACATGAATGGCGGCATTTTGGCGGCTGACATAGATGGCTATTTTACGTTCTTCGATGAGAATCGGTTCCGTTGGCAAGAACGCACTGAGCCGAAGAAATGGAGCGCCGGGCGTCCCCGCCCGGCCGGTCGCATCGAGCGTCGCAAAAGACGGGTGGGGACGCCCGGCGCTCCATCTCGGCAGCGACTCGCGCGCAGGAAAACCTCACAAATCTATTGTGATCAAGATGCTTTCCGCTCGTCGCCGAACCGTTCTAGTCTCAATCCGTGGCCTATCCTTTCAACTACCGTCGCCGCCTGCCCCACATTCAGCCCGACTTCAAAGTCTTTTTCATCACCTTCTGCACTTACCGGCGCTGGGTTCTACCCCCGCCAGCGCGAACCATCGTTTTTGATACTTGCCTTGCCGGACATCGCAAGAAGTTTGACCTTTATGCTCTCGTCGTGATGACGGATCACGTTCATCTTGCCCTTAATCCGCTCATCACGCCAGACGGCCCCACCCCCGTGCCCATCATCCTGCAATCCATCAAAGGAGCGTCTTCTCACCGCATCAATCGCGTGCTGCACCGCCATGGCAAGGTCTGGCAAGAAGAGTCTTTCGACCGTGCTCTCAGGAAGGAGGAGCACTTCGAGTCGAAGCTGTGGTACATGCTTGAGAATCCAGCCCGCGCCGGCCTGGTGGAGAATCCGATGGATTACCAATGGCTCTGGCGCAACACGGGAGAAGCCGCCTAATTCGGTAGTGGAGTGCCGGGCGTCCCCGCCCGGCCCACCGCATCAAGCGCCTCAAAAGACGGGCGAGGACGCCCGTCTCTCCACAAGCACGGCGGCCCGTGCCATCGGAACAGGGATCGCGTAGTTAACTTTTCGCCACTCCCAGCCCCGCCACCCTCCCTTTCACCGCCCGCAAATAATCTCCCGGAGCAATAAGAATCTGCAAGCCGCGCATCCCCGCCGAAATCGAGACCACATCGAACAGCTCAATCGTCTCGTCCACAAATACCGGATACTCGCGCTTGGCGGCGAGCGCCGTCACGCCTCCTCGAATGTAGCCGGTGAGCGCGGGAAGCTCCTTCACGGCCACCAGCTCCATCTTCTTCTCGCCCACCGCGACGGCCAACGCCTTCAGGTCCACTTCCTGGTCTCCGGGGACGACGGCCATGACCACCCCGTGCCAGTCTTTTCTATTCAAACCGCTAGTCAGACGGGCGCTCGAACCGCCAGCTGGACGAACGCTCGGGCCGGCGAATCCGCCCGGCGACGGTCCAGGCGATCCGCTTCCCACTGGCCGCGCCACCAGCGTCTTGAACACCTGCTCGGCCGGCAGCCCGATCTTCGCCGCAACCGTCTCTGCCGCCAAGTCGTTTTCATCAACCTCGTAGGCTCGCAGTTCGTATCGAATGCCAAGTTGATCGAGCAGCCGGGCGGCATTGGTTTTCGTGACTGCGGCCTTCGTGGGCTTGCGATCAGTTTTTGCCATAGGGAATCAAATGCGCCATAAGTGATTGAATAAAAATACTTTACATCTAAGTCCTTATTTGTCAAAGACATGAAAAATTTATCCGCTAAGTCTTTGATTTTAAAAGACCGGAGTAGAGGGGGTCAATGAGTCGAGTCCATCAAGCTGAGCATCTCATGTTCGGTGTATGCTCATTGTTCGGGTCCGTGTGTTTCGTCGTTCAAAGGAGGCAAACTTTGCGTCTTCTGATTCACTGGATCGTTACCGCGCTCGCGGTTTGGATTGTCGCGCAATTTGTGCCCGGAATCCACGTCAGCGGAATGACCGCCGCGCTGGTTGCGGCAGTCGTGATCGGCCTCATCAACGCCACCCTCGGACTGCTGCTCAAAATCATCACCTTCCCGCTCACCATCCTCACCCTCGGCCTGTTCTGGTTTGTCATCAATGCGCTGATGCTGGAGCTGGCGTCGATGTTCGTCCGCGGCTTCGAAGTGCGCGGATTCGTCCCGGCCTTCGTCGGCTCCATTCTGATTAGTCTGGTGAGCTGGGTACTGCAGACGCTGCTGATGCCGAGAAAAGAGAAGTAAAGCCAGGGGCCAGTGGTCAGTGAGCCCAGCTCCTAGCCACTAGCTTCTAGCGACTCGACTTTGGTTGCTAGTGGCTGGTAGCTAGAAGCTAGCACTGAATCTGGTGGCTAACCACTAATCACCCTCCTCCATCACCGGCTCGAGCTTCGGAGCCGGCGTGGTCGTAATCACCACCACGCTCACCAGCACGAGCATGGTCCCGAGCAGCGTGCGCGGTCCGACTGCCTCGCCGCCGAGGAAATGCCCGAGAACGACCGCTATGACAGGATTGACATACGCGTATGTACCGACCTTGGTCGGCGCTTCGTGATGCAGCAGCCAGACATAGGCCGTGTAAGCGACGATCGAGCCTGCGACGATCAGGTAAACCAGCGCCAGCCACGCGCCGCGCGAGACCGCCGTTATATCGAATCCGGGAAACTCTCCCAGCACCGCCGAAACGGCGGTCAGCCACACCCCTCCGATGAGCATCTGCGCCGCCGAGCTCATGGGCTTGGAAGCGGGCAGCGGCAGCTTGCGCAGCAGCACGGAAGCGCCCGACCAGCTGCATGCCGCAGTGACCAACGCCAACGCTCCATATGGATTGAGCGCTTCTTCGCCCAGCCCCAGCGACCGGCTTACCAGCACTACAACTCCGCCCAGGCCGATGAGCAGCGCCGCAGCGAGGCGCGCGGTGAGTTGCTGCGTGCGCAGAATGAAAATCTCCGAGAGCGCCATGAACAATGGAATGGTGGCGAGCATGACGGCGGTCACGCCCGAAGGCACGCGCCGCTCAGCCCAGAAAACCAGCCCGTAGTCGCCAACAAAGATCAGCACCGCCACCAGCGCCGCCGAAAGCCATTCGCGCCGCGTGGGCATGGGAACGCCTTGCGCCCGCATCCACGCAAACAGAACTGCTCCCGCCGCAACAAACCGGATCGCCGCCAGCAGGAACGGCGGAACCTCCTGCACCCCGATGCGGATCGCGAGAAACGTCGAACCCCAAACCAGGTAGATGATCCCAAACGCCAGCAGCAGCTTCCATGCGGCGGGGCGAGCCCTCGAATTTAGCTCGGTTCGGTTCATGGTGATCCAAACGCGTTTCTGCCAAAGCGCCTATCCCAAAACGCCTAACGTTCATTCTGAACGCTATTGCAAAGCCCCGCACTCGCCGGGTCTCGCTGGCGACGCCGGCGCCACACCCCCGCGGGCCGGTTCTTTACTAGATCACACAGCCGGGCTCGCGGACGCAGAATTCGGCTATGAAGTTTTTCTATGGCCGCGAAAGCCCGAGCTTATCGCGAAAGCTGGAGTTGGTAAGAGGCCGCTGCCAGCTTCGTCTCTGGTCTTTTCGCTTGCCCAGCCGGGCCCCACGCCAGAAAAACCGCTTGCGCGACCACTTGGATCAGGCAGCCACAGTGCTATCCTTATGCTCGTTATGACGATGCCGGCTGGCCACGACACGTCCAATTCCATGCTCCGCCAGGTGATCTCGGCCGACCAGATCCAGAAACGCGTTCGCGAGCTGGGACGCCAGATATCCGACGACTATCGCGGCAAGACCGTGGTCGCGCTCTCTATCCTCGAAAACAGCTTCATGTTCGTGGCCGACCTGGTACGCGCCCTCGACGTTCGGGTGGAGTGCACATTCATCAAGCCGCGCTATAAGCAAACCAGCTCAGGCAAAGCGCCCGTGCTGGAGATTTTCTTTTCCCACGAAGTTGATATCCGGGATAAGCACGTGCTGCTGGTGGAGGGCTTGGTCCATTCCGGCGTGACCACCGAATTTCTCATGAGCGATTTGCGGGCCCGCGGCGCGGCCTCGGTGAAACTGGTGACCCTGCTGGACCGCCAGTCGGCCCGCCGCGTACCCGTGCAGCCCGACTACTTCGGTTTTCTGGTGGATGAAGCATTTCTGTGTGGCTACGGTTTAGGCAGCCCCGACCAGGCCGCACGCAATCTGCCGTATCTGGCGGCGACGACGTAGCTCCGAGCCACGAGCTCCGAGCCGCGAGCCAGAAACACAGGCCGACGGCAGAGTAGGTACCACATAGGGCTCGCGGCGCGAGACTCCGAAACTCGCCGCTTAGGGCTACCGGTGACTTCTGTACCCTGCAACGGTTTGCCCCTTTTCCCCGGAAAAGGTCTAGAATAAAAAGCTGGCTCTTGTCAGTCGAAGTCCCGCCTCTCGCATCTAATAACACCGAGCAGGCGTGTTTTTCCTCGCGGCAAGACCGTATGCTGAGGAGTCTTTCAGGTGAATTCAACAATTAAAACCGTACTTTTCTGGGCCGTGATTGTGGTATCGGCGGTACTGCTTTGGCAGGTGGTGCGCACCGGGACTACGAGCCAGAAAGACAAGGAAATCGGTTTCTCCGAATTCCTGTCGCAGGTGGATGCGGGCAAGGTCAAGGAAGCCACCTTCAACATGCAGGAAGTGAAGGGCAAGTTCACCGACGATTCACCGTTCCACACCACCGTGCCCACCAACTTCCCGGACATGTACAAGACCCTCCAGGCCAAGGGCGTAAATATCAATATCAAGGATGCGAGCGCCGGCTCGTGGCCCAGCTGGATTCTGAACCTGGCGCCGCTCATCTTGCTCGGCGCGTTGTGGTTCTTCATGATCCGCCAGATGCAGACCGGCGGCAATAAAGCTCTTTCCTTCGGCAAGAGCCGGGCGCGCCTGCTCTCCATGCAGCAGAAGAAGATCACGTTCAAAGATGTGGCTGGAGTGGATGAAGCCAAGGAAGAACTGCGGGAGATCATCGAGTTCCTGCGCGAAGCGCAAAAATTCCAAAAGCTCGGCGGACGCATCCCCAAGGGCGTATTGCTGGTCGGCCCTCCGGGCACGGGCAAAACCTTGCTCGCCCGCGCCGTCGCCGGCGAGGCAAACGTTCCCTTCTTCTCGATTTCCGGTTCCGACTTCGTAGAAATGTTCGTTGGGGTGGGCGCCAGCCGCGTCCGCGATCTGTTCGAGCAGGGCAAGAAAAACGCCCCCTGCATCATCTTCATTGACGAAATCGACGCCGTCGGCCGCCATCGCGGCGCCGGCCTCGGCGGTGGACACGACGAGCGCGAGCAAACGCTGAATCAACTCCTCGTCGAAATGGACGGCTTCGAATCGAACGAAGGCGTCATCCTCATGGCCGCCACCAACCGTCCCGACGTGCTCGATCCGGCGTTGCTGCGCCCTGGGCGCTTTGATCGCCGCGTGGTCGTCAACCGGCCCGATGTACGCGGACGCGAAGAAATCCTCCGCGTGCACACCCGCAAAATTCCCTTGGCCGACGATGTGGATTTGTCCGTCCTGGCGCGCGGCACACCCGGCTTCTCCGGCGCCGATCTTGCCAACATGGTGAACGAAGCAGCTCTCGCGGCTGCGCGGCAGAATCGCAAAGCCGTTCTGCAATACGACTTCGAGGTCGCCAAAGACAAAGTCCTGATGGGCGTGGAGCGCAAGTCCCTCCTGCTGACCGACGAGGAAAAGAAGAACACCGCCTATCACGAGGCTGGACACGCGCTGGTGGCCGCCAAGGTTCCGTGCGCCGATCCGGTGCACAAAGTCACGATCATCCCGCGCGGCATGGCGCTAGGCCTGACCATGCAGCTTCCCGTCGATGACCGCCACAATTACTACAAGAACTATCTCGACTCGCAGATCGCCATCCTCATGGGCGGACGCATCGCCGAGGAACTATTCCTGAACCAGATGTCCACCGGCGCCGGCAACGATATCGAGCGCGCCACCGACCTCGCCCGCAAGATGGTCTGCGAGTTCGGCATGAGCCAGCTCGGTCCGCTGACGTTCGGGAAGAAGGAAGAACAGATCTTCCTGGGCCGCGAGATTGCCCAACACCGCGACTATAGCGAAGACACCGCCATCAAGATCGATCAG
>Ga0187781_10004789_pt1 | contig 10072 bp, 6 predicted proteins | sample 0715_SJ02_MP02_2_FD_132447 | JGI IMG/M metagenome (GOLD analysis project Ga0187781, IMG submission 132447) | Tropical peat soil microbial communities from peatlands in Department of Meta, Colombia - 0715_SJ02_MP02_20_MG | ecosystem: Environmental > Terrestrial > Soil > Wetlands > Peat | place...
CCATGAGATATTGCTGATCGTAGCGGGCGAAATCCGGCCGCCGCGACTCGGCGCTGCCGGGGAAATACTCGAAGTTGAAATCGGTGATCTGCGGTCCGAGGACGACGCGCGGAATCATCGGGACCGATCCGCACAGCTCGGCGTACTCCTTAAGTACGCGCTGGTAATCGCGGTCGTAGGTAAAGAGATACCAGTCCTGTCCCTTCGCCCTGCGTGGCTCGATCCAGCGGCGCTCCGCGTTCCAAACCGGCGTCTCACTGTCGTCGATGAGCGCGTAACCGCTGCGGCTCAAGAGCCCTGGTTGCGCCCTGGGGAGCACCAGGTCGATCCCTGGAATGGAGTCATCGACCGGGCTTTCGAGATCCATGCCGTCCCGCGGGAGGTTGGACGCGCGGATGTTGTCCAACGAATAGGTGAGTCCGCCGAGATTGCCGGCGTCGACGTCGCCCGGGTGCCAGCTGTGCTCGGCGCCCGCGCGATCCTTCCAGCGCACCTCGAGATTCGTGGCCGTGAAGAGGCCCGAGCGCAGCCGGTAGCGCACCGTCAGGGCGCCGGTCGTGGCGCTGAGCCAGCCGTCCTGTTGGCGGGAGTCGACGGCGACGGCCGGCCAGTCCCGCTTCTGGACCACCGCGGTCGGCGCGTCGACGAAAGTGCCGGAGGCCGAGTACTCGAGCCGCACGAGCGTCGCCGTCAGGAACTCGAAGCGGGCGTCGCCGGCGCCGATGGTAGTGGTGCCCGGCTGAGCCGCGCAGCTGAGCGAGGCACCCAGGACTAGCAACAGCGCAGCTGCTGCCACGTCCCCTGAGCGCCGCGCGCCCATACGGCCCTGCGCGCGAGCGCGGCGGCGCGTTGCGTCAGCGGGAGCTGGCAACCGGCGGCGGCACAGCGGCGAGCACATCGAGCTTCAGCCGCGTGCCGCCGACCAGAGGTGTGTGCACGGAGCAGGTGGCGCTGTATTCGACATGGCGGGCGGCAAACAGCGGCAGCACCTCCCGGTCGAGCTGCGAGATCAGCTCGCAGTCCCGCGCCGCGTCAAGCAGGTCGCGGTCCGCCAGCAGATCGACGGTCTTCCAGTGCGCTGCCACGGCTTGCGCGGCGGTTGCGCTCGCCGGCTGCAGCACGTGCATGACGATACGGACACCGGGCGTGGTCTCGGGCCCGTTGACACCTGCACACCCGTAGCCCGCCATCTTGAGGTCGTCGCGGGCACCGAGCTGCAGCAGGATGCGGCGCATCCTGTCCCGCAACCCGTCGCAGCTGTACTTGGTGGTAAATCCCACGTAGCGGAAGTTGATCTGTTTCTGTACCCACACGGCGGATTCGGGCGCCGCGGCGGCCTCAGCGGCGTTCGCCCAGGCGGGCGCGCAAGTCAACAGGAACGCGGCCGCAAGAGCCGCCGCCGTGCCCGCAAGACGCTTCCCTGGATCCTTGCCGAACATGTTGCGTAACGATACTCCGCTCGCCCGGGCAGATCACGATGTTGGAATTGTGCAACGCACGCCAGACCCCCCGATTCCGGCCAGCCTGAGCGCCATCGTGGCTGCACTCTGTGCGCTACCGTTTCGTTGTAGATTTGCGACAAGCACTTGTCACCGCAAATCATTCGCATTACATTCCAACAAACGTAAGGCGAACTCTGCGGCGTTGCGATGGTGGGTTCGAAGCATGCGCAGCCGCGGAACTGCACCTCGTTCAACAATACAGCTGAAGTTCCGACCAGCTTCAAAGCTTGCTTCCGCCCTTCATCCATCTGTTTCACCCATCGGGAGGGGACCGTCCATGAGAGTGAAAAGCAACAAGGCATTCCACCGGAGTGCTGGGTTGGCCCAACGAGCTTCCGCTTCCTCACCGGCTGCGCTGCCGGCCGTTGCATCTTTCCCGCGACGACCGCTGATCGGTGCCGCCGTGGCAGCGATCCTCTATGGCGCTACCGGGAACGTCGTGTATGCGGCGGATCAGGCTGCCGCCCCCGCCGCCGGAACGACGGCCGCAAGTGGCGAAACCCTGCAGGAAATCGTGGTCACTGCCACGGCTCAAGGCGTCAAGAAACTGGACGCCAGCTACAACATCGTCTCGGTGTCCGCGCAGGACATTCAGATGGCGAATCCCGCGAGCGCAGCCGAGATCTACAAGCTCTCGCCCGGAGTCTGGCCGGAAGCCTCCGGCGGACAGACGGGCGTCAATATCGACGTCGCGGGCTTTCCCGAGGGCGGCGGCGACTCTCCGTTCTTCACGACCATGATCCAGGGTTCGCCGCTCTACGGCTTCCCCTTCCTGTCCTTCATGGACAACAGCTCGCTGATGCGCTACGACGACACGGTCGAGCGCGTCGAGATCGTCCAGGGCGGAACGAGCGCCATCTTCGCCTCCGGTCAGCCCGGTGCAACGGCGAACTTCATCTTGAGGACCGGCCAGGACAAGGAAGCCGGCTCGGTCGGCGTCACTTACGGAGACGAGGGACTGTACCGTGTGGATCTGTTCGAGAGCGGCAAGCTGACTGAGGGGTGGTACGGCAGCATTGGCGGCTTTTACCGCATGTCCGATGGCGTCCGCGATCCTCAATATCCGTCCGACATCGGCGGGCAGCTGACGGCCACGTTGAAGCATACCCTGGATAACGGGTCGGTCATGTTCTGGGCGAGAACCATGCACGACCACAACGCCTGGTACGCCGACTTTCCCTACACCGTCAACAACGGCTCGGTAGGTCTCTATCCCGGCTTCAATCAGCTCAACTCCACTTACAACAGCAAGCAGCTGGAGAACTTCCAGATACCGAATCCAGCCTGCAATTGCTTCCAGAACGACGATATCAGCGACGGTCGCGGCGGTGACCTGAGCTATTTCGGCTCGGAGCTGAAGATGTCGTTGGGCAACGGCTGGTCGATCAGCAACAACTTCATATTTGACGGCGGATACGTCAATACGCACGCGATCATCAACAACGGCAATCCGCAGACGCTGTCGACCTACATCGCCAGTCTGGCGCTTCCCGGTTATACCGGCTTGACCGCGGCCGACGTCGTGCCCATTTTCAGCAACGGTACTGCGGTGAGCCCCAACCAGAGCATCGTCACGCAGCAGGTCTGGCTGGTCGAGAAGAAGATCACCAGCATCGAGGATGAGTTCCGCTGGATCAAGGACCTTGGCAACGGCAATACCCTGACCTTCGGTCTGTATGCAGACCACTACACGATGAACGACAACTGGTCGTTGAGCTCCAACGTGCTGATCACCAATCAGCCGAACGCCAGCCCGATCATCCTGTCGGCCGTCAACCCGGAAACCGGAGTCAGCTACCAGGTAACCAGCCCGCAGGGCATCGTGACTGCGAACGGCGGCTACTACATCCTGCAGAACGGCGACGCCACCAACGTCGCCGGCTACATTTCCGATTCATGGAAGATCGACAAGTGGCTGCTGGATCTGTCGGCGCGCCTCGAGCACATCAACATGAGTCAGGAGACCAGCAACACCTCGCCGGTAAACATGAACGGCGGGGCGCCGGGTACGGGTACCAATCTGTGGGACAACTCGGTCAACCTGCCCAACGGGACCTGGTCGACCGGCGGTGAAGTCAACACTCTGCCGACCTTCTCCGCGGGCGCCAACTACGAGTTCAACGACAACATGAGCGCCTACGTGCGCATCAACAATGGCGTCGAATTTGAGAACTTCGACGATGTCCGTTGCAATAACGGCGGCTGCCCGTCGAAAGCGCCCCTGGTAACGCTGCAGAACTACGAGTTCGGCTTCAAGATCCAGAATCAATGGACGTACGTCGACGCATCCGTCTACGACAAGGAGTTCAGCGGGTTGGCGTATACCCCCGTGAACATCCAGGACGTGCCGATCGGCCCGCCGTCCGTCTACGGATCGACCGCCAAGGGCGGTCGTGTCGTCGCCAGCGTGAATCCGTTCGCGACCAGTGATAACCAGCCGCTCAGCGCCTTCAAGATCACCGTGAACGGCATCTACGAGGACGCCCACTACAAGGACTTCCAGGGCTGCTTCCTGTACGAGAACATCAACGAGGTGGAGACCTGCGGCAGCATCAACGGCAACCAGCTGGCGCGTCTGCCGAAGTATCAGCTGCGCATCACACCGAGCGACACGCAGCTCTTCAGCTGGGGCACGTTGACCGAGCAGATCACGTACGAAGACATCGGCAAGCGCTACCAGGACGACACGGAGCTGACACCGTTGCCCTCCTATTGGGATCTGGCCGCCGGCATCGATGCCAGGGTCGGGGACAGCTGGGAGTTCCGGCTGCTCGGCTCGAACCTCACCAACGAGCTCGGGTTGACCGAGGGTAACGCCCGCTTCGGCGGCAACACGGTGCAGAACAACGTAGGGTTCGGCCGCTCGATCGTCGGTCGCGAGGTGAATCTCACGGTTAAGTACTTCTGGTAAGTTGACGCATGACTGTCTCCCCTCGCGGCAACGCGAGGGGAGACTTTTTTTGCTTCGATATTGCGGCCGGCTCAGGCGCTGCCGGTACCTGTCTCCGGCACGGCATCGAACGCAACGGTCAGGCGCGGCAGCTTGCTGTGAAACGGCAGCGTGCCGTGCCAGAAGTACGACGGAAAGAGCACCAGCAGACCCACTGCGGGGCGCACCGACAGCTCGGCGGGAAGCGCCGGCGTCGTCAGCATGCCGGGCGCGCCGAAGCTCAGGATCCCCTCGCCCGTGCCCCCTGCCGTCATGGAGTCAGGCAGCTGCACGTAGAACGCCGAGGAGATCCAGCCACGGGGATGCACGTGGCTCGTGTGGTAGCCCTCGCTGTGCAGACGGACCGACCAGGCGCCGTTGAAGCACGTCGCGCCGTGATTGCGACGCCGCAGGGCGTCCTCCCCCTGGCCGATGTGCTCGCGGTAACGCGCAATCGGGGCGGCGAAGGCCCGAAACAGTGACTGGATGACCGGGTCCTCGCTGCGCGAGAGGTCCTGGGTGGTCTCGGTCCCCAGGCGCAACGACTGATAGAGAAGCCGATGCCCGTGTGGATTGTGCAGGGCTGTCAGCCGCGCGCTGAGCTCGGTCAGGAAGCTCTCGAGGTCGCTCCAGCCCGCGGGCACTTCGATGGGCATGGACAGCACCATCCGGTCGTAATCGCAGCATGATTCGTAGCGGGGGTCGTTCAGGAGCCGCAGCGCCGTGGTCTGCATGGCGATGAGGTATTGATTGTCCGGTGTGGCCGCGAGGAGCGGCGCGCACTCGGCCAGCGCCCGGCCCGCCTCCCCGACGCCGAGGCAGGCCGCGCACAGGAGTCGGCGGGCCGTGTGATCGCCGGGCAAGGCCCGCAGCGCACGTTCTGCGAGCCCGAGCGCAGTGGCCGGCTCGAACTCCAGAGCCGCCAATCCGGCGCGAATCAGCATGCTGGGGTGGGCTTCGGGCTGCGCGGCGCGCTCGGCGAGGCATGCGAAGGCGCTGCGCGCATCTCCGGCTCCCTGCAGCAAGGCGGCCTTGGCACCCCGCAGGGCATCGTCATGCGGAAATTTCGCGAGCGCCTCGGTCAGAGTGCGGGTGGCCTCGACGATATCTCCGCTGCGCCTCCATACGAGTTGCGCCAGCCGCTCGTGAGTCTCGGCGCGGCGCGGATCCAGCTTGATGCATTGGCGCAGGGCGCGCTCGGCCTCGTCGAATTGCTCGAGGCTGAGGAGGCTGCGGGCATGGGTGTAGTAAAGCGCCGCCGTCGGTCGCGATCGGGAGAGCATCTGGCGCGCGATGCGCTCGGCCTCCTGCGGCTGCCGGGCCGCATTCAATGCGAGCGCGAGCGTCTGGGAGGCCACCGGATCGTCAGCAGCGCGTGCGATCAGCCGACGGTAGGTCGCCACCGCATCGCCCGCGCGACCCAGAGCCGCGTAGGCCGCCACGTGCAGCGCCGACAGGTCGGCGTCCGCCTGCCCGCTCTCGCACCAGGGTGTCGCCAGCTCGAGTGCACGGGCCGGCTGCCCGCTGTCGAGGTAGCAGCGAGTCAGGAGGAGAACTGCCCTGGGATAAGGCGGGGTGCTCTGGGCTGCACGCTGCAGCAGAGGCACCGCTTCGGCGTTGCGACCCGAGAACAGCATCAACTCCGCGAGTGTGGTCAGGGTGGGAGCGGATTGGGGGTCGATCTCGAGCGCGCGCCGCAGCAGGGACTCGGCTTGCGCGACATCGCCCAGGACCTGCTTGGTGCCGGCCAGCAGCCGCAGCCCTTCGACGTAATTCGGATTTGCGGCGACCAGGGATTCCAGCTGCGCATGCGCGGCGCCGTACTGGCCGGACTGAAGCAGGCCGCTGATGCGGCGCATGGACTCGGACAGCTGTACCGTCATGAGAGCTCTTCAGCCGCGGATCCCGTCAGTGCAACTCGCGGATCCGGATCCGGCGCACCTCGAGTGCCCCCGGGTGATCGCCCTGGATGCCGATGAGGCCGCTGGCCGCCAGGCCGTAGTTCGGGTACCTGGCGAACTTGCTGGCCGCGACCCGCTTTTTCCAGTCCTCGCTCCCGAAGTCGTACTCGACCACCTTGACGCCGTTCAGCCAGTGCTCGACGTGATTGCCACGCACGACCAGGCGCGTCTTGTTCCAGTGGTCGTAGGGCTTCGCCACGCCGGGCGGCACGCCGTAGAGCGCATAGTCGGAGCCGGCGGCGGTGAGCGGGCTCTTGCCGTCCTCGGTGTTGGCGTCATCGAGCAGCTGGTACTCCGGCGCGCTCCAGTAGATGTGGTCGTACTCGCGCGTGCCGCGGTAGAAGATGCCGCTATTGCCTTCCCTGCCGATCTTCCACTCGAGCTCGAGCTCGAAATTCCCGAACTTCTCGTGGGTCACGAGATCATCGACCGGCCCGTCCTTGTGGAGCACCCCGCCATCGACGTGCCAGCCCGCCGGCAGGCCCGGGTCCTTCCAGCCTCTCCAGGCCGGTGCGCCGTGTTCTTCGAGCAGCGCTCGCCAGCCATCCGCAGCTGCACCCTGCTCCGCACCGGCAGCGACAGTGGCCGCCAGCGACAGCGCCAGCATCGCGGCGCACACCTTAGGTCTGATCATGGATCGCTCCTCCAACGGCGTCGCCGTCACGTCAGGTTCAATTTCTTCAGCAGCTCCGGCGGCGCGCCCTCGAAGCTCGTGAGTGGCACGTTGCCGAGGTAGCCGAGGTCCCTGCGCCCCGCGGGACTCGAGTAGAAGCCGGCGGCGGTCAGGTCGCGATAAAGCGCGAAGAAGCGCGCCGCTTCGCGCAGCTCCGCCGTCGCGCGCGTTGCGTCACAGATCGAGTCGCAGATGGCGGTCTGTGTCGCGGCATCCAGTTGCGCGAAGCCTTTGGCTCCGCGGCGCGCGGCTTGCGCGTCCAGCCAGGTCAAGCCATCCAGCACAATGGGCCGGTCGCGCTGGTGATCGGGGTACGGCGCACTCACCCACTCGTCGATGAACTCGACCACGCCGACGGTGGAAGCGCTCGGGGAGTGCTGGTCCGCGGGAATGATGAGGTCCGAGAGCACGGCGGCGAGCCGCCGCTGCGCCGCACTCAGCGTGAGCGGCCAGAATTCCCCCCGCTGGTGCGGCGTGACGAGGTCGGGATCGGTGCCATAGCCCGGACCGGCCGGCGGCTGCCGGAGCGCCGTGCCGTGGCCCGCCTGGCCTGCCGCGGAGCGCCACGCCGGCCAGGCGGCGCTCGCGGCCAGCATCCACTTGATGGTCGTGCGGCGGTCCATCACAGCTCCTTGCGCCGCAGGCGCTCGAGGATGTGATCCGCCGCGCGCCAGGCTACTGCCATGATCGTGAGCGTCGGGTTCTTGTCGGCGTTGGAGGGAAATACGGCGCCATCGGTGACGAACAGGTTCGGCACGTCCCAGGTCTGACACCACTGGTTGGTGACCGAGACCTTCGGATCCGCGCCCATGATCGCGCCGCCCACTTCGTGGATGATGAGGCCCCCAGGGAGGATGGCCTTGGCGCCATCGGTCTCGATCTCGTGCGGCTTGCCGCCCATCGCCGTGATGATGTCGCCGAAAGTGCGCTGCATATGTGCCGCCTGGCGGGTCTCGTGATCGGACCACTGCCAGTGGAAGCGCAGCACCGGGATGCCCCATTTGTCCTTGACCCCGCCCGGGTCGATCTCGCAGTACGAGTGCTCGTTCGGAATCATCTCGCCGCGGCCGCTGAAATACACGAAGGATCCGTAATAACGGCGCACGTCCTGCTTGAACTTCGTGCCATAGTTGCCGCCGGTCAGCCACTCGAGGCGCCTGCCCGTCTCGGGCCCCGGCATGCGCCGGCCGCCGCTGAACTCGACGTGGTAGCCGCGCGCGAAGCCGAGCTTGCCGGCGAGCTGCTCCTTATAGAGCCACCAGGGCATGTAGTACGCATGGCCGTCCGCGCCGTCTTCGTTGAGCGGCGGCAAGCTCTCGAGCAGCGGCACCTGCCCCCAAACGTCGCTCCCGACCGTGTCCATGATGTAGCGGCCGACCTTGCCGCTCGAGTTCGCAAGCCCGTCCGGGAAATGTGCGCTCTTCGAATTGAGGAGAATGCGCGCGGATTCGCAGGCGCTGGCGGCGAGCACCACGACGCGCGCGCGCGCCTGCTCATGCTTACCGGTGGTGCGGTCGACGAAGTTGACGCCGCTCGCCTTGCCATCGGGCCCGAGCGTGACCTCGTACACCATGGCGTCGGTCGTGATGTCGAGGTTGCCCGCGGCTAGCGCCGGCGGCAGATGCACGGTGGTCGACTGGTAGTTGGCGCGGATCGAGCAGCCCCGCCCGCAGGGAGTCGCCCAGAGGCACGGGGCCCGAGCCTGCATGTCCGCAGCAAGAATGCCCTGGGCCCTGGCGTTGCCCGGATGGATCCGCTGCGGGTTGCTCCTGTGATCGAGCGCACGCGTGAGCACCGCGCGGTGTCCCGCAATCACCGGGATGCCGAGTCCACGGGCACTGCGCGCAATCGCGTAGTCGGCCACGATGGGCTTGGGCGGCGGCAGCAGGCAGCCGGGCGGGGAGTTGGGCGTGTTCTCGAGTCCCTCGTTGCTGCCGTAGACGCCGATGAGGAGCTCGACCTTGTCGTAGTACGGCGCGACGTCCTCGTAAGTAATCGGCCAGTCGAACCCGAGCCCGTCGCGGCTCTTCGGCTTGAAGTCGTAGGGGCCGTTGCGCAGCGAGATCCGTCCCCAGTGGTTGGTGCGCCCGCCGAGCATGCGCGCCCGCCACCAGTCGAAGCGGCCGCCGTGGTCCTCGGTGGTGCGCACGTAGGGCTCACCCGGCACCTGCCAGCCGCCATCCACCGTCGCATCGTAAAAGCCGAAGGGCTTTTGCGGCGTGCCGACGCCTGCGAGGGGAGCCAGGTCGGGTGTCTGAAACATCGCCGTCTCGCTCTCGGGCGCGTAGCGGCGCCCGGCTTCGAGCATCAGCACGCGCGCGCCCTCCATGCAGAGCGTGTAGGCGGTCTGCCCGCCCGCGGCGCCCGATCCGACCACGATCACGTCGTACTCGCGCTGCTGGGATTTCGGACTTACGAACGGCATGGCTTACGACCGGTAGGGCTCGCGGCCGATACCCTGGGCGGCAATACCCTGCGCGGCGAGCACCTCGTGCTGGAGCGCGTACATGGCGGCTGCGGCCTCATCGATCGCCCGCGTGAAGGCGAGCGAGCCCGCCAGGATGGGCTTGAGCCGTTCCTTGTCCTGAATGCGAGCCGGCGGGTATTCGTGCTCCACGACCAGGTAGGTTTTCTCCGGGTCGATGGCCAGCAGCTCGCGCGCCGCCAGCTGATGGTCGAGCCAGTCCACCGAGCGATTCTGTAGATAGGCCAGCGGATCATGGCGCGCAGTCCCGGGGAGCTCGTGCTCGGCGAACACGGTCTGCTTCTTCCAGGCGTTCGCCTGGCTTGCCGGATCCGAGCTCGGCTCAGCTCCGTGCCAATCGCCGCGCTGCATCGTCTGCCCCCCATAGCCCCACGCCGCGATGCCGCGCGCATCGATGACCTGCCCTTTGACGTGAAAACCGCCGATCAGAAAATTGTAGCCGTTGTCCTTGAGGTACTGGAACACGGAGCGCGTGTCCTGCCCCATGAGGATCGCGTGCGAGGGGTCGTAGTGGATGCGGAA
>Ga0187781_10004790_pt1 | contig 10071 bp, 13 predicted proteins | sample 0715_SJ02_MP02_2_FD_132447 | JGI IMG/M metagenome (GOLD analysis project Ga0187781, IMG submission 132447) | Tropical peat soil microbial communities from peatlands in Department of Meta, Colombia - 0715_SJ02_MP02_20_MG | ecosystem: Environmental > Terrestrial > Soil > Wetlands > Peat | place...
AGAACACCTGGACCGCGCCGGCCAGGTCCCCGCTGTTGTACGGCCCGGTGCTGCCGGGCGCGGTGACGATCTCGGCGGGCACCTGCTGGCCCGCCTCGGTCCCGCAGGCCGCCTGGCCCTTCTTCAGCAGGTCGGGGCTGGGGTCGGTGACCACCTCGGACGGCGTCCGTATCCCGTACAGGCCGTTGACCGGCGAGACCCACAGGTCATACAGCCGCTCCTGGAAGGACAGGTCGACCTTGACGGCGCCGAACGTGCCGGGAATCGGCTTGGGTGTTCCCCCGTCGCAGCTGACGTAGGAGTAGGCACCCGGCGGAATGATGAACGTCAGGACCCAGACCAGCACCAGCACGAAGAACAGTACGGTGAACGCGGTCGGGAACTTGAACTTCCGCTTGGTTTCGGCCGTGGCCTGGTCGGTATGGTCCGGATCAGCCTGCGTGTCGGCCGTCATGATGCCTCCCATGGATCAGAGGCGTTGCTTGTTGCCGACATCATGTGGCGCACCCCCAGGCGAGGATTGCGAACCGCGACTCCTGCAGCCTTTTCGAGTCATGCCGAGAGGACATCACCCTTCCCGGGGTGATTCCTGCCTGCTCCCGGAGGCCGTGAGGTCAACGTGACAGCGCATGCTTACCGATCATGATCGGGCCGCTCAGCGTGCCATTCGCGCGGGGTACGGTGAGTGACGTGCCCGGGGTTCAGCAGGATAAGGCGGTTCTGCGCAGCCGGCTGCTCGCCGCCCGGTCCGGCGTCCCGACCGATGAGCGAAAGGAAGCCGCGCGGCTGATCAGGGACACGCTGCTGGATCTCCCCGCGCTGCAGATGGCCGGGACCGTGGCGGCCTATTACTCGGTGGGGACCGAGCCCGATACCCGCGCGCTGGTCTACGCGCTGTGGAAACGCGGCACGTACGTGCTGCTGCCGCTGCTGCGCCCGGACGGTGACCTGGACTGGGCCTCCTACGAGGGCCCGGACTCGCTCGTGCCGGGCCCGCGGGGCCTGCGGGAACCGGCCGAACCGCCCCGCGGGACCGACGCGGTGGCCCGGGCTGACGTGGTGCTGGCCCCCGCGCTGGCCGTGGACCGCGCCGGGAACCGGCTCGGGCGCGGCGGGGGCAGCTACGATCGCGCGCTGGCCCGGGTCGGGCCGCTGATCCCGGTGATCGCGCTGCTCTATGACGCCGAACTCCTCAGCCGCGTGCCGGCCGAGCCGCATGACACGCCGGTCCGCGCGGCGGTCCGCCCCGGATCGGGGATCACCTGGCTCCCGGTCCCGGCCGACGCGCGCGGAGGAATCTAGGGCGTGCCCGCGTGGTTGGATATGCTTAGCAGTCGATTACCGCGAGTGCTAACCTGAGGCCCGCGTGAAGGAGAGGGTCCGTGCCGACATACCAGTACACCTGCACCGACTGTGCCGAGCCGGTTGAGGCTGTGCAGAAGTTCACCGACGATCCGCTGACCATGTGCGCCGCCTGCGGCGGTCGGCTCCGGAAGGTGTTCTCCCCGGTCGGGATCGTGTTCAAGGGGTCGGGCTTCTACCGCACGGACAGCCGGAACGGCTCGGTGACGGCCCCCGGGATGGACAGGGACAAGAAGGACAAGCAGCCCAGCGAGTCCTCGGCCGCGTCCAGCGAGCCCGCCGCGGGCAGCAACGGCTCGCCGGAAAAGGACCGGGGCAAGGCGGCCAAGAAGCCCGAGCCCGCGGGCGCCGCGTCCAAGTCCTCCAGCGAGAAGGTCGCCTGACCGGCATGGCCGACCTGGCCGGCATCGCGGTCGTGGGCGGCTCGGGCTTCTACGAGTTCCTCGACGGTGCCGAAGAGGTGAAGATCGACACCCCGTTCGGCCCGCCCAGCGACCCGATCACGGTGGGGGAGATGGCCGGCCAGCGGGTCGCGTTCCTGCCCCGGCACGGCCGCGACCACCGGTTCCCGCCGCACAAGATCCCCTACCGCGCGAACATGTGGGCGCTGCGGTCGCTCGGCGTGCGGCGCGTGCTCGCGCCCAGCGCGGTGGGCTCGCTGACCCCCTCCTACGGGCCGGGCACCCTGGTCATCCCCGACCAGCTGGTCGACCGGACCAGGAGCCGCGAGCAGACGTATTTTGACGAGGGCGCCTGCCACGTTCCGTTCGCCGATCCCTATTGCCCGTCCCTGCGCCCGGCCGCGATCGAGGCCGCCCGCCAGTACGGCTGGATTCCCGCCGGCTCCGGGACGCTGGTGATCATCGAGGGGCCGAGGTTCTCCACCCGCGCCGAGTCGCAGTGGTTCGCCGCCCAGGGCTGGACGCTGGTCGGCATGACCGGCCACCCCGAAGCCGTCCTGGCTCGCGAGCTCGCGCTCTGCTATGTGCCGCTGGCCCTGGTCACCGACACCGACGCCGGAGTGGAGGAAGGCGAGGGCGTCACCCAGGCCGAGGTGTTCGAGGTCTTCGCCGCCAACATCAAGCGCCTGCGCGACCTGGTGGCCCGGATCATCGCCGCGCTCCCCGAGCAGCGCGAAGAGGACCTGTGCGCGCACGCCCTGGACGGCCTCCCGGTCCCGTTCGACCTCCCCTGACTGAGTAAGGTCAGCCTGGTGACTGACCTGACGATCGCGCGGGGCCGATCCGCCTCGGTCTACGTGCTGCACGCCGGATACGTCGGCCGCGACGGCGACGACGAGCGGGTGGCCGGCACGGTCACCCTGATCATTGACGGCGACGCGGTGATCGTCGTGGATCCGGGCATGGTGGCCTCCCGCGAGGCCCTGCTCGCCGTGCTGGCCGAGCACGGCCCCGCGCCCGGGGACGTGACCGACGTGGTGTTCAGTCACCACCATCCCGATCACACCGTCAACGCCGCGCTGTTCCCCGCCGCGCGGATCCACGATCACTGGGCCATGTACGTAGGGGACCGCTGGGTGGACCGCGACGCGGAAGGCCTGGCGCTCGCGCCGTCGGTCCGGCTGCTTCGCACCCCCGGCCACACCGCCGAGGACATCTCGACCGTGGCTTCCACCCCCAGCGACGTGGTCGTGTGCACGCACGCGTGGTGGGGTGCCGATGGTCCTCCCGAGGATCCGCTCGGCGCCGACGCCGCCGCGCTGCACGCCAGCCGGGCCCGGCTCCTGACGGTCGCCTCGCTGATCGTGCCCGGTCACGGCGCCGCGTTCCGCCCGGACGAGAACACGCCGCACTAGCCGCGCCCTCACATAAACGAGGGTCCGCGTGAATAAGGCTGCAGGGTTGCCTTATCGACGCGGACCCGGGGCGTCGTCCGCGGGCCGCGGCAGGGACGCTGGCCACGCGAAGCAAGAAACTCTGTTACAAATCATGCCCGGCCAGTTACTAGGACCTGCCCTTGAAAAAGTTCAGGTCTGACTAAGTTTTGCGCCGGAGCCGCTCCCGCGACCGCCGCGGCGCGGGCCCGCACCGCCCTCTCCCATCTCTTCAAAAACTACGTTTGACCGAACGAACGGTGGTTCCCCATCCGGGTTCCTCATCCGCTGCGCCCGCGGTCGTGACCAGGAACAGCCCGAACGCGGGTCGCCGGCCCTGGCGAGGACCGCGCCGCCAGGGCTGCGATCGGTCGTGTCCGCCGGTAGGCTAGCGGTCGGGCCCCGATAGCTCAGCGGATAGAGCGACTGCCTCCTAAGCAGTAGGTCCCGCGTTCGAGTCGCGGTCGGGGCGCTCCTGAATCTCCTGGTCAGAGCGATAAGAGCGGACCAGCCGGGGCGCAGTATCGGTAGCTGCGCTTGCCTTGACATGGACTCCTCCACCCCGTTCGCAACCATCCTGGTCGGCCAGCCTTGCCCACCTCTTCGGGATCAGCGACAGCGCTGCCATCCGGTACTGCGCCGAGATCAGCCGCATCGATGACACCGAGCTGCCACCTGCCTGACCGTGCGCCCGCCTCTGCGGGTCGTGAACCGGATAGGCACGACAAGCGGCCGGGCCTGTGCGCCGGCTCTCCGGGCCCTGGCCGCGCCGCGGTTATGCCAGCATCGGCATGTTCCCGGCGGTAAGCATGGCGCCCATCGTGGCCAGGCCGCAGGTCAACGGCACCGGCCAGGTGATCCGGCTGCGCCGCGGGTTCTGGCTCGAGTACGCGAGCATGGCCTGAATGACCGCGCAGGCCGCCGTCGCGATCACCGCTGGCGTGATCGCCTCTTCCGTCGCCCTGGCCGGGTTCGTGCCCATGGCCAACGGTCCAGCCGCGGGTGACTTTCTGTCCTGGCGATTCACGGGAGTCCACCAGGCAGGATGGATTCACCGGGGAGGCCATACGATGACCAGGGTTAAGAGGCACCGGCGTGAGCACTAACACATCACCACCGACGCGGCAGCCGCCGCAGGTGCAGCCGCCACCGTACGGGCCGGGCTCGTACATGAGCATCTTGCGCGTCCCGGGACCCAAGCCGCCGCCGGGGAAGAGGCGCCGGGTCTTCCTGTGGGTCTTCCTGGCGATCCAGGTGATCTTCCTGGGCTGGGTGATCTACGCGGGCGTGTCGGCCCCGCAGAACGGCCTCGGCATCCAGATGGGGCTGTGGGTCGTGACGGACGTGATCGCCATCGCCATCTACCTCATCTGCCAGCTGCCACGCACGCCGCGCTAGCCGCCGCCGAGGTTCGCCGCGCGCATCTCGGGCCTGGCCTCCACCCTCGCTGCCAAGGAGGGCGTGGAAACCTGGGAAGACACCGGCTGACCACGCAACGGGCGACCAACGGGCACGCGATTCGCTGACGAGACCGTCGAGTTCAGCGAACTCACCGCCGTCAGACGTAAAACCGGGCTTCAGAAATGCCGAACTCTCGGAGGTTCCGACGTAATGCCGGGCGTGCTTGTAGGGCTGGTGGAAGCACAGCATGTAGATGACGCCGAGCTGCCCGGTCACGGCCGGGTGCTCCATTCGGTGACGCAGGCCAGCGGCCAGGCCGCGCCGCAGGCGCGGCAAGATGTGGGCGGTCTCGGTGAAGCCGTCGCCGGTCTCGACCTCGGCCGTCTCGATGTCGAAGGAGCCGCAGTCGGGGCAGATCGGCTCGTGGTAGATGACCCGGAAGTCGTTCACCGCAGCTCACCCTTGCCGGGGGTGTGCGCGCGGATCAGCCGGGCAAGATCAGCAGGGCCACGGGCGTGGCCGGTGATCCAGGTCTCGGCGCAGGCCTTGTGGCAGGGCACGTCCGGGGCCGGGGACCGGCAGACGGTCGGGGTGCCGCACAGCACGCACGGTGCCAGCGGGCCGATGCTGCCGTGCCGCCAGTCCAGGACTACGCGAGCAGGCGCGACGCTGGCAGCGTGGGACATGCCGGAGCTCCTTTGCTTGCGAGGTAGGGGAACTGCTTGGCTGGCCTGCCCTCGGCATCTCGGTCGCCGAGCTGGCGGGCAAGCCGTCCCACCGGATCAAGCTCAGCGGCGTGTGGTGGGCGTCCTGGCAGACCTCGCGCAGCGGCGATGAGAAGATCGCCTCCCAGCAGGTCGAGATCAAGCAGGAAGGCGACCTGCTCCAGGTCGCCACCATCACCCGCGGGCTGAGCGAAGCAGAGGGCGGCTACCACTGGAGCGGCGAGCTGCGGCTGTGGGACAACGAGGTCCTGATGGGCTGGTACGCCGCCAACGACGGGTCGATCCGGTCCAAGGGCACGATGTATTTCGTGCTGCACCCGCACGGGCTGAACATTTCCGGCCGCTGGGTCGGCCTGGGCTATGACGGGCGGATCATGAGCGGGTGGGCCTCCATGGGCCAGACCCGCGAGGAATCCGAGAACACCATGGCCAGCCTGATCAGCAGCGAAGGAGTGCCGTACGTCAATGACTGAGCTGTGCGAAGTCGTGATCACCGCCCCCGACCCGGACTGGCTGAAGGACTTCAGCCGCAAGCTGGTCGAACAGCGGTTGTGCGCCAGCGCGCACAACTTCGCGCCCGTCCGGTCGATCTACCGATGGCGCGGCGACATCTACGAGCGCTCCGAGGGCAGGGTGTCCCTGCACACCCGCCGCGACCGGGTGCCAGAGATCGTCGCGCTGGCCAAGCAGGAACACCCCTACGAAGTGCCCGGCATCTCGACGCGGACCATCACCGATGGCAACCCGGAATACCTGGCATGGATCGCCCAGGAGACGGCACCGGAGTAAGGCCTTAGCGGAACGAACGCGCGCTCGAATAGGCCCCGCCGACTCCGCCGTGCCTGGCTTCACTTGATCCTTGACGGGGCCGCAGTTGATCCTTTACACATCCTGGACATGGGTGGACTTCACTGCGAAGGTTACATGCGGCCAGGCGATCAACGCTTCCGCGAGGCTGGTGTGACTAGATGGGTACCGCGCCAGCCCACGCCTGGGACCTGCTCCAGTTCGTCACGATGGCCGGATCGCCTTCCCGAGTGCATCGAACCCATTTTCGACTGCCTTACTGAGAATGAGACCCCCTGAACCGCCGTTGATGCCAGCGTGAAGCCCATCAATGCTGTTTGCCAGTGACTCGATAGCATCGGCTATCGCAAACAGACCATCGGCCACGTTGGCACCCTGGTTGCTGCTCTTACTGGAGGCGATGAGGGCAGCGCTGAGCGCATTACCAAAGTTGCTCCCACTTGGTTCCACTGTGCCCGTTCCTTTCTCATGCCCTGCGTGACCGGGCGACTGCCAGTTGGCTTGTCGTGCTCACTCAATGATCTGCCTGTTGCCGTCGCGCGACAGCTACGCGACGTTGCCATCTGGAACCCGGGGTTGGTGTTAGACACGGAGTTGGACAGTCCGCGCGGTCCGCTACCACATCCCGCTTGGCCGCTCTGCTGGGTCGCTCGCCCTTGTGCCGCCCTCCGGACACACGGAATCATCCTTTGCCGCCGAGTCGCCGAGTCGAGTCGCCGCCGAGCTGTTACAACTTTCTCTACGGCTTCAAGGGCGCACCTTCGGCGCGCCAGGCCGACCGGCCAGGCCGAGACCCGCGAGGGATGCGCGGGACGAGCACGGAGAGCGTGAACGCGCGGGGCAATGCCGCGCCATGGCGGCCAAGGGTGTCGGGGACTCTCGCCGCAGGTGGCGGGGCAGCCTGGCCCGCTTCCTCCTGCGCGAGAGCGCACCGTCGCGGGCCGCTGCCCGCCGCGCCGACGCCCCGCACCCCGCCGCAGCACGCACCACGCCGTAACGCACCGTGAGTCACGCGCTCCGCGAGCTGGCCGGGCCGATCGTCACGCGCCAGGTGCGCCGATCGCCGGGCGAAAGATCACAGGCACCGGGGCCGAAACGCCACGCATTATACGGGTCGGCCCCTCCACCCGCAAGGGCACCCGAAGTTTTTTTCTAACCCCTCCGCAAAACCCGCTCCGCAGAAAGCATCTTCAGGACCCACCCTTGCGCGCGGAGCCCCTGCCGACCCTGCGGGCCTGACGGCGAGGGCCAGGCCAGAGGCCAGGCCCCGGAGCGCGCGGCGAACCTCCCGACCGGCACCGATCGGAAGGGCGAAGCAGAGCCGAGGCTGATTCGGGCGTGTCCGCGGCCACCTGCCGAGGAAGAATCGGCGACGCCGTTCCGGCAGTAGACCCGTTCAGTAGTTAAGACGTATCGTGACATCGTGGAGCAAGCTATCCGGAATGACGTCGCCGCCGCAGCGGCAGCGCACAACGAACTTGGCCGCGACTACGATGATGCGATCGCGGAGAGTTTGATCGACCGGATTGGTGCGGAGATCGACAAGCGGGTAGACACCAGGCTGGCGCAGCGCGGCGCTCCTAATTTGGTGAACCGATCGAGTCCACCCTGGGCGACTGTTGCCATAGCCCTCGGCTCGATCGCGATCGGACTCGGCGCCTCCGTGTTTCTCCTGAAAGACACTGGCCCTGGGCCGGGCCAGGTTTCGGCCGGATACGCAGACATGATGGTCGTGCTGATATGGATCGTCATCGCCGTTATCAACGTGGCTTACGCCCGCCGCAGCTGAGATTGCTGAGGGGTGCAGCAGCAAAGTGCAGCAACCAGGCTGACATCTATCGGTTCCAAATCGACGCTGCTGACCTCGCCACCTGCGCAAACGACCGTCATTGACCCCGTTGCCGATAGTTCGCATCGAGGGTGGTCAGCATTGTCCAACCGCCACCGAGCAGCGCCCACAACAGGCCCCACGGTGACATCGCCTTGTATACGGGTTATTACTGTGCGCTGGCACGCCGGACACATGAAAGACCAGACTCTTTTACACTTCGCAATAAATGCGGATTTCGCCTCCGATGAGGTTGTTGCCCACCGGTCGGCAGCAGTACAGTCGGGGCATTGCCTGAACAGACTCCATAGGGGGGAAGGCCTCATGAAAGTACGACAATCCCTGCTCATCGGTGCCGTGGCAGCAACCGCACTCGGCCTCGTCCCGGCCAGCGTGGCTGTCGCGTCGACACACTCGGCGTCCACTACCACCCTCAGGTTCATCGCTACCACTACGGCCACGAAGAGCTCAAAGACCGCATTCGTAGAGACAGGAACTGATACCCGGGGCAAGACGCTGCTCGGCTGGTACACGCTCTCCTGCCAGTTCACGTCCAGCACTGCCGCCAACTGCGGCGGGGCGGGGTCGAGCCTTAGCGGCACGATCTACTTCACGTTCCCCCTCTCGACGACGAGCAAGACCTTCTCGGGCACGGTCACCGGCGGCACCGGCGCCTACAGCGGTGCGACCGGGACGATCAAAGGAAAGTCGATCAGCAGCACGAAAGATGCCATAACCATAGTCATCCGCTAAAGCCAATCTGGGCCACCCGCTGCTCGGCTGACCAAAGTTAGCTACCTACCGGCCATTGCCGAGCAGCCGGTCCAGGCCAGTGGGTCGCTCGGTCATAGCCTGCACTTTCCGAGGCAGATCGTGTGGTCATCTGGGGCCAGAGATGACGAGAACGACCGAGATCGTAGTTGTAGGCATGCCCGAACAAAGGAATTGCTGCGGGCAGTCACGGTGCCTTATGGACAATTGTGTTAGCAGATTGACAGGTCACGCAGTCCGGCGGTGACGGCTCCCGCTCCCGCACCGTCTCTGGACTGAATGAAGACGGCCAAGCTGGGCAAGATGACTCCCTAGCGCCCGGTAGGCCGCAGACCGGATGGAAGCCCTGCTTCTGCACGCCAGCATGGGAAGCAACCGAGGAGGCTGGGCACGGGTCACCTCTTGATCCATTGCGGAACTGCCATAACAAGCTGCGGAGCACGACGTTCGACGAGCCACCGCACGACATCAGGGATCGCCAGGCCGGTCCATGGCGGATGGTATTAGGCCCCTGGCGACCGCTACTGCGGCCGTCCACGGACGGTGCGAGGCAGGTCAGAATGCGTGGCTATCGCCATTGGGCGGGTCGGGCAACGGTAACAGACTGTGACGAACAATTTGTGACTAATCAATCGCTATGCGCGCATCCTCCCTGCCGATTTAGCGCGGCTCATATTGGATCGGCTCGTGTTGGGACTCTCGCGCGGGATGACCGGTTCTGCACGTGCGGCCCGGCTCGTGGCATTCTTGGCGGCCGGAGGTGCATAGCTCGCTGACTTGCAGGTCTGGGAGTCGTGGCGAGCGGATCTGCGCGCTGACCCGGGCTCGTGGAGCGGGCCGTGGCCGGGTGCTGGTTTAGGGCGGGCGGCGACCACGCAGTAGACCGGGAGCTGGACGGTGAGCTTTCCGGTCGTGCCCAGCCGGTGGCTGATGGCCGATTCCCAGCGCTGGATGTCCGCTTCGGTTGCCAGGCCCTGTGCGAGCAGGGCATGGCGGGCGGTCCAGGCGGGCGAGCGGTCCACGGCCAGTTCGTCAACGCGTTCCTGCACGGCATCGAGGTGGAAGCCAGCCTGGGCGAGCACCGCGGCAAGCCGCCGGCCCAGTGCCGGGTCATTGCCCCGCTTGCGCATCATGGTGATCCAGCGCTGCTCCAGATCCTGCTCCTGCGGTGCGGTGTCGGGGATCAGCAAGCCGGTGACATCGGGCTCGGCGGCCAGCAGGTGCCCGCCGGGCCGCAGAGCGCCGCGGCGTGCCGGAGGACCACGTTCAGGGAGGGCCCGTTATGGACGAGCACGTTCCGCATGAACGCCACGTCGAAGCTGCCCGCGGCCAGGCCGGTGTCC
>Ga0187781_10004791_pt1 | contig 10071 bp, 9 predicted proteins | sample 0715_SJ02_MP02_2_FD_132447 | JGI IMG/M metagenome (GOLD analysis project Ga0187781, IMG submission 132447) | Tropical peat soil microbial communities from peatlands in Department of Meta, Colombia - 0715_SJ02_MP02_20_MG | ecosystem: Environmental > Terrestrial > Soil > Wetlands > Peat | place...
CGCGGCGGGCGCCCCGTTCGTGGATGTAGCGTGCGAGCTGGTCCTTTCCCGTCCCGCTCTCGCCCGTGATGAGCAGATTGGTTGCTGCGGAGGCCACGCGTTCGGCGAGCTCGAGGACCCGTTGGGAGGCAGGGTCCACGGCAATCCAGTCGACGCGAGGCTCGCTCATGCGGAGGCAGCCCCGGATTCGTCGCGGGCCGCGGGCAAGTCGGGGAAGTCGACGCGCACGGCCTTGCGCCACAGCCTTTCGATATCGTAGAAGAGGCGCGCCCGCTCGGCAAAAACGTGAACCACAAACCTGCCGTAATCGAGGAGGATCCATTCCGCCGAGTTGTAGCCTTCGCGGTGCAACGGGTGCGCCCCCGCGCGAGCCAACACCTCCTCAATAGAGTCTGCAATTGCCTGAACCTGACGCTGGCTGAAGCCTGTGCAGATGAGGAATGCGCCGGTAAACGCGCCGAGTCCGGAGAGATCCAGCAGCGTGATGCCAGCGGCTTTCCGGTCCTGCGCGGCGGCAACAGCGGCGCGGAGCTCCGGGTATCGCTCGATTAACGGTAGAGAGCCTGTTTGCAAATGTAATCCTCCACGCCCCGAGGGACGAGTGAACGGATGGAGAGGCCACGCGCTAGGCGGCTGCGGATGACAGTCGAGGAAACGTCCACGTGGACGCTCGGAATCACATGCAGCGTCGAGCGCCGCAGCCGCAGGCTTCCACGGGGGATCGATCGCCGCAGCGAGGATTCTGCGGCGAGTATGCCTGCGGGAAGCACGGCCCGCAGCGTTTCCAGGCGAAAACCGGGACGGCTCACAACAATGAAGTCGCAAGCGTCCAGCAACGCTTCTGACTCGCGCCAGTTTCCGATATTCAGAAAGGCGTCCACACCGACCAAAAAATACAGATGCGCTGAGCGCGGCAGCCGTTTCCGGTGAGCGCGAATGAGATCGATTGAATAGGCAGTGGCACTGCCGGAATAATCCGGGCCGGCCTCGGCGAGCGACAGGCTCAAATGAGCCTGGCCGGCGCAGGCCAGCGCGACCATCGCGCACCGATGCGGATAAGGACTGAGCGGGACGCTCGATTTATGGGGCGGCCTTCCGGCCACTACAAAATGCACTGCCTCCAGCCCGAAGCGGTCCCGCGCAGCGCATGCCGCTGCCAGATGCCCGCGATGCACCGGGTCGAAGGTTCCGCCGAACAGCGCCAGCGATTTCATCCCAAGCGGCGGCGAAGAAAACGCCGAGGTCACGCGATCTGTCCTCCGGAGTTGACGGAGCTCGGCGCGTGGGTTTCGGAATTCTGCATGGCATCAACGTGCTCGGGCCGCGGTATGGCATCAAGCGCATCAGCCATAGCGCGGACAAGGGTCTGAATGCCTTCGCCTGTGGCGGAGGAAATGGCGTAGAACGGGTAGGAGTGCGAGGTGCAGTGGGCGCGAAGGGCTTGGAGCGGTCCGCGGTCCGTGACGGCGTCCAGCTTGGTGGCCACCACGAGGAATGGTTTTTCCCCTAGCGACGCGCTCGTAGCGAGCAGTTCGCGGCGCACGACCTCAAAATCGTGGACGGGGTCACCGGACGTTGCGCCGCTCACATCCACCAGGTGGGCCAGCAGACGCGTGCGTTCGATGTGGCGGAGGAAACGTGTTCCCAGCCCAGCGCCCTTATGCGCGCCTTCAATCAGCCCGGGCAAATCGGCGACTACAAAGCTGCGTCCGAGGCCGGGACGGGAGCCGTCAGCGGATACGACTCCGAGATGCGGCTCGAGCGTAGTGAACGGATAATCGGCAATCTTTGGGCGCGCGGCGGAAATGCGTGAAATGAGCGTGGATTTTCCGGCATTGGGCAGCCCGAGCAGGCCGACATCGGCCAGGAGGCGGAGCTCGAGCCGCAGGTGATGTTCTTGTCCGCTCTCCCCGTCCTCAAACTCGCGCGGCGCTTGATGCCATGGCTTCGCGAAATGCTGGTTGCCGCGTCCACCGCGGCCGCCGCGGGCCGCCACGAAGCGCTGGCCCGGCGCGGAGAAATCAAAGAGCAGTTCGCCGGTCTTGTCGTCATAAACAAGCGTGCCGACTGGGACCTCGAGCACAGTGTCCGCACCGGACTTTCCGTGACAGTTCGAACCCTGCCCATGGCGTCCGGAATCAGCGTGGAACTCGCGGTTGAATCGAAAGCGCAGCAGGGTGTTTTCGTTGGGAGTGGAAAACAGCAGTACGCTTCCGCCCGATCCTCCATCGCCGCCTGAAGGGCCTCCACGAGGCACGAATTTCTCTCGGCGAAACGCGACGCAGCCGCGGCCGCCATTTCCAGCCTTCACGTAGATGCGGGCTTCGTCGACAAACACGGAGCGTGGTCTGCCATTTCCTGGGAAGACTATGACATGCCGGGGAGAAAACCGGAAGTCGTCGCGAGCGGCGGACTTGCGAGCTAGCTCGCGGGGGCCTCGGCCGGATCCACGCTGATGAACCGGCCCATACGGCCCTTGTCCTCGTATTTCACAACGCCGGTGATTTTTGCGAATAGCGTGTCGTCTTTCCCGCGGCCCACGTTGCGGCCCGGCTTGTATCGCGTGCCACGCTGCCGGACCAGGATCGAGCCGCCGCTCACCAGTTGGCCGCCAAATCGCTTGACGCCCAGGCGCTGGCCCTGCGAGTCGCGTCCGTTTGTCGACGAACCGCCACCTTTTTTGTGTGCCATTCCCGATGCCTCAGAGTTTGATTTCTCCGACCTCGATGGAGGTCAGGTGCTGACGGTGGCCGCGCTGAATCTTGTACTGGTTTGTCCTCTTGTACTTCAGCACCGTGAGCTTCGGCCCGCGTGCCCGTGCCACAATCTTGCCCGAGACGCTGGCCTGCGCCGCGGCCTTACCGGTAATCATTTTCTCGTCGGTGCGTACCGCGAGCACCTCGCCGAAGTGCACGACGTCACCGACCTTGCCCGGCAGCAATTCCACCTCAATACGGTCGCCAGGGGAGACGCGGTACTGCTTCCCGCCGGTACGAATCAGGGCGTACATGGAGCCTCCAGGAGAGAAAGCCAAACTATCATTATAAGAGGCGCTCTGCAGCGTCGTCAATGTTAGCTTGGAATTCCGTGCAGAGCACAAATTGCTGGCCATTCCTCCGAGTGATCAGAGCGAGAAGGGCGCGAAGCGTCCGGCAGAGGGAAGAGGTAGTGGAAGTAGTGCCGAAATGGGACCAAGGAAAAAGAAGGCGACATGTTCCGTTCTGGTACAGCTAGAGAATCTGTTCGACAACGAGTGCCGATATGGTCTTGACAGAGTTTCAAACGACTCGCAGACTCTGTGTGGGTGTGACTCTGTCCTCTTGAGGGAACCCGACGCGACGCGAGTTCGCTTCCGGACGCGTTTTGCTTCGGCCTGTGTGTTTACAACCTAGCCGAACGGGCCTTGTTGTCTCCCATCTCTTTGCAGCTCTCCTGCTGCTGATTTCCGGACGTGCTGCTGCGCAAGCACCACCCAGTTCGAGCTCTAGCGGAACCGGACAGTCGTCAGGGAAGAGCGGCCAAACGACGACCATCCTTTCCTCCCCGGGGATCGTAGGGTTGGGTGAATACCTAATCGGCCCGAACGATTTGCTCTCGATCACTGTGCTGGAGTCTCCGGAGCTGACGCGCGACGTGCGTGTGGACTCGAACGGGACGCTCGCGCTCCCTCTACTGGCCGAGCACCCTCACGTGGGGGGACTCAGTCTATCGCAGGCTGAGGCATTGCTGAAGAAAAAATACCAGGAAAGCGGCATTCTGAACGATCCGAATATCTCCGTCACGTTGAAGGAACTTGAGAGCAAACCGGTGACTCTTATGGGCGCGGTGCACCAGCCTGGGGTCTTCCAAGTCAGCGGCCAAGTTCGTTTGATGCGGCTTATCAGCATGGCTGGCGGTCTGGGCGAAGACGCGGGAACGACCGTGCAGGTCATTCGCGAAGATAGCGCTGGCAACCAGCAGGTGACCAACGTGAGTGTGGAAGACTTGCGTCAGGGGCGGGCAGAAGCCAACCTGATGGTACGCGGCGGGGACACAGTGAACGTGCTGCCAGCGGGGGCGGTGTATGTGATCGGGGCAGTAAACCACCCCGGCCGCTTCCTGATTCCCTCCGCAGGCGCTCAGACATCAGTGCTGAACATTCTGGCGATGGCTGAGGATTTGAAGCGCACCGCGAAGCCCGCCCATTCCGTGCTGCTCCGCCGCAAGAACACGGGCACCGATGTGGAGCAGATTCCCGTGGATCTCTCCAAGATTTTGGCTCGAGAGCAGCCGGACATTCCGGTGCAGGCCAACGACGTGCTGTTTGTGCCTGACAGCACGGCGAAGCGTGCATTCGCGCGGGGGCTGGAAGCGGCAATCCAGGTGAGCACAGGCCTGGTGCTGCTCGGAACGGTTCACTAGAGGCAAGGGAGCGGGACGACCAGAGCGGCTGGGTCAGGGACTTGAGGTGGCCGCCGGGGGAACGAGGGGATGGATTCGACGCGCCCGAACGGGCTTGGCAGAGGAAGCGGGGATGGCGGGGACCGCAAGCCCGGCAGCGCGCTGGAACGCACGGTGCGCAGCGGGACGGGCGCGCTGCTGGCGGATTCCGGGGGCTGGCGCTCGGCGCTTCCAGCGGCCGTTCCCGACCATCTGACAGCGGCTCTTCCGCTGCGGGACCTGCTCCGAATCCTTCACAAACACCGGCTAATGATCGCCACCGTGGTCAGCGTCATGGTTGCCGTGGTAGCGGTGGTGACCTACCGGATTCAGCCGGTGTATGAAGCCGCGGCGCGGATCGAAATCAACGGCGAGACGCCTGACCTCACAAATCTGCGCGAGCTCTTTCTGCAAATGCCGACCACGGAGGATTACGTCCAGACGCAAGTGCGCATCCTGCAAGGCGACGACCTGGCCATGCAAACGGTGCGGGCGCTCCATCTGTACGAGGACCCGCAATTCGCGGTGCGGCCTGCGGGAAGCAATGAGAACGCGCCGTTCACTTCGGCGGAAGAGCTGCGGCTGATCGAAATGTTCCACCAGCATTTGATCGTGGGCGCCATCCGAACCAGCCGGCTGGTGGAAGTAAAATTCGACAGCACGAATCCGAAGCAGGCGGCGGACGTGGTGAACACCCTGTCCGACCTCTACGTCGAGAACAATTTCCGAAAGAAATACGAATCGGCCATGCAGGCGTCCGACTGGATGGCCGAACAGATGCGCGAGCTGAAAGTGAAAATGGAGCAGTCGCACGAGGCGCTCATCAAGTACGAGCGCGACAACCAAATCTTCGCGCTCGACCAGGGCCAGAACGTGACAGTGACGAAACTCGGCGACCTGAATAAGGACCTGACGGAGGCCGAAGCCGACCGGATCGCGAAGGAATCGCAGTATGAGCTCGTGAAAACGCATCGCCTCAATGACCTCACCGTGGTGATGCAAAACTCCATGATCCAGGACCTGCAACACCAGCGCTCCGGGCTCTCCAACCAGCTGGCCGATGCTCGCGGTACGCTTGGACCGAAGCACCCCAAGGTCCAGCAGCTCGAACGCCAGCTTCAGGAGGTTGATTCGCAGATCCAGTCGCAGGAGCAAGTGGCCGCAAGCCGCATTGAGAGCGATTACCAGGCTGCGTTGAACAAGGAGCAGCTCTTGCGGAAGGCCTTCGACCAGCAGAAAAATGAGGCGAATCTGCTCAACTCCAAGCTGGTGGAGTACAGCCTGCTGCGGCGTGACTACGAAACCAACCAGCAGCTTTACGAGGGCCTGCTACAGCGTCTGAAAGAGGCGGGGATATCCTCCGGGCTGCGCTCGAGCAACATTCACGTTGTGGACCGTGCGCGCCCGCCAATCAGCCCGGTGCGACCGCGCAAATCCCTCAACCTGATGCTCAGCCTAATCGTCGGGGCGGCACTGGGCTGCGCCCTTGCGCTCTTCAACGAGTATCTGGACAACTCCGTGAAAATCCCGGAAGAAGTCGAACAGCTTGTGAATCTCCCGGTTCTGGGCATCATCCCGGCGGTCTCCAGCGTGATGTCCTATGCGGCCAGGCGCAGGCCGCTCCCGCAGTCCGCGGCCACAACGGGGACGACCTCGGAACTCGCCACAGTATCGCAGCCGCAGTCCGTGGTTTCGGAAGCGTACCGGGCGCTGCGCACTTCGATTCTGCTTTCCACTTCGCGTCATGCACCACAACTCATCCTCATTTCCAGCGGACAGCCGCGCGAAGGAAAGACGACCACGGCGCTCAATTTGGCTATCACGCTGGCGCAGCGCGGCGACCGCGTGGCGCTGATCGATACGGACCTGCGACGGCCCCGCATTCACCGCTCGTTCCAGATGCCCAACGAGCGCGGGCTGAGCACTTTCCTCACCAGCCAAGCCGCGCCGGAGGATTTGGCGCGTCCCGTGCGGCAGGTGCCGAACCTTTATGTGATTACGTCCGGTCCCACGCCGCCGAATCCTGCGGAATTGCTGAGCTCGGAACCGCTCGAGGCGCTCTTCGCGGAGCTGCGCCGGCATTTCGACTTCATTGTGCTCGATTCGCCTCCGGCGATCAGCGTGGCGGACAGCATGATTTTGGCTGCGCACGCGGATGGCGTGATGCTTGTGGTCCACGGCGGCGTGACTACGCGCGAAACCCTGAAACACACGGCGAAACTGATGAACAGCGTGAACGCGCGCATCCTCGGAATCGTGTTGAACAACGTGGACGTGCGCTCGGTGGATTACAAATACTACTACTCGAACTACTACGGCGACTATTACCGCCACTTGGTCGAGGGGCACGGCTATGGCTATGGGCATGAAGAGAAGGTCGATGGCCGGGCCGAGTCGCGGTCCAGGTCGTAGGGCGGCACAGAAGATTCCGAGGTGAGAGGGTCAGGGGCTGAATTTCCCGGGCATCGCACGCCCGGCTGGAGGTCATTTGCTGGACGCGCGGCGGATTGAACGCAGGGTATGCCCGCATCGCACTGAACCTGGCGGCCTCGGAAACCGCTGACGAACGATGGAACTGGTCCTGGAACGCTGGCCCAGCAAGATCCTCGCCGCCGCTCTCGCGGTGGCGGCCACCTCGGTACTGTCTCTGGAAGTGTGGAAACATGTGGAAGCCGACCGGCTGGCGCAGGAAGGAACCGTGAGCAGTCTCGAGCATGCGCTTCGGCTCGAGCCTCAGAATGCGGAGTTCTATTGGCGCTTGGGCCGGGCTCAGCTTTTCTCGGAATCCGGAAGTCCGGCTGCTGCCGTTGCTGCTCTCGATAAGGCCACGCGGCTGGATCCGCACTCCGGCGCCTATTGGGTGGATCTGTCGCAGGCTCGAGAGAACGCCGGCGACATTGCCGGCGCCGAACGGGCGCTGGATGCCGCGCGGAGGGCCGAACCGCGCACTCCGATGATGTTATGGCAATCCATGAGCTTTGCGTTGCGCAATAACCGGCCGGAGCGGGCACTGGAATTAGGCCGTGAATTGGTAGCCGTCGCCCCGCCTTACGCGGCTCGAGTTATTCCGCAACTCTCCGAAGTAGCGGAACTCAGTACGTTGATCGAGAGCGTTCTGCCCCCGGATCGCGCTGCTATTGACGACCTCACGGCCTACCTCTGCAACGCCATGGACCCGAAGTCCACCGCTGCGCTCTGGAAGCGCGTGATGGCTCTGGGCGTTCCTCCCTCAGGCTTCTATCTCCAGCGCTTCCTCGATGCCCTGATTGACCGGGGCCAGGGAGAACTTGCTGGCCGCGTGTGGACGGATTCTGTCAAGCGAGGGTGGATCGGGGCGGACACGGAAGGGCTGGCCGAGCCTCTCTACAACGGCGATTTCCGGCGGCCCATGCTCGGTTTTGGATTCGATTGGAAAGTGATCCCTCAGCAGGAAACTTCCGTGTGGGTAAGCGACGAGGGACCACAACCTGGCCAGCCGTGCATGTGCGCTGATTTCGGGGCCCAGTCGCGCGCCGATTTCTACCACATCTCGCATCCCGTGGTCGTCGAGCCCGGCGATCAGTATCTCTTAACCGCAAAGGTTCGTGTCCGGCATCTGGCCACACGCACCGGCGCCTTCCTTTCGGTTTCCGGCATCGGCGCAGCCGGGCAGCAGTCTGCTATGACGGATCGCGTGGTTGGCACGACGGGATGGGAGGACGTTTCCACGGAGTTTGCTGCGGGTCCTGAGACGCATCTGGCGCAGGTCGTGCTCTTGCGCCCGGGTGTGGCTGCCGACCAGCCGTCCGCCAGCGGGCAAGTATGCCTTGCGGACGTCCAGTGGCGCCGGCTCCAGATTGATGCGGTTGCGGGGAAAGAACCTGCGCGCGCGAAAGGCGCGACAGGAGTGGCCCGGTGAGCGTGCTGATCAGCCACGCCGAAGCCTGGGCGGTGCGCGAGAAATCCGCCGAAGCCACTCTAGCTGGCCGTATCGCGGCGGGTGGCGTGTGCGCCGCGCTGATTGCTGCTCCGCTCGCGTTCGGCGCTACCTCGCGTTTTGCGGCGCTGGTATTGGTGGCAATCTCCTGGAGCATTTTCATGCTCTGGTTGCTGGGCGAAATTTTTCGCGGGCGCCTGCCCTTGTTGGAACACCCGATGGCGGTTCCGGCGCTCGCGCTCCTGGCATTCACCGCGTTACATTGGACGGTTGAGCTGTCACCCGCTCCCGTGGCGAGCGAAATCGAATGGCTTCGCTGGCTGGGCTACATCGCGCTTGCCATGGCCGCCGTGGGCAGCGTGGACACGCCGCCGAGGCTGCGAAACTTTTGCGCCGTACTGGCTGCAGCGGGATTCCTTATCGCTGCCATGGGCATCGCACAGTACCTCACCGCGGATGGCCGGCTGTACTGGACCTGGAAGCTGGAAAACGGCGGTCGCATGTTCGGACCATACGTGAACCGCAATCATTTTGCCGGGCTGATGGAGATGCTGTGTCCGCTGGCACTTGGCATGGCGCTCGTGCCGGATCACCGGCTGACACAGCGCTGGTTCTGGAGCGCGCTCGCGGTGGTGATGGGCGGAGCTGTGGTGCTCTCGGGTTCGCGCGGCGGCACCCTTTCCCTGGGGCTGGCTGTGATTGTTTTTTCGCTGCTGATTGCGGCACAGCGCGCCGGAAAGCGCGCCGTAATTTGGCTGCTGGCAGCCATGTTCGTAACCGGCGGCGCGGTGCTTGCTCTCGAACGCGGGGAGTTGCTGGCGCGCTACGAATCCGTTCTCCGGCCTCACCAATTCCAGCAGGAAGACGCGGCGGCCTATCGCATCGTCGCGTGGAAGGATACGTTCCAACTGATTCAGGAGACGCCCGTTATCGGCAGCGGGCTGGACACGTTCGGCACGCGTTTTCCCGCGGCGCGTTCTTTCGCTACTGATCTCGTATGGACGCACGCACATAACGATTTTCTGCAATTTCTTGCCGAGACGGGACTGATTGGCGCGCTGCTGGCGGCCTGGATGTTGTTCGCCGGCGGGCGCGAGGCGGCGCGCAACCTCTCGCGAAGCAGCGGCACGGCCACAGGCGCGTTGCTCGCCGCGATTGCTGCGGGCTGCATCGCTTTTCTGGCGCATGGCTGGTTGGACTTCAATTTTCACATCCCGGCCAATGCGTCGTGTTTCGCCGTTCTGGCTGCGCTGGTAGCGGCGCGGGGCTGGGACGAGGCGTAAGGCTTTTTCTTTCAGTCAGTTACAGCGTCTTTGCGATGTGACTGACGAAGGCGGAGCTGTGCTTCAACTTGCCCAGACGGAGCTCAATGATGCGCTCGCGCCAACTGCGTGCGTGCTCCCGTGCGCGGAGAGTGCTTCGCCGTGGTTCGCGCTCTACACGCGCTCGCGATTCGAAAAGCAGGTGGCCGAGCAGCTCGAACGCAAGCGATTGCCCGTATTTCTTCCATTGCGAATGGAGGTACATCGGTGGCAGGACCGTTACCAGAAGGTTGAAGTCCCCATGTTCCGCGGATACTTGTTCGCGCAGTTCGCGCCCCAGTCCGCGGAGCGCACGACGATCCTGCGCACCCTGGGCGTCGTGCGGATTGTCGGTTTTGGCCAGAACGATACGGAAGTCCCTGCGGAGCAAATTGCAGCGCTGCGCCGGCTGGCGGATGAACGGGCGCTGCTGCA
>Ga0187781_10004792_pt1 | contig 10070 bp, 6 predicted proteins | sample 0715_SJ02_MP02_2_FD_132447 | JGI IMG/M metagenome (GOLD analysis project Ga0187781, IMG submission 132447) | Tropical peat soil microbial communities from peatlands in Department of Meta, Colombia - 0715_SJ02_MP02_20_MG | ecosystem: Environmental > Terrestrial > Soil > Wetlands > Peat | place...
TCATCCTGCCCGAGCAGGTCGGTGTCATAGCCGAAATCCCGCAAGAACCAGTTCAGCTTCCAAAGAGCTCGGCGGGTGCAGTAAATGCGACCTGTAATTGATCGTCCGGTGAAATGCTGAGGCTCGAGTACTAGAAGCCGCAGAATGTAGTAGGGCTTCTCGGGATGCCAGCGATACTGGGCACCAGCCACTCGGACCAGATACAGGCTGTCTGGAAGTAGACCGCTTGCTGTAGGATCGGCTTCGTGCAGCCCTTGAATGTGGCGCCTCATGCGGCACCAGCTTTCGGATTGCCATAGCTGTTGAGCTGACAAACCAAGGCGTTGCGGTCTTTTTCAGCCCAATCGGCGAGATGTGCGACAAAATTCTCGACCTGTTCACGAGTGGCATCTCGCAGTGCCTTCACACCACAGAAGTCAGTCGCGTAGGACTTAACCAAGGCGGCATCGAGCTGATGTTGGCGTATAAGCTGGCAAAGACGATCACGGACAGTCCGACCACCGAAGTTCCCATTGCCATTACTCGGTTGTGGCGCCTTCTTGCTAGTAAATCCGATCTCCTCGACCGAGCAAATGCCGATTCCGTATGCTTTCCGCAAAGCACGATTCACTGCGCGAGTTTCTGCCACCCGCATCTCGGCGCCATGGACCAGCGGGGAAACATTCGAGGGATCAGCATCGCCGTAACCAACAAATCCCTTGCAGGAGCGCGACTTGTAAACGGCCGCTCTAAAAACCCAACGAGAGCCGGCTGGATCGCATGATTTCAGGACAGGCCTGACATGTATGCCTGCGCAATGGCTGTGTTCACCCACGCGTAGTAGTCCCGAATGCGTGACATACCAGTGCCCGTCCAAACAAATTAGGTCTCCCGTGGCAACGGAAAGCTGATAGCTAGTGGTCAATTGTCTCAACGACCTTAGTTGAGGCTCAGAAAGCTCGCCCCAGGTTCGTTCTGCAAAACGCCGGTTGACTTGGAAACTCGGTGGCTTTTCTTTCATAGTTGTGTCCTAAGCCGACGCACATCTGTGCCTTCGGAGTTAATTGCCGCTCTACGCCGACAGATGCAATATTTGTGCCAGAGATCTGTTAACTACATACTGGATTATTTTAATACATTTTGGAGTATTATCAAGCGGAATATTCCAATCCGAATTGACCCGCATGCCGTGGGTCGCCGAATCCGCGAGATTCGAGGCTTCGATTTAACCCAGGTGGAACTCGGCAAAATCCTAGGGATCACACAGGCGCAGTTGTCGAAATTCGAGAAGGGTCAGCGATTACCCACACTGGAAGTTTTGCTAAAGTTGCGGATGTTTTCTGGCAAATCCATAGATTGGATCATTACTGGAGAGTAAGGCTTCCAATACGCCGACCATAGGCCTGCTCCTGAACCTGCATAACACCCGGGTCTTCCACTGAACCGAATCTGGAGCACTGATGCAGGAGGGAACGGAGCTCGGCGAGTCTGTTGACTCGCTACTCACAGGCGAGGAAAAGAAATAGTCGCAATCAACCGCTACGGGCTGGCCGGATGCAAACGAGAAGCTTTTTCAGGTATGAAATTCGGCCAAGTAGAGTTGGGATTCTTACAAAACGAACCCAAGAAGTTGGTTTGTTTTCAAGCTGAATCGGACCGCATGCACCGCTGTCACGTGCATCCTACTTCATGCGGCACTTCCCCTCGCATGGTCAACGCGGGTATGCGCACCCTAAATGTGGGTTTACCGCGTCCGTTCATCACCCTGGCGTATCTGGCAAAAATTGGCCGCCCGGCGTCGAGCGCTGCCTGAGCATTTCACTCAATTGCGCGGGACACAGCTCCGCACTAGAATAACCCCGCGCGATAGTTTCTATTCTCAACTTTGGCAATAGCTACGGTCATCAGCCCGTGAAGCCGCAATTAACGCATTACTTTAACTTTCTGGCTCGTGTCGCGGCGCTGACCCTATTTCTTTTTCCTCCGTTACTAAGAGCTCAATGCCAGCCCACAACCACGAGTTCGCCAGTTCCTGCAAACCAAAATGCTTCAACGGCGCAGCCGGAATTTTTTGACGAGCCTCAGTTCACCGTAGCCGGCGTAACTGACACGTCCAATCCCGCCGGCCATGGTTCCACGTCCTGGCGGACCAGCGACGCGCTGGCGAAGCAGACAATTTCGCTCGGAAATCACAAAGAATCGCCTGCCAGCTCCGCTTCGCTTACCGAACAGTCGTTACGTGAGGCTGCGCACCAGCCCGGAAATTTTGATGCCAATCGTCTTCTGGGAAAATTGTTGCTCGATGAAGGAAAGCCGCGCGAGGCGGTTCCCTACCTTGAGCAGGCCGCGCAGCTCAAGCCTAACGATTACGAGAATGCTTATGAATTAGCCGTGGCTTACGAAGCAGGCGGCGATTATCAAAATTCAACGGCGAGCACGAAAGCGCTGCTGGCTCGCCAGAATCGAACCGAGTTGCACCATCTGCTCGGTGAAGACGAAGAAAATTTGGGCAATCCGCTAGTTGCGGTTCACGAATATCAGCGCGCTGCCGAACTCGAGCCAACTGAATCGAACCTTTTTGATTGGGGCGCAGAGCTGCTTCTGCATCATGCGCCTGAACCAGGTGCTGAGGTCTTCGCGAAAGGCACTCGGCTATTTCCCCATTCCAGCCGTATGCTGATCGGACTGGGCGTGGCGCAGTATGCACGCGGCTCGTATGATCAGGCTGCCGCATGTCTCTGTCAGGCATCCGACCTGAATCCGAACGATGCCAATCCTTACCTGTTCCTCGGGAAGATTCTCAATGACCAGCTCATGCCTTCAGACGGCACTGTCGAACGGCTTCGGCGATTTGCAACTCTTCAACCGGAGAGCGCAATCGCCAACTATTACTATGCGCTGGGTCTTTGGAAGCAGGGAAAGACGCCCCAGGACACCGAAGCTTGTGCGCAGATCGAATCGTTGTTGCAGAAGGCCGCCCATCTTGATCCCACGTTTGGAGCGGCGTATTTGCAGCTAGGTATTCTCTACTCGGAGCGGGGGGAAACTTCCAAAGCCCTCTCTGCTTACCAGAAAGCGGTCGAGACTGATCCAACGCTCGAGGCGGCACATTATCGCCTTGCTCAAATGTACCGTCAAACCAGAGATACGCAGAACGCTAAGCAGGAGCTCGAAGTTTACGAGCGGTTATCAAAACAAAAGACTGAGCAAGCCGAGCGCGAACGACGTGAGCTGCAGCAATTCGTCTACACACTGCGAGGTCCGGCCTCTGAAACACAGCCAAAGTGAAAACGCGTTCTTAGCTCTTGAATGATCTGAGCCCGCTAAGGCGCAGGTTTCGCTAAAACCTCAATTTCAGCGCAAACTGTACTGACCGCGCGTCGTTCACCGTCTGATTGATGGTCTGACTAATCACGCCGAAAGTGCTCGGCGTGTTGATGTCCTGCTCTCCCGTGCCCGCAATGCCCGGCAAGAAGAAGTGAGGATGATTGAACAGGTTGAAGAACTCCGCCCGGAATTCCAGATTGATCTGCTCATGAATCGGAAACTCCTTGACCAGCGAAAAATCCGTATTGACAAAGCGAGGTCCGTAAACCGGTGCGCGGGCGGCCGTTCCCAACTCTCCATCGGGCGCCTGCGCGAAAGCGCAAGGATTGAACCAGTTCTGAATAGTGTGAATCTTAGTCGGACAATCTGTCTGGCCACCCTCCGGCCCTGGCTTGTTCGGATCGCCCACCTCGTTCGGTCGTTGTATCACCAACCCGTTGTACATGAAAAAGACGCCAGATTCGTCGGCGCTATCGACCACGAAAAGTGGGAATCCCGATTCTGCCCTCTCGATAACGTTTATCGACCAGTTTCCTAATATGGTGTTGGCCGCTCCGCTCCAGTTGCTGCCGAAGTGCTTGCCTCTGCCGAAGGGAAGATCATACAGAACGCTGGCAGTGAAGACATCGTTCAGATTGAGCTGAGATAATCCCCAATCCAACTTCTGAGTTCCTGGAAGCGGCCAATATAGTGCACCAGGATTGCTGCCCAGACCGTCGGGCATCCCAGAATCGAAAGTGCGGGACCAGGTGTAGCCCAACAGGGCATAAAGGCCGTGCCGAGCGCTCTTGGTTTCAGCTTTAATCTGCAGCGAATCGTAACGAGCAGAGCCTACGCTGTTGTTACTGTCAACGGTTTGGAACGGGCTTCCGTAAGGGAACGCCGGAAAGCCGCAGCCAATGGTGTAGCCGGGCACTGGGCTGGTGCCACCGGGGCACGCGTTGGGAGAGGTCAGGTTTTCGTTTACCTGGCTCACCAGAATGTGCGTGCTCCGGGAGCCAGCGTAGCCTGCAGTCAGAACAATCTCTCCGGGCAGCTGGCGCTCGACATTGAGGTTGTACTGCTGAATCATGCCCTGCACGAAATTGCGGTTCATCGACTGCTTGGTTCCAGTGTAATCAGAGGGGTTTACTGGCGCGTTGAAGACCGCGCCGCCGGTTACAGGTGTCGAAGAAGGAGTGCCAGCCGGAACCAGGAATCCGTTCGAGAGCCCGCAGCCGGTGCTGATAGGCGTGGGACAGAAGCCCGTGGCTGGATCAACCTCGGCGTAATACGGCGGGTTCTGCCACAAACCTTGCCCACCCTGATTCCAGGCCGAGTCATGGAAGATGGCGTATCCGGCGCGAATGGCAGTCTTATCGCTCCCCATCGGTTTCCAGGCAAATCCGATACGCGGTTCTACGGCCGTTTTCTGAAACTGGATGCCGACCCGCGAGTCGGAAACGACACAAGCCGTGCAGCCGCTTAAGGCGGGGCTGCTCGAAGTTCGATTGCCGATTTTGAACCTCGGTTTCCGGCGTCGCCAGAGCCCACGCAACTCCGAGGTTCAGGGTCAGATTGTTGGTTACACGCCAATCATCCTGGACAAAGGGGCGAAATAGTTTCCAACGGCGGCCGACCGTGCCTCCCAGGAATGTCTGGTCGTGAGCCGCAAAAGACCCCATGCTGCCAAGCAGGAGATTCCCCATATTGTCGCCGCTGCTTACGAATGCGCCCACCTCAGTAATGAAACCGTCTTGGAATGCATTGTTCCTTATGTTCATTTCCTCAGCGCGATAGGCAGCGCCGAATTTGATGTTGTGTTTGCCGCGAATCAAGTCTAGCGAATCAGAAACCGAGTAGACGTTGGTTCCACCCTGGTAAGGCGCATATCCGCGATCTCCCAGCGACATGTAGTTGGTCATCTGAAACGACGTGAGGCCGCAACTGATGCAGTCCTTGCTTGACTGGTTCAAACTTGCGGGGTACCCAGTCAAGCTATCGCACTGGCTTCCCAAATCAGCGCCGGGAATACCGATGATGGCTGCTTCGCAAGTACCAGTACCGAACGAAAGAATGTGGTTGAAAATCCGGCTAAAGCCGAAGCTGGCCTGGTTGATGGTGCGGTCAGAAAAGAGGTGGGTCTCCGATATGATTGCGTTTCGCCCGTGATTATTAATGTGCTGGTTGCTGCCAAAAGCATTGACCTCTGCCCATGTCGGTGAGCCCCCTGGGACGAAGTTGGTTGCCTGGTCGTAGCTGAACCGCCCAAATATGGAGTCTTTGCTGGAAAAATTGTGGTCGACACGGATATCGCCGGTGCCCTCGTTGAGTCTCCTCACCGGCTGGTTAACGTAATTGATGCTCGACGCCGGGTTGTTCGCGTTGGCTGTGGGGTAGAGCTGAATGAGCTTTGCAGCGAGAGGATTAACCAGGGCCGCCGGAATTACGTTGCAGCCTACGCCCCCTGCCTGTGTTCCATTGGCTAGATTGACCGGCTCAGGCGTGGTCGTGCCGGGCTGGCAGAGGAACGAAGCGCCGGAGTACGGGTTGACAAGGTTGGGGAAGTGGTCACCGTTTTCGGCTGGGGCGCCAGGAGCAAAGCCCGGACGAGGCACGCCAAATGGATCATTGCTGAAGTTGTAGTCCCCGTTGGCGTCGGGGGTCATCATTGCGGTCGTGGGAACCAGCCCTGTGAAAGGCACACCCAGACGCTGCATTTTGGCCTGATAGTCAATGAAGAAGAACGTTTTGTCCTTCTGGATGGGACCGCCCAATGAAGCGCCGAATTGATTCAGATTAAACTGGTTTCTCTTCGGGGCGAAATAGTTGCGCGCATCAAGTTTTGTATTGCGGAAATACTCGAACAAACTCCCGTGGTACTGGTTGGTTCCCGACTTCGTGGTGACCAGAACCGTGGGCCCTGCCCGCTCTCCCCATTCCGCCGAGTAGTTATAGGTCAGAACCTTAAACTCCTGCACCGCGTCGACGTTGGGGAAAATAGCGATGCCGCCTTCGTCCAATTGGTTGTTGTCGTTGCCGTCCAGCATCCAATCAGTGCTCTGGGCGCGCGATCCGCCCACAGAAAGGGAAAAAGACCCGCGTGTAGAGGCCTCGCTGCTCGCGGCCCCGTTGAAGAAACTGTTCGGATTGGTTTCTGCAGTCGTGCCCGGTGTCAGCGTCGCCAGTTGCACGAAGTTGCGTCCGTTTAAAGGCAGCTCAGATACTTCCTCAGACGTAATCACCTGGCCCAGCGTGGGAGCAGTTGTTTCCACCGCGACTTGTGTAGCGCTCACTTCAACTTTTTCAGTCACGGAAGCGGGAGCCAGAGTAAAGTCCAACTCGCGGTGCTCATCAACTTGCAGGCGCAGGCCTTTTTGTTCTACCGGTTGGAAGCCAGAGAATTCCACTCGAAGCGTATAGTTGGCCACGGGCAGCAATGGCACCACGTAATGTCCGGAGTCGTCGGTTTTGGTCTCGCGGGTTAGACCGGTAGCTTGTGAAATGACTCGCACCGTGGCCCCCGAGATCACCGAGCCCGTCTTATCCGTAACTGTGCCTGAAAAACTTCCGGTTGCCTGGCCATACAGCAGTGGACAAACCGAAAGTGCGACCGAACAGAAAACCGCCCTAAGCAGCATCCTCTTGCTCAACATGTGCTCTCCTTCTTGGCGCGCGGTGGAGTGATGAGCTGGTCCCACGGCTTTTTTAGATTGGCTAATATGAATGTATTAGCAGCGCAGATGTCAAGAGTTTTTCTGACCCGGTATCGGCATCGGACCACGTTCTTATGAAGAACGCGGAGCGCCGCCGCGAACACCCCATTCCGCGTCAAACCGCACACGATCATAAAAGGACTTTTGGGTTCCGACACCAGTCGTTGAGAGTCCGGCGTACAGATTCGCCCGTCGCACCGCCTCTCGTTCCGCCACGCCCTCTGCCAGAAACACGGCAAAACTGCCAATGAAGGCATCGCCAGCGCCGGTACTATCAATGCTTTTCACGGGAAACGCTGGTATGTGCTCACTGCCCTCCCGGCTAGCCAAAAGGCATCCATTCGCTCCGAGGGTAATAATGACACGGCGGATGCCACCACTCAGAAGCGTTGCGGCGCACTTCTTGGCGTCTTCCAGATTGCGAACCTGCATGCCCGTAATGGTTTCCGCTTCACTCTCATTGGGCACAAAGTAGTCTAGTTCGGCGAGGGCGCGCATCTCAACGGGCTGTCCGGGCGCGGGGTTCAGGATACAGCGAATCCTGTGTTTCCGCGTAAACTCTACCGTGTAATACACCGTTTCGAGCGGAATCTCAAACTGCAGGACAACGCAATCGACGGTTTTCAACATATCCGCAGCCGCATCGACATCGGCAGGCTTGAGCGAGTCGTTCGCTCCTTTCACCACCAGAATCCGGTTTTGCCCGTGCGGATCGACGAAGATCGGCGCCACGCCGCTCGATACACCCGCGACTTGCTTGACGTGAGTGGCGTCAATGCCCAGCTTTTTAAAATTCTCGATCGTGGCTGGTCCGAAAAGGTCATCCCCCACTCGCGCAACCATGAATACATCCGCGCCACACAGGCGTGCGGCCACGGCCTGATTCGCGCCCTTGCCGCCAAACCCGAGATCGAATTTTTGCCCGAAGATGGTCTCGCCGGGCTTCGGAAACTGATCGGTGAAGGTAGTCAGGTCGACATTCGCGCTGCCAACCACCGCGATGCGTGGACGTTTAGCCATTGCTTTGCGGTCTTGATTGCAAAGGAAGAAGGTGAGTGTATTGACCCTGCGCGAATCATGTCAACCTCAGGGCGGGAGGGCGAAGGTTCTCACATTTAATCTGGAATTCGAACCGATCCATCCTGGGCGATTCGGAAGGAGGGATTCCACGCGACTTCCCAAAGAAAGCCGTGCGGATCGGTGAAATAGCCCGAATAGCCGCCCCAGAAGGCTTCTCTGGCAGACTTGAGAAGTTTTGCGCCGGCGGACTGAGCTTCAGCAAGAACCGAATCTACTTCTTCACGCGTGCGGGCGTTGTATGCCAGTGACACACCGCAAAAACCGCCACCATCCGGCGAAACATTGGCATCCTTCGCAAGCTCGTGCCGCAGGTAAAGAGCAAGCGCCATCCCTCCAACCTGGCAGAACACAATGCCCTCAGCCTTAGCCATTGAGCGCCGCCATCCCAGATACTCGTAAAACTTTCTGCTGCGATCCAGATCGCTCACTCCAAGAGTGATTAAACTAAGGCGCTGCTCCACGTTTCCGATCCTCTATACCGACTTGATTTGTGCGTCTTCGGACGGTCCGTCCGCTCACTCCCCGTACGGCACCCAGATATTCTTCACCTGAGTGGCGTGCTCGAGGAACCAGCGTCCTTCCGATTGTTGGGGGTTGAACCAGTCGATGGCGCGGCCTTCATTGGTGAAGACCTGCTTCAGATTTCCAATGGAATGAGCCTTCGCAGCGGCCGCGTCGGCCTCATCAGTAAACGACCAGATGGCATCGACGCCGTCGTGTTCCGCCAAAGTCTTCAACAGTTGCGATGCGGAGCCGGTAACCATGTTGATTGCGCCGGCGGGCATGTCGCTGGTATCGAAAAGCTGGTAAAGATCGCCAGTGATCAGCGGATAGGTCTCCGACGGGACAGCAATCACGGTATTTCCAGCCGCAAGAGCCGGCATTACCACAGACAAAAAACCGAGCAGCGGAACTTCATTCGGACAAATGATGCCGACTGTCCCGATTGGCTCGTTCATCGCAATGGCGATTGTTCGAAACGGCGGACTGTGCACGCTGCCGTCAAACTTGTCGGCCCACGCGGCATAGGAAAAGATGCGTTCTATGCCTTTATCAACTTCCGCCGTAGCCTGCTTCTCTCCAACCATCGCTGCCAGCCGGCGCGCAATCTCATCACGCCGCTGGGAAAGATTTTCTGCCAGGTAATATAGGACCTGGGCACGGTTGTGGGCAGTGGCTTTCGGCCACGCTTCCGCCTTGCGCGCTGCCTCAACCGCGTTACGGATGTCCTTGCGGTTGCCTAGCGGTGCTTCTCCCAACAGACGGCCATCTGGAGCGCGCACTTCCATGCTGTAGCCAGAATCGGGCCGGACCTGCTTGCCACCAATATAAAGCTTGACCGTCCGGTCAATCGCCGCGGCAGCAAAATCCGGTTCTTCCAGTTCTTTGGCCTTCCGCTCTTTCGTTGCAGGCAACTTCGGCGCATTCTTGAACCACGTCGGGTCCAGATACTCGCGCAGACCTTCTCTTCCACCCTCGCGTCCGTAGCCGCTCTCGCGGTAACCACCGAATCCGCACGAGGCGTCGAACAGATTCGTGCAGTTCACCCAGACCACGCCAGCCTTAAGTTGCGCCGCTACATGCAGCGCGACATTGAGGCTCTCGCTCCACACACACGCGGCAAGCCCGTAAACCGTGTTATTTGCGAGTTCGACCGCTTCTGACGGCGTGCGGAACGTCATCGCGGCCAGCACCGGCCCGAAAATCTCCTGCTGGGCCACAATGGAAGTCGGATGCACGTTGCTCAAGAGCGTAGGCGGATAGAAGAGCCCACGCGAAGGCAGCGCAATCTGCGGCTGCCAACATGTTGCACCCTCGGCCACTCCTTGATCGACCAGGCGCCGGATTCGATCCAATTGCACCGGCGCTACGATGGCCCCGATATCAATGGCTTTATCCAGTGGAGGACCGGCGCGCAATGTATTCATGCGGTCGCGAACTCTTGCGATCAGCGCCTCAGCGATGCTCTCCTGCATCAGCAGGCGCGAA
>Ga0187781_10004793_pt1 | contig 10070 bp, 10 predicted proteins | sample 0715_SJ02_MP02_2_FD_132447 | JGI IMG/M metagenome (GOLD analysis project Ga0187781, IMG submission 132447) | Tropical peat soil microbial communities from peatlands in Department of Meta, Colombia - 0715_SJ02_MP02_20_MG | ecosystem: Environmental > Terrestrial > Soil > Wetlands > Peat | place...
CTGCGCCCGGGTACCGACGAAGGGTCCCTCTCGACTCAACGCGGACGGGTCGTCCGCCGAGGATGACGTGAGGACAACCCCGGTGTCCGACACCCCCAGCCGGGGTCAGACCCCGGAGAGGGCAGTCGCCTGCCGTGAGGGAGGTCGTTACGGCTGGGGAACAATCCCCCCGGACCCGGGGGCCGCGCGGCACGCACGTGGGAAATTCGCCATATACCTGCCGGGGCGTCGGTCGTCCGAGGGAGGCTCGTGAACCCGGCCGAAGCGCGCGCGCTCGCCGACCGGATCCGCGAGGCGGTGCGGACCGCGGTGGTCGGCCGGGACGTCGCGGTCGAGCAGATGCTCACCTCGCTGGTCGCGGACGGGCACATCCTGATCGAGGACCTCCCGGGTCTCGGGAAGACGCTCCTCGCGAAGTCGTTCGCGAGCGCGCTCGGCCTCGGGTTCCAGCGCGTGCAGTTCACCGCGGACCTACTCCCGCACGACATCACGGGCGGGGAGGTCCTCGACCGGGAGAAGGGCGGGTTCTCCTTCCGCCAGGGTCCGATCTTCACGAACGTCCTCCTCGCGGACGAGATCAACCGGGCCCCGCCGAAGGTGCAGTCGGCGCTCCTCGAGGCGATGCAGGAGTACCAGGTGACGAGCGAGCGCTCCACCTACCCGCTCCCCCGGCCGTTCCTCGTGGTCGCGACCGAGAACCCGCTCGAGCTCGAGGGGACGTACCCGCTCCCGGAGGCGCAGGTCGACCGGTTCCTCGTCCGGCTCCAGGTCGGCTATCCGACCCCCGAGGAGGAGCGGTCGATCCTCGAGCGTCGCCGGGCGCGCAAGACGGAGAACGTGGAGGTGCCGAGGGTGGCGGACGCGACGACCTTCCTCGGGCTCCAGCGCACGGTCGAGGAGATCACCCTCGACCCGAGCCTCGCCGAGTACATCGTCGAGCTCGTCCGGTCGACCCGCCACGACGTCCGCTGCGAGGTCGGCGCCTCCCCCCGGGGGTCGCTCGCCCTCCAGAAGCTCGCCCGGAGCCGGGCGCTCCTCGACGGCCGGGACTTCGTCATTCCCGACGACGTCAAGGCGTACGCCCAGCCCGCGCTCGCGCACCGCATGATCGTGAAGCCGGAGCCGTGGATCCGCGGGGTACGCGGGGTCGACATCGTCCGCCAGGCGCTTGACACGACCGCGGTCCCGAAGGTTCGGTAGCGCGTCCCGGGAGGAGCGCAAAGGGTTTTCCGTGCGACCCGGGTCGCCCGCGCGATGCCGACCGAGCGGGTGGTGGTCGTGGGCGATCCGATCGACCGGGACGCGCTCGCCCTCCTCCAGAGCGGGCCCTGCCGCGTCGTGGACGCGAGCGGCGACCCGGCGAACCTTCCGTCGCACCTCTCGGACGCCTGGGCCCTCATTGTGCGGAGCCGCACGAAGGTGACCGCCGCCCTTCTCGCCCACGCCCCCCATCTCGAGCTCGTCGCGCGGGCGGGCGTCGGGGTCGATAACGTCGACCTAGCGGCCACGAGCGCGCGGGGGATCCGGGTCGTGAACGCTCCCGCGGCGGCGACCACGAGCGTCGCAGAGCTCACGGTCGCGCTCTACCTCCTGCTCGTACGGGGGCTCTACCCGTTCATCGCCTCCACGAAGGCCGGAAAGTGGGAGCGGGGCACCCACGGCCACGAGCTCGCGGGCCGCACGGTCGGGTTCGTCGGGTACGGCCGTATCGCCCGGGAGGTCTCCGAGCGCATCGCCCCATTCGGCGCGCGGGCCGTCGCGTTCGACCCGTTCGTTCCGAAGCCGGTCGACACGACCGCGATCGTCCCGTTCGACGCCCTCCTCGCCTCCTCCGACATCGTCAGCGTCCACGCGGCGCTGACGCCCGAGAACCATCACCTCTTGGACGCCCGGGCGTTCGACCGGATGAAGAACGGGGCGTACCTCGTGAATGTCGCGCGCGGCGCCCTCGTGGACGAGGCCGCCCTCCTCTCGGCCCTCGCCTCGGGCCGCCTCGCCGGGGCCGCGCTCGACGTCTTTGAGGTGGAACCGCCGATGAACCGAGAACTGCTCGCGCACCCGAACGTGATCCCGACCCCGCACCTCGGCGCCTCGACCTCCGAGGCGCAGCGCCGCGCCGGCGCCGACACGGTCGCCGAGGTGCTCCGCGCCCTCCGCGGCGAGCCGCTGACGGCGCTGGTCGCCGCCCCCGGAGGCGGCCGATGACGTTCGACCCCGAGACCGCGACGTTCCTCATCGCGGGACCCGTGCGGATCCACCCGCGGGTCCTGCGGGCGATGTCGATGCCGTCCCTCAACCACCGGGGCGATTTCTTCCACGGAGTCGTCGCCGAGATCCGCGAGCTCCTTCCCGTCCTCTTCGGCACGAAGGGCCACCAGGTGATCCTCTCGGGGAGCGGCACGTCGGGGCTCGAAGCGGTCTACTCCTCCCTCGTCCCGAAGGACGGCCGCACCCTCGTCCTCACGAACGGGAACTTCGGGGAGCGGACCGACAAGATCGTACGGCAGTGCTCGACGCACGTCACGACCGTCACCGCCCCCTGGGGCCAGCCGTTGCCGACCGAGGAGGTCCGCCGCGAGCTCGCGAAGGGGGACGTGAAGGCGGTCTGCGTCGTCCACAACGAGACGAGCGTCGGGCTCGCGAACGACCTCGAGGTCCTCGTCCCCGCCATCCGCGCCTCGGGCGCGCTGTTCCTCATCGACGGCATCAGCGCGGTCGCCGGGATCCCGCTCCCGATCGAGAAGTGGGGCGTGGACGCCGTGGTCGCGGGGAGCCAGAAGGGACTCGCGGCCCCGGCCGGGCTCGCGATCGTCCACCTGTCCGACCGGGCCGTCGCCGCGCTCCATCCGGGGTCGTACTACCTCGACCTCGCGGCGCATCTGAAGTCGCTCGAGAAGAACGACACGCCGTGGACCCCCGCGGTCCCTCTCTTCCTCGCCCTGCGGGAGGCGTTACGGCTCCTCCAGGAGGAGGGGCTCGAGAATCGCCTCGCGCGCACCCACCGGCTCGCCGAGGCGACCCGGGCCGCGGTGGACGCGCTCGGGCTCGAGCTGTTCCCCGAGCGCGCGTTCGCCTCCGACACGGTGACCGCGGTGAAGAACCCGAGCGGCCTCGGCGACCCCGAGTTCCGCAAGGTGCTCGAGCGCCAGTACAACGTCCTCCTCCAGGGAGGCCAGGGGGCGCTCACCGGCAAGATCTTCCGGATCGGGCACATGGGGATCGCCGACTGGCCCGACCTCCTCGTCACGTTCGCGGGGATCGAACGGATCCTCGGGAAGGCGGGTCGGGTGCCGAACCCCGGCGCCTCGCTGCGGGCGATCCTCGACCGGATGCCCTGACGCGGGAGCCGGGCTCCGGCTAGATATCGACGATCACGCGGGCCCGGCCCGAGGCCGGGTCGAAGACGAGGCCGTGGAGGGTGATGGCCTTCACCTCCGTGCGCGCCGGGTGGCGGGCCGGGTCGAACTGTTCTCCGGCGACGCTCGCGACGAGGGCGGTCGGCGGGCTGCCGAGCGTCCGCGCCCGGATCTCCCGGCCGATGAACCGGTCCGTCTGCTCGAGCAGGAGGAGCTCGGTGAGGAAGGCGACCACGAGCTCCGCCGGGTCCGACCCCGAAGCGCTCACGGCCCGCTCCTCGGCCGGGCGCACGGTCCTCAGGTCGGTCATCAGGGCGTAGAGGCCGAGACCGAGCGCCTCGAACAGCTCGGCCGCCGAGGTACCCGTCGCCCAGATCCCGACGTCCGCGGTGGTGGGAAAGCTCCCCCACCGACGGCGCCGGGGTAGCGCGCGCTGCGTTCGCTGCGTATATCCCGGGACGCCGGAAGGGACTTTAAGCGGCCGGCGGCTTTCTCTCCTTCCGAGATGCGGGCGACCTTCATCCTGCCCACGCTCAACGAGGCTCCCTCCATCGCGCACGTGCTCCGGCTGTTCCAGACTGCGGCGACCGAGGCGAACCGGACGATCTTCCGGAACGCCCCGCTCGACTGGGAGGTGCTGGTCGTGGACGGGGCCTCGGAGGACGGCACGGCGGCGATCGCCGAAGCGGAGGGGGCCCGGGTGATCATCGAGCGCCGTCCGGGGTACGGTCGCGCGTACCGGACCGGCTTCGCCGCGGCGCGGGGAGACGTCCTCGCGACCTCGGACGGGGACGCGACCTACCCGGTCGAGACGCTCCCCGGGCTCGTGAAGAAACTGTTCGACGAGAACCTCGAGTTCCTGACGGGGAACCGGTTCGCCTACCTCGACCGCCGGGCGATGACGACGGAGCACCGGCTCGGCAACCAGCTTTTGAACCTGTTCCTGCGGCTCGCCTACCACCGGTACCTGAAGGAGCTGCCGGGCGGCGCGCTCGAGGACAGCCAGAGCGGCTTCTGGGTGTTCCGCCGGGAGGTGCTCGGAAAGATCCACCTGACGCAGGACGGGATGGCGTTCAGCGAGGAGCTGAAGGTCGAGGCGATCCTCCGCGGGGTACGGCTCCTCGAGGTCCCGATCCAGTACCGCGAGCGGTGGGGCCCGCCCAAGCTCCAGAGCTGGAGGGACGGTTCGCGGAACCTCCTTTTCCTGGTCGAAAAGCGTCTCGCGGTCGCGTGGGAGCCGCGGGAAGGGCCGCCCACCGCGGTCGCCGAGGGCGAACGGTCCCAGAGTTCCCCGTAGCCGGCGAACGCCTCCGGGTCGGGTCAGCGCAGCGACTTCCTGTAGTGGATCGTCCGGTGGACCTCGACGAACCCGAGCGCCCTGTGGGAGCGTTCGCCGAGCTCGTTCTCGACGCGGGTGTCGGAGGCGAACTCGGTGCATCCCTGCGCCCGGGCCCACCGTTCGGCGCTGTCCACAAGGGCACCCCCCACGCCCCGCCGTCGCTCTTCGGGCACGACGTACCACCCTTCGAGGTAGCCGACCGGCTGGCTGCGACACCCGTCCGCGAACGGTCGCAGGCCGACCTCGGCGAAGCCGACGACGTGTCCGTCCTTCCTCTCCGCGAGGAGGACGGTCGACGGGACGGTCCGGCCGTCGACCGCGAGGAACCCTTCGCCCCGCAGGTAGCGGTCGACCTCCCGCGCGAGGTCGGAGACCGGGTGGTGGCCCCACAACTGCGATCGCATGCGGAGCCAGACCTCCCGGTCCGCGGGGATGAGCGTCCGGACCCGAACGCTGGCGGCCACACCCACCGAAAACGGCGGACCCCCAAATAGTGAGCCCGGGAACCGCCGCCGCGTCTCTCCGCGACGGAGAAGGGAACCCCCGACTACTGGGTCTTCCCGGACCGCTCGCGCGACTTCACGCGCAGCCCCTTGTATCCGCAGCGGCGGCACTGCACCGCCTTCGGGGGGTTGCGGGCCGAGCAGTTCATGCAGACCTTCTTGTTGAGCAACCGCTCGACAGCCTCGGGGAACGGCATGGGGAGGCCGCTCACGCGACCTCGGATATAAAGCGTGAGCGTCACTCGGTCCGAAGAGGCTTTCCGCGAGGGACCCGGTTCTGGCGCGATGCTCACCTCCGAGGAGGGAACGGCCGCGGTCCGGCTCGCGCGACGAGCCCTCGAGGAGGGGCTCGGGGACCGCCCGACCCTACTGTCCGCGCCGGTCGAGGGTACCGGGGCGCTCCCGCCCGTCTTCTTCGAGCCGCGGGGCGTGTTCGTAACGCTCAAGCGGTACCCGGACAAGGCGCTGCGCGGGTGCATCGGCTACCCGTTGCCCGTGCTGCCCCTCCGAACCGCCGTCACCCGCGCGGCGGTCGCTGCCGCGGTCGAGGACTACCGATTCCGGCCCGTCCGGGCGTCCGACCTTTCCCGGATCCTGGTCGAGGTGTCGGTGCTCTCCGTGCCGGTGCCGCTCGAGTTCACGGACCCCGAGGAGGCGATCGAGGCGGTCCAGGTCGGTCGGGACGGGCTGATCGTCGACGGCCTCGGTTCGAGCGGGCTCCTCCTGCCCCAGGTCGCTCCCGAGCAGGGGTGGTCGGCCGAGGAGCTCCTGGACGGGACCTGCGAGAAGGCGGGGTTGCCGCCGGGGGCGTGGCGGGACCGTCGCGTGAAGGTCCGACGGTTCGAAGCGGAAGTGTTCACCGAGGTCGCCCCGGGCGCGGAGGTCGTCCGCGAGGACCCCGCGACCCCTACGGTCTACGGGCGACCCGGGCGGAGAACGTGACCCCGTCGAGGTCCCATTCCCGGACGTCGGGACCGGCGGGGAGCGGTGTCTCGGTGAGCTCGAACGGCTCCGCGAGGAGGTCGTGGGCGAGCTCCCCCCGGCGGGCGGAGAGCGCCCGGTAGACCGCATCCGTCCCTGAGACGGTGATCGCGACCCGCTCCGTGTAGCGCAGCCCGAGCTCCTTCCTCGTCTGCTGGAGCCGTCGCGCGACCTCGCGCGCGAGCCCCTCCTCCGCGAGCGCTTCGGTCGGCCGCCGCGGAAGGGCCGCCACCGGCACGCCGTCCTCCTCCCGGACGACCCAGTCCGCGTCGGAGAGGTGGGCCCGCTCCGCCGCCGGGACGCGACGCACGCGCTTCACGTTGAGTTCCTCGGCGAGGAGGTCGACCCCCTCCTCGCCGAGCGCGGCGAGCTCGGCCGCGGGCTCGCCGAACAGGAGGAGCTCCGCGAGGGGGATCCGGGACTTCACGCCGGCCCGGTGCCGCAGCTCCCGGCCGACCTCGACCAGGTCGCGGAGCTCGGCCATCGCCCGCTCGAGCGGCTCGTCCCGGACGGCGAGCGACCGGGGCCAGTCGGTGCGGTGGACCGAGTCGTCCCGCTCGCGGTAGCCGAACTCCCCGACCTCCTGGTGGATCCACTCGGCCGTGAACGGGAGAAGCGGCGCGACCGAGCGCCCGAGGCCCGCGAGCGCGTAGGAGAGGGTCGCGTGGGCGGCGCGTCGGTCGGGGTGCGAGCCGTCCGTCCAGAAGCGGGGGCGCGAGCGCCGGAGGTACCACGTCGAGAGGTCGTCCACGAACCCCGCGACCGCGCGCGCCCCGTCCCCCATCGCGTACTCCTCGAGCGACCGCTCGACCGCGGCCCGGGTACCCTCGAGGCGCGAGAGGAGCCATCGGTCGAGCGCGCCCGACGGGTTCGGGAGGTCGCGCACCGGCGCGAGCCGGTCCGCGCGGGCGTTCTCGAGGTGGAAGGCGACCACGTTGCCGAGCGTGCCGAGCGTGCGCGCCGCGGTCTTGCGGATCGTGTTCTCGTCCCCCCGCATCTCCTCGGTGTAGTCGAACGAGAGGAACGTCCAGCGGACGGCGTCCGCCCCGAACCGGTCGAGGAGCGACAACGGCTCGAGGGCGTTCCCCTTCGACTTCGACATCTTCCGGCCCCGCTCGTCGAGCAGGAGCCCGTTCGTGAGGCACGTTCGGTACGCGGGCCGGTCGAAGAGCAGGGTCGCGATGACGAGGAGCGAGTAGAACCATCCGCGCGTCTGGTCGAGCCCCTCCGCGATGTAGTCGAGGGGAGCGGACGGCTCGAACGGGCCGGGCTCGAACGGGTAGTGGAACTGGGCGAACGGAGCGGAGCCGCTGTCGTACCACGCGTCGATCGTGTACGGCTCCCGGCGCGCGTCCGCCCCGCAGGTCGCGCAGTGCACCCGGAGGCGGTCGACCTCCACCCGGTGCGGGTCGAACGGCCTCGGGAGCGGCCCGCCGACCGCTCGCTCGAGCTCGGCGAAGCTCCCGACGCACGTCGCGTGGCCGTCCGGGCAGACCCAGATCGGGAGCGGGGTCCCCCAATAGCGGCTCCGGGAGAGCGCCCAGTCCTTTGCCTCGGTGAGGAAGTTCCCGAAGCGTCCCTCGCGGAGGTGCGCCGGTACCCACTTCACGGTCGCGTTGTAGCGGACGAGCCGGTCGGTCGCGCGGGAGGTGCGGACGAACCAGGAGTCCATGGCGCGGTAGAGCAGCGCGGAGTCGCACCGCCAGCAGAACGGGTAGACGTGCCGAACGCTCGAGCGGTCGTAGAGCCGCCCGCGGGAGGCGAGGTCGTCCATGAGGATCGGGTCGGCGACCTTGAACGATTTCCCGTGCACGAGCGGGACCGCGTCCGTGAACGCCCCTCGGCTGTCGAGCGGGTCGAACACCCCGACCTTCTCCCGGACACCGACCCGCAGGTCGTCCGGGCCGAAGCTCGGCGCGACGTGGACGAGCCCCGTCCCCTCCTCCGTCGTGACGAGGTCGTCTAGGACGACCCGGTGCCGGCCCGGTCCGGGGCCGGGCGTGTCGAACGGCGGTTCGTAGGTCCTTCCCGCGAGCGCCGTCCCCAAGAACCGGTCGACCACCGTCGCTCCGCCCGGGAAGTACCGGGGGACGGCGGCGGAGGCGAGCACGACGTCCCGTCCCTGCCCGGTCCGGACCACCGAGTACTCGAGGTCCGCTCGGGCCGCGACCAGGAGGTTCGCGGGGAGGGTCCACGGGGTGGTCGTCCAGACGAGGAGGTCCCGGGCCTCCCCGGAGACCCCGGTGAGCGGGAAGCGAACGGTGATGGACGGGTCGGTCGTCTCGTGGTACCCCTGCGCGACCTCGTGGGAGGAGAGCGGGGTCTCGCAGCGGGGGCAGTACGGCAGGACGTAGTGGCCCTTCTCGAGGAGGCCACGGTCGAAGAGCGTCTTCAGCGACCACCAGACGCTCTGGACGTACTCCGCGTCCATCGTGCGGTAGGCGTGCTCGTAGTCGAGCCAGTAGCCGAGCTTTCGGCTCATCTCCTGCCAGACGGAGGCGACCTCGAGCGTGCTCTTCCGGCACTCCTCGCAGAACCGCTCGATGCCGTACGCTTCGATCTCCTTCTTCGACTTGAGTCCGAGCCGCTTCTCGATCTCGAGCTCGACCGGAAGCCCGTGGCAATCCCACCCGGCCATCGGGCTCACGATCCGCATGCCGAGCATCCGACGGTAGCGCAGCTGGACGTCCTTGAGGACCCGTGAGATGAGGTGACCGACGTGCGGCGCCCCGTTCGCGGTCGGGGGTCCCTCGGTGAACCGGAACGTCGGACCGTCGGGCCGACCGGCGAGGACCGACTGCGGGACCCCGGTCGCCTCCCAGTAGGCAAGGACCCGCGACTGGAGCGCGAGGGGGGACGGGGTCCCGGACGCCTCCCCTTCCGCCGTCATGGGCGGGCGCGACGGAGCCGGGAGAGATAAAGTCGAGCGCAGAAGCCCACGGCTACCGGCTCAGTCCGTACGGGCGCGGACTCCGGGATTCGAACCCGACGCGGCTCGTCGGGTGTCGACGGACGATCGTCCCCTCATACTCGGTGACGTGGGCGCCGCGGCCGAGCGTGATCGCGGGCGACCGGACGAACTGGACGTCGACCCCCTCGAGCGCGACCGCGTCGGCCTCGACGCGCTGGACCGTGAACTGCCGGTCCCGGCCGAGCACCTTCTCGACCAGGTTCGGTAGGCGGGCGCGGATGTCGACCGTCTTCGCAACGACCGGTCCAACCGACGAGGTGTCGGTGAACCGTATCGCGACCGAATAGGCGCGGACCTCCCCGGGCACGTCGGCTTCGCCCTCGAGCGTGAGCGCCCCGACGGCGAGCGACGCCGCGCCGAGGCGGCCCCGGAACGTCCCGACGCGGTCCACTGTCAGTGCGCCAACGACCTGCGCGTCGCCCCGGAGCTCGGCGTCGACGGCATGGACGCTTGACGGGGCGCGGAAGTTTCCGGTGACCGAGAAACGACCGGCCACCTCGACTGCCCGGGCGACCTCGAGCGAGCCCCGCGCGACCACTTCGGATGCGGCGAGCGCGCCGCCGATGGAGACACTGCCGTCCAGGTCCGCTTCCCCGACCCGTACGTCCCCGAGCACCTTCACCGTCCCTCGGGCCGTCCACCGGCCGGTGTCGACCGAGTCCCGTCGGACCGTGCCCTGGTCCCGGACCTCACCGGTAGGGGGCGGACGCGGCGGTGCGGTCGGTGGGGGAACCTTCGGGGGCGGCGCGGAGGTCGGAGAACCGCTCGCGGGAGGGGAGGCGGCGGACGTGGGTTTACCCCCTAGGCGGCTCGCGACGGCAGCGAGCCGCGCAACCGGCGGTGCTGGACCATGATGCAGAGGTTCTCGAACACCGTGATCCCGGCCGCGCGTGCCTTCGCCGCCGCGTCCGCGTTCTCGA
>Ga0187781_10004794_pt1 | contig 10067 bp, 9 predicted proteins | sample 0715_SJ02_MP02_2_FD_132447 | JGI IMG/M metagenome (GOLD analysis project Ga0187781, IMG submission 132447) | Tropical peat soil microbial communities from peatlands in Department of Meta, Colombia - 0715_SJ02_MP02_20_MG | ecosystem: Environmental > Terrestrial > Soil > Wetlands > Peat | place...
GCTATACGGGCGGCATGCTCGGCGGCAGCTGGCTGACTGCGTTGATGGGCGACCTTGGAGCCGGCAAGTTCGATGGCGGCTGGCTCGTGCAAAATTTCGAGAACCTAAACCCCGCCAACACCTTATGGACGAAACAGTACAACCTCTACGCCAAGATCGATACTGAAGCCGAGCGGTACCTCGGCTTCGAGCGCTGGTGGGGCGGCCATGTCAATCTGAACGCAGAGGAAATCCAGTTCATCGTCGACGAGCTCTTTGTCGGCAACCACTTGGCGGCGGGCATGATTCGCACCTGCGACGGCACCGCGATCGATCTGCGTACCATTCGCTCACCGATCGTGGTGTTCTGTTCGAAGGGCGACAACATCACCCCGCCACAGCAGGCGCTTGGATGGATCCTCGATCTCTATGAGGACGTCGATGACATCCGATCGTACGGCCAGACCATCGTCTACACGATTCACGAGAGCGTTGGTCACCTGGGCATATTCGTGTCCAGTGGCGTGGCGCGCAAGGAACACGGCCAGTTTTCCGACAACATAGATTTGATCGACACTTTGCCGCCTGGACTGTATGAGGCTGTGTTTGAGGAGAAGAACGCATCAACGACAAGCCCAGATCTCGCGTCCGGCGATTGGGTGATGCGATGCGAGGCGCGAACGCTCGACGATATCCGGGCGCTTGGCGGCAATGACGCCGCCGACGAGCGTCGGTTCGCGACCGTTGCTCGGGTTTCCGAGGCAAATCTTGCTCTTTATCGCACCTACGCGCAGCCGATTGTTCGATCCCTCGTGACGCCATCATTTGCCAAATGGATGGAGAATCTCCACCCATTGCGGCTTCAATACGAGATGTTCAGTGATGCCGATCCGTTCATGACTCCGGTCGAGCTGATGGCTAGCTGGGTGAGGGAAAATCGCATCGTCACGGCCAAGGACAATCCATTTGTCGAGTTGCAGGAGCACACATCACGGGGTCTGACGACTGCGCTGGACGCATGGCGAGACTGGCGTGATTCGATAACTGAGCACGCATTCCTTTGGATTTACGGTTCCCCCGCCTTGCAGGCCGCCGTCGGAATCGATCCAACTGCGACCGCGCCACTGCGAAGAGCACCCAAGAGTCTGCTCCATCGCGAACTTCTTCGCGGCCGGATCGGCGAATTGAAGTCGCATATTCCGGTTGGCGGCATCCGTGCAGCTGTCATCCGGGCGCTTCTTTATATCGGTGCAGGTCGTAAGTCGATCGATGAACGCGGCTTCGAGATGGTGCGGCGTATTCGTACCGCCCAGACGGACCTGCCACCGCTGTCCCTTGCGGACTTCAAGGCACTGGTGCGCGAGCAATTTCTCATGTTGCTTGTCGACACTGAGGCCGCACTTGCGGCAATCCCGACGATGTTGCCCCCTGAAATCGAGACGCGAACCAAAGCGCTTGAGCTTGTCAGGGAAGTGCTGACGGCCGCGCGTCGTGAGTTGAGTGCGGAGGAGATCGAACGGGAAGTGCGAATCGCTGTTTTGTTCGGACTCGACCGGAGCGGGCCCGCGTCGCGGCGTCTCACTTTATTGCCGGCCAGCGAGCCGGATATCCGAGTAAGGGCATCATAATGTTCAAACCGACGGCATAAAGAGCAAACCGAGCTGCCGCTCACTCGGTTTGAGAAAGTCAATGCTGCGGGTACTCAAATGAATTTTGATCCGCCGCATCAACGATATAGGACATAAGACGCATTCAGAGTGCGCGACGCTTCCCGACCAGGACCTTAATGCCTTTGTGTTTAGAGGGTGCGAACATGCAAGACGGAGGCCTCAGCGCAGCGGTTGGACTGAGCCCGATGGCACATCCTCCTGCTCCTGCGCATTCCAAGTATGAGCGGCTGATACAGAAGGCAAAGGAAGTCCCAGCTGCAACGACCGTTGTGGTTCACCCTTGCGACGAGACCTCGCTACGCGGCGCCGTCGAGGCTGCGCAGATGGGGATCATCGTTCCAATCCTCGTTGGTCCGAAGGCGAAAATCACTGCGGTCGCGCGAGAGCACGGTATCGATGTGACGCCCTATACGATTGTCGATGTGGCGCATAGCGAGGCGGCCGCGGCGCGCGGCGTGGAATTGATCCGCGAGTCCAAGGGCGAACTGTTGATGAAGGGCAGTTTGCATACCGACGAGCTGATGCGACAGGTGACGTCGGGCACGACCGGACTGCGGACCGGTCGACGCATCAGCCACGTGTTCATCATGGATGTTCCGAGCTACGCCGAGACGCTGTTCATCACTGATGCGGCGATCAACATATTCCCGGATCTCGACACCAAGCGGGACATTATTCAAAACGTCGTCGACCTGTTTACACAGGTCGGGCTCGGCAAGCCCCGTGTCGCTATACTATCGGCGGTGGAGACTGTGACGTCGAAGATTCCGTCAACGATTGAAGCTGCAGCGCTGTGCAAGATGGCTGACCGCGGCCAGATCACGGGCGCGCTGCTCGATGGACCTCTTGCATTCGACAACGCCATCGATCCGGAAGCGGCGAAAATCAAAGGCATCGTTTCCCCGGTTGCGGGTCGGGCGCAAATCCTGGTGGTCCCCGATTTGGAAGCCGGCAACATGCTGGCGAAAAATCTTACATTCCTTGCCAAGGCGGATGCGGCGGGCATCGTTCTGGGCGCCCGGGTTCCGATCATTCTCACATCGCGTGCGGACTCGGTTCGCGCCCGCATGGCGTCTTGCGCGGTGGCGGTGCTCTACGCGCATGCGCGCCGGCAGCTCGCGGCTGTGACGGCTGCGTGAGTGATATGAACGCGATCCTCGTTGTCAACGCCGGCTCCTCGAGCGTCAAGTTTCAGGTCTATAAGGCGAGCCTCGCCCGCTTGGTAAAGGGGCAAATAGATGGTGTAGGAGCGCGTCCGCGGTTGCGCGCCGAGAATGCCGACGGGCAGGAGCTGGTCAATTCCACATTCGCTGCCGAACACGTTCCCGATATCCCGGTCGCCGTTGATGTTGTCGGCAAATGGCTTCGGGAAACACAAGAAGTTGATTTGATCGCGGTTGGGCACCGCGTCGTCCATGGTGGTCCCGAATATGACAAGCCGGTCCTGATCGACGATACCGTCCTGACGAGGCTCGATCGTTATGTTCCACTGGCGCCGCTGCACCAGCCCAATAATCTCGCCTCCATTCGGGCCATTCGCAGCCATCGTCCCGAGTTGCCACAGGTTGCGTGCTTCGATACGGCGTTCCATCGCGGTCACGCCGAGGTCGCCGACCATTTCGCGATCCCCAAGCGGTTCTATGCCGAGGGTGTGCGCCGCTACGGCTTTCACGGGCTCTCTTACGAATACATCGCCGAGCGGCTCCGCGTTGTCGCGACCGACATTGCGCGGGGACGAGTCATCGTTGCTCACCTCGGTAGCGGGGCATCGATGTGTGCGCTGTCCAACGGCCGCAGCATCGAAAGCACCATGGGATTTACGGCGCTCGATGGTTTGCCGATGGGGACGCGACCGGGGCAGATCGATCCCGGCGTCGTGCTCTACCTTATCCAGCAAAAAAAGATGAGCCCTGAGGCTGTCGAAAATCTGCTGTATCACGAGAGCGGCCTCAAGGGCCTGTCGGATGTGAGTAACGACATGCGCGAGCTTGAAGCAAGCTCAAATCCTGCTGCCAAACTCGCGATCGACTATTTCGTCTATCGGATCGGGCTCTATGCCGGGATGCTCGCGGCGGCGCTGGGCGGTATCGATGCCTTCGTTTTCACTGCCGGGATTGGTGAGAACTCGGCAACCATCCGCATGAATGTCGCCGAAAAGCTCGGTTGGCTGGGAGCAGAGCTTGACCGGGCCGCTAATGCGATCGGAAACTTGAGAATCTCCACGCCAAAAAGTCGGATCGCGGTGTTGGTGGTGCCAACAGATGAAGAGCTGATGATCGCTCGCCACACCTTGGCCATCGTTTCGAACAGCAAAATCTCCGCGGGTGCGCCTTTACCGCCGAAGGGGAAGATTGCATGAAGATTCCGACCGCCAGGGCGCCATTGCTTGAGGGAAAACGCGGCCTGATCATAGGCATCGCCAACGAGCAATCGATCGCGTGGGGATGCGCGAAGGCCTTTCGGGGCCTCGGCGCCGAACTTGCCGTGACGTACCTGAACGACAAAGCAAAGGTGTATGTTGAGCCGCTCGCCCAAGCGCTTGAGTCACCTATCTTCATGCCGCTCGATGTACGAACGCCTGGTCAGATGGAGGCAGTATTCGACCGCATCTCGAAAGAATGGGGTCAGTTCGATTTTGCCGTGCATTCGATCGCCTTCTCACCGAAAGACACGCTGCAGGGACGCGTGGTGGATGTGCCGCGAGACGGCTTTTTAACGACCCTCGATGTCTCCTGCTGGTCGTTCATGCGGATGGCGCATCTCGCCGAGCCGCTGATGCCGAACGGTGGCACGCTGTTCACGATGACGTATTACGGCAGTCAGATGGTGGTGGAGAACTACAATGTCATGGGCATCGCCAAGGCGGCACTCGAATGCGCCGTACGTTACATAGCGGCGGAGCTGGGTCCGAAAGGTATACGGGTCCATGCCATTTCGCCTGGACCGTTGTCGACCCGCGCCGCGTCGGGCATTCCGGAATTCGACGAACTCTTGGAGAAGGCGAAGGCCAAGGCACCGGCACGCAGCCTTGTCAGCATCGAGGATGTTGGTGTCGCGACCGCGTTCCTAGCACACGACGCTGCCCGCCTGATCACGGGCGAAACCCTCTACATCGATGGCGGCTACCATATCATCGACTGATGCGCCTTGAAGACAAGCGCAGCTTGATGCCTGTCAATGCGCTTATTCAAATATTTGAAATAGTGCCCGAAAATACGAGGAGGATACGATGGCCCAAAAGGAAAGCAGCGCAAATCCAGTTTTGTCCCAGGTGATCAATCAAGATATTGCGGGGTCGGTCAAAAAGAACTTCGAGGCGGCAGCGGCAGCTCAAAAGCAATTTCTTGAGGCCGTGAACAAGGCCAATCGCGAGTGGCTTGCGTGTCTAAATGAGGGGACAGCGCTCACGTCAAACTTTGCCAACAAGCTGACGGCGGCGAGGTCTATTCCCGATGCGACGGCAGCGTATCAGGAGTGGGCGGGCCAGCAGATGGAGTTGTTCTCGAAACAAGCCAAAAAAATCTTCGAGGATTCGCAAGAATTCTCCAAATTGTACACTAACATCATTGGCAACGGCAAAGGGATCGCGAGCTCCTGATCGCGTCAAGTCAGCAAGGCGACACGAGCAGCTCATCGCGTGGCGCCGTCATCGTGAGACGGAGAGAGCATGCAGACGATACCTCTCGATGATGCCGTCGAGATGATCCCGGATCGTGCCACTCTGATGGTCGGCGGGTTCATGGGGGTTGGAACCCCGGACCGGGTGATCGATGAAATCGTGCGGCAGGGCAAGCGCGACCTCACGGTCATTGCCAACGACACGGCCAAGCCCGGCGTGGGCATCGGCAAGCTCGTTCATGCCAGGGCGCTTCGCAAGGCCATCGTGAGTCACATTGGGCTCAACCCCGAAACGCAGCAACAGATGATGTCGGGGGAATTGGAAGTCGAACTGGTGCCTCAAGGTACGCTGATTGAAAGGATCCGATCGGCTGGCTATGGCCTCGGCGGAATACTGACCCCGACTGGGGTTGGAACCGTCGTGGAGGAGGCAAAGCGCCGCATCGAAGTCGATGGGAAATCATACCTTTTGGAAACGGCGTTGCATGCGGACTTCGCTTTGGTCCATGCCTTCTTGGCGGATTACCTCGGCAACCTCGCCTACGCCCTGACGGCGCGCAATTTCAATCCGGTGATCGCCATGGCGGGCGACATCGTCATATCGAACGCGGATCATATTGTCCCGGTTGGCGTGATCTCGCCGGATCACGTGGTGACGCCTGCGCCGATCGTTGACTATCTGGTTGCCAATTGAGGCTGTTATGGAGCCCCAGGTCATCATCGCACGACGTATCGCGCGGGAGCTTCGGGACGGCATGCTGGTGAATCTCGGCATCGGTATCCCGACCCTGGTGGCGAACTATCTCCAACCCGGGGTGAATGTCTTCTTTCAGTCGGAGAATGGGTTAATCGGCACAGGGCCGATCCCTGAGGAAGGCATGGCCCATCCAATGCTGACGGACGCCGGCGGCAGTCCAGTATCGGCGCTGCCTGGCGCGTGCACGTTCGACAGTGCGATGTCGTTCGGGCTCATTCGCGGCGGCCACGTTGATGTTACTGTCCTCGGTGGGCTTCAGGTCGATGCTACCGGACAGCTGGCGAATTGGATGATTCCCAAAAAAATGGTGCCCGGGATGGGCGGCGCCATGGATTTAGTTTCTGGCGCGAAGCGAGTGATCGTCGCCATGCAGCACACCGCCAAGGGTAAGGCGAAGATCGTAAAAGCATGCACGTTGCCGCTAACGTCGACTCGGCCAGTCGACCTCGTAGTGACCGAGCTTGCCGTGATTGCGTTTGCCGGCGGGCACGCGAGACTTGTGGAAACCGCTCCCGGGGTATCTGCCACCCAAGTTGTTGAGGCCACCGAAGCGCCCCTTGTCGTACCTGATCAAATCCCCGAAATGGCGCTTTGAACATGCTCTGAAGGCTGCGACGGTAGTGTCTACCACATAGAGGGTCAGTTGTAGATTTAGTACAGCTCGGGGACAATGTGCCGGCCCTTGAGGGAGGCGGCATCATCGTATCTTCCCCTGTTCAACCGCTTTGGCAATTTGATCGTTGGGCGCGGGGTCTTCCCATAGGAAATGAGCGACAGGATGTGCGCAATGCAATTAAGCCGCGCCCGCCGCTTGTTGTCGGAGCGCACGATATACCAGGGGGCATGCTTGCTGTCGGTTGCTTCCAGCATCAGGTCACGCGCGTGCGAATAATCGTACCAGTGCCGGTACGATTCCAGATCCATGGGGCTCAGCTTCCATTGTCGGAGCGGATCATGAATGCGAGCGAGGAATCGCCGTTCCTGCTCCTCTTTTCCCACCTCGAGCCAGATCTTAATCAAGATAATGCCAGCGTCGATGATCCATTTCTCGACCAGGGGACAAAGATTGAGAAATCGCTCGAGCTCAGCTTGAGAACAAAAGCCCATGACGAATTCGACGCCGGCCCTGTTGTACCAACTCCGATCGAGAATCACGACCTCGCCGGCCGCCGGAAATTGCTGAATGTAGCGCTGAATGAAGAGCTGGGTTTTTTCCCGCTCCGACGGAGCGGGGAGTGCGACGACACGGAAAACGCGCGGGCTCACCCGCTCCGTGAGCGCCTTGATCGTGCCGCCCTTGCCAGCCGCATCCCGTCCCTCGAACGCGATGATCACGCGAAGACCCTTGTATTTCACCCATTCCTGCAAACGGCAAAGCTCGACCTGCAGCTTGCGCAGGTCCCTCTCGTAATCCTTCTTTTTGAGCTTATCGCTTTCCTCGCCAGCGGCTTTTGCATTTTCCACCATAGCATGCCTCGCTACGATGGAGCGTCGGGCGGCGCTCATCCCCACACCAGCGTCATGCCGATATCGCCCGGCATGCCTCCAGGCCAGTCCACTATTTGGACTCGTAAACGATATCCCTTCGGCTTCAGGTGTATCTCCCAGAACTGATAGAGTTCCCTCGGCAGTCCGGTGAGCGTGGTCTCCCACCCGGGCTCCTGCTGGTTGATGGCGCGACCGCGGTCAGTGCATAGGACGTTGGGGAAGCGACCCACGAAGACCTCGGTGAGCCCGTTGCTCACCGCCCGCCGGATGATGGCGGTGGCTCGTTTGAGTCGCTCTGGGTCGGAAACGCCCGTCGGCTTCGTCAAGCGATCCAGCAATTCCTTCTTCTCGGCTTCCGCAGCGTTTTGTCTGCGCACCATTTCGGAAGCCTTCTCTGATTCCGCCGAGGCAATTGTCCTCATGCAATCAGCCGCAGACGGGAGCACGTCGTCGAGGGTTGGGGATGTCATGTCACTCTCCGAAGCAGGTTCTGCATTGAACGCACGTTAGTTATTGTAAAGCATAGCACATTGACATCGCTCAATACTGGTGAGCGAGCATGCGGCGATACTTAAGATCAAGATTCTTGACGAAATCCCTTCCGCACACGCAATCTCAACATTAGCAGTGCCGCATATATGTTGCGAGTTCCATAGAGATGACCGGTTTGTGGCAGGTGGGGCATGCGCGGTGACGAAACTTGACGCCGCAAGGCGGTGGGGCCAGCCACGGTGCTTAGCGAACTCACACCCTCGGCTTTCTGGGAAGGTAGCATCGAGATCGGCGTACTGTCGCGACGGCAGTGCAATTAGTGTCTTTAATATCACAGTCCACGAAAATTTTGGACCGTCAATTAGCCGGCCATATTTGTGGTTTAAAAGATTACAAGTGGAGGTGCGGGTATGGAAAGGCTCTGGCCATCATTAACTGCAACAGTCGCGTTTTTCGTGGCCTCCTCTGGTGTGTTCGCCGCTGACCTCGGTAGGCCGCCGCCGCCCGTTACGCCGATCGCCATGTACTACGACTGGACGGGCTTCTACATCGGCGGCAACGTCGGTGGTGCCTGGGCCAGCGGCACGCTCACTGATAATCTCACCGGCGCGAGCTTCACTGGAAATCATTCCGGTGTGATTGGCGGCGGCACTATAGGTTATAATTGGCAGGTTTCGCCAATTTTTGTTTTTGGTATTGAAGGAACATTCGATGGTGCGTCGATAGGGAAAGCCAGTAATCTGGTTGTCACTCAGTTCGGTACGCTTCAGGGCGGCGCTGGCACGAACTGGGCGGCGACGTTGGCAGGCCGCTTCGGCTATGCGGCAAACAACTGGCTCCTTTACGCAAAGGGTGGCGGCGGCTGGGCCGACAATACGGCCACGATAACCAATTGGACCACCAGCGGATTAGTCAGTGCCTCCCACACCAACAGCGGCTGGCTGGCCGGCGTCGGTATTGAATATGCGTTCACCCCCAACTGGACGATGAAGGTTGAGTACGACTATCTGGGAGTGCCAAGTTGGTCCTTCCCCACCGGCTTCGCGGCTGCCGATGCTTTCACTTTGACGCGCCAAATTAACATGGTCACGGTCGGAGTAAACTACAAGTTACAGTATTCTCCGGGCATACCACCATGGTTCTGAGGCTATCCGAGCCCGCTACGAGCGAGCTGGTTTGAGAAATTCGATCACCCCGTCGGCGTTGGCGGCAGTGTCGCCGCTACATCATGCAAATGCATTGGCTATCGCCAGATTGATGATAATCCTGACATTGTCGCGCTGTTGAAATACTTTTGTAATTATCAAGCCCCCTCTTGATTTGATTTTGCAGCTTGCTTCGTCGTCACAATCTGTCTTTCCAAACGCATGGTACAGATTTAATTATAAAACCATTCTATTTCGTTCCAGCATTCGTGTGTTGCGCTCACTCCGCAATTTCTGCCTTGCCCTTCGTTCGGGTGATCGCCCTTCTGAGTTCGTCCACGAGTCGTTGGTGTTTTCAATATCATGTGCTCGCCGACCAACAATTGAATGAGGCTGGTGATCACGCGAAGCACGCCAGGACCTGTCGGACTTTACGTCGTTGAGCGTCGGTTATTTCGTCGCCAGGTTTCCTGGCGCCATTGCTGGATGGGCAGCGATGGCGACGCCTGCACTTCTGATCCCGCTCCGTGAACGGCCTTGATCGTGACTGCCTTGATGGCGACGGCAAGCCAAAAAGATCGCGTGGAAGATTGCCTTGTCCTCGACGCCAAAGCTCATCGTAAAAACAATTCGTCCTCGAACGGCTTAACGGGGGCTGAAGGCCCCAACGCGGAAGTCGAGCGGCTTGGCCGGTCATCGGCGGTGTTGTGAAGGACTTTTCATACCGCTGACTGAATGGCCGCGAATTTTTGCTATTCTGCATGGCGCGGCTGCGACCTGGAGCACCGGTCGCTGTTCGGGCAGCAAATATTTCGCTCGAATAGTGACTTTCTCGCAAAGCAGGAGGATTTTCTGAATGATGACGGTCGACATTACGGGGCAGCTGGCAGGCTACATGTCACAGGCGCGGGATATGCC
>Ga0187781_10004795_pt1 | contig 10067 bp, 10 predicted proteins | sample 0715_SJ02_MP02_2_FD_132447 | JGI IMG/M metagenome (GOLD analysis project Ga0187781, IMG submission 132447) | Tropical peat soil microbial communities from peatlands in Department of Meta, Colombia - 0715_SJ02_MP02_20_MG | ecosystem: Environmental > Terrestrial > Soil > Wetlands > Peat | place...
ACCTGCAGATGAATGCGCCGAGTGGCCGCGGCGATTGCCTCGAGTAGCCAACCACGTGCTTTGACATTATCGAGCTCCATGTCGACGCAGTTGCCCGCGATGAGCGGCGCGATGGTCGTCGCCTCGAGGCGCTCCGCGAGCGCCATGGGCCCGCCCCCGCGCGGCGCCGGGGACAAAGGGAGCGCGGTGGCGATCTCGCTCACATGCAGCGCCGCGAAACCGTTCACGATGGGTCGCTCCGCACCCGCATAGACGATTGCAACGACTGGGAACCCCGCGGCGCGCATGCGCGCCGCGACGCGCGCCAAGCGCACCGCGTCGAGCATATCGGACACATCGAGCGCCGCGCCCTCGTCAAGCACAACGCGGGCGTCTACGACACGCGCCTCGAGGCCGGCCACCTGCAGCCGTGCACGGATCGAGCGGCAACTTTGCGTCGGCCGAATGCGCACGGCCAACAGCTCGCGCGCACCTGCGGCCGCGAGCCCACTCAGCGCGGGCAGCTCCTCGGGCGCCAGCTCGGCATCGAACAGCACGATCGGAGCGGCGGCAGGCCGGAGAACGACCACAAGCTGCTCCACGCGGGCCAGCGGTTGCGACGGAGCCGTTCCGTTAGTGCGAAACACGCCGTATGAGTCGGCTCGTAAGTCGCCGGGCAATTCCGCCTCGCCGTCGCGGGTCGTCACCAACCCTACGACCCGGCCAGCGGATACGAACGCAACCGGCTGATCGGGGATCGGCATGTGCCGTCCGATGCCCACCGCGTACTCGAAACGGGCGCGCACCGCTAGTCCATCGTCGACTAGGTCGGGCGCGTCTAGATCGCGCTGCCGAGGCAGCCGGGTGACCGGCGGGGGCGGCAGCAGCAAACTCGGCACCAGCCAGCGCGCGCTCAACAGCAGCGCCATGGGCATGCGCGCATAGACCAGCAGGTCAGGAGGGTTCGTTCGCATGCGTTCGTCTAGCCATTGCTTCGACGACAGCCCATGCAGTGTGATGAACTCAACCGCTGCACGGATTCCCGCCACGTCGACCGCCGCGGCCAGATCGTGCGGCACCGATTCCGGCAATAGCAGCACAGTGACATGTTGGGATGGGTCACCGTGGTCGCGCAAAAACGCGGCGATCGTGGCTCGCGCCCGCTCACCAAGCGCGAAACAGAGCAACTCAGCCAACGGCCGCTCGTCCTGCGGCGCAATCGATTCAGGCAACCACAGGACCGCGGCGGATCGGCGCACGCGCAGTTCGGCGATGATCGAAATACTGGCGAAAGGCAGCGCAGCGGTGACCAGCAGGTCGGCCCGCGACGCGGCCGCGATCTCGTCCAGTACGCCGATATTCACCTCAGGCACAAATTCAACGTGGACTGTCGCGGCGGTGCCCTGCGCCCCGTCCCGCAGGCCAGCAAGGGAAGCGTCCGTCGCCTGATGCAGATCGGCCGGCGCCTCATTAATCAACCACGAAAACGTCCGCGTGGGCAGGCTGGCGACGATGACCAGCCGCTCCGCTTGAGGCGCGATGCGGCGGATGGCGGCGATCGCGGTGCGGACATCCCGGTCTAGTGGCGTGATCAACAAGATGCGCTGGTACTTCACAGGCAGCTGCTCCGCTCGGGGATCGGGGTCAAGCGCAAGCCCTGGCCGGACGGGTCGACCACCTGGGACTTCATGCTGCTAGTGCGCCCGTCATCGTCGAACCCGTAGCAGTTAAATCCGGCACGAACGGCGTCGTCGGGATGATCGAGGGCGGCACCGCTGGCGCTCACCACGTCGAGTATCCCGGAACCAGTGGGCAGCCGACAGCGTACGCGGACATGAGTATGGCCGTAGAGTACGAGGCCGCGTGACAGTCCGTCCAGCGTGCGGCGCACCGACGCGGCGTCAACCAAGCCGTCGCGCAGCCGCACGATGCGCAATCGCGCATCGACTGGCGGGTGATGAATGAGCACTACCGGCGTGCGGCGCGCCACCTCGGGATGCGCAAGCAAATGGGCGAGCGCAGCAAGCTGCACCTTGCCGACATAGCCCGCCGAGACGAATGGCGGTCGCGGCACTGCGCTCGACAGACCGATGATCGCCACCGGACCGCGCAGTTTCACATACGGAAACGGGCCGACCGGAAGGTCGCGTGCGAATTGCGGCAGGTCGCTACGGAGGAAGGCGGCGAAATGGTACGGGAATCGGCGCTCACGATGTATGGCTGGCAAGTAGATATCGTGGTTGCCTGGCACGACGCTGACTTCTACTGATCGCGCCACTTCATCGAGCAGGGCGCGCGCAGCTTCGTACTCGCTCTCGAGCGAGAGGTTCGTGATGTCGCCGGTGACGACGACATGGTCGGCGTCGACGACCGCGGCGGCCAGCACGGCCTGCAGGTAGTCGCGGCGAAACACACGGCCGCGATGCAGGAGCAGGTTCGCGTACCCGGTGACGCGCTTGTTGAAGAGCATGCGTCGCCACTCGAAGCCAGCCACGGAGAGTACATGCAGGTCCGACAGATGGGCAATACGAAACAATTGGCTAACCCTGGGCGGCAACCTCTACCCAATCGACTTTACGCGGGATCACCAGCGCCGCCAATTCCTTTCAGCTATTGGTCGGCGTATTCAGTACGACTTCAAAGGCGAACAGAAGGTCCGGGTTCCCATGGATCGACCGCAGATCGCACAGTCCGAGGCTCCCGACGCCCATCCGCTCTCGCGCAGCGTTTCGGCTCTGCGTGGCAGCACGCGGATAGTACAGGCGGGCTGAGAACAAGAATGCTGCAACGCTTGAGGACGTATGTCGGATCCCTGCCAATCACTTTTCAGCAGGGCCTTTGCGGGTCGGCTCGCGCCGGAGGCGTTTGATTGCGCTCGATCTCGATGTCGAGCGGGCGTAAAAATCCTCGGTCAATGGGCGTGGCCCCTGGTGGAATGGCGGGGCATCGCACATGAACCAGGCGCTCGCCACGTCCTACTTCACTCACCTGGGGCTGGTCTCGCTGCTCCTAACCCAGCAGCGCCTCCAGCGTGTTTCAGGGACCGCCGTATGCGGAACCGCACGTACGGTGGCGTGAGAGCGCCGGGAGGGTAAGCTCCCGCCTTACTCGACTTCGCTTCTATGAGGAGGCCGCAAGCCGTCGGCCAAAGCTGCGCGCCTTAAACGACAAAATCACGAGAAGTGCGCCAAAGACAACGGCATAGGTTGCAATGAGCCAGAGCACGGCGAGAGCGCCCGCGGCCGGCCGCAACATCAGGAGCAGGCCGAACACGATCGACGCAAGGCCCGCGAGCAAAAGCAGCCATTCATCGGCTATCTCACGGCGCAGGTGGATCGCAACCACTATCTGCAGCACCCCCGAGGAAATCGCCCAGATGGCGATATAAAAAAGTAGCGCAAGGGCGGTGACGCCAGGTACCAGGAAGGTCAGGGTTCCAACGCCGATACCGACGAAACCCCAAAGGAGGAGCACCCACCAGTCCTCGTGCTGCTTGCGTTCCGTGATGGCAGCCCAGACCCCGAGAATGCCATCGGCCAGGCTGTATGCTCCAAAAAGGAGCACCAATGCTGCCAGTGAGATGCCGGGCTGCAGCCATGTCAGGACGCCGAACAAAATTGCAACGAGCCCGCGCAGCAGCAACAACCACCAAACTTCGGAAATGACGTTAGCCAGCCGCTTTTCAACGATGTTCATGGCTCATCTTCTCTTATGTGAATGGGTCGTCAGAGGGGCCGAAGCGTCGTAAATTGTCCTCACCACTGTAGCCTAGCAGCCGGGCGATGGTGTGACGTTTGCCGCAACGGGCAACCGCTTGATGATACGTATCAATCCGTCCCACACAATCCTAGCTAACCTAGCGCTGATGCGTGACGTCTGTGTTAAACAACCAGTAGCCGAATCGGCACAAAATGTCGCTGAGTAGATGGGCCCGCCATTGCGGCAAGACTAAATATAACTCTAACGATGGTTGTGACCTGAGTACGATTCGTATAGCCAGCTGGTTCGTCGCGTCACTTGCGATCGAGGCTCTGGCGATTTTCATCATCCGAACCGCGCACCGCTTACTGGAGGGGCCGCATCCTGCACTCCTGGCAAGTGCGCTTTCGGGCCGTCGTCGTGGCCCTTTCATATCTGCCACTTGCACACGGGATCGGCTTTGTTCCCATGCCAGCCACCGTGCTCGGCGCGCTCACCCCTATAACTGCGGCGGATCTCGGGTTGGTCTATGCGGCGAAGCGACGGTTGTTCGAACGCCATTACTTAGATCCGACATATTCAACCGTACATCGGGTTCATGCGTGACCGATGAATCCGTGACTTTGCCCTGGCAAGAGAAGACATGGTCCCACTAAGTGATGAATCGCGCCGCCCCTCGCACTTTCCCGCGGTTACGGTATTTATCATCGCGTTGAATGCCATCGTCTTTTTTCTGGAGCTAACGGGTGGCGAAGCCTTTGTGACGCAATGGTCGGTGATTCCGGCCGATATTGTTTCCGGCCGTCACTGGGCAACGATTCTGACTGCCATGTTCTTGCATGGTAGCTGGTCTCATATCATCGGCAACATGATATTTCTCTGGGCTTTCGGCCCGCAGATCGAAGACGTTATGAATCCTGGCCGATACGCAGTCTTCTATCTTGTCGGCGGAGTCGTATCCATGATCGCTCAAGTCGCAGTCGATCCGGCATCCACGCTTCCATCTTTGGGCGCGAGCGGAGCGATCGCCGCCGTAATGGGCGCTTTTCTGATCACCTATCCCCGTGATCGAATTCGAACGCTCCTGATCATCGGCTTTTTCGTCCGCATCACCTTCATACCAGCCGCACTGTTGATCGGTTTCTGGATTCTTATTCAAATTTTTAGTTTCGGTGCAGTCGCGCCGACACAATCGGGTGGCGTCGCATACATGGCGCACATTGCCGGCGCAATCTTTGGCGCTTTCACCGCACGCTTGTTCGAGGATCCGGACCGGCTCGCTTCACGATAAGTCGAAAGTAAAAGGTCCCGAGAGCGTTTACCGTCGCACGCGTCGCAAAGCGCAAAGGGTTTGATAGGTCGAAGCCCGATCGCAGAGAACGCGCTCGCGCGGAAGACCGACAACACGGCCGGCGTGTGCGCCGAATTTGGTCCACAGGCGAAGGCAAGTTCGATTCGCGCAGCAGCTAATGCGGGGGAGTCGGAGCCGGCCGGAGCGATCCCTACTGGTTCAGCCCGAACAGTTCGCTTTAGCCCTGGGTCAGTTTTCGGCGGAGGTCAACAGCGCCTGACCCCGAAAATGCAGTCAGTTCCTCGACCGCACTGCGATAGCCAATGTCGATGATTTCTTCTGCGCGGTCAAAGTCCATAAATCGCGTTGCGCCCAAGGGTGGCCGAATCGTCAGATCTGGGTTTTCCTGTTGGAAGTTAGTTCGCGTGATCTGGGCTTGCATGATCGAAAGTGCGCCAAGAAGAACTTCAAAGATCCCCGGAAGCGGCTCCTTTCGCAGCCACTCAGTGAACTGTGCAAGTGCGGGACTGTTCGATGAACGCAGCCGCTGCAGCAGGTGCTCGACGGCGTTGCCATACGCTCTTGCATGGGCCGAAGGCTCATGGCGCGACATTCTGCCCGTGACGATGTCGTGATTCAGATCAACAGCAATGACAAAGTCGGCGCCCATGGCGCGCGCTGCACGCACTGGAACCGGATTAACCAGTCCGCCATCTACAAGCACGCGCCCATTGAATCGAACCGGAGTGAGTATTCCTGGCACCGCAATACTCGCGCGCACTGCCTCGATCAAATCACCTGTTTTGATAACTGTTTCCTCGCCGGTCTCGATGTCCGTTGCGACGGCGCAAAAGGGGACCGGCAGGTCTTCAATGTTGGAGACGCCTACATGGGAGCGCAGCAATGACACGACCCGCTGACCGTCGATCAGTCCGGATCTGGGGAAAATGGGATCCAGGAGGGTCGCGACCCGTTTCCAGTCGAACGCCAGCAGCTGCGTGGCAAGCGCGTCCAGCTTGCCCGAAGCGTAGATCGCACCGATTAACGCTCCGATGCTCGTGCCGGCGACGCACGTGACTGCAATGCCCGCTTCCTCAAGAGCCCTGAGAACACCAATGTGCGCCAGCCCTCGTGCGGAACCGCTCCCCAACGCCAGACCGATTCGATTTGGAATGCTCATTTTCGTGAAGGATAGCCGCGCGCACTTGCAGGACGCGAAAGGCTCCTATATGCCGATCTCAAAGCATCTGGCAGCGTCGGTTCCCGCCGTCCCTGACCGTTCGTCGATGCTAGATCTACGCCTTCTTTCTTGATTGGCTTCAATTCAAGAACTTAGTAGACATCGCAAGCGCCGCCGACTGCATTATCGCCCGGAGCCGCCTCCCCGACGTACCCCCGTTACCGGACGCGCATTCCAACGCACGCCCGTCCTCTGCGGACACGGGAAGCTCCGCAAAGCCGCTGCAGTTTGGACAGGTCAGCGGACTATTACGTTTAGATCGAGTCTCAGCGCCGTCCGGTTCGGCGGGTCTGGCTGCGGCTCAAACGTGGTCACCGCGATCGAGTCGCCCCGCTTTGCGGTAAAAAGTGAACTTGCTATCGGCGTAATGCGTCAACGCTTCGAGCGCTTCGATCCCCTGACGATGATGGTCATTGAGCGACCGAAACTGCATCTTCTCCAGGATCTGCGGCACCATTCGCTGGTGATGGCCCTTGTACGAATTACAAATGGACAAGCGGGTGGACGAGGTTTACCGTAGCCGCAAAAGGCAGGAGGCTCACCGAGCACACACCTCGCTGCGTCTTGTTGCACTCGTAGCAGGAGAATCCAATGGAATCTAGGCAACCCAACGCTGGCGCGCTCGATGCGTTAGGCAAGCTGATCAAGCCGCTGGGACTTACACTCAACGATGCCGGAGGCAGTGTTGAGATCTTTGGCGCGGATCCGCTGTTCTCAAGTGTCGTGCGACTAGGTGAGGCATTTTCCATCGCCGCGATGGCACAGGCGGTGGGCGCTGCCGCCATCTGGAAGGAAAGGACCGGGGCCGGACAAAATCTCAGCGTCGATATCCGGCAGGCCGCGCACGGCATCAACCCGGAGTTAACGTTCCACCCGACGATCAACGGCCACCCATATCCAAACTGGCTGGGAAGCATGCACCCGTTTAGTGTGTTTCCCTTTCGCACCAAAGACGGTCGCTTCGTCTATCCGTCGGGTGTCTACCCGCATCAGCACTTTGCTTGGAGCAACTTTTTCAATTGCGGCGTGAGCCACACCCACATCGCCGCGGGCATCGCAAAATGGGACGCTGCGGAGCTGGAAGATACGGCAAACGCCAAGGGCCTTACCGTGTGTGTCGCGCGCTCGCCCGAGGAATGGCTTGCGCATCCCCAGGGCAGATATCTAGCGAATGAGCCGGTAATCGCGGTAAAGAGGATTGGCGACGGCCCGCCGCTGCCGTTCGAACCGGCGAAACGGCCCCTCGAAGGAATTCGTGTATTGAGCCTGACGCATGCCATCGCCGGGCCGGTCGTCGGCCGCACGCTGGCCGAACAGGGAGCCGACGTGCTGTGCGTCAACGGCGCCGACGACTTCGAGCACGACTGGGTTTACGACGACGCCAATGTCGGCACGCGCTCGACATTTCTCGACCTTAAGGACCCGCAACAGAACAACATCTGCAAGGATCTCGCGCGGGCTGCCGACGTATTTGTCGACAACTTCCGCGGACGCAAATTGGCGCAATTCGGCTTCTCTCCGGAAGAGCTTGCAAGCCTGCGCCCCGGAATCATCGTGGTCAACGTGCGCTGCTATGGCTGGGATGGACCTTGGTTCGACCGCGGCGGTTTTGACATGCTGGGTACCGCCACCTCCGGTCTTGCCATGCTCGAAGGTTTGTCGGGCGTGCCGGCCATGCCCCCGACCGCGCTCATCAACGATTACATCACCGGCTACATGGGTGCGGCGGGCGCCACGGCGGCCCTGTTAAGGCGGGCTAGGGAGGGCGGGAGCTATCACGTCACCGTGAGTCTCGCGCGCTGTGCAATGTGGTATCAAAGCCTGGGCCTGGTGCCTGAGGCCGAGCGCACTTTCGGGAAAAACTACCTGCGCGACGTCTGGAAGCTCACGCAGAGCGACATGCCCCAACTCGCGCACGAACTGAAGGCGCGGCTGATTGAACCGGCGTCGCTCGTGCGGAACACGCCGCTTGGCAAGCTGCGGCGCCTCGCACCCGCCATCACCTATTCCGGCACACCCGCGGAGTGGAATGATCCTATCCTCGTGCCACGAGGCTCCAGCGCGCCCGAGTGGGCGTAAGGCTGGCGTTCTGTAATTGGCCGTATACCACCAATGGGTAGGTCGTTCGCAGTATTTCTGCCATCGGCCGCATCGCGCGATTGTGTCTAATTGCCGTTTGCGTGCGCCTTACGGTAAACGCGACCCTATATAGCCATCGTAGCCATCGACGGTGCCGGAAAATGGCCGTCCTCCATTTCGCAAAAGCGGACCTTGAGGTTTCACGCAGGTTTGACCCATTGAAAACGTAAGCTTGTGTACGGCGTCGAACGCGCCGCATATGAAGTTGCAGGCTTACTCTCGCGGTGGATTGCTTCGTCGCGTCATCGGAAGTGAGACTGGCTGATATTATGCGCCGCGTTTTATAGAAGGAAACTGGTGATGGAAGCCTTGGAACACTTTTGGGAACTCACGGGTACGGCGGCGGTTACCCTCTTAGGTCTCCTGTTCGTCGTAATGACGCTTGGTGCGGAACGCCGCACACACGGCGACAAAGATCTGGTCCGTATTTTCCTTACGCCCACGCTTGTACATCTCGGGGTCGTTTTTCTGATGGCTTTAGTCGGACTGTCGCCGGAACGCGATTCGCTCATCCTGCCGTTCGGGCTCGTTGGACTGGCCGGCCTCATCTACGGTCTGAGCATTACGCGCAAGGCGATGCGCGTAGAGGCGGGCATCGACGCTTTGGTCTACCACGGCGTCATTCCAACTCTTTGTTATGCAGGAATTATCGTTGCCGCTTGGCCCGGTGCAGTGTCCCTTAAGCAGGCGATTCTCGTTTTTCGCATCGACTCCGCGCTATTGCTCCTTGTAGGAATGCGGAACGCTTGGGCGGTCGCCATCGACGTCGCGGGACGAGAGCGTCAATGATCTTGGTCATAATTATTCGCCAATGGCGCTCATGGCCGAATCCCGATATCGCGGATCGTCAGTTGTGGCCTGCATCGCACGGCTAGAATGCAAGCGAGGCCGGACCTGAGTTTGCGAACAGCCTCATCGCGCAAGATGGGCCGCGCCTTATCGACGATCTTCGATGCCGAGCGTCGGCGGCCTTACCATTGCGTTTTGCGATTCCCAACCTGCGAACCAACGGAAAACTTCGATGCTTAGAACAACCCCGAGCGGACTGCAAATCGAGGACCTTGTGCTTGGCAGCGGCGATCCGGCGGCCTTCGGCAAGGATGTTCTGGTCCATTACACCGGCTGGTTGCCCGGCGCCGACGGCGGACCTGGCCCCAAGTTCGATTCGAGCCACGACCGGCACCAACCCTTTAGTTTTGCCCTGGGTCAGGGCAGCGTGATCGCTGGTTGGGAGGAAGGCGTCGTGGGCATGCGCGTCGGAGGCAAACGACGCCTGATCATTCCACCTGCCCTCGGCTATGGCGAGTTCGGCGCGGGAGGCGTGATCCCCGCAAATGCCACCTTGCTATTCGAAGTCGAGCTGCTGGAAGTGTCGTAGATTTTTGTCTCGAGCAACTGGAGCCCCGTTGTGCCTGCTATAGCGGACCAGGCCCAACGAGACTCCTTGCGACCATCATCCGGCGCCGCCGACCCAATGCGGTTTTTCCCGTTTTTCGACAAGCGGCTATGCGTCGGCAAGGAAAGCGACCTTACTCGGCATGCAACAGAGCGCGGCCTCACGCTTTTTTTGGCTCGCCGGTGGCCGTGCGCCCGAAACCTCGCCCGCGAGCTCTACGCGAACAGCCTGACGCACCGCCTCTAGCATTGATCATTGCGGGATGTATGCGACAAGCGCATCCCTGTGATAAGCGTCTGATATTTTTCCCGCCCGCTTCCTGA
>Ga0187781_10004797_pt1 | contig 10065 bp, 7 predicted proteins | sample 0715_SJ02_MP02_2_FD_132447 | JGI IMG/M metagenome (GOLD analysis project Ga0187781, IMG submission 132447) | Tropical peat soil microbial communities from peatlands in Department of Meta, Colombia - 0715_SJ02_MP02_20_MG | ecosystem: Environmental > Terrestrial > Soil > Wetlands > Peat | place...
AAGGTGCGCGCGCCTGGCATGAGCTATATGCGCATGTCGATGTTCTGCTGGACCGCGCTCGCCTCGAACCTGCTGATCGTTGCGGCCTTTCCGATCCTGACCGCGACGCTGATCATGCTCGCGCTCGACCGTTATCTCGGTTTCCATTTCTTCACCAACGACGGCGGCGGCGCCATGTCGCTGTTCGTCAATCTGATCTGGACCTGGGGGCACCCCGAAACATACATTCTCGTGCTGCCGGCTTTCGGCATCTTCTCCGAGGTGTTCTCGACTTTCTCCGGCAAGCCTCTGTTCGGCTATCGCTCCATGGTAATCGCGAGCTTGGGCATTTGTCTAATCTCCTACTGCGTGTGGCTGCATCACTTCTTCACGATGGGCGCGGGCGCCGACGTGAATGCGGTCTTCGGCATCGCGTCGAGCGTCATCGCGGTCGTCACGGGCGTCAAGATCTTCAATTGGTTGTTCACGATGTATGGCGGCCGCATTCGCTACCAGACGCCGATGCTGTGGTCGCTCGCTTTTGTGGTCACCTTCGTCCTCGGCGGCATGACCGGCGTGCTGCTCGCCGTGCCGCCGGCGGATTTTTCGCTCCACGAGAGCCTGTTCCTCGTCGCGCATTTCCACAATGTGATCATCGGCGGCGTGGTGTTCGGGTGCTTCGCGGGAGTCGTCTATTGGTTCCCGAAGGCCTTCGGTTTCCGGCTGCACGAAGGCTGGGGCAAGGCTGCGTTCTGGTGCACGCTCATTGGATTTTACGTAACTTTTTTTCCGCTCTATGCCGCCGGGCTGCTCGGCATGACGCGTCGCCTGCAGCATTATGAAGTCGCGGAGTGGCGGCCCTGGATCTTGGCTGCGGTCGTCGGGGTCGCGTTTTCCGCCGTCGGGATGCTTTGCCAGATCATCCAGCTCGTCGTCAGCATTCGTGACCGTGCCCAGCTTCGCGACACGACGGGCGATCCTTGGGACGGGCGTTCGCTCGAATGGGCGACTTGCTCGCCGCCGCCTGCGTTCAATTTCGCCTTCCTACCGGACGTCAAAGGGGAGGAGCCCTATTGGGCGATGAAGCAGCGCGCCATCGAGACGCAGCATCTCGCGGCGGCGGGCGAATATCAGGCGATCGAAATGCCGAAGAACAGCGCCACCGGGTTCATGACCGCCTTCTTTGCGACCGTGATCGGATTCGGCATGATCTGGCATATCTGGTGGATGGTCGGCGCCGGGCTCGTAGGCGCCTATGCTGGCGTTGTCTGGTTCGCCTGGCGCGACGAGGACGAATACGCGGTTCCGGCGAGCGAGGTTCAACGAATAGACGGCGAAAGGCGGCGCGCGCGAGAAGAATGGCTGGCGCGCAACGCCAATGTTAGCGGGGCAGCATGACCGCAACGGCGACACTCACCCTGCGCGGCGCGACGAGACTCTACGCGGGAGCCGAGGCGCCCGGCCATGGCGAGGGCGGGCCGGCGTCGAAGCGCGTGATCGTCGGCTATGGCTTCTGGATTTTCCTGCTCAGCGACATCGTGATGTTTTCCGCGTTCTTCGCGGCGCATGCGGTGCTGCAGAGCGCGACCGACGGCGGCCCCTCCGGCGGCGATCTCTTTCATCGGCAAGCCGTCGCGATCGAGACGGCCTGCTTGCTTTTCTCGAGCTTCACGTGCGGGCTTTCGGCAGTCGGCGCCGAAGCGCGCCGCATGATTTGGACGCAGGCGGCGCTGTTTGTGACGGGGCTTCTTGGCTTGGCCTTTCTCCTGCTGGAGCTGCGCGAGTTCTCGGCAATGATCGCAGCCGACGCCGGTCCGCAGCGTAGCGCGTTTCTGTCATCCTTTTTCGCACTCGTCGGCTGCCACGGCGCCCATGTCAGCGTCGGGCTGCTGTGGCTCGGCACGATGATGGCGCAGCTCCTCGTCAAGGGGTTTCGCGCCGACATCCAGCGCCGGCTGCTATGCTTCAACCTGTTCTGGCACATGCTCGACATCGTCTGGGTGGCGATTTTCACGCTGGTTTATCTCGTCGGAGGCGCGCGATGACCGTCCGTAGCGAAGACCATACGCGTCTCGACGTCGCTCCCGGCGCCATGGACGCCAAGCGCGAGAGCGTCCGGGAAGGCGTGGAGAGCTATCTGATCGGTCTCGCTCTATCGGCGCTGCTGACGGCCGCGGCGTTTTACTTCGCCCAATCGCAATGGATATGGGGGCCGAGCATCCCCGTCGCGCTCACCGTTCTCGCCGTCGCGCAGATCGGCGTGCATCTCGTGTTCTTCCTGCATCTCACGACCGGGCCCGACAATGTGAATAACGCCCTAGCGCTGGCCTTCGGCACGCTGATCGTGGCGCTCGTGATCGGCGGCACGCTTTGGATCATGTATCATATGAATATGAACATGCCGCCGATCGAGCGAATGCCGACGCCTGTCGCAGAGGTCGCGCGCCATCGGACGGCGACGGGCGTCATCGAGACCGCAAGCGCCGCGCCCGTGGCAGCGAAGGTCGCGGGCGTCGTCCGAGCCCTCACCTGCGATGTCGGCACGCGGGTCCAGAGGGGCCAGCTCTGCGCAACGATCGACGCCCCGGCCCTCGATCGCGCGGTCGCGCAAAGCGAGGGAAGGTTGCGCACGGCGCAAGAGCGCGTGAAGCACGACCAAGCCGCGCTCGACGCGGCGCAGGCGCGGCCGCAGCGCGGCGCGGGCGCAAAAAGGCGCATCGAGACCTTGCAGGAGGAGGTCGGCCGCGACCAACGGAGCGTCGCCCCGCTTCAGCAGGAGCTCGACGCCGCAAAAGCGAAGCTCGCCGATGCGAGGATCGTTGCGCCGACGGACGGCGTCGTGCTCTTGCGCAACGTCGAGCCAGGCCAAGCGGTCACGCCGAATTTGGAGCAGCCGATCTTTCTGTTCGCGCCCGATGCGACGACGGTCGAGTTCCGAGTTTCCCTGCCGGGGTCTCTAGCGGCGGCGCTCAAACCGGGTGAGAAGGTGGTCTTCACGGTCGACCAGCTTCAGGAACAGAGTTTCGACGGCGAAATCTTCCGCGTCGCGCCCGCGCAAAGCGGGGAAGCCGCCGAGGTCGTCGTGACGGCGTCCAACCCGCGCGCGGCACTCAAACCGGGCATGAAAGCCACGATCAGGACGCCCGCCGAGTGAAATGAGGATGTGGCGGTAAACGGATCACTCCGCGATCTCCCAGCCGCCGCCGAGCGCGCGGTAGAGGCGCACGAGATCGCTCGCTACGTCCACGTCGCTTTGCGCGAGGTCATTCTCGCTTCGCAACAGCTGCGCCAGCGCCGCGTTCACGTTCAAAAAGTCGACGAGCCCCTCTCGATAGCGCTGCCTCGCCGCGCCGAGCGCGATCTTGTCCTGCGTCGCGGCGCGCGCGGCCGCCACGCGCCGCTTCTGCGCCTGCGCAAACGCGGTCAGCGCGTCGTCGACCTCCTGCCAGGCGCGCAATAGCGCCTTCTGGAAATCGATCGCGGCTTCGCGATGCCGCGACTCCTTCAAAGCAAAGTTGCCGCGAAGCCGTCCGCCCTCGAAAATCGGAATCGTGATCGTGGGCCCAAGAGTCCATTGCGTCGAAGACGCACGAAACAGCTTTTTCAGCGTCAGGCTCTGCACGTTGAAGTCGCCGATCAGATTTACGTCGGGATAAAATTCAGCCTCCGCCTCGCCGATTTCCGCAAGGGCAGCGTGCAGCTGCGCCTCCGCTTCGCGGATGTCGGGGCGACGCTGAAGCAACATCGCCGGCAGACCAACGCCGACGAGGCGCGGGGTCGTTGGAGGCAGCTTCGGCGACCGCAATTCTTGTTCCAGAGCGCGCGGCTCGAGGCCCAGCAGCAAGCCGATGGCGTTGACGAGCTGCGCCTCGCGCGCGCGCAGCGGTGGCAACGTTTCGGCGATACTTTCCTTTTGACCGCGCGCCTGGGCGAGATCGAGGGTCGTCGCGACGCCATTGTCGAAGCGGCTTTCGACGAGCCTGATGTCCTCTTCGGCGACGCGCAAATTGCGCTCCGCGATCGCGAGCTGCGTCTGCGTTCCCCGCAGCGAGACGTAGCTCTGCGCGAGCTCGGCCAGCGCCAGGACGGCTATGCCGCGCCGGTTCTCGATCGCGGCGAGCGTGGTCGCGTCCTGCGCCTCGACGGCGCGGCGCACCCTGCCGAAGAGATCGAGCTCCCAGGACGCATTCAGGCCTTGCTGCAAGAACGAGAAGTTCAGCGGCGCGCCAGACGGAGCGGCAAGCGAGGCTGTGCCGTTCGCGCTGATGCGCTCGTAATAGTCCATGGACTGAACTTCGACGTGCGGCAGGCCCTGCGAGGCGACGATGGCGCGCTCCGCGCCCGCCTGCGCAACGCGCTCCACCGCCGTCTTGAGTTCGAGATTTTGCGCAGCGAGCCGCTCTGCGAGCGATGCGAGCTCGGGATCGCGAAAGCAGCGCCACCATTGCGGATCGGGCTCGGCGTCGGTCGTGCGGCTGCGGACGTTGCGCGGCTCGGGCCCGAACGAGTCGGGCGCGACGAGGGGCGGCGGGACGAAGTCAGGGCCGACCGTGCAAGACGAAAGAGCGAGCGCGCCGAGGGCGTAAAAAACGACGGCCCGCATCGTCTACCGCTCCGTCACGCGCGACGATGAGCGCCGCTGCTCATCCACCACGTCCTCGAGTTTGGTATGGATCGTGGTCTCGACCGAAAAGCCGACGCGCAGGAGCTTGGTGAGCGGCTGGTTCGGATCGACGGTAATCTTGACCGGCAAGCGCTGCACGATCTTCGTGAAATTGCCCGTCGCGTTGTTGGGCTGGATCGGCGCGAAGGAGGCGCCGGAGGCTGGCGCGAGGCTGTCGACTGTACCTTGAAGATCAATTTGATAGGCGTCGACGTGGATCATCACCTTTTGCCCCGCGCGCACATGCAGAAGGTCGACCTCGCGATAGTTCGCGACGATATAGGCTTGATCCAACGGCACGACCGCCATGAGAGTCGCGGCCGGCCCGATGACGTTGCCGACCTGCACCGCCCGTTGGCCGACCATGCCGTCAACTGGCGCAGCGATGCGTGTGTAGCTCAAATCGAGCTTCGCCTGCGCGAACCGCGCCTCGTCGGCCATGATCGCAGCCTTGGCAGTCTGCTGCTGCGCCTTGATCACATCGATTTGCTTTCTTGCGGCGTCGAGCGCCGCCAAGGCGCTCTGCAGCTGCGCGCGCGATTGCTGCAGAGTGGTGTCCGCCTGCTGCTGCTGCTGAACCGTGCCTGCGCCTGTCAGCGCGAGATTGTCGAAGCGGTGGGCGTCGCGCTCGGCGAAGGCGAGGCGGGCTCGCGCCGCCGCGACATTGCCTTCCTGCTCCTCGATGATCGGCGGCTGGCGCGCGAGAGTAGCGGAGGCGTCGGCGTATTGCGCCCTGTCGCGCTCGACTGCGGCCTGCGCCGTCGCGACCGCATTCTCGTAGTCGCGCGGGTCGAGCGTCACGAGCCTTTGGCCGGCCTTGACCTGCTGGTTGTCGTCCACCTCGACGCCCACGACCTGGCCGGAGACGCGCGGCGCGATGAGCGCGAAATGCGCGGTAACATAAGCGTCGTCGGTCCACACGTCGGGGCGCGGGCGGAAGATGATCCAAAGCACAACGAGGGCGCAGACCGCCGCGAAGACGGCGGCGACGGAGACCGGCCACAGCGGTCGCGGTGCCAGGGCGCGCGCGCGCTCTTCTTTTTGCTGGGCGGTTTCCGGCTTTGCGAAAGGCTTGGCCAGCAATGCGACGGTCGCGCCGATCGCCGCGGCGACGGCGAGCCGCATGTCCGTGAACGGCCTTTTTTCGGCGTCTCGAGTTGCGGAGGAACGCCGCCGGGGCTCTGCTCGTCGGGGGGTGTCGCTTGGTTCTCGTCTTCCGCCACTTGGCCTAGCCTCCCGTGAGCTTGATGCGCGGCGGCGGCGTACGTACTGGCAGCAAAAGGACGACGACCATGAGCAGCGCCGTTATGGCGCCGAGAATTCGGTACGCATCCGCGATGGAGAGAACCGTAGCCTGCTGCTGCACGGCGAGGCTCAAGGCATGCAACTGGTCCGCCGACGCCGCGCCTGCCGGATTCGTCGGAGTCGGCGGCACGCCGTAGCTCGCGGTGTTCAGCGCGAGCTCGAAACGGTTTTGGCCGATCTGGTCGACGAGGCGATCTGAATGCAGATTTCCGCGCCAGCGCGCGATGAGCTGCAGCAGCCACGCCGCGACGGCTTCGGAAACCGCGCGCGGCGTGTTGACGAGCGCGGACACGAAGGGCGCCTCTTCCGGACCTTTCACCGCGTTGGTCACGAGCTCCAAGAGGCTCATCGTGACCATCGGCTGGCCCAGCATCTGGAACGCCTGCCAGGAATAAAACTGATCCCGAGTCCACGTGTAATCGACAAAAGACGGGCCGACGGAGGAAACGAGCATCAGTCCGAGGCCGGCCAAGCTGACGAGCCGCGGATCGACGTCGAAATCGAGCACATACGCGACCGCCGGCAGCAGGAGGAGCTGCGGCAACGCGACTTCCAGCGTGACGAGCTGGCCCTGCAGGGGCGATAGCCCTGGGTCGCTTGCAGATAGGTCAGAGGCACGGTCGAGCCAGCCTGAGCGATGATGAGAAAAGTGAAGAGGGCGATGCAGCCATAAGCGATGTTATGTCTGCCGAGGAGCTGGAGCTTGAGGAGCGGCAGCGGATGGAGCCATTCGTTGAGCAGGAAGAGCGGAATGGCCAGGGCGCTGACGAGGGCGAGAACGCAAACAAGCTTGGAATTGAACCAGTCGAGCCGGTCGCCTTGATAGAGCATGGTGCTGAAGGCGCCGAAGCCGACGACGAGCAGCAGGACCCCGCTCCAGTCCAGGATGTGGAAGCGCTCGTAATGCGGTTCGTCTTGGGCCTCGCCATACCAGACTAGCGCACCGGCAAGAACAGTGAACGGTATCGCTTGAAAGAAGACGAATCGCCAATCGACAATATCGGTCCACAGCGCCGCGAGGCTCGCGCCGAGTCCGGCGGTGAAGCCCGCGGTCAGGGCGTAAAAGGCCAAGCCGTAGAGTCGCAGATTCGGATTGGAGAAGACGCGCAACGCCGTGGTCATGAGCAGAGGGATGAGTAGGCCGCCGGAGAGGCCTTGCAGAAGGCGCAGCGCGTAGATCGCCTCAATGTTGGGGCTGAAGGGAATCAGCGCGCTCGAGACCCCGCATAGCGCGATGGAAAACAGGGTCCAGCGGCGCAGCGAGAAAGTCACAAGCATCCACGGCGAGACCGCCATGCCGACGATCTCGGCGGAAACATAGAGGCTGTGAATCCACGTTGCCGGGTCGCGGCTGATCGAGAAGCCTCCGCGCACGTCAACAAGCGCGATCGCCGTGACCTGGTCGTTGAACTCCGAGCTCATGGTGGCGAGCAGTATCCCGATAAGGCCGAGAAATGGCCTGCTATCCATGTTCCCAGCCCCGCCTTTGCCCTACGATTGCTGCCGAGCTTGCGCCGGTTAAAACAACTTACTCCGCGATTCGGGTCAACATAAGGAATACACGTACTTTTACGTGGCACGAATGAAAGCCCGAATTTTGCGGGGGCCGACGAGCATCCTCGCCGATCGACCTCGCCCAGCCTTCGTCGATCGACAGATTGGGGCGTGGGCTCGATGGTCCCGCGTCCGCCGCGAAGCTTCTGCGATTGGTGAGGGGCGGCGCGGGCTAAATGAGTTGTTCGCTGCACACCGGGGCAAGCGCGGCGCCTGCGAAGCTGCCGTAGCGTGAGAATGAAAATCGACCTCAAAGGCAAAACGGCGGGGCGGAAGGCCTCCAACGCGGGCATCGGTTTCGCAAGCGGTCTCTCAAACGCTAAGCGGGGCCTCATAACATTTTGGTTGCGCTTAACGCGGCTTGCTGCCAGGGGAACAGCTTGCGACGGCGGCCAAACGCGCAGCAAATAAGGAAGAGGTTCATGCTTAGACGCGGCTATGCTTGTTTCATATAATCGAACACGACCTCGCCGAGGCCAAGCGTCAGGTCGGTGATATAGTGGCTGGCTGAGACCACCTCGCGCACGGGCAGCCGCGCCACATCGCACATCGTGTGCTCGAAGAGCTCGATGGCCGCTGGGCCAGACCAAGCGCCTTTCAATGTGACGTCCTCGAAATGGTATCGAACGAGCTCGCAGATTCGTGGCGTGCAATCCACATGCGGAATGATCTTGATCATGAAATTCGGGCGGGCGAGAGCCTTCAACACCGACGCCCGATCAATCTCATGGTGCTTGTAACCCATGGTCGCGGAAACGCACAGCGCCGAGCCGTAATGCAGGGTGCAGACCACGGTCTCGGACTCATGCGACATCCTCGGGCTCGCTAGCTTCTTAGGAAATCCCCAGATCTCCTTCCCGCCGGCGATCGGAGCATTATCATCGAGGTACATAGCATGCGTATAGCCACCTTCCTGCACGATGCCGTCTTCTCTCCGGAAACGCACCGGGATAACCTGGCCAGTTTCAGTGTAGTCACCGAAGCCGGTGGAGTCCGGCATGCGGATAAATTCATACGCAACTGTGTCACTGGCCACCTCTAGCGGTTCCGGGACCACTTCCCGAAGCGCATCGGCGTCGGTGCGATAAATGATAACCACGAATTCGCGATTAAAAAACTTGTACGGCCCCCTTGGGTAAGCGGGGTCCATAAGCGGTATCGCGAAAGCCTTGGCGCGAACGTCGGCAAGCTTCACTGTTGGGACTCCTACCTGTCGCTGTCGGATTTCTAATTGTCGCTGAACATTGTTGAGTCAATGCGGGCACTCGTTCGCAATCCTGCCGAATTGTGCGGCATGACGTTCGACATAGGCGATCTTCGCGCTCCAGCATTCATTTTTCTCGGCACGCAGGCGATATTGGGGCATGAGCCCCCGATTCATTTTCGGTAGGCCGTCCGGCGGCCCGATCGCGCCAGCTTCCAGGCGAGCCGCGTGCCGCGCTGCCCACCCCCGAGAACGAGATCGTCGTAGCGCTCGAGTTGAGGCGTGTCTTCCTCCATCTTTATGCGGCGAGAAAATCGAGATTGTCGCCGCGGTCTCGGCGGCGTGCGTCTCAGAGCCTTCGTTCGTGAGATTGATCCGATCGGGGAGCAGGGCAAAGCGTGGGGCTATTTGAGGCGGAGGTCGCGTTCGGTATGGGCGGAGCGGTGTCGTTTGGAATATTCGGGAAACAGCATTGCGACGTCGACCCAAGCGTTCCCTCGAGCACGTCATCCGGCTGCGCGAATTGAGCTCCATAGAAGAAGCGTCAGGACCTCATATGACCGCTGTTCCGGCGGTGCCCCGCACTTTGATATGCTCCCCATCTTGACCGTCGGCCACGCCATTCCGATGCCGCGAACCGGGAATTTCCAACAATAAGATGTATCCCGACATCGGCGCTCTCCTTAGCGACCGCCGGCCTGGCGCTGCCCGTCGACGCCGGCCTAGTCGAGACGATCGTTAGAGAGAGCATCGGGCAATACGCAGGCAAGACCGAGCCCGGCTATTCCGATGCGAGCACGGTGTGGATCTGCGCCACGACGGCAGCGCCTTCCCCAACCGACGCCGCGACACGTTTGGTCGAGCCGGCCCGCACGTCGCCGATAGCGAAAACACCAGACCGGCTGGTCTCAAGCGGCAGTACAGGGCGAGAATTCTCTTCGGCGCTGCGACCGCTGTTGGGTCCAGTGATCACGAACCCCTTTTCGTCCAAGGCAACGCAGCCATTGAGCCATGCGGAGTTGGGGTCTGCGCCGATGAACAGGAAGAGGTGACGCAAGGGGCGGCTGTGGGTCGCTCCGGTGGCGCGCTCGCGAAATCTGGCTCCGGTCAGGCCCGCGACCTCGTCTCCTTCCAACGCGACCACCTCGGTTCCGGTGTGCAGTTCCACATTGGGCAGCGCGGCGATGCGGTCAACGAGATATCGCGACATCGAAGCTTCCAAGCCCGGTCCGCGCACCACGAGATGCAGACGCTTGACCCTCGATGCGAGAAAGACCACGGCCTGACCCGCCGAATTGCCCCCGCCCACCAGCGCCACTTCCTCGCCCTCGCAGAGCTTCGCCTCCACTGGCGAAGCCCA
>Ga0187781_10004798_pt1 | contig 10065 bp, 8 predicted proteins | sample 0715_SJ02_MP02_2_FD_132447 | JGI IMG/M metagenome (GOLD analysis project Ga0187781, IMG submission 132447) | Tropical peat soil microbial communities from peatlands in Department of Meta, Colombia - 0715_SJ02_MP02_20_MG | ecosystem: Environmental > Terrestrial > Soil > Wetlands > Peat | place...
ATCTTCGTCACCCATGACATGTCCCTGATCAGCCACTTCTCCGACCGGCTCATGGTGATGTACGCCGGCCAGATCGACGAGCTCGGCGACACCAGGACGATATTCGACCGGCCTCTGCACCCGTACACCCAGGGCCTGCTGGAAGCCTTCCCGTCGATCCACGGCCCGCGCGTCCCGCTGAAGGGGATCCCGGGCAATCCTCCCGACCTGGCCATGATCCCGGCCGGCTGCCGGTTCCACCCGCGCTGCCCGCACGCGATCGAGCGGTGCACCGTGATCGCACCAGACCTGTACCCGGTGGACGGAGACCTGGTGCGCTGCCTGCGCCGCCAGGACGGCTCCCTGCCCGAGGCCGACCAGGAGGGGAGCCTGAGCAGATGACCTCAACCGAGTTGCTCAGGGCCGAACACCTGACCAGGCACTTCAAGATCGGCGGGGTGCTGTCCCGCCGGACGCTACACGCCGTGGACGACGTCAGCTTCAGCATCGGCGAACGCGAGATCGTGGCGCTGGCCGGGGAGAGCGGCAGCGGCAAGTCCACGATCGCCCGCGTGCTGGCCAGGGTCTATCAGCCGACCAGCGGACAGGTCTACTTCGAGGGCCAGCCGCTGGCCGCGATCCGCTCGCGGCGCGACGGGCTGCGCTACGCCAGCCTGGTGCCGATGGTCTTCCAGGACCCGTTCGCCTCGATCAACCCGGTGTTCCGCGTCCAGCACGGCATCTTGCGCATCCTCAAGCTGCACCGCCCCGAGCTGTCGGCCAAGCAGCGCACGGACGAGGCGGTACGGGTGTTCGAGGTGGTCGGGCTCGGTGCCGACATGCTGCAGCGCTTTCCGTACGAGCTGAGCGGCGGCCAGCGGCAGCGGGTCGGGTTCGCCCAGGCCCTCGCGATGCGGCCGAAGCTGATCCTGGCCGACGAGCCGGTCTCGATGCTGGACGTCTCGATCAGGATCGGGTTGCTCAACCTGATGGCGAAGCTGCGTGACGAGGAGGGGGTGTCGATCCTGTACATCACGCACGACATCGCCAGCGCGCGGTACGTGGCCGACCGCCTGATCGTCATGTACGCGGGCCAGATCGCCGAATCCGGGCCGATCGAGGACGTGCTGACCACCCCGAAGCATCCCTACACCCAGCTGCTGCTGTCCGCGGTACCGGATCCGATGGCACCGTTGTCGCAGGTGACGGACCGCGGCGAACCCCCCAGGGTCGTCGACCCGGCGCCCGGCTGCCGGTTCCGCTGGCGGTGCCCGCTGGCCATCGAGACATGCTCGGCCGTTACCCCCGCGCTGGCCGAGCTGCAACCCGGCCATGAAGTGGCGTGCCACGTCGCCCAGACGGGCGCGGACGTGAGGGCCTTCGCGTCATGAAACTCGCGGTGATCGGCGGGGGGTCCACCTACACCCCGGAGCTCGCGGACGGCATCGGGCGGCTGCTTCCTGGCGTGGATGAGCTGGTCCTGGTGGATCCCGATGCTGACCGGCTCGCAGCCGTGGGCCCCGTCTCGGCTCGGATCATGGCCGCGCACGGGCACCTGGCCCGGGTCCGCTGGACCGCTAGCCTGGACGACGGCGCTGACGGCGCCGACGCGATCCTGTTCCAGCTGCGGATCGGCGGTCAGGCGGCCCGGCAGCGCGACGAGACCTGGCCGCTGGACTGCGGGTGCGTCGGCCAGGAAACCACCGGGGCGGGCGGCCTGGCCAAAGCGCTGCGCACCGTACCCATCGTCTTGGATTTGGCGGAACGGGCCGTTCGCCGGGCTTCGCCCTCTGCCTTCATCATCGACTTCACCAACCCCGTGGGGATCGTCACCCGGGCGCTGCTGTCCGCGGGTTACCGGGCCGTCGGCCTGTGCAACGTGGCGATCGGGTTCCAGCGTCACTTCGCGGCCCTGCTCGGCGTGCCGCCAGCCGCGGTGTCCCTGGGCCACGTCGGCCTGAACCACCTGACCTGGGAACGCTCGGTGCTGGTGGACGACAAGGACGTGCTGCCCGGCCTGCTCGCCACCGAGGCGGACGAGATCGCGCCGCACACCGGGATGCCCGCGGACTTCATCCGCCACCTGGGCATGGTGCCGTCGTACTACCTGCGCTACTACTACGCGCACGACGCGGTGGTGGCCGAGCAGCGCGGGGCGGTGACCAGGGCCGAGGAAGTGGCCCGGATCGAGCGGGAACTGCTCGAGCTGTACGCCGACCCGGCGCTCGAGGTCAAGCCGACCCTGCTGTCGCAGCGCGGGGGCGCCTGGTACTCCGAGGCGGCCGTGGACCTGCTGGCCTCGCTGACCGGTAACCGGCGTGACGTCCAGGTGGTCAACACGGCCAACGGCCTGACGCTGCCGTTCCTGCCTGCTGACGCGGTGATCGAGGTGCCGGCCGTGATCAGCAGCGGCGGCACCGTGCCGGTGCCGGTCGGGCCCGTCGAGCCGCTGCTGCGCGGGCTGATCGCGCACGTGTACGCGTACGAGGAGCTCGCGCTCGACGCGGCGATCCGCGGCGGGCGCGACCGGGTGTACGACGCGCTGCTCGCGCACCCGCTGGTCGGCCAGGCAGATACGGCGCAGTGCCTGGCCGATCGTCTGCTCGCCGAGAACGCGCACTTCCTGTCTTGGGCGTGAGGAGGACCCCGGATGAGACGCACCTGGCCCGCGATCGTGGCAGCGGCTTGCGTCACGCTGGTAACAGCGCTACCAGCTGCTGCTTCGACATCAGCTGCCTCTGGGACGACAGCTGTAGCCGTGGTCCGCGTCAACCAGGTGGGATATCCGTCTGACGCGCCGAAGGTGGCCTACGTGATGCTGGCCAAGCCGGTGAGCGCGGTGAGCTTTGAGGTCACCACCCCGTACGGCGTGGTCTACCAGGGCACGTCCACCGACGACGTGGGGTCCTGGAACTCCGCCTACCACGCCGTGTACCGGCTGAGCTTCTCCGGGGTCAGTGTGCCCGGCGTCTACCAGGTCAAGGTCACCGCTCCGGCGGTGGCGGTCTCCCCCGCGTTCGTCGTCGGCACCGGGGCCCAGCTGTACCGCCAGCTGGTGGACAACGCCGTGCAGTACTTCACCTCCGAGCGGGACGGCCCGGACGTCGATCCGTCCGTCCTGGGCCGCCAGCCCGCCAATCTGACCGACGAGCAAGCCGACATCTACGCCGACCCGGCCTATGACAGTAACGACAACCTGCTCGGCACGCTGAAGAAGATCGGCGGGCCGGTCGACGTCGCGGGCGGCTGGTTCGACGCGGGCGGCGGGTACGAGAAGTTTGCCTATACGGCCAGCTACGCCGACGCGCTCATGCTGATCGCGGCGCGGGACTTCCCGGGTTCCTACCCAGCGCTGCAGCCTGAGGCCGAGTTCGGCCTGCAGTGGATCACCAAGCTCTGGAACCCCGTGCTCAAGGTGCTGTACGCGCAGGTCGGGATCGGCAACGGCAACGCCAGCAACACCATCCAGGGCGACTACAACTTCTGGTTCCTCCCGCAGGACGAGGACCGGATGAACGTGAGCCCGGGCGGTAACCCGGGCCCGACCGCCTACTTCGTCAAGTACCGGCCGGTGTTCGAGGCGGCCCCGCCCGGCCGGCCGGTCAGCCCCGACCTGGCCGGCCGGTTCGCCGCCGATTTCGCCCTCGGCGCGCAGCTCGCCTCGGCCGACGACCCGGCGCAGGCCCAGCACCTGCTGAGCCTGGCCCGCGGCGTCTACGCGATGGCGAAGACCACCGACGTCGGGCAGATCGTCACGGCGTTCCCCTACGACTACTACCCGGGCACCGAGTGGAAGAGCGACATGCTCTGGGGTGCCGCCGAGATCGCCCTGGCCGACGAGGCGACCGGGGCCCCGGCCGCGCAGGTGGCCGCGGATCTGGCCACCGCGGCCCGCTGGGCCCGGGCCTACATCGCCCAGGGGCACCCGGCCAATGGCGACACGTTCAACCTCTACGACAACGGCGCGGTCGCCGAGGCCGAGCTGCTGCAGGCCATGCAGCAGGCGGGAATCGACCCCATCGCGCCCGGCACCCTCCTGAACGACCTGGCCGCTCAGCTGAGGACCGGTGAGGACTGGGCTCGTGGCGACCCGTTCGCGCTCGGCACCCAGCTGGGCGCCTCCGACGCCTCGCCGCACGCGTTCGGCCTGTTCATCACCGACGCCCTGTACCAGAAGTACGGGGGCTCGGCCGCGTTCGAGTCCTTCGCGCAGCAGCAGCTGAACTTCGCGCTGGGCGCGAACGCCTGGGGCACCTCGTTCGTGGTCGGCGCCGGCACCGTGTTCCCGCACTGCATGCAGAGCGAGATCGCCAACCTGGCCGGCTCGCTCACCGGCCGCGGCGAGATCCAGCTGGGTGCGACCACGGACGGTCCGAGCAGCATCGGCAACTTCACCGGGCTGGGCACGGTGCCCGGGATGCGGGCGTGCAGTGCGGGCCAGTTCGCGCCGTTCAACACCGCGACTGCCGGTTACGAGGACAACGTGGTCTCCTGGCCTTCGGTCGAACCCGCCGACGACTACACGGCCGCGTCCCTGTTCGCGTTCGCCCTGGGCGGGTCCGGCCTTGGCTGATACTTTTTCCGGCAATCCGCTGCTGCCGCGAACCCAGCCGCAGGCCCTCAAGCCCGCCGTGCTGGCCATCGACGGGGGCAACAGCAAGACCGACGTGGCCCTGGTGGCCGGCGACGGGACGCTGCTCGCGTCTGCTCGCGGCCCGGGCATCAACGCCCATGACGTCGGTGTCGACCAGACGGTGCTGATCCTCGACGCCGTGGTCAAGCAGGCCGCGGCCCAGGTGCACGCTTCCCGGAGTGGCTGGGTGGCCCTCCATACCGTGGCCTGCCTGGCCAACGCCGACCTGCCGGAGGAAGAGGCCGAGCACGCCGCGGCGGTGCAGGCCCAGGCCTGGAGCCCGACCGCGACCGTGGTCAACGACACCTTCGCCATCCTGCGCTCGGGGCTGACGGACAGTGCCGAGCCGCACTGGGGCGTGGCCGTGGTGTGCGGCGCGGGCATCAACGCCGTCGGCGTCGCGCCGGACGGCCGGGTGACCAGGTACCTGGCCCTGGGCACGATCTCCGGCGACTGGGGCGGCGGCTACGGCCTCGGTCTGGAGGTCCTGTGGCACGCGATCCGCGCCGAAGACGGCCGTGGTCCCGGTACGGTGCTGACCGGGTACCTGACCAGCCACTTCGGCGTGGAGCGGGTCGAGGAGATCACGCTCGGCATCCACAAGGGGAAGATCGATGACGATGCGCTGATCGACCTCGCGCCGCTGCTGCTGCAGGCCGCGGACGAAGGCGACCCGGTCGCGCGGTCGGTGGTGAACCGCCTGGCTGACGAGATCTCGGTGATGGCCATCACCGCGATGCGGCGCCTCGGCCTCACCGGCCAGGCCACCCCGGTCATCCTCGGCGGCGGCGTCATCACCGCGCGGAACCCGCTACTGATGGACGGCATTACCAGGCAGCTCGCCGAGGCCGCCCCGCGCGCGCAGGTCCGCGTGATCGACGTCCCGCCGGTGGTGGGTGCCGCCCTGCTCGGCCTGGACCACGTACACGCGCCGTCGGCCGCCGAATCCCGCCTGCGCGCCGCCTACGACGGCTCACCGTCCTGACCCTGGACCTGGCCCGGCTGGGTGGCGGATCTCAGCCAGGCGCGGTCGCAATTGGCGCCGGGACGGGCGCGGTCTATGCTCGAAATAGGTGAGCCGGGAAACCTGACCGACACGTCAACCGTCCGACCTGGGCGGAGGTTCTCCTATGCCTCTTTTTTCGAACCGGGACCGTCTGGCGATACTGGCCGCTGTCACGGCTCCCCTGGCCCTAGCCGCCATCCTGGTGCCCTTCCGGACCAGCTTCCCTAATACCGACGCCGCCCTGGCCCTGATCGTGGTGATCGTGGCGGTCGCCGCGAACGGAAACCGGCTAGCCGGGGTGCTGGCCGCCGTCTCGGCGGCGGTGTGGTACGACTTCTTCCTCACCCAGCCCTACGAGCGGTTCAGCATCGCCAGCAGGACCGACATCGAGACTACCGTCCTACTGCTGGTCATCGGGGTGGCGGTGACCGAACTCGCGGTCTGGGGCCGTCGTCAGCACGCGACCGCCAGCAGGCGCGCGGGCTATCTGGACGGCATCAACAGCGCCGCGCAGGCCGTGGCCACGGGCCGTTCACCATCTGTGCTGATCGAGCGGGTGACGGGCCAGCTCATCCGGTTGCTGGCGCTACGATCGTGCCGTTTCCAGTATGGCGTCGCCGGGATCGGCCGACCGGCCAGGCTGCAGCACGACGGGTCGGTCACCACCGAGCACCGGGCCTGGCCGGTAGACACCGAGGGCTTCCCCCCCGACGCCGACCTCGAGCTGCTGGTGGAGAGCGGCGGCCTGTTCCAGGGCCGGTTCCTGATGACCCCGGAGCCCGGTGCGCGTCCCACGCTTGAACAGCGGCAGCTGGCGGTCGCGCTCGCCGATCAGGTAGGCGCGGCGCTCGCGACGAGCCGCCCGGTTGACCAGACGTAGGACCCGGCGGGCCCTCGTCAGCTGTCAGCGGGCCCTCGTGAGCCGTCGGAGGCCGGCCCGGCGGTGATGAGGTGTCGGTCGGCGTCCTCGCCGAGCAGGGCCCGGGACAGGTTGGTGAGCAGTTCGCCCAACTCCGCGTACTCATCCGGGGACCAGTCGGCAAGCAGTTCGCGCAGGCCCTCGCGCCGCGCGGCGAACAGCCGTTCGGCGGCCTCATGCCCGGCGTCGGTCAGCTCCAGTGTCTTGTTGGAGCGCACCACCATGCCGTCGGAGACCAGCCGGTCCACGTAGGGCCGGCCGTAGTCCACGGTCACATTGGCCTGCCGGGCCAGTTCCTCCCCCGCGACCGGGCCCTGCTTGGCCAGGCGAGTCAAGATCCAGCTGCTCCCGGCGGGCAGGTCGAGGCCGGCCATCGCGGTCAGCCGCTCGTAACCACGCTGCCGCAAGTCCGCACTCCCCAGCCGGGCCAGCGAACGTTCCACCTCGTCCACGGAGGTACGCGCGGGCGGGGTCGCCCCCAGTCCCTCGCCGATGCCGATGGAGCTGGTGGTGCGCAGCGGAACCTCGGGCAGGAACCAGGACAGCACGAACGCCGCCAGGCCGATGGGAATCGCGTAGAGGAAGACCGGGTGCAGGGCCAGTGAGTACGCATGCAGTATGTCGGCCCGAAGGGCGGCAGGCAGCCTCTTCAGCAGCGCCGGATTGGCCTGAGCGCTCGCCACGTTGAACCCGCTCGGCAGTGTCACCCCGCGCAGCACGGCGGCCAGCTCGCTGGCCAGCCGGTTGGAGAAGACCGCGCCGAAGACCGATACGCCGAACGACCCGCCGATGCTGCGGAAGAAGGTCACCCCCGACGTCGCGGCGCCCAGGTCCTCGAAGTCAGCCGAGTTCTGCACGGCGATGACCAGTACCTGCAGAATCAGCCCGAGGGCGAAGCCGAGCGCGAAGAAGTAGAAGCTCAGGGACGCGGTGGAGGTGTCCTCGTCGAGCCGGGAAAGCAGGAAGAGGGCGAACGACATCACCGCGGTACCTATGATCGGGTAGATCTTGTACCGGCCGGTCCTGGCGATCAGCTGGCCGCTGGTGATCGAGGTGATCAGCAGCCCGCCGACCATCGGCAGCAGGTAGACGCCGGACAGCGTCGGCGAGACGCCGTGCACCACCTGCAGGAAGAGCGGCAGGTAGGAGATGGAGCCGAACAGGGCGAACCCGGCCGCGAGGCTGATCGCCGAGCTCACGGTGAACACCCGGTTGCGGAACAGCCGCAGCGGCAGTACCGGCTCGGCCGCCCGCCGGGCGGAGACATACCAGAGGCCGAGGAACACCACGGCCGCGACGAACAGCCCGATGATCACGGGTGAGTGCCACGGGTAGGTGGTGCCGCCCCAGGAGGTGGCGAGCACCACGCAGGTGGCGAACGCGGCGATCAGGGCGGCACCCAGGTAATCGATTTTATGATGACGCCTGGTCGAGGTGGCGGGCAGCACCACGGTCACCACGACAAGGGCGACGGCTCCGATCGGCAGGTTGATGTAGAACACCCACCGCCAGGACAGGTTGTCCACGAAGAACCCGCCGAGCAGGGGGCCGATAACGCTCGCTACGCCGAAGACGGCACCGAACGCGCCCTGGTACTTGCCCCGCTCGCGCGGCGGGACGATATCGCCCACGATGGCCTGGGCCAGCACGATCAGGCCGCCGCCGCCGACCCCCTGCACCGCGCGGAACGCGATCAGCTCGCTGATGCTGCGGGACAGCCCGGACAGCGCCGAGCCGATCAGGAAGATGACGATCGCGCCGATGAACAGGTACTTGCGGCCGTACTGGTCGCCGAGCTTGCCCCATACCTGAGTGGTCGCCGTGCTGGCCAGTATGTAGGCGGTGACCACCCAGGACAGGTGGCTGAGCCCGCCCAGGTCGCTGACGATGGTGGGCAGCGCGGTGGCGACGATGGTCTGGTCCAGCGCGGCCAGCAGCATGGCCAGCATCAGCGCGCTGTAAATGACCAGCAGCCCGCGTGGTCGCGTGGCCTGCTGAGCCGGCACTGCCTGGCTGGCCACGCGGACCTCTCCCTTCGGCGGATGCGGATTACGAACGCGTGATACCCGCTGCCGCCGATGCCACCCATGTCACCGCTGCCGCTGACATGGGAACGTTCCCGGGCCGACATGGGTCCGGCCCGGGAACGTCCTGTTCTGGGCCCTACGCCCCCGAGATATCGCCCGCGGAAAGGATGATCACGTGCCACTCCCCGCCGAGGCCATTGCCCTTCGTGCTGAGCGGCGGCGCGCCGACGAAGGTGTACAGCGGGTAGCCGTCGTAGGTGATGACCTTCTTCCCGCCTGCCGTGATCACGCCGAACGTGCCGGGGAAGTTGTCAGCCGGGCCCGCCTCGGGTGCTCCGGTGACCGGAGCCCAGACCTCGGCGCAGGAACCGGTGCAGGTCGGCGGGCCGCCCTTGCTGTCCTTCCCGTAGGTGTACACGACCAGGCCCTTGGCCGTGGCCATCACCCAGCCGAGATTGGAGTGCATCACGATGAGGACCGTCGTACCGATCGGCGGGAGCGTCACCCCAGCATCACCGCTCGGCTGGGCCTGGGCGGTCTGCTTGGGTGACGAGCTCGAGGACGTCGCCTTGGCTTTCGCCGTCGACTTGGGCGATGACGTGGCAGACACGGCCGGCCCGGAGCTCGATGACGATGAGGCCGTGGCCGTGCCTTGCGTTGGGGTCCCGGAGGGCGCGCCCGTGGTCGAGGTCGAGGTCGAGGATCCCCCGCACGCGGTTAGCAGCAGTGCCAGGGAACTGAGCGCGGTAGCTACCGTCCACCCGCTCTTGCGCATAACGTCTCTCTCCTTACGTGGGGACCCGGCGGCGGGTCCCTTGGGTCTGGCCGGGACCTCAGCCGGCGAACGTGATGTCGCTCGCCTTGAGCTTGATCACGTGCCACTTGCCTTCGAGGCCTTCGCCCTGCGTGCTGAACGGCCCCGCGCCCTTGAATATGTACAGGGGGTAACCGTTGTAGGTGATCTGCTTGGCGCCGTTGGCCGTGGTGACCGTGCCGAGCGTGCCGGGCAAGGTGTCGGCCGAGCTGACCATAGGCACGCCGGTCACCGCGTGCCAGAGCGCCGCGCAGGCACCGGTGCAGGTCGGCGGGCCGCCCTTGGTGTCACCACTGTAGGTGTATACGACCAGGCCGTCCTTGGCCATGGCGAGCACCCAGCCGAGCTTGGAGTGCTCTACGATCAGGACCGTGGTTCCGGGTGCAGGCAGGCTCGCCTGGCCCGAAGGCCCACCGCGGGCGGTCGGGGTCGAACCCGGGTTACCCGGCGCTGACGACGATGACGATGACGATCCCCCGCACGCGGTTAGCAGCAGCACCAGCGAGCCGCACACGGCAGCCACTGCCCACCCGCTCTTACGCATAGCGTCTCCATTCAAGGTCCCATGGGTTTGACCCGTTCCCGATACGCCGGAAAGGTACCAGACCAGCAGGCCGGCCGGCGGCTACTTAGCCGCTACTTAGCCATCCGTGCGCAGAGCCAGGCCAACGACATCGGGTAGCGGTA
>Ga0187781_10004799_pt1 | contig 10065 bp, 9 predicted proteins | sample 0715_SJ02_MP02_2_FD_132447 | JGI IMG/M metagenome (GOLD analysis project Ga0187781, IMG submission 132447) | Tropical peat soil microbial communities from peatlands in Department of Meta, Colombia - 0715_SJ02_MP02_20_MG | ecosystem: Environmental > Terrestrial > Soil > Wetlands > Peat | place...
CTTATGTCTATTATGGAAGCTTATTATCGGATTCACGAAGAGACAGACGAGCCCAGTATATTAGAGGTTATACATCCGATGAGCAAGAGCGCTCAAGAACTGATTGATACTAGAAGACGAATACTCGATGTGGTAGACCTCACTAATCGCGAATTTAACATAAGTGTTGATCAAGGGGCAATTCATATTATACCCTTGATTGAGGAGATTCCTGAATTAATATCTATTAAGAAACTGCTCACCGAATATTTAAGTGGCTGTAAAGACCTCGGATTGAACGAAGGGACTCTCCGTGTAATGCTTGGAAGAAGCGATGCCGCATTAGATTATGGTCATCTTCCCTCTGCCCTCTCTAATAAACTCGCCATATCAGAGTGTTATACGTATGGGAGCGAACATAACGTAACAGTAGCGCCAATTATGGGCGCTGGATCGTTGCCATTTAGAGGACACGTAACCCTTACTAACGTCGATTCACTATTAAATGATTTTAGAGGCCTAAAAACTGTTACAATTCAATCAAGTCTCATTTACGACCACGATCGTCAGACTACTATTAAGCTTATAAAGAGAATCAGCGATGACCTTCAAAAAACGAAGCCAATGAATTATTCTGCCGAAGAGAGACACGAGATGTTGCAGTTAATTGGCATTTTTACAAAGAATTATCTAAAGACCTTTTACCTAATAATAGACTCGATAAAAGCTATATCAGATTTCTTCCCTAACCAGCGTGATCGTCTTGCACGAAAAGGCTCTATCGGGTATGCACGGGACGTTCCCAAGCCGGCTTATCTCGCATCTTGTATTAGAGACAAGAAACTTTCGCGTGAGTTGAGGCGCCTCCAAGTGACAAATGCACTGCCAGATCTCCCCCGCGCTATAAAATTTACTGGCGCGCTTTACAGCATAGGACTTCCTCCAGAGTTCATCGGAACTGGAAGGGGGTTAAAGGAGGCAAACGACAGAGGATCCCTTGATGCACTTTTGACAGAGTATTACCCGGGTCTGCAAGGTGACTTAAATTTTTCTCAACAGTTCCTTAATTTGAAAGTAGCGCGAAGTTTTATGCCATACGCCGCATTTAAGCAGGTGCAGCAAGACGTGAAGTATGTTTACGAATATTTAGCTCTTGATGAAAGCCCGCAAAATGTAATATATTGGACGTTGATGGAGACAATAAAACCAACGCTGAAACAGTTGATTAGTGCGGGTGAAAGAATGTTGATCGATGAAGTCACGCAAATGGGCCTCATCGAAAGCTGTATTTTAAAGATGGGCACTATGAGGGGGGCGCTCGGTTAATTTTTGGCTGCCATCATTTTTTTAAAAAGGGCTTAGTGAACAGTTAATGCTGCAAGAGTCATAAAATTTTTGATACTCATCTACAATACTTTGTCCAGTTAGAAAGACGAGGCCATTCTTTTTTGCATATGCAATTGAGTCCGCTTTACTAAGCGCCTTCCCTGTTTCCGTATCAAGCATTTCACACACTACCATAGCGGGGTTTATTCCAGCCATTTCAGCTAAGGCTATTGACAGTTCAGTTTGACCTCGCCTTTCTCGTATAAGCGTTCTGGCAGCTCTCAGGACGGGCACATGCCCCGGCGATCTAAAGTGCCTTCCTAAATCAACTGGATTTATATTCATAGCGAGTTCAACAGTCTTTGCAAGTTCGGTTATAGTTAAGGCACGATCTATGTCCGTTATTCCGGTTCTAACTCCCCTGTGATTCACCCACAGAGAGAACGATGATCGATTATCATAGGCAAGATCTCCTGGCTGTTCACAAATTGATTTAAGTTTAAGACCATCGCCATTAGAACTGGCAAACTTTAGAATATCAGACATAAATGGCAAGCAAATCCGTTCTGCAGCCTTTGGATGTACCGCCACGCAAATAAGTCCACCCGCTTCAACTCTCATTTTAGCAACATCTCTCGGTGTTACTGAGACAGCAGGAATAACCATATCAGTTTCTCCTTCTCTGTCTTCAAAATCGTAAATCAAAATCATTTGCCCATCTTTAATGGATTTTATCGCGTCTGAAATACTCACGTCGTCACCACATTTATTTTATCACTATTGCCCCGACCAAGCGTTTGTTTAATAGAAACTGGAGCTATTATTTCCACAACATCGTTGTGATAATGAGATCTATCGGGAACTATTATTGCTCCTTGTATGCCCTCTACTACTGCTGAATAACAGTTGATGCCACCATAGGTGCGATTGCGCCTCTTGAACCCCGATATACGTACTGGCTCGAACTCTACTAACCTCGCACGGGCTGTAACACTGTCCCGATCAAGCTTAACATTCAGCGTGCCAGGGTAGGGTGAGAAACCAAGTTTTTCTTCAATCTGCTTCGTGTACCCATGTAGGCTAAGGTAGTACTTTCCTTCCCCCAAGCCGGAAATAATACAGCCATTAAACTCAACCGTACCTCCGCAATCAAAAATAAATTTATATTCTAAATATTCATCTTTTAAAAAGGACGCACCTTTCTCTGTTATTTTCACTGCCTGTGATCTACCCAAAAGCCTACGTGAGATTAAACCTTCATCATCAAGTTCTTTAAGTCTGCGAGAGGCCGTCATAGGGCTGGTTTTGAGCTTTTGCGCAAACTCATTCACTGAAATCTTTATGGGTTTGTGAATAGCGCCGAGAAGTGCCAATCGAAGAAGAGGACTTTTCATAGTGTCTTCAATAAATATATCACATTTGGTATATATATCATTATTGAGAGGATGCTATGTCAAACTGTTGGTAACTTTCTGACCCAAGATGCGTGATCTCCTTCGCCAAAGCCAGCATGCGGTAATTCACTTCCCCCTAACGCATAAGAGAGAGGCAAATAAAAATTCTACCTTTAGTATTTAACGAGCAATTTTGGGCCTAGTAAAATGTCAACTGAACTCTAGAGTTTATTTTAAGAACGAACAGAAACCTAAATCTGATGTCTGCATTTCTTTTTTTGTTGTTACTTCTTTTGTATTCTAAATATTCCAACTAGATCACATAGATCGTTCTGTATCTCCATCAATTAAATTTATTACATGTCTTTGATACTATAAACGATATTACGCGTATGCAATAGTGCAATATATTACACAGATTTCTTGTAGCAATAGCGCATTTGTATCAGAACAACTTTAAGTGAACTTAGTTAAGTTTATCATTGACAAGTTTATGAAATTAAAGTGAACTGATATACAATCTTATCTCGTTGATGTATGGATAGAACAATCTCGCATTCTAAAGGATGTCAATTGTGCCAAATTGGTGCGAAAATGGTGCTTTTCGTTACGGGAATTTGTCACACTAAGTGCTTTTATTGTCCTATATCGGACTTACGCCGTGGAACTGACAAAGTCTATGCAAATGAAACGCTCGTGAAATCGGATGAAGATATATTATGTGAAGCACGTTCTATGGATGCATTGGGAACGGGCATAACTGGTGGTGAACCGTTACTAAAGTCAGAGAGAGTCGTGCATTATATAACTCTGCTAAAAAATGAATTTGGAATAGACCACCATATACACCTTTACACCTCAATCGCTCCCGATCACCACATCCTTACTAAACTTTACAATGTGGGTCTTGATGAGATTAGGTTCCACCCACCCATTGTACTATGGGATACGTTTGAAACCTCAAGTTATCACAGTGCCCTAAAGGAAGCTAAATCACTTGGTCTCGAAGTAGGAATAGAAATACCTGCCATAAAACGTGTCCCAGAAATCCTGAAAGTCCTAGCAAGAGTCGGTGGATTTTTAAATCTAAACGAGCTCGAATTTTCTGAAACAAACTATAAAGAGCTAACTGAAATGGGTTTTGTGCAATCAGATGGGGATTACGCTGCGATTGGTAGCAAAGAGGTAGCAAAATATATAAGTAGCGTCAAGGTACCGGTATATTTCTGTTCATCATGCTCAAAAGATAGCGTTCAACTACGCGAGCGATTCAAGCGCAAAGCACAACGTGTTGCGAGACCCTTTGAGGAGATTACTGAAGACGGAACGCTTGTGTACGGGACTATCGAAGGAGTTGTTGATAAGGGCTTTTTAAGCGAACTTGGGCGTGATGGATATGAGATAGTGGACGGAACAATTGAAACTTCGTGGTGGATAGCAGAAAAACTAGTGCAAGTTCAGAGATCGCAAAGATACACTGTAACGATTATAGAGAGACACCCAGGAGGTACGATCGTGGAAAGCACACCACTACAAGATCACTGCGTAACTCAAAACCGAAAGCGTAAATACCTAAATGTAAGTTAACTCATTATGCTGGAAGTGGTATACCTGAATGATGAATCAGTCAAAGATAGATTGAGGGACTACCTCGAACGAGACAGTGATGGCATAAGGCGGGCAGTCCTTAAACTTTTTTTGAAAAATCAAATATTTACTACAGAAGAAATCTACCAGCATCTTAAGCACAATGGATTTGATGTTAGCTATAGAGGGGTTTCCGCGATGGTTGGTCTTATGAATACTAAACTTGGAATATTCAAGATAGATGTTACGAAAAATCGCAACATATATTCACTAAAAGACGTATACAAAAACACGGTTAAGTTGCTGCTCGACGCGACAGTCGTCAATTAATATACAGCTGGCAAAGTTAGGGGGAAAAATGTCCTGGATAAAAAAGGCAGCTCATAACTCGTTGTACAAGGCATACGAACGACTGCTCCAAGAAGAGGTTTTAGAGGGCTCCATTCCACAGCATGTTGCAATTATTCAAGATGGAAATAGAAGATTTGCTGATAAAATAGGAGAACCAAGAGTAAATGGACATATTTATGGAGCAGAAACAACCGAAAACGTTATGAATTGGTGTATCGACCTTGGTGTTCAACAAATCACCTTGTACTCATTCTCAGCGGAAAATTATGGTCGACCTGAAGTAGAGCTTGCAGCGCTTTTCGGACTTCTCGAGGCGAAACTATGTGAGCTCTATCAAAGTAGCCGAATTTATGATGATGAAGTGGCTGTTCGAATGATAGGTGATCGGCTGGGTTTACCTCAAAGCGTCCTTAGGGCTCTCAGGAACGTAGAAGAAGCTACTCGCTCCTTTACTAAACATTACTTAAACATCGCTCTTGCATATGGTGGAAGACAGGGAATTGTGGATGTAGCGAGGTCTATAGCCAAAATGGTTGAAAATGGAGAACTCATTGCCGATGACATAGATGAAGATTTGCTCTCACAGTTTTTGTATAAAAAAGAGCCGATACCAAACGTTGATCTCATAATACGATCAGGCGGCGTATCACGAACCTCTAACTTTCTTCCGTGGCACGCAAATGGAAATGAGTGCGCATCTTATTTTTGTGCTCCATATTGGCCAGAATTCAGAAAAATAGACCTTTTAAGAGCAATAAGGATATACCAAATGCGGGAAAAAGAGAGAAGGAGAAATACAGTGTATCGAGCATTTCGTTTACTTAGCGAGGTTGGCCGCGCAGAGGTTGAAGAGGTGTTTCACCTATCAAAAAAGGCTTGCTGCATAACCCGAGCTGAAGTAGCAGAAATTCTTGGAGAGCTTACCCATAATCCTAAACGTGATTATCCTTAATGAGGACAGCAATTATTCTTACAGGCGGTAAGGGGTCAAGAATGGACTTCACCGAAAAGGCACTCCTCGAGCTTCGCGGCAAACCCATTATAGAACACATAATGGAAAACCTCAAAAGCACGGTCGATGAGTTTATAATCGCAGCAAGGGATGAAGAACAGGGCTCTAAACTCAAACTCGATAATGTAAAAATTGTTTATGATTCAGTCAAAAATTTCGGACCGGTAGCTGGAATTTATTCTGGGCTCAAAGCTTCTATGTCAAAATATTCATTCATCACTGCCTGCGATATGCCGTGCATTAATCATAAAGTGGTTGAGTTGCTTTTTGCGCGAGCGAAAGGTTATGATGCCGCAATTCCATTTCCCCCCGAACCGCTACACGCTGTATACAACAAAAAACCAACTTTGAATGCTGCGAAAAATGCTATAGAGCGACGCAAAGGAGCTATAATGTATATGGTTGATAGACTCAATGTAAATTTTGTTCCGAAAGAAGCGATACGTGAGATTGATCCTAACTTAAATACTTTCATAAATATAAATAGACCACAAGATGTTGAGTCTCTTCTCAAATCTCCTAACAGCTTCCGTGAAAAATGCTAAGTTTCGAGAACGTATTTGCTGGGTTTTGGCATTTTTGGCCCTGGCGGTCTTATGCGCGACAGAATCAAAAGTACAAGCACTACTGATACTACACATATGAATAATATTGTTCCTGTTGTGTAATCTCCCCCCGTATATTCATGTAAGCTTGGACTTAGTTCAACATGGTTTTCTAAAAAAGGCAGGACATAGCCCACTCCCAAAAAAGTAAAAATCACAGAGAGGAACCCGAATACAGAGATATAAGCAGAAATTTTTGTGCCCCAGTCACTTGTACGAGCGTGTAAATAAATTAAGAAAATGAGCCACGTGATTAGTGACCACGTCTCCTTTGGATCCCAGCTCCAATAACTGCCCCACGCCCTATCCGCCCAAATAGCCCCTGTAATAATTCCTATCGTGAGAAGGGGAAATGCAAGCGCTACACCCTTATATGAGAGATCATCAAGTTGTTCTAGGGTAAATCCCGAAAAAATTTTTAGCGTCTTTGTCGAAGCAGATATGTTAGAGTCCCTTAAGTTGTCAGAGGTGTTTATACTAAGAATTTCTTTTTCTTTAAACAGATAGAGGATGCTGGCGGCAAAGGAGATAACAAAGCCACAATATGCTAACATTATTATTGGCACATGAATGAGCAGCCAAACACTTTGGAGCGCTGGTGCAATGGGTTCGGGATTTTTTGGTTGAAGGGATGCAAATCCCATCAAAATAAATGCAAAAGGAGCAACGATTACGCCAAAGATCTTGTAATTTAATTTCGCGTTTGTTATCAAATATGCTCCAATGATCGCCCAAGCAAAGAATGACGTAATTTCATACGTGTTAATCCATGGGGGATGACCTGCATAAAGCCACCTAATTCCTAAAGCGCACGTTTGAAATGCAAACCCAAATGCTGCAAGCGTGAACGCTATATCATCCAATCCCTTTTTTTTGGTTACAAAATAAAATATAAAAAGCAGTGAACACAACAAATAAGCCCCAATGGCGATTTCAAATCCGAATATTTCATAATTCACTAAATCCATCATATCACTGTCAATAATTCACTTAGCTGTTTGCGAGTGCCCGCCAGTTGCTTTCTGCCTAATTTTCAGTTCGGGTGTTCTCAGCAGGGAAAGTGCCCCCCAAATTTGCTACTATTTGCTCAAATTCACGCGAAAATTTTAGTCTGTTTTTATTTGTCTTCCCTCCGAGCAGGACACTTTCACCAGACTTCTTTATCCAAATTCTTTTGTATGGTATATAGAATGACATTACCAATCCCGTAACCGTTACCGCCGCACCAATCCAGACAATCGACTCCCCGGGATCGCTTCTTATCTTAAGTGCAACCCAGCTGGGTTGTCCATCTCGATAAAATCCGTCTGCATCGAATGAATCAAGAAAGAAACTTATTCCCTTATAAGTCAGTGGTTGATTTACAGCTATTGAGTCGTTATGCAGCACTTTGCCTTCGTTGATCGTCACGTAAGCTTTATAGTCTCTTGGCATACCATTGTCATAATAGCTCACTTCGAAACTGTTAATCTTTATTTCTACCCCTGATACCGTAACAAGCTGTTGTGTTGGAACCACTGCAATTTTACTGTAGCCACAGACTCCACCGATTATGGCACCTAACAGTACTATTAATACTCCAATGTGCGAAAAATGTGCTCCAAATCTACTAATTTGTCCTTTTTGTGCAAATAAATAGCTCGAGTCCGCTTTATTCAATTCTGTGAACTTATAGCCCCGTAGTTGCTTTTTAACCTCATCGAAGTCAATCGATTTAATGGTCGAGTTACACGTAAGTTGCGTGACGAAAGCATCGCTAAAGCCTATCGCAGGTGCCATCACATTTTGCCAGCTAGGCATAGCCTTCGTGAAACTGCAACTAATTATTGAAACAGCAAGGAGGCCAAGTAAACTGAGAAAAATAGGCGAGCCATATATAAAAGTGTCACTTGGCAGAAACGTTCCGATAATTGCTACTGTAATTATAAGCACAATTAGAGCTATTGCGAACTTTACTGACGTAACGAGCTGAAAAAGTGGATTCATGAAATGTGCTTATGATGAAACAGTTAAATTTGACGCGAATTATTCCGTGATTGCTAAATGACACATTTAATTCAATTTCTTATATAGGTTTGTGTTCAATTGTAGCATTAAAAAGACTAGTTATTCGGCCAAAAGGTTACTTATTTCAATATAGCTCCGTCTATTTTCCGAATCTTCGCTCTCGCTTTTGATAGTCCCTGATAGCTCTTAGCAAATCCATCCTTCTAAAATCCGCCCAATTTACTTCAGCAAAGTAAAGCTCAGAATATACCGCTTGCCATATTAAAAAATCCGTCAACCTTTGCTCCCCCGCTCTTATCACTAGATCTGGTTCTGATTTGAAAACGAGGTGCGAGCTGATGGTTTCTTCAGTAATTGCATTTGAATTTAACTGCCCACTTGTAATCTTAGATGCAATTGACCGTATAGCATCACTAAGTTCTTTTTTTCCTCCGTATCCGATGGAGATGTTAAAAGAAGCTTTCCCTCCTTTTCCAATCTTTTTTACTCCATCGGGAGTGAACATAGTAACTTCGTAAGGAGTATTTTCAAGGGCTGCTTCAATTTTTTTAATGGTATTTAAACGTAACGTCTGATTCGCGTTCTCTCCCAAGTCTATTATGCTTATGTACACAGTTATATCTTCAACGCCTACCTCTTTGCACCAGATAACGAAAGATTCGATTTTTTTAAAGCCATCATATGACTCAAGATCCGTCTCTGCTATAACGAGCGTAACGTTTTTCGGCACAATTTCTATCTGATCCAATAACCTTTTTTCATAGAGGTTTGAAATCATCATTAAGCCTTACTCGTTTTTTCTATTTAATTTATCGCAATTATAAAGTACTTCAAATTGAAATTACAAAGCGATCTCAGTGTACGTTGTAAATGTGAGAAGATCAATTGCAAGGATATTATTTAGCCTAGCGACGCTTCCACTTCCCTTTTTAGGGGGGGTTGGCACCCTTTTTTGTATGCTATTATTATGCTTAATGATAGCTCTAATTAACCCCAAAATGCGCACCTTCATGATGTTTGCGACTATTTCAGATAGAAAATCTGAAGTATTAACTAAACCACTAGCGCTCACCATTTCTCTAACGGCCCTTTTAGTGTTAACCGTTGTGTCTAGCTTGCCACTATTCATAATACCCCAAATAATCATCATCGTAACTTTGGGTGAAGTCTCTTCAAACGTAATAGGGTCGTATGGCAAACTAGCTGGCAGCTTAACTTACATCATAGTAGGTGGCTTTTTTGCATATTTGATAGGTGCTTTTGCTGTAAGTGTCACTGGTACAAATATCTCTTATGATTTAGTACTATTTTTAGCGATGACAGGGGCAACAGTAGGCGCTCTTTTAAAAAGTATCTCTACAGCTATAGAAGAAGATGTGATAGTACCCATTGGAATGGGAATGGTAATGTGGCTCCTAGCCAGCTTTGACTATTCAATATCAATAGTTCAACTGCTGCTTACTCTGCTCTTCATGATGCTTTTAGGTTACTCACTTGGAAAGATAAAACTAGCTGATCTATCCGGAGTTTTAGGCGGCATCCTGATGGGTCTCCTGATCGTCTCATTCACGGATTTTAAGTGGTTCCTAATTATGCTTTTGTTTTTCATACTCGGAGGGGCGTTCACTAAGTACAAATACGGTTACAAGAGGGCTATAGGGATAGCAGAGGGGGGAGGGGGTGCTAGAGGATACAAAAATGTTTTTGGCAACGGGCTCGCTGCCCTAATCTTCGCTGTCGCGTTTGGTATAATTGGAAATCAACTACTTTTAGTTGCTTACCTAGGAGCGGTTGCGACGGCAAC
>Ga0187781_10004801_pt1 | contig 10063 bp, 8 predicted proteins | sample 0715_SJ02_MP02_2_FD_132447 | JGI IMG/M metagenome (GOLD analysis project Ga0187781, IMG submission 132447) | Tropical peat soil microbial communities from peatlands in Department of Meta, Colombia - 0715_SJ02_MP02_20_MG | ecosystem: Environmental > Terrestrial > Soil > Wetlands > Peat | place...
AAGGAGGGGATTGCTCCGACGGTGTCGCCGACCCAGCTGATGAGGGCGTCCAGGGTGCCGCCCTCGTTGAGCCCGGCGATGGCGCCGAGGAACCAGCCGAGGAGGGCGTCGAAGGCAAGGATCCCGCCGACGATGGCGAGGTCCCAGGGAGTGGCCTGCCAGAGGGCCTGCACGAGGTCGACCCCGAGGCCCGGGAGGACGCCGAACGGGTGCGCCGGGGACGGACCGATCGCCGGGGCAAATGGCGCGGAGGGGATCCACGCCGAGTTGACCACGAGGACGGTGAGCGACTGGCGGAAGACGAAGAGGGCGCTCAGCGCGGCGACGAGGTAGCCGAGCAGGATGGCGACGCCGACCCAGAAGCTCAGTCCAAACGGGCGACGCGCGAGTCTCTGGCGCAGAGTCGGTCGGGCGGCCCGGGGCAGGACCGTGGGCGCCGTTGCGACGGGTGCTGTGGGGCGCCAAGCGGGCACGGTCACTTTCCGGACACCGGACGAGGATCGAGTCGTCGGGCGACGAGGTCGACCGCCACGAGCCAGACCAGCACAGCGATGGCGAGAAGGAACATCATCACCTGCCAGGATTCCAGGATGGGGGCCAACGTCTGCCGGGCCGGGATCTGGCCCGTCAAGGTCAGCAGGACGAGCGTTCCAAGTCCGTAATCCTGGAAGACCGCCTCAATGACGAATTGCGTCCCGAGGTACGCCGGGAGGGTCAGGGCGAACAAGAGAAGGAACGTCGGCCGGACCCGATGCGCGGTGTGTCTCCAGAGAAGGGTGCGATCTGCGACCCCCCGCGACCGGGCCGCCGTCACATGGAGCTCCTGGCTCGCGTCCCGCACGACCGTGAACGAGTGGCGGAGGAAGATCGAGACATAGACGACCGCGATGATCCCACCCTGAATGAGCGTCTTGAGCAGCACGATCTGCTCGAAGCCCCAGGCTCCGTGGAGGGCTCCATCGATGAGCGGAAAGCCGGTCGGCTGAGTGTACGCCTGCGTGAAGAGGATCCACGACGGTGGCAGGGTGTAGCCTTGGTCGAGCCACCAGAACGAGTTCGGCAGCAGGCCCGTCGGGATGTCGTGGTACGTCGCGAGGAACCAGTAGAACAGTGCCCCGGTCGCGGCTCCGCCGACAATGATGACGGGAAAGAACGTCCCGAGGAGAGAGGTGGCACGGACGGCGACGTCGACCGACGTTCGTCGAGTCCACCCGGCGAGAAGACTTGCCGGGTAGGCGATCGCCGCCGCGATCCCCAGCGAAAAGATCGCGAGCTGGATCGACTGAGGGATCGCCCACGCGTAGAGCTGGGCCACGGGGACCCCGCCGTTCTGGACCGAGACGCCCCAGTTCCCGGTAAAGTCGTTCCCGATCATCTGGGCGAGGCCGGTCCAGAATCCGGTGAGGCCGAGGTTCTGCCCTGAGGCGGCGGCCCCCGGCACGAACAGCGCCACATAGAGGATCAACAGGACCAGCAGCAATTGCGCAGGGAACAGGATCAGCCGCTGGATCGCGTACCGGGCGTACGGGGATAGGCCGTACCGGCGCGGGCCGCGGGCTCGATCCCCACGGGGACCCGTCACGGGGGTATGGATGGGCATGCGGCCTATAGACCTTCTCCGGTCGAGCCGTGGCCCAGCGAGACCGTCGGGCGGGCTCGCGATTGTGTCGCCATTCCACGTGGCCGCCGCGTGCCGACTCGACTAGGAGGAGATCCCGGGAGTCGGAGCCGACTCGGGGATCGTCTCGGATTCCATCGGCGGGCCCACGGGGGCGGAAACCGTAGTACCGGACGAAGGCGCCGAGTAGAGATGGCAGGCGACCCAGTGCCCCGGCCGGATTTCGAGAAGCGGGGGGTCGACCGTGGAGCAGACCGGCATCACCGCCGGGCAGCGGGTGTGGAACCGGCATCCCGATGGAGGGGCGGAGGGGCTCGGGACGTCCCCGGAAAGAACGAGCCGTTCTCGGTGCAAGGTGGGGTCCGGGATCGGGATGGCAGAGAGGAGTGCCTGGGTGTACGGGTGGAGGGGTCGGCTGAACAGCTCGTCCGTGGGGGCCTCCTCCGTGATCCGGCCGAGATACATGACGACGACCCGGTCGCTGATTGCCCGCACCACCGACAGATGGTGCGAGATGAACAGGTAGGAGAGGTTGAATTCCGACTTCAACCGCTGGAGGATCGATAGGACCTGCGCCTGGACCGAAACGTCGAGTGCGCTGGTCGGCTCGTCCAGCACGATGAACTCCGGCCGGAGAGCGAGCGCACGGGCGATGCAGATCCGCTGCCGCTGACCTCCCGAGAACTCGTGCGGGTATCTCCAGATGTGCTCGGGGTTGAGTCCGACCTCGTTCAGGAGCTCGAGCACGCGCTGGTCTCGCTCCGCCCTCGACCCCACGTGATGGACCTCCAGGGGCTCTGCCACGATATCCCGAACGAGCTGTCGCGGACTGAGGGAGCTGAACGGGTCCTGGAACACCATCTGGAACCGCGAGCGGATGTCGGCCATCTCGCGGCGCGATTTCCGGTAGATCGAGTATTCATCCGCGAGCTTGTTGAGCTCCGCGAGAGCCTGCTTCGCGCTCGCCGGAGCAGAATCGAACCCGTCGTGACCGATCGACCAGGGACGGAGCTCGCCATAGAGTTCCGTGAGCTTCGAGAAGACCTCGGGCGGCGGCCGGTAGAACGCGTGGCCCGAGGACGGCTCGATCAGCCGGAGCAGGAGTCGCCCGACCGTCGTCTTCCCGCACCCGGACTCTCCGACGAGGCCGACGGTCTCCCCTTGCCGGATCGTGAACGAGATTCCGTCGACGGCCTGCACGTCGCCGACGTGCGACGAGAACAGACCCCCTCGGATCGGGAAGTACTTCCGGAGATGGAACGAGCTCAGGACGATATCGGACCCGTTCTCCTGCGTCGTGGCCTCGGGAGACATGAGGTCACTCCACAACCTTCGGACCGGTATAGAGGAAGCACGCCACGTGATGCGAATTCCCCTCGTCGGTGAGCGGGGGGCGGGTCTCCCGGCACACGGGCATGGCGTACGGGCACCGAGGGTGGAACCGGCAACCCGAGGGTGGATGGATCAGGTTCGGAACGGACCCGTAGATGGATGTGAGCTTCTTCGACGGCTGGTCGAACCGCGGGATCGAGGCGAGGAGACCTTGAGCGTACGGATGGAGAGGTCGAGTGAACAGGTCCTCCACCCCGGCGGTCTCGACGATCTGACCTGCGTACATCACCGAGACGCGATCGGCGACCTCCGCGATCACGGCGAGGTCATGGGTGATGAGCAGGATCGCGGTCCCCACCCGGTGACGCAGATCGCGCATCAGCTCCAGGATCTGGGCCTGGATCGTGACGTCGAGCGCCGTCGTGGGCTCGTCGGCGAGGAGAATGTCCGGGTTCCCGATGAGCGCCATCGCGATCATCACGCGCTGCAGCATTCCACCGGAGAGCTCGTGGGGGAAGCCGCGAGCGACCTGGACGGGGTTGGCGATCCGGACGCCCTCGAGACCCTGGACCACCCTCCAGAACGTCTCTTCGCGCACCGGCTTGCTCGCTCGGCGCTTGATTCCCGGGAGTGAGAAGCGGAACCCGCTGATCCGAAGGCGTGTCCGGGACCTCTGGACACGACGCCGGTCCCCGGCCTGGGGCTCGCCCTTCCGCATCTCGTCCATGTAGACCCCCCGCAGCCGCTGGTCGTTTTCCGCGATGGTGCGTTGCAGCCGGAGGTACGCCCGTTGCGTCCCACTGAGTCGGAGGCGCTCCAACCGCTTCTGGAGGTCGGAGGTGAGCCGATCCCACGACTCCGGGTTCGCGTCTTTCGCGAGGTAGTTCGCTTCCACACCGAATGACGAGAGGTTGACGATGCGACCGAGCTCCGTGGCGACGGTGGCGATCACGGTGGCGTCGCCGTCCCGCGCCGCGGCGACGAGCCGCTCGATCGCCGCCGGGACCTCGGGAGCGTCGGGGGTCGCTGCGAGGAGGCCATCGACGAGCTCGACTCCCCGATGGAGGAGGATTACCTCTCCGACCTGATCGGCGATGGAGAAGACCGGGTTCATCGCCTGACCGGGCTCCTGGAAGATCATCGCGATCCCTCCCCCCCGGATCGATGCCAATCGGTTGTGCGCGGCCTTGATCCGGCGGAAGTTCCGGTGTACCTTCACTCGGTCGCTGCCTTTCACGGGCTTGAACGTCGCCTCGCGATCGACTCCCCAGAGGAGGTTGGCACCCCGGAAGAGGACCTTGCCCCCGACGATGCGGCCGGGGGGCTCCTGGACGAGTCGCGTGATGGAGAACGCCGTGACCGACTTGCCGCAGCCCGTCTCTCCGACGAGTCCGAGCGTCTCCCCTCGACGCAACTTCAGCGAGACGCCCTCGAGGGCCTGGACGACTCCATCGTAGGTGTAGAAGTAGGTCGTGAGGTTCCGGACGTCGAGGACCACGCGCGCGCGGGTCTCACCGACGGGGGTCGCCTCGGGAGGGGCCATCGCCGGCGTCTCCGCCATCAGTTCTGTCGGAGCGGATACAACCTGGGAAGGTACGGCCGACGCGGGCAATCTACCTCCGAAGGCGGGGATCGAGAGCGTCCCGCAACCCGTCGGCCAAGAGGTTGACGCTGATCGCGAACAGGAAGAGCGCGATGCCCGGGAAGAGGATCTGCCACCAGGGGATTACGCAGGCTCCCGAGACGGTCGAGCAGTACTGGAACAAGCTCGGGATGACGTCGGTCGAGGCCGCCGCCACCGATCCCCATTCGGGGATCAGCTGGGACGGGAAGATGATGAATCCGAGGTAGGCGATCGCGGCGAGCACGAGGGGGACTGTCCCCACATCCAAGGACATCTGGATGAAGACCGGGAATACGCTGTTCGGGATCACGTGCTTACGGAGAATCCGGCCGTTCCCAGCCCCGCTCGCCCGGGCCGCCTCCACGTACTTCTGCTCGCGGACCACGAGCGACTGACTTCGCACGATACGAGTGTACGTGGGCCACCACGTGACGATGAAGGCCAGAGTCACGAGAATGACGTCGTCGGTGAATCCACCGATCCCGACCTCCCGACCCGCGATAACGATGACGATGATCAAGAGAATTCCGGGAATCGAGAGGAAGATGTCCGTCAGCCGCATCAAGACTTCGTCGATCAAACCCCCGTAGTACCCCGCCATCGCGCCGAGGACGAGCCCGATGACGGCCCCGGTGACGACGATCGAGACCGAGATCGTGATCGACCAATCCGTCCCCTTGACTAGGAGGTCGTAAAGATTGAAGAAATGCCCCTGATCGACGGCCGTCCCTCCCGCATCAGGAGCGACCAGCGATCCAAAGGGAAGAGGACCTAATGCGAGAGGGCTGAGAGAGAAAGTCGGTGGGATGAAGTTATTGAAATTGGCCGGGGTCTGGTAACATCCCGGGCCGGGGGACGCCGAGCCCTGGGGATACGTGCAGACGATCGGAGCGGTCGGGGAACACAGGCCGGGCGGCGGGCCATCGGTCGCGCAGTAGTTCACCGCCGACGTGGAAGGAGCAGGATACACATACCCATAGATGAACACGGCCGCGAAGAAGAGCAGAATGGCGAGGCCCACCATCGCGAGAGTGTTGCGTCGGAAGAAGTACCAGGTTCGCTTGAGATCGTCCAACCGGGCGCGCCATCGTCCGCGCCCGGTGGGGACCTGGGCGATCATCGGCCGTTCCTCAGTGGACGGCGCGGATTCCGAGGGACCGGGTGGTTCAGTCGACATGGACGTCTCGGATCACCCCAGCCGCACGCGCGGATCGAGATAGGCGTAGAGGATGTCGACGATGATGTTCGCGGCCACGACGAGGTAGGTGAACAGGATGGTCGTCCCGAAGATGAGGCCGAAGTCGAACGTCCCCCCGGACTGGACGAGGGAGAAGGCGAAGATTCGGCCAACGCCGTAGAGGTTGAAGACCGATTCGATGACGGGGAAGCCGCTAAGGAAAAAGGCGAAGGTGAGGCCGAGGACGGTGATGGTGACGTTGAGGGAGTTGCGTCCGGCGTGTTTCTTGATGACTCGGGATTCAGGGAGACCCTTCGCGCGGGCGGTGCGGACGTAATCGAGGTTCATGACCTCGAGCATGGAGTTTCGGACGAATCGGAGGAGGAGGGCGATCGTCCCATACGCGATGACGAGGGCGGGGAGGACGATGCGGACGAGGGTGTCGAGGGCGAGCCATCCATCCCCGTGGATCAGCGCGTCGATGGTGGGGAACCCGGTGGGGGTCGACTGGTAGGTGTTGATCAACCACGTAGGGTAGCCGTAGGAGGTGAGACCGGGCCCCCACATCCAGCAGTTGGGGGAGGGCCAGGAGCCGTAGAACTCGAGGAAGGCGGTGCTGTTGGTGCAGATGGGGGAGGTGGCTTTTCCCCCGGCGAGCCAGAGGGCGGCGGCCATGAGGACGAGACTTCCTAAGATGAACCCCGGGAGAGCGTAGCCGGAGAACGACATCACGCGGGCGCCCTGGTCGATTGGTCGGTTGCGGTTGACGGCGGCGAGGTTGCCGAGAGGGATGGAGATGATGAGGACGAAGAAGAGGGAGAGGAGGGCGAGCTCGAGGGTGTAGGGAAGGAAGGCGGCGAGAACGGAGGTAACGGCGTCGCCCTTCAAGGCGGGCAATCCACCGTATCCTTTACCGACCGTGCTGGTCTGGCTGACGAAGCCCCAGTGGAAGGTCAGGGCGTTGTAGATGTAGTAGCCCCACTGCACCGGGATCGGCTGGTCCAGCTTCAGAGCATGGACGGCTACCTTGTACGCTGGATTTGGGCATTGCAGCGACGGGTTGCTCGGACAGGCGATCGTTGGGGAGCTTGGGTTGCTGCGTGGGTTGGCCGGATAGTACGACGCGATCCGCTCCGAAGTTGGGATCGCAGAGACCAGAGCAAAAGTGATGGTCATCACTCCGACGAGAACCGGGATCAGCAGGGCGATTCTCCGGACCACATAGATCCACATCCTCATCGGATGCTGCAGACCTCCAGGCCGGGAGCCGAAGCTCCTCCCGGCCGGACATGCTCCGGGTATATATGGATATAAGATTCGCCAGCGAATCCGATAGCGCCAATGGGCAGAACGTCGCCGTTTCGAGCGTGCGACCCGCCGAGCCCGGCCATCGAACCGCGAGGATCGTTCAGGGGGGACTTAGAGTATCCTCGTCCGTGGGTTCATCGAGAACCTCCGGAGCATTCGGATCGACCGGGACCACGTCCGGTTCCTCGACGATGGGTCCTCTTCGGTCTTGGTAGACTCCGCCGGGCAAGAACAGTCCGAGAAAGACGCCGATTGCCCCCGAGCCGAGCAGGAGGACGCTCCCGACGGTGACCAAGATGAGATTTGTCGTCCCGAGTCCGAACGGGCTCCCGGAATAGGACTCGGAGAGCGTGGCGTTGAGGCTGGCGACCGAGACTGCCTGCGTAGTGACGGTGACGATGTAGTACCATGTCACCGACCCCGTACTCTTCCATTGGCCCGAGACGTCGGTTACCCAGCTCGCGATCGGGGGCCCGACGGGGCAAATACCGGGGAAATTCGAGCATCCAGTACCCTTCCAGAGCGAGACGCTGACTCGTCCGGAGGAAGTCCAAGAAAACGACAGCACGCCGTTCGCGCTCGAGACGGTGTCGAGCGACCAGGTCTGGGATTGATTTGGGGCCATCTGCGACGCAGTGATCGTCCGGCTGAGGTAGCCGGGAGGACCGCCCGTAGAGAAGGCAAAGAACGAAACGACCAATCCACCTCCGACCACCGCGAATACGAGACCGATGACGACGAGACCGAGACGCACCGTCGGGAAACAGTGAGCGTCGGACAAATAGCCTTCCGTCGGGCCGCTGAGTTCCCCGATGGCGAGGGCCGGGGTTTTCGTCCGAGTTCTCGGGAAGTCTTGACCGGTGTCCACTCACACCGGCGCTGTCCGCCGGGTGGCAGGCCCGGCCCCGCCACGACGGTCTCGACCCGACTAAAGGAGGGGCAGCTCGCCGGTGATCGGGTCGATGTCCGCCGCGAGGGCGGGGCCGAGACCCAGGCAGGTTACGGTGCCGGGAGGGACCTCGGTCAGTCCCGCATCTTTCACCCAGACGATGGGGATCCCTCGGGTCCGCGCGGAGCGTTCGATGCGCTCGAGATCATCGAGGGCTGGTAGGACGAGAGCGATCTTTTTCTGGCCCTGGGCGCGCCAGGCGTCGAGCGGGGCACGCTGACGGGCTGTCGCCTGGTCCACGAGCATCACCGCAGCGTGCGCCACCTGCACAGCGGCCTTCCCCGCGGTGAGGCGAAGTTCTCCCCGGAGGATGAGGACCATCTTGTACTCGCCCGGCGAGGGCCGGGCACGTCGGTCACTCGGCGTACTCAGCCTCCCGGCGTCGCGCGAGCTCAAGGCTCTCTGCCCGGATCGCCTCGAGCCGTTCGTAGAGCCGCTCGCGCTCCTGAGCGTTCTCAACCCCAGCCCTCAGAAGGTGACGGATGCGCCGTTCTTCCCGACTCAACTCGTCGAGCTGGAACGTGAGTTCCAGGGCGCCTTCCTCCCCGCCGGCTTCCGTGCGCGGGGCTCGCGATGGGGCTTCGCGCCGAAAGGATCCTCGGGCCCACGCAATCACGAGGGCGACACCGGCAATTGCGGCGAGCGCGACCTCCAGGGCGGGATCGGACCACGACGCCTGGAATCCCGACGGCGTGAGAGAGAGAAGGCCGTCGCCCACGAGCACCGTGAGAACAACGCTCAGCACCAAGGATAGCGTGAGCTCTTCGACGACCCGACGCATCGCATCATGACCGCGGATTCGCCACTCGGGGAAGACCGCACGGGTCACGGAGTAGCCCGGTACGAAGAAGACCAAGAGGAACCCTGCTACAATTTCGGGCGCACTCGCTCCCGCCATGAGAACGGTCGGGATCAGTCGGCGGGAGCCTCTCCGAGGCCGAACTGCTTCTCCATCTGGCGGCGAAGGCGACGATTCGACACGAGGCCATGCGCAGCCTTCTTGGTCGTCTCGTACTGCTTGAGGAGGGCGCGGACCTCCGTCGGCCGCTGTCCGCTCCCCCGAGCGATTCGGTGGATTCGGTCGGCCTTCAAGATTTGGGGATTGTCGAGCTCCTCCGCCGTCATCGAATCCAGGATCGAGCGGTACCGGCGCAGGCGGGCCTGCGTGTCATCGAGCGCCTTGGCATCGATTTTCGGACCTCCGATCGTCGGGAACAGGGAGAGGATCTTCGAAACGGGGCCCATCTGTCCGAGGGAGTCGAGCTGCGTGCGCATGTCTCGAAGGGTGAAGTGGCCGGTCATCAGGTTCTTGGCGGCCTTCTCCGCCGCCTCCTTGTTCGAGAGTTCCTCGAATCGTTCGAGGAGCGTCTGGATGTCCCCCATTCCGAGCAGGCGGGAGACGAAGCGCGTCGGCTCGAACGACTCGAGTTCCTCGAGGTGCTCGCCGGTACCGATGAAGAGGATCGGCGCCCCGCTCGCGGCGACCGCGGAGAGGGCCCCCCCTCCCTTCGCCGAACCGTCGAGCTTCGTGAGAATGACGCCGGTCAGTCCGACCGCCTTGTGGAACGCTTCCGCGCTGCGTCCGGCAGCTTGCCCCATCGCCGCGTCGAGGACGAGGATCACCTCTTCGGGCTCGAGAGCCGCACGGACCCGCTTCAATTCCTCGACCAGGTCCGCGTCGATTCCGCTTCGGCCGGCCGTGTCGACGATCACCGCGAGATGCGAGGGGAATCGCGCACGCGCCTCCCGAACGATCACCTCCGCTCGCTTCTCGGAGCGGTTCGCGTAGAAGTCGCACCCGACCTTCTTCGAGAGCTGCTCCAACTGGTCGATCGCGGCCGGCCGATGGATGTCGGCGGCGACGAGGCCGACCCGAACCCCACGTTTTTGGAAGTACCGAGCGAGCTTCGCGGCGGTCGTCGTCTTTCCTTGTCCGAACAGCCCTGCGAGAAGGATTCGCTTGGCCTTGACCTCGAACGGTCGGTCCTTTCCCAGGATTCCCCGGACTTCCTCGTAGATGATCCGGATGAGGAAATCCCGGAGGCTCGCCCCGGC
>Ga0187781_10004803_pt1 | contig 10062 bp, 7 predicted proteins | sample 0715_SJ02_MP02_2_FD_132447 | JGI IMG/M metagenome (GOLD analysis project Ga0187781, IMG submission 132447) | Tropical peat soil microbial communities from peatlands in Department of Meta, Colombia - 0715_SJ02_MP02_20_MG | ecosystem: Environmental > Terrestrial > Soil > Wetlands > Peat | place...
AAGAGCGCAAGCACTCGTAGAGCTCATGCTCTGCGCCGCAGAGCGGCTTCAAGATCGTGACGGGCGGAAGCCCCTGCGTCCTGTCGGAAAGATCCGACGCGATGCGCCGGCGCACCGCGAAGGCCGCCACGACCGTGTAGAGCGCAGCGGAGGCGCCAAGCGCGCTTCCGAGCCATGACATCCATGTGTGCGAGAGGATCACGGGCGGTCTCCGGGGGTCCTGGGCCCCGCTGCGGCGGGCGGGTCGGCGCACCTCGAGGCTGGCGCGGACGTTTCGCATGCGGCTATGATCGGTTCGCCTCCCGGCGAGGCCGATCCGTCGAGGTTCTCCCAATGGATGAAATGACGCATGCAGACAGTCTCGATGAAATCGCCATTATGGCAGATTTGGACGCCTTGATCCTGGTCGACGCAGCGGACCGGCGGGTGGGCCATTTGAGCAAGGCATTGTGTCATCAGGGCCGCGGGATATTGCACCGAGCCTTCTCTCTGCTCATTTTCAACGACCGCGGCGAATTGCTCATTCAACAGCGATCGCCCGCAAAACGGCTCTGGCCGCTGTACTGGTCGAACAGCTGCTGCAGCCACCCGCGGCGCAGCGAAAGCATGGAGGCCGCGACGCGGAGGCGGCTCTTCGAGGAGCTCGGCATCGGCTGCGATTTGCGGTTTTTGTTCAAATTTCAGTACCACGCTCAATTTGACGCCACCGGCGCCGAGCACGAGCTCTGCTCGGTGTTCATCGGACAGTGCAACGAGCCGCTGCGTATCAACCGCGACGAGATCTATGACTGGCGCTGGATCGCCCCCGACCTCCTGCAAAGACAGGTGGGAGGCACCGACAGTTCAAGATTTACGCCGTGGTTTAGGCTCGAATGGGCGAGAATCTGGCGGGATCATCGCCCGGCGGTGCTCGCTTTTCGACGTTGATGAGGCAATCTTAATGTACGACCGGAATCGAAGCTCGCGGTAACATACACTATGGCCATCCCCTTGCTGCAAATGTACCGGGTCGCTAAATATCTGGCGGCCAAGAAGCTGCGCCGCGAAAAGCGCTATCCGCTCGTGCTCATGCTCGAGCCCCTGTTTCAGTGCAACTTGGCCTGCGCGGGCTGCGGCAAGATCGATTATCCGAAGGAGATTCTGCAGAAGCGTCTGAGTGTCGAGGACGCGTTGCGGGCAGTCGATGAGTGTGGGGCCCCCATCGTCTCCATTCCGGGCGGCGAGCCGCTGATTCACAAGGAGATGCCGCAAATCGTTCAAGGCATCGTCGCGCGCCGGAAGTTCGTGTACCTGTGCACCAATGCGATTCTGCTCGCGAAGCACATCGACGAGTACCGGCCCTCGCCCTATCTGACGTTCTCGATTCACCTCGACGGCGATCGGGAACGGCACGACGAGTCGGTTTGCCAGGAGGGTGTTTTCGACAAGGCGGTGGCGGCCATTCGGCTCGCGCGCAGCAAGGGGTTCCGCGTCACCATCAACTGCACGCTGTTCAACGGTGAGGACCCGGACCAAGTGGCCGATTTCTTCGACGAGGCGATGGGTCTCGGCATCGAGGGCATCACGGTCTCGCCGGGCTACAGCTACAGCCATGCCCCGCGGCAGGACGTGTTCTTGGGACGCAGCGCGAGCAAACAGCTGTTTCGCGAGATCTTCAAGCGCGGGCGGCGCGGCTCCGGCCGATCTTGGTCGTTCAATCATTCGGGCCTGTTCCTGGACTTTCTCGCCGGTAATCAGACCTACCAGTGCACGCCGTGGAGCAATCCGACCTACAACATCTTCGGCTGGCAACGGCCTTGTTACTTGCTGTCCGACGAGGGCTATGCGCCGACCTATCGCGCACTCATCGAGGACACCGATTGGGAGGCGTACGGCGTAGGGCGCAATCGGCGCTGCGACAATTGCATGGCGCACTGCGGGTTCGAGGGTACGGCGGTGAACGACGCCTTCCGCCATCCGCTCAAGGCCCTCACCGCCGCCCTGCAGGGGCCGCGAGTCGTGGGGCCGATGGCACCCGAGCTCCCGTTCGTGTATGCGGAATCCCCCCATCCTCCGACCGTCGCCACGATTCCGGTCGACGCCGTGAGGCGGATGAGGCGAGAGTCCGACGAGAAAGTCGAAGCGTAGCTGCCCGCGAGCACGCCGTAGAGTTCCCGACAAAACCCGCGCTTCAAGCGCGCCAACACGTCCACTCGGGGGAAGGGTGACCAAGGCAGCCGATCACCGTACGCTCAACTCTGCGCTCGAGACCTCGGGCTTCGAGGCGCAGATGGAAGCCTGGCGCTTGCGCATGGAGCAAGCGTTGGAAAAGCGGCTGCCTCGTGCCGACGAAGTCCCCCAGCGCCTGCACCAGGCGATGCGCTACAGTGTGCTCGCGGGCGGAAAGCGGGTGCGGCCGGCCCTGCTCTTCGCCACGGCCCGGACCTTGGGGCTCGCCGAGGATGAGGTCGAGGCGGCGGCCTGCGCCGTCGAGCTGATCCATGTCTATTCGCTGGTCCACGACGATTTGCCCGCCATGGATGACGATGATCTGCGTCGTGGCCGGCCGACCTGTCACAAAGCCTACGACGAAGCGACCGCGATCTTGGTGGGAGACGCGCTGCAGCCGCTCGCGTTCCAGCTGCTCGCGACCGATCCTGCGCTTCCCTCCGATCCGGCAATTCGGTTACGTCTCGTGGAACTCTTGAGCAGGGCGAGCGGCACGTTCGGAATGGCCGGCGGGCAAGCGATCGATCTCGAGGCGCAGGGCAAGAAGCTCGACATCGGACAGGTCGAGGACATGCATGCGCGCAAGACGGGCGCCGTGATTCGGGCGAGCGTCTTGATGGCCGCGGCGTGCGTACCACAGCTTCCCGAGCCCCGTTACGTGGATCTCAATCGGTTCGCCGCGGCCATCGGGCTCGCGTTCCAGATTCAGGACGACTTGCTCGATGTGCTCGGCGATGTCTCGACGCTCGGCAAGGCAACCGGCGCCGATCGCGAGCACGAGAAATCCACCCACCCCACCGTGATCGGAGTCCCCGCCTCACAGGAACGAGTTCGCCTGCTTCACCGGCAGGCGCTCGATGCGCTGGCGCCGTTCGGCGAGCGCGCCGAGCCGTTGCGCTCGCTTGCGAACTGGTTGCTGTCTCGTCGCTATTAAGCGCGCTGCAGCAGCCTCGTTGCATCGGCGTGACAGCGATAGCGCGCGCATTGCCCACTGTCTGCTACAGGCAACAGCGCTTTACATTTACCAGAATGTGGACTAAAGGAAACCGCTAGGGCATTAAGGGAGGGGCGAATGTGCGCCATCTGATCAGCCACGCGCGACTCATGCGCGTATCGACTGATCGCGTCGAGGCCGCCTTGTCGAGCGGCGACGGCAACGAACAACTGGTCGCGCGCCGGATTCTCGAGAGCCCCCTGTCCTGGCAAGCCTGGGAGCGCGAGCACTCCAATCTCATGCGCCGGCTGGCCGACTGCCCCGCTGGGCGCGCGCAGGTCGATGCGCTCAAGCAGACCACCTTTCGCCTGCTGCACGGCAAGGCGTTGTTCCACTACCTCAAGCAGAACAAAGTGCGCGGAAGCGCGCGGCCGGTGCTCATGTCGCACTTTCGGCCGGGTAGGAGTTACGAGGCGGCGATCATCGCCGAGCACGGCGAGTATCTGCGCAAGGCCTGCAGCTTCCTCTGCACGAGCCACCTGGGGAGCGACGTCATCGGCGATCCGGCCTTCTTCGATCCCATGGAGCGCTACGAAGCGCTCTACGGCGAGTATTTCGAGATCTACTGCAATGCCGTGATCGGGGCGGGCGAGGAAGCCGAGTCGCAGCGGGCGCTGCTGCCGCTCCTCAAGCAGCAGCTGCACGAATACCGCCTGGCCATTCTCAATCCGCGCGGCGCTCGACCGTTCCTGCGGCGCGAGGCGGAGTTGCGCAAGCGCACCGGCGACACGCAGCGTCTGCCCACTGTCGGATCACGCCCCAAGCCCACGGGATAGCGAAGCGGGCCGTTCTGACGCGCGGGTCACTGAATCGCGAGCTTGCGGTCCTTCGCCGACGGGGGCGTCCACTGGTAAATCCAGGTCTCGGTGAGCGCCCGGCCATCCACGCGCAAAAACAGCCTGAGGTCGATGGGCTCCACCGAATCGTCGGTGGGACGCACGTCGAACAGCGCCCGATAGCCGGCGAACTCCTGGACATAGTGCGCCGTCACGTGCTCGATTTGTCCGCGCGAGGCGGTGATGACCGCCTCGACGGCCGCCTCCTTGGGCAGAGCGCCGAGCTCTCCGCCGATGAAATCCACGGCGAAATGCCAGGAATAGTACAGGCGCTTCACGCCCACCGTGCCCCCGAGGCCGGTGCGGGTCGCGAAGGTCTGGCCGAGCGGCGATGAGTAGGGCATCTTGGTGCCCCAATAGAGCCGATAGCCGAACAGAAGCTCTTGCCCGGCCCGCGGCTTCTCCAGCGGGTTCCAGAAGGCGACGATGTTATCGAAGGTCTCATCGGCGGCGGGAATTTCCGCGAGCTGTACGGCGCCCTTGCTCCAGCCGCCGCTGCCGTTCGATTTGGGTTCCACCCAGAGGCTCGGGCGGCGATCGTAGTAGACGCCATCGTCCTGGTAGTGGTCGAAGTTGCGGTCGCGCTGAAGGAGGCCGAAGCCGCGTGGGTTGTCGTCGAAATAGGAGTTGAAGCGCAGCTGCGCCGGGTTCACCAGCGGTCGCCAAATCCACTCGCCCGCTCCTGTCCACATCGAAAGCCCGTCGGAGTCGTGAATCTCCGGCCGCCAGTCGTTGGCCGCTCGGCGATCGTTCTTGCCGTAGTAGAACATACTGGTGAGCGGGGCGATGCCGATGCGCTCGATCGGCTTGCGCGGATAGAACGCGGTATCGATATTCATCACCTGAGTGGCGCCGGGGGTCAACTGAAAGCGCAGCGCCCCCGCAATGCTCGGCGAGTCGAGCAGCGCGTAGAGCGTGAGGGTTCCAGAATCCCTGGGCGGTCGCTCGAACCAGAAGGAGGTGAAGCGCGGAAACTCCTCCGGCCGCGCAAACGCCGTGTCGATTGCGAGTCCGCGCGCCGATAGGCCGTACTGGCGCGTGTCGCCGCCCACGGCACGAAAGTAGCTGGCGCCCAAGAACGCCGCGACGTCGTCTCGCCAGTCCGTCACGAACTGCACACGAAATCCGGCAAAGCCCGCATGGTCCTTCATGACAGAGGGGTCGACGCCGCTCTTGTCCCACTCGAACATCGATGGGTCGTAGGCGATCTCGCGCGACTGACCGTCGATGACCTCGTACAGATGCACGGGCTCGGTGAAATTGCGCCCCACGTGGAAGAACTGCAGCCGAAAGGGGAGCCCCGAATCCGCCCACAGCGCATGATCGCTGCGAAAGCGGATGGACTGATACTGGTCGTAGCCGAGCTTCGCCATCAGGGGCGGCAGCGCCTCCTTGGCCGGCTGATAGAGATTGGTGGCGAGCCAATGCGCTTGACCCTTGAGCCACGCAAAGTCGAACGGCTGTGCTTGCGCGGGGGCGGCGCGCACGAGCGCGCGCGCGAGGAGCGATCCGCCGGCGAGTGCCGCGGCTGACTTCAATAGGACGCGTCGACGAATCATGGGTGCCTTTCGCGCGCATCCGGCAGCTGCGCGAGCTGGCTGAGCAAGCGGGGAGTGCCGGTCACCTCCACGCGCTCGACGCGCGTCAGCCACTCGAGCGCCTCCTCGAGCGAGTGCGCGTCGCTCAGCTTTTGCTGGGCGGTCAGGAGGTCGGCGTCGGGACGACCGGGCGGATCGGTGGGCCGCGGTAGATTGAGGGTGATGTGCGTCTGCCGTGCCTCGCGATTGCGCGCGAGAAACTTGAGCCCGTCGGAGGGCAGCTCGGGGGTGCTCGCGACCAATTCCGCGCGCCGCGTGGCGAGGGCCGGCACATCGACCTCCTCCGGCGTGCGCAGCAAGGCGAGGCGCGAGAGCGCGCGGCCGAGCGACACGCTACCGCTCGCGCACGACAGAGGCACCGAGAGGAGCACCCCCAAGAGGGCCGGTGACACCCACGCGAGCAGCGGCGGGGACAGAAACCAGAGGATGGCGGTAGTCATGGCCGCGAGCAGCGTGTCGCGCTTGTGGAAGTGCCAGGCGTCACCCCAACTGGTGCCACCGCCGTCCCGGCGCTGGGGATTCCAGCCAGAGTCCCGTCCCATGAACACCTCGAACACATGACGGCTCTGAATCAACATGAGTACGGGGGCATAGAGCGCCGACAAGATGACCTCGAGCACGAAGCTCGCAGCCACGCCGATGAGGCCTCCGCAACCGCGCCGCAGCCGCCGCGATGCCAGCGCGCGGATGAGTCCCAGTATCTTCGGGATCAGCAGCACGATCATGCTGAACCAGAAGAGGGCCATCATCAGCTCGACGTTGAACCGCGGCCACGTCGGAAAGAGCTGAAAATCGTGGCTGAAGTATTCCGGACGAATCAGGTGCGACTGCACGGCGAGCGCGAAACCGATGCTGAGCATCAGCAGCCACAGCGGGGAGGAGAGATAGCTCATGATGCCGAGCCCCAGGTGCACGCGGCTCGCGAGCTTGAGGCCGGAGGCGCCGATGATCTTCATGTGCTGCAGATTTCCCTGGGCCCAACGCCGATCGCGAATCGCGACGTCGATGAGCGAGGGGGGAGATTCCTCCCAGGATCCGCGGCAATCCGTGGTCATGCTCACCTTCCAGCCGCTGCGGCGCATGAGCGCCGCCTCGACGAAGTCGTGGGACAGCACATGTCCGCCGAAGGGCTTGCGCCCGGGGAGCTCGGGCAGCCCGCAGCTCTGGGCGAACGCGCGCACGCGGATGATGGCATTGTGGCCCCAGTAGTTGCCGCAGTTGCCGGACCAGGCGGCCAGGCCGCGCGAGATGACCGGTCCGTACATGCAGGCCGCGAACTGCTGCAGCCGACCGAAGAAGGTGCGCGCGCCGATGAGCTGCGGAGCAGTCTGCAGGATCCCGAGCGCCGGGTCCGCGCTCATCATGTCCACGAGCCGCTTGAGGGTGGCTCCATCGATCAAGCTGTCCGCATCCAGCACGATCATATGGTCGTAGCGAGCGCCCCACCGGGTGACGAAGTCCTCCAGATTCCCGGACTTGCGCGCGATGTTGCGCCAGCGCCTGCGATACCAAACCGGCATGACCGTGGCGAGCGCCCTGCGTAATCGATCGACGACGAGCGTTTCGCGGACCCAGGCGTCGGCGTTCGTCGAATCCGAGAGCACGACGATCTCGAAACCCGAGCTCGCGCCGATGTGCGCGAGCGCTTCGGCCATCGCTTGAAGCGCCGCCGCTGTGCGCGTCGGGTTCTCGTTGTAAACCGGCATGACGAGTGCGGTCAGCGTCGATGCGGCTCCGTGGCGTCCGTCGATGAAGTCGCGGCGCTTCGATGCACCGGCGATGACCGAGCCCGCCGCGAATGCGATCCAGGCGAGCGACACGCCGAAGAAAAAGATCATGAGGCCCTGCAGCAGCGTCATGCTGGCGAAGCGCACGACCTGCAGCATCTGGTAGACGCCGTAAACCGTCACTCCGACGCTCACCGTGAGAAGGATGATTCGCGCGAACACGACGCCCGAGTCGGCACGACTCGGGTTGACTCGAATCGGCGCGTAGGACAGATTCTGCGCAACCATCCGCAGCGGCGCCTCGGGCGGCATCCCCCCGATGGCATCGACCGAATCGACTCGTGCAGCGGAGCTCAGCTTGAGGTCCATCGATAGAGCCAGGTTTCGGAGACCGGAAGGTCGGCGCGCATCACGCGCAGCCGCAGCTCGATCAGCTCCGCGTCGTTCGGATCGATTTCGAAGCTCGCGCGCAGCCCATGCAGGGCGCTGTTCGAGATCAGCGCCACGTTGGAAATCTTGCCCGCCGATGCGCCGAGATCGACCCGCAAACCCTCGGTCTTCTCGCCCGCGCCGACAAAGTCGAGAATGAACACACGGCGCTTGCCGTCAAGGCTCGCACCGGATCGAGTCGCGACCACCTGGCCCAAGGACTTCGGAAGGGGCGGCTCTGAAAGCCAGGTGAGGCGGTAGGCGAACGTCGCCGGATGCCCTGCGGTAAGGACCTGGGCCGGCCGCCAGAAGGCCACGATGTTGTCATTGCTTTCACGCCCCGACGGGATCTCCACCAGCTCGACCGCTCCTGCGCCCCAATCCCCGACCGGCTCGACCCACGCGCTCGGGCGCCGCTCGTACAGGTTCTCGAAATCCTGATAATCGCTCTGCTCCCGCGAGCGTTGCACGAGCCCGAAACCCTGCGGCGGCAGCGTCGTGAACGTCGACACCTGGAGTTTAGTGGGGTTTGCGAGCTGCCGAAATATGTGCTCGCCGCCATGGGAAGTGATCTGCAGGCCGTCGGAGTCGTGCACCTCGGGACGATAGTCGTCGAGTCGCCCGCGATTGGTCTCGTCGAACAAGAACATGGAAGTGAGCGGCGCGATACCGACCACGCGCATGTCGGCCCGCGGAAACAGGGTGAGCTCGACGTCCGTGACCGTCTCGACACCGGGTTGAACGGTAAAGCGATAAGCGCCCGTCGTCGATTCGCTCTCGAGCAGCGCGTCGATCACGATCGAGGTGGCACGCGCAGCCGGGCGCTCGATCCAGAAGTGCGCGAAGGCCGGAAACTCCTCGCCCGAGGGCTCCGCGGTGTTGATCGCGAGACCGCGCGCCGACAGACCATAGAGCAGGCCCTTCGGCACGGCCCGAAAATAGCTCGCCCCCTGGAACACCAGGAATTCGTCCCAGATCTTTTTCGAGTTGATTTGATTGACCAGACGAAAGCCCGACAGCGGGAGCGATACCACCTTGCCGAGTTGAGGACCGGCGGGACCCAAGTCGAACATGGCCGGCGTCGCGATGAGATCGGAGGCCATGCCATCCTCGACGATGGACACCGTGACGAGTGTCGCCTGCATGTTGTTCGAGGCTCGCAACAGCTCGAGCCGAAACGGCAGGTTCTCCCGGCGCCAGATCGCTGCGTCGCGGTTGAAGTGAATGCTGCGATATTGCTCCGGACTCAATTTGTCGAGGCCGGCGGGCAGAGTGCTGCGCTGCGGGGAGTAGGGTCTCGTGGCCAGCCGCTTCGCCTCGGCGAGCAGCATCTCGAAGCTGAATGCGTACGTCGCGGCGGGCTTGTCGGCCGGCGCCTGCACCCCGGGCGCACCCCTGCTCGGCGCGGCGCCCGAGGCGAGCGCCACGACCGCGAGTGCGCCGAAGAGCGACTTGGTCAATGAAACGGGCAAAGGGCGATACCCCCAAAGCGAAACGCGAAGCTCTCTTTAAGATTGTCGGGCCGCGCCTGCTGCGGTGGCTCAAGGGGCTGCCCTTCGTGTAGTTTAGCCTAATGCCGAACTCCGAGCCCCCCAAGGAGGCGCAAGCGGCCGCGGCGGTGCTCATGGTGCGGCCGGCGCATTTCGCATTCAACCCGCAAACCGCGCCGAGTAACTCGTTCCAGCACGCAATCGCGGCGCGCAGCGCCCGTACGCGTGGCGCGGTGGCCGCTCCCTCGGACCTCGAGCGGCTCGCCCTCGAGGAGTTCGACGCCCTCGCCGAGAGCTTGCGCAGGGCCGGCGTGCACGTCATCGTGGCCGAGGACACGGACGAGCCCGTGAAGCCCGATGCGATCTTCCCCAACAACTGGGTGAGCTTCCACCGCGACGGCACCGTCGTGCTCTATCCGCTGCTCGCGCCCAATCGGCGCAGCGAACGCCGTGAAGAGGTGATACGCGGAGTCATCGAGCAAGGCTCCTTCCGCATCGTCCGGACGGTGGATCTCAGCTATCGCGAGAGCCAGGGCAAGTTTCTCGAGGGAACCGGAAGCCTGGTGCTCGATCGGCCGCAACGCGTCGCCTATGCGAGCCTCTCGCCGCGAACCGATCTGGACGTGCTGGGCGAATTCGCCCAGCAGCTCGATTATGAGCTCGTCACCTTCGAAGCGTTCGACCACCCGGCAAAGCCCCTCTATCACACGAACGTCATGATGGCGATCGGCGCGACCTTCGCAGTAGTTTGCGCCGAGTCGATCGCCGGGCGCCGTCATC
>Ga0187781_10004804_pt1 | contig 10062 bp, 6 predicted proteins | sample 0715_SJ02_MP02_2_FD_132447 | JGI IMG/M metagenome (GOLD analysis project Ga0187781, IMG submission 132447) | Tropical peat soil microbial communities from peatlands in Department of Meta, Colombia - 0715_SJ02_MP02_20_MG | ecosystem: Environmental > Terrestrial > Soil > Wetlands > Peat | place...
ACCGCTCGCCGATCAGGCCGGTCGAGCAGACGGCGATCTCGCCCGGGGAGTCATCGATCGCTTTAGCCAGGTGCTCGGCCGTGGCATGCGTGTCCTGGAAGCCGGGCGCGCCGGTGCAGGCGTTGGCCCCGGCCGAATTGAGCACCACGGCCCGCACCCGCCCGCCGCGCACCACCTGGCGGGTCCAGAGCACCGGGGCGGCCTGCACCCGGTTGCGGGTGAACACGGCGGCCGCGGCGCGGGACGGCCCGTCGTTCAGGACCACGGCGACATCGGGCTGGCCGGATTCCTTCAGCCCGGCCGCAACTCCCGCGGCCCGGAATCCCAGTGGGGCGGTGACGCTCATGGGGCTACTCCGTGTGCGGTCAGGCCGGCGGTCTCCGGCAGGCCGAGCATGAGGTTGGCGATCTGGACGGCCTGGCCTGCCGCGCCCTTGACCAGGTTGTCCAGGGCGCAGACGGCGATCGCCCGGCCGGCGTGGCCGTCGGCCGCCACCTGCAGGTGAGCGGCGTTGGATCCCAGGGTGGGGCCGGTGCTGGGCCAGCGTCCCTCGGCCAGCACATGCACGAAGGGCTCCCCGTCGTAGGCCTCGGTCAGCGCGTCCCGCAACTGAGGGCCGGCGTCAGTGCTCAATCCCGGCGAGGCCAGCCGTGCGGTGCAGGTGGCCAGGATGCCGCGCGGCATCGGGGCCAGCGTCGGGGTAAACGACACTGTCACCGGGCGGGATGCGGGAACGCCGGTCCGTTCGGAAGAAAGGGCTTGTTCCATCTCGGGTATGTGCCGGTGCGTGCCGGCCACCTGATAAGCGGACATCGACCCCACCACCTCGCTGGCCAGCAGATCCGGCCGGAGCGAACGGCCCGCACCCGATGTGCCCGAGGCGGCGACGATGACGATGTCGGACGGCTCGACGAGGCCGACGGCCAGCAGCGGGGCCAGGGCGAGAATGGCCGCGGTGGCGTAGCAGCCGGGCGCGGCCACCGTGGCGGACGCCCGGATCGCATCCCGGGCGCCGGGCAGCTCGGGTAGCCCATAGGTCCAGCGTCCGGCGTACGGCGTCGGGTAGTACCGCGCCCAGGCCTGCGGGTCGGCCAGCCGGAAGTCGGCGGCCAGGTCGATGATCTTGAGCTGCGCCGGAAGTGCGGCGGCCAGCTGCGCGGACTCCCCATGCGGGAGGGCGGTGAAGAGCAGGTCGGCGTCGGCGAGCCGCGTGGGGTCGGCGGGGACGAAGACGCTGTCCCGCAGGCCGGGGTGACCGGTCAGTTGCGGGTGCAGCGCGGTCACGCTGGTCCCGGCGCTGCCGTGCGCGGCCAGCGGACCGATCTCCAGGTCCGGGTGGCCGGCCAGCAGGCGGAGCAGCTCACCGCCCGCGTAGCCGCTGGCTCCCGCGACCGCAACCCTCGCACCCATGCGCGATCGACCTCCTCCAGTTCTGGAATATTATTCACTCTAACGCATGACTATACAACCGTCGGCCCGGCATAGGGTAGACAAGATGGAGCGGGAGGGGGCAGGCCGGGCGGCCCGGGTGGTCGGCTCGCTGGCGCTGCTAGCCGGCGGCGCGCTGCTAGCCGGCGGCGCCGGGCTAGTGGCGGGCTGCGGGTCCGCGGTGGCCACGGGTGCGGGACCGGGGACGAGCTGCGGCACCATCCGCACCGCGGCAAACGTGCCGGTCATCATCAAGGTGACCAGGGGCACCGTGAACTGCGGCACCGCGCTGCGGGTCGAGAGCGAGTACGCGGCCAAGATCAGAGCCGGGCAGGTGCCGGGTAACGGCGGTGGCGCGCCGGTCACGGTGAACGGCTGGACCTGCCAGGGTTACCCCACCCCGGAGGTACTGACCACGGGCAACGTCTCGCAGTGCCACACCGGCGGCGCGGCGATCGTGGCCGTGCTCCCGGTCCCCGCTACGGCGGCCACGATGACCACCGGCTGAGAACGCCTGGCGGTCAGGAGGTCAGGGCCCGGCGGAAGACGCTTGGCTCGTGGCCGACCTGGCCGTCGTAGACCTGGCCGTCGTAGACCTGGCCGTCGTAGACCTGGCCGTCGTAGACCTGGCCGTCGTAGACCTGGCCGTCGTGGGCCTGGCTGTCGCGGGCCGCGGCGCTGATGCCGCTGGACGTGCCGCTGACCGCGCTCAGGCCGCGGGTCGTGCTGATCATCTGCACCTGGTCCCGGCCGCCGCTCTTCGCCCGGTACAGCGCGGCGTCGGCCGCCGCCATCAGCTGGGCGAACGTGCGGTCAGTTCCGCTGTCCAGCGCGGCCACCCCGATCGACGCCGTCACCTGGACACGCTCCCCGGCCACGTCGCCGGGCGCGATGATGGACAGCCCGGCGATGGTGGACCTGATCCGCTCCGCGATGCGGATGGCGTCCACGGCACGGGCCTGCGGGAGCAACAGGGTGAACTCCTCCCCGCCGAACCGGCCGGCCAGGTCATAGTCGCGCAGCTGGCTGGTCAGCGTGTGAGCGATCTCCTTGAGCACCTGGTCCCCGACGAGATGGCCGTAGGTGTCGTTGATCACCTTGAACCGGTCGATGTCCAGCAGGGCGATGGCGACAGCCGTCTTGGTCCGCACGGCGCGGACGACCTCGGTCGTCGCCTGCTGTTCCCAGGTGGCGGCGTTGAGCAAGCCGGTCTTGGCGTCGACCCGCGAGTCCTTGACCAGCCGGGCGTGCCGCAGGGACCGCTGCAGCAAGGTGACGAAGGGGAACGCGAAGACCAGGGCGATCATGCTGCTGGCCACGCAGAACGCAACGATCACCGCCACGCACAGCTCAGCCACGTCGTTGTACATGGGTTCGCGGGCGAACTGCTGGTCACGGATTTGCACGCCCGGATTCGAGCCCTTGATGGCCGTCCAGATCAGGACCTGGTTGACGGTCCACTGCACGGCCGCGCAGGCGGCCGCGCACAGCATCCAGACCAGGGCGTGGCTGGCCGGATGGGCGGCCGCGCCCGGGGCCAGGCGGATCAGGCCGTGGAAGGTGAGCGCGGCGGCGACATAGCTCAGCCCGATCGCGGCGGCGCTGAACGCCCGCCGGTACACGGGAGCCCGGAGGATCCGGTACTGGGTCAGTGCGAAACGGACGATGGGAAGCAGCGGCACGTACACCAGCGGCAGCAGCATGGCGGCGGGCAGTTCCCAGGTCGCGTACACGTCCTTGACCATGCCGGTGTTCTCGCCGATGCGCCGGGTCAGCTCAACGGTCAAGGCGTCGCACACCAGGAGCGCGGCGAACAGCCCGAGATCGTGGGCGCGGATGGTGGCCGCGCTGGCGGCCGCGCCGAGGACGGCGACGTCGGCCAGCACGACGACGGTGACGAAGGCGACCAGCCAGTCGGGGAGGTCCCAGATCGGCCAGGCCCTGATCCCGAAGCCTCGCGGGTGGATCGAGCGAGCGGGTGTCTGTTCGGCAGCCAAGAGCACCTTGAACCTGTGTGGGGGGGCGACACGTACCACCTAGTGTCGCGGATTGTCGGCGACGTCGGCTGCCGAACGTCAAAATTCCACTACTCACCGGGGTCGCTGCTTCACTTCAGATGTTACGAAACGTACATATCAAAACACTCTACGTTGTCAGCGAGGGATGGCGCCCGAGCTGCCCGACTTTTCGGAGTTGCACACTCGGTGTCCTGACCCATCCGCCATGCTTTGCGGCTTGACCTGGAGTAACCGCCTCACGAAGGAGGTCCTCATGCGCACCACGAGCTGGACCTGACCGCCAACCTGGCCTGCCAGGCTGGTCAGGAGTTCTGCGCCCGGCGGAATACGCTTGGCGTTTCCTCGCGACTGCTCGCGCCGCGACCTGCGGCATCCGTTCCGGGGCCGCTGACCGCGCTCAGGCCCCTGGTCGTGCTGATCATCTGCACCTGGTCCCGGCCGCCGGCCTTCGCCCGGTACAGCGCGGCGTCAGCCGCCGCCATCAGCTCGGAGAGCGCGCGCTTACTGCCGCTGTCCAGCGCCGCGACCCCGATCGACACCGTCACCTGCACCCGTTCCCCGCCGGTGGCCCCCGGGGCGATGATGCTCAGGCCCGCGATGTTGGCGCGCACGCGCTCGGCGATGCGGAACGCGTCCACGGCCCGCGTCTGCGGCAGCAGGAGCGAGAACTCCTCGCCGCCGAACCGCCCGGCCAGGTCATAGTCGCGGAGCAAGGTGCTGAGCCTGTTCGCGATCTCCTTGAGCACCTGGTCGCCGGCCAGATGGCCGTAGGTGTCGTTGATGGCCTTGAACCTGTCGATGTCCACCATCGCGATCGCGAGAGGCGACTGGGTGCGCACCGCCCGGGTGACTTCCAGCGCCGACTCACGCTCCCAGGTCGCCGCGTTCAGCAGCCCGGTCTTGGAATCGGTACGCGAGTCGCTGACGAGCTGCACGTGGCTCAGCGACCGCTGGAGCAGCGTGACGACGGGCAGCGCGGCCAGGGCGAGCAGCGGGTCACCAGCCACGCCGAACGTGACCAGGATGCCGATGCTGATCTCGGCCGCATCGTTGTACAGCGGCTCGCCGCCGAAGAACGCGGTGCGTACGTTCGCAGACCGGTTGGCCCCCTTGACGGCCGTGATGACCATGGCCTTGTTCAACGCCCACTTGATCAAGGCGCTGAACAACACCAGCGCGGTCCAGACCGTGCCATCGCTGAGCGTGCCTCCCGGATGAGGCGGAATCAGGCCGGACAGGCTGTGGAAGGTGACCGACGCGGCGCCGTAGGCCAGGCCGACCGCCGCGGCGGTGAAGACTCGCCGGTGCAGGGGCCCCCGCCGAACCCGCCACTGGGTCAGCCCGGCGACGGCGATCGGGAGCATCAGCGCGTAGAACGGGGGCAGCAAGATGGCGACCGGCAGCTCCCAGACACCCTGGACGTCCTTCACCAGGCCGCCGCTCTGTTCTCCTGCCTTCCTGGTCATTTCGACGGCGGCTGCCGTGCAGCCCAGCAGCAGGCCGAACAGGGCCAGATCACGGCCGGAGTAGGCGGCGACCCGCGCCGCGACGCCGATGGCGGCCAGGTCCACGGCCACGATCGTGATCACGTAGACGGTGAGCCAGCGGGGCAGCGACCAGATCGGCCAGTCACCGATGGCTTTCACCCGCCACGCCAGGGGGCGAGTCATATGCATCAGCGCCTCACTCATACGGCCTGCCGCCTCGCCACCTGCCTAGAACCCCGATGACTATCCTCCCGCATTGTCTGGTGCCGGAGAGCGCAAAACGTGAAAACACGGCTACTGACTGGCAGAACAATACTCTCTTTGCTGGCCCCGTTTCCCACAGGGGTTCAGCAGTACCGATGTTGCGCCCAGTCACGCCAGACGCTCATTTATTCCGACATTAGGCACAAACTACCCCTCGTTCGCAATTGCGGGCACAATGGGTAGCCGCCACGCCTGACCGAGGAGGCGGCAGGTCGGGAAGGGAGCACCGCCATACGCGGCGAAGGCTGAACCACGGCGCCAGATCGAACGTTAGTCACTCAGAGGATTCATATGAGTACATAGAGAGACAATCTGGCTTGCCTCCGCCTCACCACCGCAAGGAAAGGAGCCTGCCATGCGCGACGACAGGTGGGCCTGAGCTTAAGTGTGCTGATGGCGCTCGCTCGTCAGCCGGCCGCGCGCAGCGCTGACCGCGACCGCCACCGCCACCATGGCGCCGACAGCGCCACACACCGCGATAGCCCGCGCTGGAGCGTGGTGTTCCGCTACGGCCCCCGCCAGGATCATCACCACGCCCTGACCCAGGTTCATCACGCCTTGGGCCAGGCCGAAGGCTTGGCTGCGCTGTTCCTGCGGTGCTGCGCGCACGAAGGCGGCGTTGGCCGCCAGTTGATAAGCGGCGCACAGGCCCGACGCGATCAGGATCAGCAAACAGACGGCAAGGTCCGGCTCCCAGAAGAACAGGACGAGCACCGCGCACGCGGAGATGGCCATGGGGCCCATCGAGCGGAGCCGCGTCGCGGGAGCGACGAAGCGGCTGAACGTGATGGCCCCGGCCGTTTGCCCCAGGGAGTTGGCGGCCAAGATCACGCCCACGGTGGCGGCACCGCCGCCGAGAGCATGCGCGAGCGGAGCTGCCACCCCCTCGGGGGCGTTGTAGAACGCGGCCAGCACGCCGAACAGCAGCGGTATGCGCAGGGCCGGGCGAGCCAGGACGAGCCGGGCACCGGCGAAGACGCCGGCCAGCCGGACCGACTCGCGGTGAATGCCAGCCGCCGCTAGCCGCGGCCGGACCCAGACGCGTACGACGAGCGCCGAGCCGGCGAAGGTCACGGCGTCGACAATCAGCGATGCCCGCGTGCCGAAGAGGCCGACCACGGCGCCGCCGCCGACGAAGCCGAGGATCTGCGCGAACTGATACGTGGTCAGCGTCACCGCGGTTCCCGTGACGTACCTGTCGCCGCTGAGCACATCAGGGAAGATCGCCGCGCGAGCCGAGGTAAACGGCGCCTCGATGAGCGTGACCAGGAAGAGCAGTGACACCAGGATGGCCAGCGGCAGGCCCGGGATGACCATGAGCAGGACGATGACACCCCGGACGAGGTCGCAGCCGATCATCACCGCCCGCCGCGGATATCGGTCCGCCAGCCAGGCCAGCGTCAGGCCGCCGATGAAGGTGGGCACGATGGTGACCGCGAACGTGATCGCGGCGAGCAACGCCGAACGGGTCCGGTCGTAAACGAGCATGGTCAGCGCGACGCGGGCGAGCTGGTCGCCGACCACCGACAACAGCTGGGCCGTCCACAACGCCCGGAACTCCGCTACTGCGAATACCTCGCGGAACGGGGTCCTCGCGGCCTGCTCCCTCGTTTGCCCCCGGGCCACCGCGTGCCTGGTAATAGCACCCTCCGGCTCAGCTGCGCTGCTCGCTTTTCGTAATCACATCCTGACCGACAGTCGCCTTCTTGTGCAACCGACCAGGTCGCAGGGGATCGGCCGAAGGTCGTCAGCCGCTGCGCAGGACCGCACCGACCCGGCGCCGCGCCTCGGCCACGGCCGCGTCGCGGGCGTCCGCGCTTTCTGCGGCCGTGAGCGTGCGGTCCGGGGCGCGGAAGCGCAACGTATAGGCCAGCGACTTGCGCTCCTCGCCGATCTGGGCTCCGGTGTAGACGTCAAACAGCCGGACGCTCTCCAGCAGGTCGGCGGGCGCGCCCGCGACCAGTGCCGCCTCCACGTCGGCGGCGGGCACGGCCGCGTCCACGATCAGCGCCACGTCCTGGATGGCCAGCGGGTAGGCCGACAGCTGCGGAGCCTGGACAGCTCCGACGCTCTCGGCCGCGGTGAACATGACCGACAGGTCGAGCTCCATGGCGCAGGTCCGGTCCGGCAGCCCGAAGGCCTCGATCACCCGGGGATGCAGCTCGCCGGCGTGTCCGGCCAGCCACTCCCGGGCTGGCCCGGTCCGCAGCCGACCGTTCGGGGCCCGTCCGTCGCGCGGCTGGCCGTCGGCGTTGTCCGAGCCAACCCGCACGTAGATCGCCGCGCAGCGGCCCGGGTGCCAGGGCGCATACACCTCAGCCCGGACATCAAGCGGCACCCGGCAGGTCCGCCCGATCTCGCGCGCCGCCTCGATAGCGTCGGCCCACGACGAAGCGCGGCCAGGCCCCCACCATCCGTCCAGCTCACGGGCGCCCGCCAGGACCGCCGCGATCCGCTGCGGCTGATCAGGCAGCGCGGCCTCCAGGCTGGCCAGTTCGGCCACCGTGGGCCCGCGGTCAACGGGCAGGATCACGGCAGCCGGGGCGGCGCCGGGCCGGGGCCGGAAGACCAGGCCGATCTCGAACAGCGCCGTATCGGCGAAGCCCCGGCCGATGTTCCGGGCCAGGACCCGGAACAACCCGGGCAGCAGAGTCGTCCGCAGCAGCGGCTCGTCCTCGCTGAGCGGATTCGCCACCACGACCGCCGGGCGGCGCAGGTCCTCGGGCGGCAGCCCGAGCCGGTCCGCGTCCGACCGCGACGCGAACGGCGAGGACAGCACCTCGACGTACCCGGACTCGGCCAGCATCCGGCCCATCGACCGGCGCAGCCGCTGCCGCGCGGTCAGCCCCCGTTCGGCCAGCGCACGGGGCATCCGGCTCGGGATGCCCTCGTAACCCTCCAGCCGGATGACCTCCTCGGCCAGGTCGGCCGGATCGGTCAGATCCGGCCGCCAGGAGGGGGGCGTCACGTCCAGGACCGACACCGACGCCGACGGAGCGGCCGATGACGGCTCCGCGGGGTCCGGGGCGGCCTGGCCCGGCTGAGATCCGGCTCGCCAGGGCGCGATCGTGGGCGAGGGCGCGCGGTTCTGGACGACCGTGCACCCCACCTCGTGCAGCCGCCGGACGACGGTGTCCCGGCCGTACACCAGGCCGGCCACCCGGTCCGGGTAGTCCGCTGCCATCGAGATCACCACCGGTGCCACATCGGCTTGCGCGTGCGTGCAACCTGGCACCACGCGACCGCCGCCCAGCCCGGCCAGCAGGGCCACCGCCTTGGCGGTGGCCCGCAGCGGCAGCTCGCGGTCCACACCACGCTCGAACCGGTAGGACGCCTCGCTGTGCAGCTTGTGCCGGCGGCTCATCTTGGCCGTGCCCCGGGCGGAGAAGTGCGCCGCCTCGATCACCAGGTCCGTCGAGGCGTCGTCGATCTCGGTGGACAGGCCGCCCATGGTCCCGGCCATGGAGATCGGCCCGGAGGAATCGGTGATCAGGATGTCCTCCGGGTCCAGGGACCTGACCACGTGATCCAAGGTCTCCAGCCGCTCCCCCGGCCGGGCCCGCCGCACGACGATCTCGCCGGTCAGCTTGGACCGGTCGAAGGCGTGCAGCGGCTGGCCGAGCTCCAGCATCAGGTAGTTGGTCACGTCCACCGCGAGCGACACCGGCCGCATGCCGCACCGGGTCAGCCGGACCCGCATCCACAGCGGGGTACGGACCTCCGGGGAGAAGCCCCGCACCTCGCGCAGGACGAACCGGTCGCAGGCGGTCGGGTCGTCGATCCGGGCCGGGTAGACGTCCGGCCCGATGAGGTCCAGGGGGCCCCCCAGCAGCGTCGCGTCGGGCAGAGCGGTCGAGGCCGGGTCGGTGAACGGCACGCCGTACGCGCCGGCCAGCTCGCGGGCCAGCCCGCGCACGGACACCGCGTAGCCGCGGTCAGGCGTCACCGCGATCTCGAGCACCTCGTCGCGCAGGCGCGCGTACGCTGCGAAATCGGCGCCCAGCGGCGCTTCGGGCGGCAGCACGAGGATTTCGGTGTGATCGTCGCCGATGCCCAGCTCGGCGGGCGAGCAGATCATCCCCTCCGAGACGTGGTCGTACGTCCTGCGCGCGCCGATCTCGAACCCGCCGGGCAGGACCGCCCCGGGCAGCGCGAGCGCGACCCGGTCGCCGACGGCGAAGTTGGTCGCGCCGCAGATCACCCCGGACGCCTCGCCGGGCGGAGCGTCGAGCTGCGCCTCGGACACGGCGACCCGGCAGTACCTGATCGGCTTGCGCAGCCCGGTCAGCTCCTCGATCGAGAGCACCTGGGCGATCACGACGCCACGGATGTCATGCCCCACGGACTCCAGCGACTCGACCTCGAAGCCAGCGGCGGTCAGCCGCCGCGCCACCTCGGCCACGTCGACCGGCTCGGGCAGCCGCGCGTACTCGCGCAGCCAGGAAAGCGGCACTCGCATCTCAGATCTCCATCCCGAACGCCCGGCTGAACCGGACGTCGCCGTCCACCGCGTCCCTGATCTCGGTCAGCCCGTGCGCGATCATCAGGCTGCGCTCGATGCCGAGCCCGAACGCGAACCCGCTGTACCGGTCGGGATCGATGCCGCAGGCCACCAGCACCCGGGGGTTGACCATGCCGCAGCCCGCGATCTCGATCCAGCCCTGTGACCGGCACACCCGGCACGGGTCACCGCCCGGCTTGGCCGAAGCCCCCCGGCAGACATGGCATTCCATCGACACGTCGCCGGACGGCTCGGTGAACGGGAAGTAGTCGGGCCGAAAGCGCGTGCGCAGCCCCACCCCGAACATCGCGTCCACGAACGCCTGGATGGCCCCGCGCAGGTCGGCCATGGTCAGGCCCTGGTC
>Ga0187781_10004806_pt1 | contig 10061 bp, 9 predicted proteins | sample 0715_SJ02_MP02_2_FD_132447 | JGI IMG/M metagenome (GOLD analysis project Ga0187781, IMG submission 132447) | Tropical peat soil microbial communities from peatlands in Department of Meta, Colombia - 0715_SJ02_MP02_20_MG | ecosystem: Environmental > Terrestrial > Soil > Wetlands > Peat | place...
GGGACGGCCGCGGCGCGCCAATCATACGCCAATTGCCACCAGATCCGGGGCGCCGCCCGAGACTTCAGCGGCGCAGGATCTTCATCAGGTCTTCGAGCTCGACTCTCATCTGCTTGACGATCTGCTGGCTTTGGGTGAGGTCGGTGCGCGCTTCCTCGCCGGTGAGCTTGTTGCGCGCTCCGCCGATGGTGAAGCCCTGGTCGTACAGCAGGCTCCGGATCTGGCGGATCACGATCACGTCCTGGCGCTGGTAGTAGCGGCGGTTGCCGCGCCGCTTCACCGGCTTGAGCTGCGGAAATTCCTGCTCCCAATAGCGCAGCACGTGCGGCTTCACTCCGCACAGCTCGCTCACCTCTCCGATGGTGAAGTAGCGCTTGCCGGGAATGACCGGCAGCTGCGCGTTATTCTTTGGCTCCAACATAGGCTTCGACCCGCGCCTTGAGTTTCTGCCCCGGGCGGAACGTGACGACACGCCGCGCGCTGATCGGAATCTCCTCGCCGGTCTTCGGGTTGCGCCCCGGGCGCTGGTTCTTGTCGCGCAGGTCGAAGTTCCCGAAGCCGGAGAGCTTCACCTGCTCTCCGCCCGACAGCGCAGCACGAACCTCCTCGAAGAAGAGATCCACGAGCTCGCGCGCTTCGCGCTTGTTGAGCCCGAGCTGATTGAATAACGCTTCCGCCATCTCCGCTTTGGTCAGGGCCATTTCTTTATTCTCTGATTCGTGCGTTCAAGCTCTCGCGCAAATCCGTTACTACTGAGGCCATGAGGCGGTCCACGTCCTCATCGGTAAGAGTGCGAGAAATATCTTGAAAAATCAAGCCTAAAGCGATGCTTTTTCGACCGGGTTCGAGGCCAGGGCCGCGATACACGTCAAAAACGCGGAGACCACGCAGCAAGCTTGATGTCACCAAGGTTACACGCTCAGCCAAGGTACTTAAAGTGACTTCCTCATCCACCACTACAGCTAGGTCGCGCCGCACCTGAGGGAACCGAGAGATCTCCTCGAACGCCGCCCTCTTGACCGCGAGCGCGCCCATATCGAGCTCGAACAGCACCGGCGCATATGTAAAGTCGAGCGCTTTGACGAGCGCCGGATGCAGCTCCCCGATCCAGCCCACCTGAGTTCCGCGCCGCAGCACGCGCGCCGCGCGTCCCGGATGGAGTGCCGCGAGCTCGCCGGGCTCGAAGATGAACGTCTCCGCGGCGCCGGTCTCGGCGATGAGCGCGGCGACATCCGCCTTGACGTCGTAGAAGTCGGCGCTCGCGCGCGCCTCCTTCGAGAGTCCCCATTGCTCGGGCAGGCGCGCGCCGCTCGCAACTCCCGCGATCGTCTCGATCTCGTGCGTCGCCTCGCCGTCGGGCTCGAAGCGCGTGCCGTGCTCGAAGAGACGGATTCGATCCTGCTGGCGGCGCTGATTCTCGAGCGCCGCACGGATCAGGCCCGGCCAGAGCGAGACCCGCATGACCGACAAGTCGCTCGCAATGGGGTTCGCGAGCGCGAGCGCCGGCCTTCCGGGAAACAGTTTCTCCTGCAGCGCCGGATCGACGAAGGCGTAGGTCACCGCTTCCTCGTAACCGCGTGCGGCGAGGGCCTCCAGCACCGCGCGCTCGCCAGGCTGCTCCTCGGGAAGCTTGCGGAAATGCTGCGACGCGAGCGCGTCGGTCTCGGGGATCTTCTCCCAGGCGGCCAGGCGCGCCACCTCTTCGATGAGATCTGCCTCGATCGCGATATCGAAACGATGCGCGGGCGGGGTGGCCTTCCAGCCGACCGCGCTCGATGACACCTTCATGCCAAGCCCGGCGAGCGCCTTGGTGACGCGCGCGGCGGCAAGGCTGACACCCAGCAGGCGCTTCAGCTGCGTGGCACGGAGCTTGACGGCCGCACGCTTCGGGAGATGCTTCGCATTCTCGGTGACCACGATGCTCGCCGCGGTGCCGCCGGCGATCGGCTTGAGGAGCGCGATGGCGCGCGCGATAGCGCGCGCCTGCTGCGACGGGTCGACCCCGCGCTCGAACCGCTGGCTCGCATCGGTGATGAGGCCTAAGCGCCGGCCCCGGCCCTGCACCGCCTCGGGAGCAAAGAACGCGCTCTCGAAGAAGACGTCCGCGGTCTCGAGCTGCACGGCAGTGCGCAGCCCGCCCATGATGCCGGCGAGCCCGACCGGCCCCTCGCTGTCGGTAATCAGCAGCATGTCGGGATCGGCCTTCACGGTCTTGCCGTCGAGCAGCGTCACCTCCTCGCCGGCGCGCGCCAGGCGCACGCGGATCCCCTGGCGGAGCTTGGCGAGATCGTAGGCGTGCATCGGCTGCCCAAGCTCGAGCATGACGTAATTGGTCACATCGACGATCGGGCTGATGGAGCGGACGCCGGCGCGGCGCAGGCGCTCGCTCATCCACACCGGCGTCGCCGCACGGTTGTTGACGCCGCGCACGATGCAGCCCGCAAAACGCGGGCAGCCTGCAGGCGCCTCGAGCTTGACCGGAAAGCGCTCGGCCCGGGCGCCGCGCGGAGCCTCGATCTTCGGCCCCGTGACCCTGGTTCCTGCGATTGCTGCTACCTCGCGCGCGACACCCAGGATCGACATGACATCGCCGCGGTTCGGCGTGATGTTGATTTCCAGCACCGGCTCATCGAGGCCGAGGTATTCGCGGATGGGCTTGCCGAGCGGGGCATCGGCGGGCAGCTCGAGGATGCCGCTCGAGTTGTCGGCGAGCCCGAGCTCCTTCGCGGAAGCCAGCATCCCCTGGGATTCGACACCGCGGAGTTTCGCAGCCCCTATCCTGACATCCCCCGGAAGCTGCGCGCCGACCATCGCCAGCGCGCTCTTCAAGCCCACGCGCGCGTTCGCCGCGCCGCAGACGATCGTGAGCGTCGGGCCGCTCCCGGTCGTCACCTTGCAGACCTGAAGTTTGTCGGCCTGCGGGTGGCGCTCGGCGGCGAGGATCTCCGCCACCACCACGCCGCTGAAGGCAGGCGCGGCGCTCTCGAGCCCTTCGAGCTCGAAGCCCGCCATCGTGAGGCGTGAGCCGAGCTCTTTCGCCGGCCACGGGACTTTCACCCATTCGCCGAGCCAGGAGTATGGGATCTTCATGAGCTGAACGCCCGGAACTGCTTGAGGAACCGCAGGTCGTTCTCGAAGAAGAGCCGCAGGTCATTGACCCCGTAACGCAGCATCGCGAGGCGATCGATCCCGGCGCCGAAGGCGTAGCCGGTGTAGCGCTCGGGATCGACACCGCTCGCCTGCAGCACGTTCGGGTGCACCATGCCGCAGCCCGAGATCTCGAGCCAGCCGGTGTGCTTGCAGGTACGGCAGCCCGCGCCTGCGCAGAACAGGCACGCCATGTCGACTTCGGCCGAGGGCTCGGTGAAGGGAAAGTACGAGGGCCGCAGGCGCATCGCCAGATCGCGCTCGAAGAAGGCCTGCAGGAAGCCGTGCAGCACCGCCTTCATGTTGGCGAAGCTCACGTTCTCATCCACCACCAGGCCCTCGAGCTGGTGGAACATGGGCGAGTGCGTCATGTCCGAGTCACAGCGGTACACCCGTCCGGGCGCGATGATCGCGAGCGGCGCGCCGCGATCGAGGAGCGCGCGGATCTGCACCGGGGAGGTATGCGTGCGCAAGAGGCGCCCGTCCGGGAAATAGAAGGTGTCGTGCAGCGCCCGCGCCGGGTGGTTCGCGGGGATGTTGAGTGCGGCAAAGTTGTGGAAGTCGTCCTCGATCTCCGGTCCCGAGGCAACATCGAACCCGGCGCGGCGGAACAGTGTCTCGATGCGCAGCCGCGCGCGCGTCACCGGGTGAAGTCCGCCCGGCTCCTCACCCCGTCCCGGGAGCGTCACATCGATGCGGCCCTCGACCAGCTTTTTCGCGACGTCGGAGCGCTCGAGCACCTCGCGGCGTGCCTCGATCGCACGCGTGAGCTCCTGCTTCGCCTCGTTGATGCGCGCCCCGGCCGCCGGGCGTTCGGTCGCCGGGAGGCGGCCGAGCTCCTTCAGCTGCTCGGTAAGGATGCCCTTCTTGCCGAGCCAGCGTACGCGGACGATCTCAAGCGCGCCTGCATCCTGTGCAGATGCGACCTCGGCGCGCGCCTCGCCGGTGAGGGCCGTCAGGTCAGCCAAGAGCGCCTCCGGACGATCAGCTCATGCCGAGGGCGGTCTTGGCCTGCTGCGCAATGGCGCCAAAAGCCGCGGTGTCGTGCACCGCGATGTCGGCCAGCACCTTGCGGTCGATCTGCACTCCGGCCTTGTTCAAGCCGTTGATGATGCGGCTGTAGGTGAGCCCGTAGAGGCGCGCCGCGGCGTTGATGCGCGCGATCCACAGTGCGCGAAACTCGCGCTTGTTCTGCCGCCGGTCGCGGTAGGCGTACTGGCCCGCCTTGATGACGGCCTGTTTGGCCGCGCGATAGACCTTGCGGCGGGCGTTGTAGTAGCCCTTTGCCTTGCCCAGAACTTTCTTGTGACGGCGCCCGGCCGTCACGCCACGCTTCACTCGTGCCATGACTTCACTCTCTTAAAAAGGATGGTGCGCTTTGGTGCGCGCTTACTTGGCGTACGGCAGCAGCTGCTCGACCCGGCCGACGTCCGTCTTGTCGACGAGCGACGTGCCTCCCGAGCGCGCGTGGCGTTTGACCTTGCGGTCCTTGTGGCCGAGATTGTGGCGGCGGTTGGCCGCGTACCGCTTGAAGCCCTTCGCCGTCTTGCGAAAGCGCTTGGCCGCGGCCCGGTTGGTCTTCAACTTGGGCATCGACATCACTCCTTACGTTTGTATAGCCACCGATCGCAGGGTGCGTGCGATGCACCCGCTACGGGCGAACGCCCCGCGGGACCGAAAGTCCTTGTGGGGAGTTACTTCTTCTTTGGTGCAAACACCATGACCATCTGCTTGCCCTCCATGAGCGGGTTCTGCTCGACCACCGCGTGCGGCGCGAGGTCGCCAGACACCCGGTCCAGGAGCTTGCGCCCGAGGTCCTGGTGCACCATCTCTCGGCCACGGAACCTCAAGGTCACCTTGGCCTTGTCGCCCTCGGAAAGGAAGCGCGTGAGATTACGCAGCTTGATCTGGTAATCCGACTCGCCCGTTCCGGGCCGGAACTTCACTTCCTTGACCTGAATCTGCTTCTGCTTGCGCTTGGCGGAGTGGGCCTTCTTGTTCTGCTCGAACAGGAACTTGCCGTAATCCATGATGCGCACGACCGGCGGTTCAGCAGTCGGCGACACCTCGACCAGATCGAGCTCCGCGGCTGTGGCCATCTGCAGGGCGTCGTAACGCGACATCACCCCGGCCTGCGACCCATCGGCCGCGATCACACGCAGTTGCGGCGCATTGATCTCCTCGTTGCGCCGGACCCGCTTTATTGCACTAGCGATTCGTCAACCCTCCACACTCCTGCGCCCGCGGCTTTCGAGCTCGACGCGGAACCGTTCGGCGAACGTCTCCGGGGCCATCGTGCCCAGGTCCTTGCCGCTTCGACTGCGCACTGCAAGCAGATTCGCGGCCACTTCCTTGTCGCCCGCTACTAATAGATACGGAACACGCTTCAGCGTGTGCTCGCGAATCTTAAAGCCGACCTTCTCGTTGCGCAAGTCGGATTCGACCCGAAAGCCCTGATTTTTCAGGGATTCCGTCACGTTGCGGACATATGTGTCCTGCCGGTCGGTGATGCTGAGGACCACCGCCTGCACGGGGGCGAGCCAGGCGGGGAGCTTGCCCGCGTGGTGCTCGAGGAGGATCGCGAAAAAGCGCTCGAGGGAGCCGAACATCGCGCGATGCAGCATGACGGGCGTGCGCTTGGCCGAATGTTCATCGATGTAGTAAGCGCCGAGGCGCTCGGGCATGTTGAGGTCGACCTGGAGCGTCCCGCACTGCCAGTCGCGCCCGATCGCATCGCGCAGCACGAACTCGAGCTTCGGGCCGTAGAAGGCCCCCTCCCCCTTATTGAGGGTGTACTCGATGCCCGCCGCCGCCGAAGCGGCCTTGAGAGCGGCCTCCGCCCGGTCCCAGATCGCATCGTCACCGACCCGCTTCTCGGGCCGGTCGGCGTACTTGATGGCGACCTCCTCGAAGCCGAAGTCGCGGTAGATATCGAGGATCAGCCGGGTGATGGCGACGCACTCGGAGGTGATCTGCTCCTCCGTCACGAACACGTGGCCGTCGTCCTGGGTGAAGGCGCGCACGCGCATCAGGCCATGGAGCGCCCCCGAAGGCTCGAAGCGGTGGACCTTGCCGAACTCAGCGAGCCGCACCGGCAGCTCGCGGTAGCTGCGCAGGCCGTGCTTGAAGATCTGCACGTGCCCCGGACAGTTCATCGGCTTGATGGCGTAGGTGCGCTCGTCCGGGGTCCTGGTGAGATACATGTTCTCACCGAATTTCTCCAGGTGTCCCGACTGCTTCCAGAGGCTCGCATCCATGAGCTCGGGCGCATTCACCTCCTCGTAACCGGCCGCGCGCTGCCGAAGGCGCATGTACTGGATGAGCTCCTGGAAGACGGTCCAGCCCTTCGGGTGCCAGAACACGGCTCCCGGGGCCTCCTCCTGGAGGTGGAACAGATCGAGATCCTTGCCGATACGGCGGTGATCGCGCTTCTCGGCCTCCTCCAGGCGGTGAAGGTACGCGTCGAGCTGCTTCTTGTCGGGCCAGGCGGTGCCGTAGATCCGCTGCAGCATCTCGTTGCGCGAGTCCCCGCGCCAGTAGGCGCCGGCGACCTTGGTGAGCTTGAAGGCCTTGAGCTTGCCGGTGGACGGCACGTGCGGTCCGCGGCAGAGGTCGACCCAGTTGCCCTGCCCGTAGAGGCTGATGTCCTCCTTATCCGGGATCCCCGCGATGATCTCCGCCTTGTAGATCTCGCCCTGGTCGCGGAAGAACTTCACCGCCTCATCGCGCGGCATCACGCGGCGGGTAACTTTCTCGTCCGCCTGCGCCAGCTCGGCCATCCTCTTCTCGATCGCCGCCAGGTCCTCGGGCGTGAAGGGGCGCCGATACGCGAAGTCGTAGTAGAAGCCGTCCTCGATCACAGGTCCTATGGTCACCTGGGCATCGGGGAACAGCTCCTTCACGGCCTGCGCGAGCAGGTGCGCGGTCGAGTGCCGGATGACCTCGAGCCCGTCCGGATCCCTGTCCGTCACGATGGCGAGATTCGCGTCCTTGTCGATCAGGTAGGAGGTATCGACCAGCTTGCCGTCGACGCGCGCGGCGAGCGCCGCCTTCGCAAGGCCCGCGCCGATGCCGGCCGCGACTTCATCCACCCTCACCGGGTGTTCGAAGCGGCGCTGACTGCCATCAGGCAAGGTCACGACGGGCATGGGCTCAGCTCATGAAGACGGCGACTATGCGGCCTGCCATCTTACGGGACGGCAAAAAAGGCGCGCAGTTTAACCTGCACCTGGCCTCAGGCGGCAAGGGCGACCGAGACGCGGTTCCTGCCGGCCCCTTTGGCCTGGTAGAGCGCCGCATCGCAGTCGTGCACCAGCGTGGCAGGGCCAGCGGTGTCCCCGGCTATCGCCGCGATTCCGAGGCTCACCGTCACCGGGCGTCTGAAGGACGTCGAGCGCTCGACCGCTGCCCGTACCCGCTCGGCGAGCGCCTCCGCCCCTTCAAGATCGGTCTCCGGAAGGACGATGGCGAATTCCTCCCCGCCGATGCGCGCCACCAGATCCGTCTCGCGCCCCACGCACTGGAGAAGCCCTGCAAGGGTCCTCAGCAGCTCATCGCCCGCCGGATGTCCAAAGGCATCGTTATAGGACTTGAAACGGTCGACATCGAGCAGAACCAGCGACAGCGCATGGCGGTGCCGGCGCGCGAGATTGAAACTCTCCAGCAGAAAGTCATCGAACGCGCGGCGATTGGCCAGGCCCGTGAGCGCATCGTGACGCGAGAGCTCGGTCGCTGCCGTGCGCTCGGCATCCATGGCGTCAATGCGGCGCGCCAGCATCATGATGAGCCACACCGAGCCGAGTGAGGCGACCGCCGAATAGAGTGCCCAGCGAAATCCGGCCGGATAGGCCGAGGACATCGCCGCGCGACCAAGCAGCCAGCCGAGGGTCGGCGGGGCGAGGATGGCAAACGGCAGCATCCAGCGGCAAACGACGCCTCCCGGGGTTCGCTCCAGCGCCGTACGAATCGGCCAGAACGTCGGCTCGGCCGCCAGCACTCCGAAGCCCAGGAGCAGGCCGAGGATCGCGGTGTGAAGCGCCACGGAGTTGAACAGTGGCACCGACTGCAGCCCGCCAAAGACATCGCCATTGACCGCAGCCCAGGAAACCAGCGTTCCCGCGACCCCGGTCACTGACTTCACGCCCTGAAGCCCGGGCCGATGCACGCACAGCAGTGCCGTACCGTAAAGAACGATGCCGGCTGCAGTCGCCATTGCCGGTCTTCCGGGATGCGCGGGATAACTCGTGTCGGTGAAGATCAGCTGATCGATTCCGGCGTTCCAATCGAAGACATATTCGCCGAGCGTCACCAAGCCAACGAGCACTGCGAACCCGGCAGCCACCTTGCCGGGGACACAGGGGCGCCCGCTAGCGGCGCACAGACCCAGGCCCGCCCCGAGCGCAGCAATGCAGAGAGCGGTGTTGACTTTCATCGTGTCGAGGCCCGGGAGCACGCTCTTGAGCGCCCCGACGCCGAGCATCCATCCGCCGATGAACACGAGACAGCCGATCGCGGCAGCGAAGCTGCCGATGATGACGATCGACACTCGCAATACGCGAGCGCTTTTGGGATCAGCCGCGCTCATGCCTCAAAGGCTGCCATCCCGGCGCGCCGGCATCAGTACGTAAATGCCGGTATGCGGATCTGCGTGGCGGCTGGGACAAATAATGGTTTGCCCATGATCTGCCCAGCCGCTATCGAGAAACTGGTAGGCGCGAGTGGGATCGAACCACCGACCACCACCATGTCAAGGTGATGCTCTACCACTGAGCTACGCGCCTGAAATCCTTTGAGCCCGCACGAGGGCCGCGAACATTACAAGAGACTCCCGCCTTAAGCAAGCTAAAGCGTTTGATTCCAAGCACTTACGCAGCTGCCGCGCACCTCACTGCGGCGCCGGAAGCCCGAGCTCGAGCTGCTTGAGCCGCTCGATCTCATCACGCAGGCTTGCCGCCTCCTCGAACTCGAGATTGCGGGCTTTCCGGTACATCTCGCCCTCGAGCTTCTTGATTTCCCTCACCAGCGCCTCGGGCCGGAGGTCCGCCGCGCTCCGCGGCTTCTCTCCGCGGCGGCGTGATCCCGGCACGGGCGCTTCCGTCCGGGCGCCTTCCATGATGTCGGTGACCGGCTTTTCGATCCCCCGCGGGGTGATGCCGTGGGCGGCGTTGTGGTCGAGCTGCTTTTTTCTGCGCCGGTTGGTTTCGTCGATGGCGCGCTGCATGGAGCCCGTCACCCGATCGGCATAGAGAATCGCGCGCCCGTGGATGTTGCGCGCAGCGCGGCCGATCGTCTGGATGAGGGAGTTATCCGAGCGCAGGAAGCCTTCCTTGTCGGCGTCCAGGATCGCGACCAGCGACACCTCGGGCATGTCGAGCCCCTCGCGCAGCAGGTTGATCCCGACCAGTACGTCGAACTTGCCGAGGCGCAGATCGCGGATGATCTCGACTCGCTCCACGGTCTCGATATCGGCATGTAGGTAGCGCACGCGCACATCGTGCTCGGAGAGGTACTCGGTGAGGTCTTCCGCCATGCGCTTGGTGAGCGTCGTGATGAGCACGCGCTCACCGCGCGCGGCGGTCTTCCTGATCTCGGAGAGTACATCGTCGACCTGGCTCGCCACCGGGCGCACCTCGACTTCCGGGTCGACGAGCCCGGTGGGGCGTACGACCTGCTCGACCACCTGGGAGGAGTGCTTGGCCTCGTAGTCGCCCGGGGTCGCGGAGACGAAGATCATCTGGGGAGCGAGGCTCTCCCACTCCTCGAACTTGAGCGGCCGGTTGTCGAGCGCGGACGGCAGGCGGAAGCCGTACTCGACCAGCACTTCCTTGCGCGAGCGATCGCCGCGGTACATCGCGCCGAGCTGCGGGATGGTCTGATGGCTCTCGTCGACCACGAGCAGCGCGTTCTTCGGCAGA
>Ga0187781_10004807_pt1 | contig 10059 bp, 8 predicted proteins | sample 0715_SJ02_MP02_2_FD_132447 | JGI IMG/M metagenome (GOLD analysis project Ga0187781, IMG submission 132447) | Tropical peat soil microbial communities from peatlands in Department of Meta, Colombia - 0715_SJ02_MP02_20_MG | ecosystem: Environmental > Terrestrial > Soil > Wetlands > Peat | place...
AGCTGGAAACCGTTTTACGCGGACTACGGCACTGAGAAGTACAAATACATTGTCGACGGCGTCCCCAGCTACTGGATGCATCCGGCAGGGCTGGACGCCAACCACGACTCGCCGTTGGTCTATTTGTTCCATTGCACGCTGGGACACCACGGCATTCTCTCGCTCTCCCCAATCTTTCTCTTTGCGCTGGCCGCCTGGATCGTCCCCCGAGTTTCTCGAGGCTGGACTCTGCGCCCGATGCTTTGGGCCTCGGCCGCAATCACGCTCATTGTCCTCGCCTTCTACTTGACGCGGACGCAAAACTACAACTACGGCGGCAACACCTCGGGACTGCGCTGGACTTTCTGGCTGATTCCGCTGTGGCTGGTCTCGATGATCCCCGTGCTTGACGCGATCGCCAAGAGCGCCAGCGGACGTTGGATTGCGCTTGCGTTCCTGGCGCTAAGCACCTTTTCGGCCTGGTATCCAATCGAGAATCCGTGGCAGCATCCGTGGCTGTTTCAAGTGCTCGATCGCTGGCGCTGGATCGACTATCGGCATCCAATCGAGAATTTCAATCGTCCCGTCGTGACGTTCTTTCCACTCTTACCCGAACACGGCGGCGAGTGGATCGACTTCGCTGGCCTCGGCCCAGCGGGCGAGTCGATTCGCCTTCGACTGGCCGATCAGGGAGTGCAATCGGAGCAGGGGCGTCGGCTGCGAAAGATCGCAGCCATTTGGGACGCCGGCACGCCGCGCGAGCGGACCCTCACATTCCTGATTGATCCGGTTTCATTCAATGCAGGGGAGACACCGGCCCAGTTTGTCGTCCGCGAATCGCTGCCGGTCGGCGAAACGAAGGAGCAGGCCGAATCGTTCCTGCTCGGGCTGCCGGTCGTCCGCCCCTATCGGCGTGAGAGCGTGCGTTATTTGAGGACGCCGCTGCGCCACGACGCCTTCACCTGTCGCAAGGCCGCCGCGCAGGTCGAGGTCGACGACCCGCAATCCGGACGCACGTACGTTCATCGCATCGAGGTCTGGCTGACCGCGGCCGTTCCATTCGGCGTGCTGCAAATCGAACAAACGGTGCGCGATAACGAGACGGACGAGCTGATCAGCGCTCGCCGTCTGACGGCTGTCGCGACGAACCGGGCAATCGCCGAGCACTCGGCCACGGGTACAAACGCCGAGGAGACAGAGGCTCCGGGGCTGAACATTCCTGCGAATTAACGTCTTGCCTGCCGCGTGATCGAACGAATTTGTAAAAAATACGTAGTTCGCCGGCCCAGAAGAATCCCGCGAAAAAATTATCGCCAGCGGTGCGTTCGGGCGTTTATAGTGCATAATTGCCGTGCCACCGCCGGTACGCGATTTGCGAAACCGATTGGCCGTGGCCGCGGACCGCTCTGGAACCGGGGAACGGTCTGGTCGGCCAATTCTTTGAGGGAGCGACCGGTTCGTTCGCCAGGGACTGGATTTTGTTCGTCCCTGCAATGCCGCGGGCGAGCGATCCGGATCGATCCGAGTTGATCGGGTCCGCCGTCGGCTCCCCCTCGTTGCAGGAACTCCATCTCACCCCAGTCCAGCGAAAGAACACGCCGTGGCTCCGAGACCCGCCTGGAAAGGCCATTTGCGGATCAGTCTCGTCACCGTTCCCGTGCAGGCTTTCACCGGGTCGTCGGGCTCTACGGACGAGGGAAGCCCCATCCGGTTCAATCAGCTGCATCGCGATTGCCACAGCCGTATTAAGTACGTGAAGACCTGCCCCATTCACGGCGAAGTTCCCAACGACGAAATCGTCTCGGGCTACGAGTACGCAAAAGGGCAGTACGTCGAGATCAACCCCGATGAGCTAGCCGAGCTGCGGCCAGAGGGGGAGCGGGCGATCAGCGTCGAGGGCTTCGTCCACCCCGAAACGATCGACCCCGCCTACTTGAGCGGCAAGAGCTACTATCTGACACCCGACGGAACGCTCGGCCAGAAGCCGTACCAGCTGATCGAAGAGGCGATGGCGGCCGAAGGGCTCGAGGCGATCGCCCGAATGAAGATCACAACCCGCGAGCATCTGGCCCGAGTGCGCGCCGAAGAGGGATTGCTGATTGTCGATCTCTTGCAGTACGCCGCCCAAGTGAAGGATCCGGCCCAGTTCCGCGAGGAACTCGTCGACACGCATCCGACCGCCCCCGAGCGCAAGCTGACTCGCCAACTGATTACGTCGATGGTCGACGACGAAATCGACCTGAGCGAGAAGAGCGACGCCTACACCGACCGCGTGCGGGAGCTGATCGAAGCGAAAGTTCAGGGGAAGCAGATCGTCACTCCGACGCCCGTCGAAGAGCCGCCGATCGTCAACATCATGGACGCGCTCAAGCAGAGCATGAAAGAGGCGGGGAGCAGGAAGGCCAAGGCTGAGGCGCAGCAGGGGCGTCCGCCGGTCAAGAGCGTCGCTCGCCGCTTGCCTTCTCGGCCGACGAAGAAGAAAAAGTCGGGCTGAGCGCTCTCGGAGTCTCGCCAACGTCAGCTGTGGCGGCGGTCAACTCACTTGACCTGCGCGCCATTTTTCAGAGCGAGGGCTCGCTCGAGGTTTTGCCGCGCCTCCGTGTCGTCGGGCAGCAGGTTCACGAGGTACTGAAACTGCCGAATTGCCTCGTCTAATCGGCCGGTGGCGAGCAGGGCCACGGCCAGATTGTGCCGCGCCCGGATCGAGTGCGGATCCAGACTTAGCGCCCGCAAGCTCGACGAGATCGCTTCGGCGTACTGGCCGGTTTCCAGGCACGCCGTCGACAGCCCCGCGTAGGCTTTCACGTGCTCGGGATCGAGTTGAACGGCTCGGCGAAAGTTTTGCTTGGCCGCCGGGTAATCGTGACGCTTGAGATCGATGTAAGCGAGATTGGAGTAGACATCCGAGTCTCGATCATCGAGGGCCAGCGCTTTGCGGTATTGCTCGACGGCCTCGTCGAGCCGGCCGGACTCCTGAAGTCCGACCCCCAAGGCGCAGTGCGCGGCAGGGGACGAGTCCTGCATTCGGACCGCGGTCTCTAGCTCGGCGACGCCCTCGCTCGCGGACCCATCCGCAACCAGTGCGGTTCCGAGCAACTGGTGCGCTCGGAAATTGTCGGGAGTGCATTGGGCCGAGTGGCGCAGCAGTGTGACGCTATCGCGCCAGTAACCCACCTGGCTGTACGCGCAGATCGCCAGAAGCAGCAGGCATTGCCCGCCGGCCGCCTTGAGAATCCGTGAACCCCTCTCGGTGACGGGCGCAAGGTCGCACGCCAACCAGGTGACCGCCAGGAAGATCCCGATCGCCGGAAAGTAAGTGTATCGGTCGGCCATCTGCTGGGCCCCGATTTGCACGAGGCCGATCATCGGGACAAGAGTCCCCAAGTACCAGCACCATCCGACGAACAAGTACGGATAGCGCCTGACGCAAACGATCGTCGCCACACTAATCGCCAGGAGGAGCGCCGTAGCCAAACCGACGACGGCCAGACTCAGAGCTTCGTGCGGGTGTGGATAGTAAACGGCGAGATTCTGCGGCCAAAGAATCTTCCCCAAATAGGCTGCGTAGACGACCACCGCGTTGAGCGCCCGTTCGCTGATCGGAAATTGCGCGAAGTTCCGCACCGCGCCTCCCCGCGACTGGGCGAACATGGCAATCCCGGAGAAGACGGCGGAGGCCAGGAAGAATGGGGTTTTTTCCCCAAGCAATCGCCGCAGGGTCGGAAGAGGATTGGAGCGCTTTTCAGCGCTATCGCTCGTGCTCGTCGCGGCATTTGGCCGTTGCGGCTCTTCGACAGATCGCGACCGCTCACGCCTTGCGATTCGCAGGCGACCCAACGGCCAGAAATCCAAAAGCAAAAAGACGAAGGGGAGCGTCACCAAGGTTTGTTTCGACAGCAGGCTGCAAACCAGGCCCAACCCCGATGCCGCCAGCCAGCGCACTCCGCCTCCTCGTGCGGCGCGAACATACGCCCACAAAGCCAGCAGTCCAAAAAACGTGCTGAGGACGTCCTTGCGTTCGGCGATCCAGGCGACCGATTCGACGTGCAAAGGATGCAAGGCAAACAGCGCGGCCACAAACGCACTGCGTCCGCGGCTCGCCGTCGCGGCGGTGAGCGCTCCGAACAAGATCAGCGAATTGGCAACATGCAGCAACACGTTGGTCAGGTGGTATCCGCCCGGGCGGACACCGTAGATGCTGGTGTCGAGCATCAGCGAAAGCCAGGTGAGCGGAATCCAGTTGCTGTCGTGAATCGCGGTGAAGCTCCAGATGAGCCCCTGAACGCTCAGGCCTTGCTGAACATGCGGGTTCTCGGTGACGTAGAACGGATCGTCGACGGTGATAAATCCGAATCGCCAAGTCTGGGCGTAGACGAAGAACGTGATTCCGGCCAGAAGAGCGGCCAGCACGTAGGGTTGCGGTTCTCTCGCACGCATCGCGGCCGCCATGAACGGGCGACTGTCTTTCCGGCGGCTCATCGAGTTCTCGGGAAGGCGGGCAACGAAAGGGCCTAGTAAAATCGATCGAACGACTAGTAAAACGGCAGCGCCCGAACGTCGGCGAGCGCGAGCCCTGATCCATTCTGCATCCGAAAGATCCCGGCGGTCAAATTGACCGACACGGGCGGCCCGGCCGGGTCGAGCCTCGTCGAAAACGCCGATCCGAACACTTTTCGCGTTGTATTTGCCTCCGCCCCTCGCCTCGCTCCCAGGGGATTGCAAGAAGCCAGCAATAGCAAATCGCCCAAACAATTTGGGGAGAATGCCATGAGCGACCAGGAATATCAGGCGGCTTCCAATGTCACACGGGCCGTGATCAAGGGACGACTAACGCGCCGGATTTTGGCTCCGGTTATGATCACGGCTGTCGGACTGGGCTGGCTCTTGACGGCCCACGACGTGATCCCCGGTGTGCAATGGGCTTGGGTCCTCGGACTAGCCGCGCTGGGCGCCTTCGTGCTCTTCCTCGAGGGGGTGAACAAATTCTCGTTTGTGGTTGGTCCCTCGCTGATCGTGGCCGCAGGGCTCTCGATCTTGCGTCAGACCGAAATCATCAGCGTCGATACCGAAGTGCCCGTGTTGACGATTACCGTCGGAAGCTTGTGGTCCTTGATCTACTTGCTCCCGCTGCCTCATCCGTCGTGGTTCGCGGGGGAGTGACGTGGTTCAATCACTGCCGACCGCGCCTCGCCGCACTCAAAAATATTTCTGAAAAATATTTCTGGAACTCGCGCAGACAAAAGTTGCCGCTGGGGACGTCACCAGAAGTGGATTTTCCATTTCGCACGACCTGTCGGATTCGCCCGTGTTTCACTTCTCGGGGCCCGACGGGTCGCATCACTTCTCTCAGGAGAGCCCCGATGAGCGCGGCCCTGCTGGATCACCGTCTGTCCGACGAGCGTCTCGTGACGCGTCAAACACCCGAATTGGACGAGCCCGTCGCCGATTGGGCGCTCGCCCGAGCGCGAAGCGGTGCGGCCTGGCTCGACTCCAAATACGGTCCTGACTGGGACCGGCGCATCGATTTCGATCGGCTGCAGATCGGCAGCCCGATCTGGTGCATCGTGGGGCAACTGATCATGCACGGCTATCTGAGCATGTTGTTCGCCACTCGGATCGTCGAACACGGATTCTCTCGGGGATTGTTGGACGTCGTGGTGGTTCTCTTGCCGATTGGTCCCGTCAAACGGGCGTATCAACCGCTGACCGACGCCTGGAAAGTCGTCCTCCGCGAGCGACGAGGTCCAAGCCAGCCACACGTGAAGCCGGCCAAGCGATCTGAAACGCGCAGCGAAAGAGGCCGGCGCAACAATTTTCTTCAGGCTGTTTAGCAGCGTGCCGAGTCGCACCTGTCGTGACCTGCGGCTTTTTATTTGCCCTCAGGGTTCGGCTAAACCGGCCCGGAGCGCCTGCAGGTCTAGAGCATGGGCACCATCGGCCGCGCCCCCGGCAGTTCGCCTGCGAGCAGTTCCGCCAGGGCCCGCGTTGTTGTGAAGCGGCTGAGGACGATTCGGGCCATCGCGGCGATTGGGACCGCGAGCACCATCCCAATCACGCCCCACAAAAGCCCCAAGAGGGCCAGGGCCAAGAGCACGGCCACGGGGTGCAGCTCCAGTCCGCGACCCATCAGCTTGGGTTCGACAAAGTTGCCGATCGTCATGTGCACGGTCCCCGGAAGGGCGACCACCGGGATGACCATCCACGGATTCTCGAATTGCGCGAACGCAATCGGGATTGGCAACAGGCTGGCGACGATCGGCCCGACATTCGGAATGTAATTGAGCAAGAATGCCAACAGTCCGAACAGCGGTGCCATTCGCAGTCCGAGCAGCCAGAGAATCAGCCCCACGAGCAAGCCGGCAACCGCGGAAATGACCGTTTTGGTGACGATGTACTCGCGAATCGCGGCTTCGATTTCGGCGTAGATCCCCGTTTGCCGCTGGTGCGAGTCGCGTCCGGCGAGCAGGAAGATCACAAAGAACGAGATCAGTACGCCATCTCCGACAACGGACGTCACGGTGCCCGCGGCCGTCGTGATCAACCCCGGCAGCCAGGATTTGATCTGATCCGACACAGCCTGCTCGTCGACCTTCATGCCGTGCGTGTGCAATTCCGCGAAGAGCCGCTGGGTCAGGTCGGTGACCTGTTTCGTGTACTCCTCGGCCGTGCTGAGAACGGTCTGCACGGTCAAAGCCAGTGCCGCCCCCAAGAGGAGCAAAATCGCGAGGACAAGAATCAGCGCGACAGAAATGGCCAGCCAGCCCGGGAACCGGGCGCGAACGACCAGTCGATCGACAATCGGCGACACGGCCGTGGTGATGAAAATCGCCATCACAAACGGAATCATCACGGCCCGCGTGTAAAACAGTCCGCCGGCCAGTGCCACGCCCGCCAGGATCATCAATGACCCGACGGCCAGCCAGACTTGCTCGTCCCGCAGGTTGGTGTTCATTCGAGGGTCCTGCTTTTCATCTTGAGGGGCCGGCAAACAAACGACGACGAACGCATAGTAACCGCGCCTCGGGGCCGATACGATCGGTGCTCGAACAGAATCGCGGAGCCCCTGACCGGCGCCTCGGGGCGGCGACGTTTGTGACGGCGCCCAGCCGGGCAACCACCCACGATGGCCTTTCCCGCACGCCAGATTTTCCAACGCCTCTTCACTGTGGCGTACCATCCCGACTCGTCGCACCGCTCGTACCTGGCCCGCGCGCAGACCCAACACAGTCCGCTGGCGGACGTGACAGTCGCCGTCCTCGACGCCGCAGAATCGGAACGCCTCTTCGGCGTGCCCCTGGCGCGACGGGACATTCAACCCGTCTTTTTGCGGGTGGTCAACCGGTCTCAAACCCACCTGCGCCTGCACGTGGTGAGCATTGACCGCAATTACTACACGCCGCTCGAGGCCGCTGGAGTCAGTCATTTCTCGATTGCCAAGCGCCTATCGGCGTTCGCTGCGATCGGATGGTGGCTTTTCTTGCCGCTGTTCGTGTTGATTCCGTTCAAGCTCGTTTCGGCCTACCGCGCCAACCGCCGCATGGATGAACAATTTCAGGCCGAGGCATTTCGGCTGCGTCCCGTGCCGGCGGGCGATGCCGCGGAGGGCTTCGTGTTCACGCACATGGACGTCGGTACAAAGGTGGTGCGGGTTCTGTTTCACGCCGCGAGCAGCCCGTTCGACCTCGCCTCGCTGTCGTCGCAGATCGCGGACCCCGCGACGTATCGCCCACCCCCGGATGCCGCCACTGGGCAGCCCGTTGTCGACCTGACGTTTACGATCGCCGTGCCGGGAATTGCGGCCGATTATCTGAGGCGCGATTTCGCGGCCCTCTATCCGAGCGGGGAGTTCTCGGATTGCGACCTGCCGACCTTGGTCCAACGGCTCTCAGCGATGCCGCCTGCCACGACCAACAGCAAGGAAACGCATACGGGCGACCCGGTCAATCTGGTGGTTATCGGCGAATTTGAGACGATCTTAAGCGCTTTTGGCGCCCGCTGGGACGAGAGCGAAACCATCACGCTGCGGACGTGTTGGAAGACCGCGCGGTCGTTTCTGCTTGGCTCGCAGTACCGCTATTCCCCCGTCAGCCCGCTGCATCTGCTGGGCCGCACTCAGGACCTTGCCTTGCAGCGCAGCCGCCGCTCGATCAACGAGCGTCTGCACTTGCGACTGTGGCTGACGACGCTCCGCTTTGGCAGAAAGCCTGTCTGGATCGGCCAGATCAGTCGCGACATCGGCGTGCGATTCACCCCCAAGACCTGGAATTTAACCACCCATCGCATCGATCCGGACGTCGACGAATCTCGCGACTACGTCGTTGAAGATCTGATGGAGGCGGAGCGGATCGACGCGGTCGGGTACGTCGACGGCGTGGGCGCGTGCGAGCAAACGGCTCCCAAACGGAACCTGACGGGTGATCCGTATTTCACCGACGGCCGGCGCGCGGTGATCCTGCTTGCGGAGACTCGGGCCGCTCCGCGCTTCGTCCGCTGGTGCTGATTCTCGATCGGGCAGCGCTCACTTGGCCGGCGGTGTGCCGCCGATCGTCGTGTTCTTCGCAGACCGCAACTTGCGGATGAACCAAACGACTGCGAGAAAGATCAGGGAGCCGATGAACGAGACGACAACTTCCTCGGACGTCACCGTAATCGCGCCGACGATGCCGAGATCGATGTGCAGCACCTTGAACAAGAATCCGCCGATCAAGGCGCCGATCAACCCGATCACCAGGTTGAGAATCCGGCCGAAGCCCGCCCGGCGACCTTTGACAACCATCCCGGCAAGCGATCCGGCCAACGCCCCGACGATGAGCCACGTAATCACTTCGTCCACGTTGATTTGCATCGGCATGCCTCTCTAGACGGCAGCTGGAGGCAAGCAGCCGCCGACGTTCGCTTTTCAGTGCTCGCGCCTGCGATGGTACCCTGGCAGAAAAACGATATCCACGACATTCGGCCGGCGCGCCATGCGAGCGCTCCAGGTTGCCGGTAGACTGTCGCCAGACGAATCTCGCGGTGGCGCAGCGCAATTGAGCCGTGGTGGTCGCAGATCGGGCAGGCAATGGGCAACTATCGGCTAGCAAAAATCGGGGCGCTGCTTGTCATGCTGCACTTCGGGGGCTGCGCTGCGCCGGCTCCGGTCGTCTCACTGCCCGGCGGTGCTGTCAGTAGCGGGACCTCGACGGAAGTTGAAGGATTCTGGTTTCAAGCCGGCGGGCAATTCATCGAGGAAGGCTCGCCGGGCGTGATTTTCGGGATGATGAAGAGACCGGGCGGCAACAGGGAGTTTGCGTATCTGGTCGTCTTCAGGCCCCCCGCGAATGGAAAGTTTGACCACTCGATCGGCCTGCTTGCGCCTGACCCTGCGTCGATAACGATGACCGATCATCTCGCGTACGGGAGCAAGAACATCGATCTCAAGCTGGAGATCGCCTTCGACCGGACGGCGAAGACCATCAAGAAAGAGCGCATGACGTTGGGCGGAAAGGAAGTCGATATCGCCAAAGGGCGCCTCTTTGTCGTCGACCTTCGGGCGGAAACGCCTACGCCAGAGCAACTGCCGGCGAAATCCCCCATCAACCTGCCCGATCCCAAAGATCCCAAGGATGTCCGGAGTATCGTCGCGGGCGTCTTCGAGGCGCTGCCACACGAATCGCAAGCTGTGCGCGAGGTCTTTGACGAGCATGGCGGAGCCGGCAGCGCTCGAAAATGAAACTTGGCAAATACGGCGGCAAGTGTCCTCGTCACGATCGTGCGACTCGGTGAAACTGACCCAATCGAATTGCCAAAGTGCCCAATTTGCGGTTCGATCTCAGGCCGCGCGAGTATCTCTCTTGCTTCTCTCCAAAACCTGCCCTTAAAATGAAGGTGTTAGTCTTGCCTACCCTGCCTGCGTCAGACCCGCCGTAACCGCCTCCCGCCCCGGTCTCTCTCCACACACTGACACTCTTCGCATGACTCGTGCCGTTCGCGTTCCGCGTAAGCTGCTGTTCTTTTTAATCGCCGCCGCCGTCTTGGCCCTCGGCATGCACTCGAGCTGGCAGTGGCTCAGGGCGAGCGCCAATGAGCCCCTGTTTCGCA
>Ga0187781_10004808_pt1 | contig 10059 bp, 8 predicted proteins | sample 0715_SJ02_MP02_2_FD_132447 | JGI IMG/M metagenome (GOLD analysis project Ga0187781, IMG submission 132447) | Tropical peat soil microbial communities from peatlands in Department of Meta, Colombia - 0715_SJ02_MP02_20_MG | ecosystem: Environmental > Terrestrial > Soil > Wetlands > Peat | place...
CAGGAGCTGCTCGCGCGCTTCCCGGAAGGCTACCGGCATCTTGCCTATCTGCAGAGCAAAATCGGCTACAAGGTCAAAGCGGATATGCCCGGAATTGAAGGACCTGAGCTTGAAAAGCTTTATGCCCGCGGTGCGGCTTGGGTGAGGGGCAATCCACTTGACGGCTAGGCGCCGGGCTTTCGATAGGCCATTGATTTGCCGAAGGCGCGGCCCATCTCATTTGCGCTGAGCACTTCAGCGGTTCTGGTCTCTGTGCGTGCACCCGACGAATGACCACGCTAATTATTATTGTCGTCGTGCTTTGCGCGGGAGCTGTTTTCACCCTGGTCACCAGCCGGCTGATTGAACGACGGCATCCGCCTCAAGGCCGTTTCGTCGAGGTGCACGGCTTGCGGCGACACGTTGTCGAGCTCGGACAAACCGAAGACCCGAGCGCCGTGCCTGTCGTGCTCCTTCACGGCGCTGGAGCCAACCTTAGAGATATGGAACTGGCCGTGGCCGAGCGGCTTGCCGCGCGCCACCGTGTCATTCTGATCGATCGGCCCGGATTCGGTTTTAGCGCGCGCAAGAAAGGCGGCGAAAATTCGCCGGCCGAACAAGCGATCGTATTGGACGAACTCTTGAGTCAACTCGGCATCGATCGCGCCATTATTGTCGGCCATTCGTGGGGTGGCACACTAGCCCTCACGCTTGCATTGGATTATCCGCAGCGGGTCGCGGGGCTTGTTCTTCTCGCGCCGCCGACGCACCCGCGCCGGCGCGGTCTCGGTCGGCACAACGCAATATTCGCAACACCGTTAGGCTGGCTGTTCGCGCACACGATTGCGCTGCCGTTGGGCGTGTTGCTGATTGAATACGGCATCCGCGCGGCCTTTTTGCCGCAGGCGACGCCCCCTGGCTATTCAAAGCGCTCGGCCGCCTGGCTCATTTTGCGACCTCGTTCGCTCATGGCCAATTGGGCCGAGATCGGCGCACTCGACCCTTTCTTGCGGAATCAAATAGATCGTTATTCCACGCTTCGCGCCCCGACCATCACGCTCAACGGCGAACGCGACCCGTTAGTGCCGCCTCAAGATCACGCCGTTAAACTTGCTGAACTTGCGTCGGTGGTCAAAGTCGAAGTGCTCAAGGGCTTCGGCCACATGCTGCATCATGCCGCCGCCGGTCGCATTGCAGACGCAGTCGAAGAACTTGCCCAAGGCTTGCAGGAAAAAACGCCAAGCGCGAGCGCTACGAGCAATTGATCGCCGCGGCTATGCGATGCCTGTTGCGGCGGCGGCAATGAACGCAACGCGTATCATGTTCGTAGCACCCGGTGTGCCAAGGGGTACGCCCGCGACGATGATCACACGCTCACCGGTTTTGGCAAAATCTTCTTTGCAGGCGATCGCACACGCACGCTCCACCATATCGTCCTGATCACGAGCGTCCTCGGCGACGACGCAGTGAATGCCCCACACAAGGGACAATTTTCGTCCGGCGCCAACCATTGGCGAAATGGCGACGATCGGCGGTCGCGGTCGTTCACGGGCGACGCGCATTGCCGTAGCACCCGATGAGGTCCAGCAGACAATGGCCGCAAGGTCGAGCGTTTCGGCTACTTGCCGAGCCGCTGCAGCAATGGCATCGGCGCCGGTCCGCTCAGGCTCGGTGTGCAGAACGTGCAAAGCCGCAAGGTAGAGCTGCTCGCTTTCCACCTCCTCGGCAATCCTGTTCATTGTAGCCACCGCTTCGACTGGATATTGGCCTGCGGCCGATTCGGCGGAGAGCATGACCGCGTCGGCACCGTCAAAAATGGCGGTGGCGACGTCAGACACTTCGGCGCGGGTGGGCACCGGGCTCGTGATCATCGATTCCAGCATCTGCGTAGCTACGACCACAGGTTTGCCGGCACGGCGACAGGCGCGCGTCATCTCCTTTTGCACACCGGGGACTTTTTCCAGCGGCATTTCGACGCCCAAATCGCCGCGCGCGACCATCAGCGCGTCGGCGAGATCGAGAATCTCGTCAAGCCGTGCGACGGCTTGCGGCTTCTCGATCTTGGCCATCACTGCCGCGCGGCCGCGCGTGATTTTCTTTGCTTCGGCGACGTCATCGGGACGCTGGATGAATGACAACGCGACCCAATCGATACCGGTGTCGAGGGCCGCTTCGAGGTCGGCCAGATCTTTCGGCGCCAAAGCGGCGAGCGGCACCACTGTATTGGGAAGACTTACCCCCTTACGGCTCGATACTCTCCCGCCGACATTCACTTGCGCGACAATGCGTCGCGGCTCAACCTCTGCGGCGGTGAGTTGAAGTTTGCCATCGTCAATAAGCAGAGCGTCCCCCGGCCGGATGGCAGCGAAGATTTCCGCATGGGGCAAGTTTACCCGCTTCGCATCGCCCGGCGTCGGATCGACATCGAGAACAAAGTCCCGGCCGGCATCGAGATACGCGGATTCATCCTTGAAACTGCCGAGCCGCAATTTCGGTCCTTGCAAGTCAACGAGGATGCCGATTGGCCGATTCCACTCCGCTTCGACGGCGCGAATCGTTTGCACGAGCTCGCGCATCTTGTCATGCGCGGTATGGCTCATATTGATGCGGAATACGTCGGCGCCGGCCTCGAACAAGCTGCCGATAATACTCCGGCTTGAAGAGGCCGGTCCGAGCGTCGCCACCAGTTTGGTGCGTCGACGTCGCCTCATCGACTTCCCGGCGGTGGCGGTGCGATCGAAGTGGGGGCGCTTGGCGCCGTGCGGCCGCCCCCAGGATTGGTCCGCGCGCCGGTAGCCGCCGCCGATGGCGCCTGTGTGAGAGGATTGTCCGCGGGTAAAGGATGTTGCGGGGCTTGCTCGCTCGATTCGGTGAGCTGAACCGTCCAAGCGCGCTGTTCGCCGGTATCGACCTCGAAGAAGCCGGTGCGGTCGAAACCACGAGCCAAGCAATCGGCAATACCCCGGATCGTGAACTCCTTGTCTCGGGTGCACATGTAGGCTTGTCCCATCCATTCGCCGCCGCGATCATAGTCGATCGCATAGACGTAATAGTAACGGGCCACGAGGTTGCCTTTCAGCACCGTTTCACAGGTATGTGACGGTAAGTTCCACCAGCCTTCGGTAGTCCAGCCTTCGGCGTCCTTGTAGCCGACCGCGACGCCGACCCGGCTTGCGGTGTTGTTGCACAGGCGAAAATCCGCGGCTGCCGGCTGGGCCGATGCAATTAGCAGGAGTACCGCCGTCGCAAAGCCAGATGTTGCCGTTGTTCCGGCAATGGTGAGTATCGCATGCACGCCCTTCTTGCGCGCAGGCGCGAACAAACGCGCCCCCATCCCGAGATCGATTGCGTCCCTCATTCCGGTCAGAATTCAGTTAATGGTTATCGGCTGTCAATAAGAATGGCGCGGAAGTCGGTGACGTTGGTGAACGTCGGACCTGGGCGGAAAAGATCACCAATGCCATTGAAGAATCCCGTGGAATCGTTGTCAGCGAGAAAGGCGGCGGCATCGAGGCCGGCCGCCTTTGCCCGGTCGAGTGTGGTCGGGTCGACAAACGCGCCGGCGGGGTCGTCGATTCGCCCGCCGCCGCCATCGGTGCCGTCAGTGTCCGCGGCCAGCGCGTACACATGCCCTGCAGCTTCCAGATTTGCCGCCAGTGCGAGTGCGTATTCCTGGTTGGGGCCGCCGCGGCCTTTGCCATGGAGCGTGACAGTGAGTTCGCCGCCGGACAGGACGGCTGCACGACGACCTTGCGCGCCGATTTCGCGTGCAAGCCGCGCGTGCTCGCGCGCAATTTCGCGAGCCTCGCCCTGGAGGCGGTCACTTAATATGATGCATTCGTATCCGGCCGTTTGCGCCAAATGTGCGGCGGCGCGTAAAGCGTCGGCGGGCCGAGCCACGATTCTATAATCGGTATCAGCGAAAACCGGGTCGCCCGGCTTCGGCGTCTCGTTGGCGGGATCTGCCAGCGCGCGAGTTACGGATACCGGCAAAGCAAGCCCGTGCCGCCGCACGATTTCGCGCGCATCAGCGAGCGTCGTTGGGTCGGGCACTGTCGGTCCGGAGCCGATCACAGCCGGGTCATCGCCGGGGACGTCGGAAATGGCGAGAGTCACTCGCCGTGCCGGATGAGCGCGCTGAGCGAGCCGCCCGCCCTTAATGCGCGAGAGATGTTTACGGACGGCGTTCATTTCGTCGATCGCGGCGCCGCTTCTTAATAGCGCCCGCGTCGTTTCCTGCTTCTCTTCCAGTTTCAGGCCGGGCGCCGGCGCGATCCAGTTCGCCGACGCGCCGCCCGACAACAGGACGAGAACAAGGTCGTCGCCGTCCACCGCATCGGCAAGTGCAAGCACCCGTTTGGTCGCCGAGATGCCTGCCCGATCGGGTACTGGGTGCCCGGCCTCGATTACTGGGATATGGCGGGTCGGACGGCCATAGCCGTGGCGCGTCACCCCGAGACCAGCAAGTCGCTGGCGCGGCAGGACAGCGGCGTAGTGAGCTTCGGCTATTTCCACCATTGAGCCGGCGGCCTTCCCGGCCGCAAGAATAACCAGTCGTCCTCGGGACGGCGGTTCCGGGAGGTTTGGCGGCAGACAACCGGAAGGATGAGCGGCGGCGACGGCGGCGCGGAACAAAGCTTCGAGCAATTGCCGCATTGAGTTAGTCTTGGCGTCCGACATCGCAGTCATATGAGTGCAAGTGTGGCGGTTCAGAAGTCCGCATCATTCTTGCCGAAAGCTCTTCATGCGGACTTCTGAACCAAAGCCACACTAGACTCAATAACTTGCCAGTGTCCCTGACTCCGAAGTTCGCAAACGAGGGTGCCGCGGAATGATGCGAACTTCGGAATCGGGACACTAGCCGCAGGATGGCAACACGGCCCCTGCGCCTCTATGTTTGAGGCATCAATACGCTGCGGAGGACACCATGGCTACCGAGGAGAGAAGCCGCGTGGAATTGGAAGCGGCGGTCTATCGCCGCTTGGTCGAGCATTTGCGGTCGCGAGCCGACGTCCAGAACATCGATCTGATGAACCTCGCCGGTTTCTGCCGCAATTGTCTCTCCAATTGGATGAAAGAGGCCGCTGACACGCAAGGCGTGGCGATGACAAAAGAGCAATGCCGCGAATTGATTTACGGCATGCCTTATGATGAGTGGCGCGCCAAATATCAGAAAGACGCGTCGGCAGAGCAAAAAGCGGCATTCGAAAAAGCAAGCCAAAAGCATTGAATCACGCGCTGCGCGCCCGCGGTCCTGTGCAGTGCTGTGGATGACGTGCGAACAAGCTTGACCGGACCCCGCGCGGTTTCGAATGGTCTGCGTAACTCATCGCGCGTGTTTTTCGCAAAGTCCGACGTTTCTCGAACGGGCTCTACACGGTCAGGAGTTGCCGATGGCAATTGCCGCAAATGCTGCCGCCAAGGATGACACTTCACCTCGGCGCTTTGCCAAGGATCATTTGAAGGCGTTCGTCGAGCGCGTCGAACGTTTAGAAGAAGAAAAGAAAGCGATCACGGATGATATCCGCGATGTCTACGCCGAGGCCAAAGCCAACGGCTTCGACGTCAAGGCGTTGCGTACTGTGGTGCGCCTGCGCAAGCAGGACGTCAACGAGCGCAAAGAGCACGAAGCGGTTCTAGAAACCTATATGCACGCCCTCGGAATGCTGGGCTAAGGCTTCACGTCTTTATCGGCACGACAGGCGGGACCAGCGGAGCACCGGTCGCGGCACGAGGTTTCCAGGTCCTTCGAATGCCCATAATTCATGCGTCACTAGCCTGGCGGCTGCGGCAATGCAGATTGCAGGATGGATTATTGTAGTTCGGCAGTATGCAGCGGGTAGGTTATGGTCGATATGAACACGATCGCACTGCCACTGAAATGATCGCTGGTAAGGCTGGCCTCCGGATCGGCGGAGAAGGTCATCAGCACGGAATTGGCCGGCTTCACCATCAGCGTTGCCAATGAACGGAAGTCGTGTACGCCGAGCTCAGTGACGTACAGGAAGCGGTGCACGCTCGGCGACCATACAATTGCCCTTAACCAAGGATCGTCAAGTCGTGCGGCATCAGCGAGGATTGCCGACGAAGACCTTTTCGCCACTGTAAGTAACGCCGAGGCGGGCCGCCCGCTTACGCGCTTGACCGCGATGGTCATTTCATCGGCGCCGATACGGACGGCAGCCGGGCCGGTCACGGCAGGTCGCGCTATTGCAGGGACGGCGGCACCAGCAGCTGAGGCGATAACCGGTGGTGCTTCGCCGTCTGCTGATTCAGCATAAGCAAGAGCGCCCTCAGGTGCGGCGCGGCCCTGACGCGGCACAGAGAAGGGCCCTATGGAGCCGGTACTTTCTTCCGTATCGCTGCCGGCAACCTCTTTCTCAGGGGAGGTGGAATGCGCCGCAATCGACTTGGCAGCGGTCGCCGCCGGCCGGACGGCGTTGGCGTCGGGCATGCCTTGCCAGAATCCGCGGGCCTCGATGATCTGAGTTGGAGTGGCCGTCGCCGCTTCGGCACGCCCGATAACGTGCGCTTTCGAAGCGAGCTTGATCAGCTTGGTCTTTTCCGCCGCGAGTTTATCTTCGGCATTGGCAGCGACCTCAACCAGCTTCGCCTTTTCCGCAGCGAGTTTATCCTTCGCGTGTGAGGCGACCTCGACGAGCTTTTTCTTCTCCGCCGCGATCTTGTCGCCGGTTCGATCGATGGCGGCAGCTAAGGCGGCTTTTGCGCCGGTGCGTTGCGGTTCAGCGACTGCGGGAGCGTCAGCCTCTTCGTCCTCGTCGGCCTGTGCCAGGCCGAACAGTTTTGCGAAGGGACGACCGATCCGATGGGCAACGCTGTCGTCGGCAACATCAGTCCCGTCGCTGCGCGCGGCTTCGAGGGAGACGTTCGACGGACTATCACCGCGCTTCTTGATATCGGCGAGCGCGAGCTCATAGCCGGCCAACGGTCGCCCATCGCTCGGAATATGCACGGTCCGGCCATCAGGGAACACGCGGACCAATTGCTCGCGGGTCATGCGCGGCCAGTGCCGTATGCCGCCGGTATCCATGTGGACGAAGGGAGAGCCGGAGGTCGGATAGAAACCTACTCCGCCTCGCTGCAGGCGCAGACCGATAACCCGAAGCTGTTCCAACGGCACGCCCGGGATGTAGAAATCCATGGCATGGCCGAGGATGTGCTGGCTAAAGCGAGCCACGCCGTTGCTGTGACGGCGGAGCATGGCATTGGTTTCCGGCGAGCGATAGCCGCAAACGACCCAAATCGGTTCTTTGGACCCAGTCTCCCGCTGCACTTCCCACACTAAGTCGATGAGATGCGGATCCATCCGCGTCTCTTGTTCGCGCCGCCAATCGCGCAGGAACCAATTGATCTTGTCCAGCGCCGCCTCGTCGTAGCGTCCGTCGCGCTTGAACGTGATGGTGATGTCTTCACTGGTATGCATGTGGTGCATCGAAATCGTGCGGGTGTCGCCTTCGGCGATGGCGTTTTGCAGCCCGCGCGAACCGAAGAGAAGAATGAGAAGAGCCAAGCCGCAGGAATAGAATGCGGGAGCCGCGGCATTGCGAAAACTGTTTAGGCGCGCCCCACCAACGAGCACTGGCGTCCCCGCGTTGACACACCGATCGGTGCCATTCGCCGCGGCATCCCCACCGCAGCGAAAACCCTAACACAGCGTTAACGTGGGAAGGGTAAACGAGAAATTACACGTTGACCCGCCCCCGACGCGACCGGATTAACGGTGCAGTGTGGCAAAAAATGGCCGTTCCGTGCCTCTCGGCGATGGTTGAGGCGGGGCGTTGAAAACAAGGGTAATGTTTTGCTACAGCCCCAATTCTGGCAATTATCGATAAATATCAAGTGGTTATATCTTTTCGGCTCGCCCTGCTTGTTTGACGCTCGGAAAGAAGCCGCCAAAGCCGATGCGCTTCAAATGCCGCCGCTTGCGCCATGGCGAAGCAGCTAGATTAGCAGCTCACAAAAGTCACCGCCTTACGGAAGGGGTGGGATCAAGTGTTCGAACTATAGAACTGGCTGGCCGCGGAGGACGTTGGTGCCTTCTGGATCGTTTGTTTGCTCACTCAAGTTGTGAACGCGTGACCGCTTCTCTTCGACGCAAATTGAAATCTGCCGTAAACTCCACAAAAGCTCGCTTCCGTTCACATAGGGGTCCCTTTAATGCCCGTGCAGACCGAGGCAAGTTCTGCCGCTCTCCGAAACGCAGCGGGCAACGCGGAGCCGGTCTGGTACGCCTCCTACCCACCCGGAATTCCGCGAACCATCGATCCGGATATCTATCCATCACTGACGGCAATGTTGCTCGATGCCTGCGCGCGGCATGCCGAGCATCCCGCCTTCGAGTGCCTCGGGTCGCGTATGAGCTTTACCGACTGGGACCGCTTTAGTCGCAATTTCGCGGCGTTTCTCATCGAAGAACTGGCATGCCGGCACGGCGACCGGGTCGCGATCATGCTGCCGAATCTCATTGCTTACCCGATGGCATTTCTCGGCGCGTTGCGCGCGGGCCTGGTCGTGGTCAACGTCAACCCGCTCTATACCCCGCGCGAGCTCGGAGATCAGCTCGCCGATTCAGGCGCAACCATCATCGTGATCATGGAGAATTTTGCGCACAAACTCGAATCCGTGCTGGCCGAGACACAAATCAAGCATGTGGTGGTGGCGAGGCTCGGTGATTTCATGCCGACCTTCAAGCGTGTGCTGTTTAATTTCGCCAACACTTACATCCGACGCGCGGTGCCGGCGTGGCGCATTAAGAGCTGCACGATGCTCCAGGCCGCCTGCGTCCGCCATGCAAGCCGGGACTACGCAGACGCAAAGCTTCCGTCCTCGGCCCCGGCGGTACTGCAATACACTGGCGGAACGACCGGCATCTCCAAGGGCGCCGTCCTGACGCACCGCAATCTAGTGGCGAACAGTTTGCAATGCCGAGCCTGGATCGCGCCAAATCTTCCGGAAGAGAAAGGCAGCGTGCTTACACCGTTGCCGCTCTATCATATCTTTTCGCTGACCGCGAACCTGTTGGCGTTTGCCCTGATGGGTGGATCGAGCGTGCTCATTCCCGACCCGCGCGATTTGAAGGGACTTATTCGCACCATGCGGCGGGCACGGGTGACGACGATGACCGGCGTCAACACTCTGTTCAACGCGCTTATTAATGCGCCTGAATTCGCCGCGTTGGACTTTTCCAGTTTGAGCTTCGCGATCGGCGGCGGTGCCGCGGTGCAGAGCGCGGTGGCGGTACGCTGGCGGGAAGTGACCGGCAGCAACCTGGTCGAAGGCTATGGCTTAACGGAAGCGTCGCCGGTCGTTTGCATCAATCTTGTCAAGACCCCGAAGCTCGGCACGGTGGGACTGCCGGTGTCCTCGACTGAGGTCGCCATCCGCGACGATCACGGCATTGACCTAGCCATCGGGGAGGCGGGGGAAATTTGCGTGCGCGGGCCGCAAGTCATGCAGGGGTATTGGCGGCGACCCGACGAAACCAAGCTCGTTCTCACGGAAGACGGCTGGTTGCACACCGGCGACATCGGATCGCTGGATGCCCAAGGCTTTCTGAAAATTCTCGATCGCAAGAAGGATATGATCAACGTATCCGGATTTAAGGTCTTCCCTAATGAGGTCGAGGATATCATCGCGCGGCATCCTGGCGTCGTCGAGGCGGCCGTGATCGGCGTCGCCGATCCGCAAACGGGGCAGGGGGTGAAGCTTTTTGTTGTCAAGCGCGATCCGGCGCTTACTGCTGCGGAGCTTACAAAATTCGCCCGTGAAAGCCTCGCCGCTTACAAGGTGCCGAAGACCGTCGTATTCGTTGACGCCTTGCCCAAGAGCAATGTCGGCAAGATTATCCGCAAAGACCTGAAATGATGAGGGCGATAGGGCCCCTATGCGCAATTGCGGTAGGTGCGCCGTGACCCCGCGTTAATGCGCCATCAGCACCGGAAGCTTGGCATTCCCGAGGATTTGCCGTGTGGTGCCGCCAAAAATCATCTCCCGGAGCCGGCTTTGCGTGTAGGCTCCCTTGATAATGAGGTCGCAGCCGAGTTCCTCGGCTTTTGCCAG
>Ga0187781_10004809_pt1 | contig 10057 bp, 16 predicted proteins | sample 0715_SJ02_MP02_2_FD_132447 | JGI IMG/M metagenome (GOLD analysis project Ga0187781, IMG submission 132447) | Tropical peat soil microbial communities from peatlands in Department of Meta, Colombia - 0715_SJ02_MP02_20_MG | ecosystem: Environmental > Terrestrial > Soil > Wetlands > Peat | place...
ACACGCCCTCGCGCTGCATCTTTCTCTTCAAGACCTTAAGAGCTTGGTCCACATTGTTGTCGCGCACGAGAACCTGCACTCGCTATTCCTCCGTGATCGAGCAATCGCCAAGCCCGCTGCCAGGCGCTCGAATCGCTGGCATACGGCGCGCACCATCTCTGGCCTATGCGGCCGAGATGCCTACCCTCAATATTGACTTTCCGCCTGCGGACGGACACAATCGGCTGCCGTGCGAGAAGCAAAGCGACCTTCCAAGGTCGCTGTTTTTGGGCAGCTCTTCGAAGAGACAGTATTGCCCGTATACACGATATTTAGCCCACCCGATATCTAAATAACGATCGGCGTCACTCTTTTGTAATTTTGCGCGGTTGGACGATGAAATTTGCGATCCCTTGCAAGCGCACTTGGGGGTCGGTTTCTTGCCCTCGAATTCTTGATCGGCGGAAAATGATTCATCGGGCGGACGTATGTAGAGATAAGGCGCTGAAGTGCGATCGCGCCGCCCTAGTCGCGACCGATCCGAAAGCGCAAGCTGCCTACCGCGATATGGCGCGTCAGTGGCGCGAGATTGCTAGACAGGCTGAGGGTGCTTGACCAAAGACAGGCCGTGCGCGGAAAAGCACTGTAACGCGTCAGAAAGCTGACGGCTCTGTGCTAACAGCAGCATCGCCGCAGGTTTATTTTGTTGCGTCGTGAGCCGTAGGAGCGGGAGCGTTTAGTCGAAGCGTTTCAGATGGATATGGACAGTGACAGCGTGGATAGTGAACAAATGGAATTCTAACGTCCTAACCGTCCCACAAGTTCAAGATACGGTTGCGGCTTGAAACTATGACGTCCATAACCTACGTAACGTGTTGTAGCCTCACGGCTCTGGTGAGCCGCGTGACGATTCTCAGTTCGAAGCAGGCTCATGCGGATATTCGTGTTCAAGTCTGAGGCAAATCGTCATCTCCGAGCGTTTGCAGGCGATTTGACCGGCAGTCAGCTGCCCAAGCAATTTGGCCCCTGGCGTGCGACTGGCGCCATTGCGCCCGACCGAGGCCCACCCCACAACCTTTCTCGCGATGTGATCGAGGCGGCCATCAAGGAGCAGGGTTTCCAGCTTTGGCGTCTGAGCAAGCGCGACTAAGGAAACTATTGGCGAACACGGGATTCGGAGGGCCTGCGAAAGAACGGATCCCCAATGCCGACTGAAGAAGACACCGCGGCCAATGCTCAATTTCCCAAACCAGAGTCGAGTCTTTGATCACACTAGACGTGCGGTCCGGTTCTGGGGACACGACAGCGCGATGGAGTGGTCATTCTTTGTAACCGAAGACGCGCTCAAACAGTTGCAACCGAGCGTGGAGCGCAATGAAGAGAGCCTGCTGCTCGCCTTTGATACCCATCGGGCGGCCATCCAGGCTGCCGCAATGAGGGCGTATGAGCGGAAGCGAAGGGGATCCTATGAGCTCGCGGTCGCAGACTTTTGAATTTGGACCGAAGTGCTCGCAGTGAACGTTTCGCTTAGGCTTCGCCTGAGAGGCGCTTGAAATCCGCAAGCACCGCGGCAATCAGCTTTTGCCTGCGCGGGTCCTCCCCCGTAAGGGACGCCGCAAACAGATTGAGGAGATAGCACGCCTTTTCCGCGGCCTCATGCCAATTCACCGCTGGCGACGCTAGCAGATGGGATTCCAGCTCATCTTGTCTCAGGCGTAGCGCTTTTTGGTCAGTCTCGACGTCCGCCAGTAATCGGCGGAGTTCCGTAGCCTTCTGCGCGGCCATTCCACGATGCTGATCAAGGTCAATCGTCTTGTCAGTCATCGTGCAACGCGCCGCGTTAGAGGATAGTCCGCGCTTTCGTACAAGCGGCGGATGTCGTCGCTGCCGTATCTCCGCTCATTCACTTCCAGAAACGCGCCCATAAGACTTGCGCGCGGCATCTCTTCCATTGCGAAACGGATGGCTTGAGCGGCCTTCGGAAATCGCTTGTACCTAAACGATTGACGCCGCCGCAGCCCGCGAGTCGGGAACAACTCAGCCAAAGCACTGTAATCAAATTCCGCCATCGACTTGGCCTCGCCGGCTGAGCGTTCCTCGAACGACATCATTCGAGCGGACAATACCTATGTAAGATCGGAATGCGCGATTACCAGTCCGCGACAGATGGCCTTGTGGAAGTTCGAGCAAGTTTAGCAATATCGATCCGGCATTCGGCTGTGGACGCGGCGGGCGGTGTGCTGTACGGTTTTCACAACGAGTGAACTGGCAGATGTGCCGAAAGCGCCCTTCAGTCGCGCTGGTTTGCCTGCGCAACACGCGGCTTGACGAGTGACGCCGTCCCATAATGATCGCAGGTTGATCCGCGTCCGGGGAGGAGCGAGGCCGTCCATAGGATGATCGCACGTTGATCATCGCGCGTCCGAGAATAAGTGACACTGCCCGATAAAACGCCTGCCGTCGAAAGATCGGCCAGGGAGGAAAGAAGCGTTGATGGCGAACGTCGATACCCGTGTGATCAAATTTCAATGCCCGAGCTGCGGTCACGACTTTGAACAAAGCATTGGGCGACAGAAGTCTGGTGAATACATGCGGTGTCCCGACTGCGGCATTGGCATCAACATCGATACGGGCCGCTTGACCGACGCCGCCGACGAAATGCACGCGGCGCTTGAGAAAGCGCCGCCGGAGATCACGACCAAATTCTATCGGTGAGGTCATACCGAGCCGTTGGCAGCGGTCACACCCACTGTCGAAAGGGAAATTATTTTGAGCGAAAGACCGAAAACCGGCGAAAACGATGCGCAGATCGATATACGCGCCTTAACCCGCGACCTAGCGCGATATCGCCAGCCAAACCATGGACGCAGCGTCGTTGAAATTCTGATCACGATTGGACCTTTTATACTCCTTTGGCTGCTGGCCTGTTTATCACTTCGCATCGGATATGGATTTTACTTGTTATTTGCCGTGCCTGCTGCGGGCTTTCTTGTTCGTCTATTCATGATCCAGCACGATTGCGGTCACGGCTCGTTCTTTCGCCATCGATTGGTGAACGACTGGGTCGGCCGTGTTATCGGCGTGCTGACGCTGACACCCTATGACTTTTGGCGCCGCGCGCATGGCGTGCATCATGCGACATCGGGCAATCTCGACCACCGCGGCATTGGCGACATCGACACCCTGACGGTGCGCGAATATCGTGCGCTTTCGCGTTGGCGCCGGCTCGGCTATCGCCTCTATCGCCATCCGTTCGTTATGTTTGGCATCGGTCCTTTCTATTTGTTCGTCTTACGTCATCGCCTGCCGTTTGGTTTGGCGCGGGAAGGGTTCGCACCCTGGATCAGCACCATGGCAACCAACGGCGCGATCGCGCTTATCGCGGCCGGCATGATGTGGTTGGTTGGCGTGGGGCCGTTCCTGCTCGTTCACCTGCCGATTACCTTCGTTGCCGGTGCAGCAGGGATGTGGCTGTTTTTCGTCCAACACCAATTCGAACACACGGTGTGGTCTCAAGGCAAGGATTGGAGCTTCTCCTGGGCGGCGCTATACGGCAGTTCGCACTACGACCTGCCCGCCGTGCTACGCTGGTTTACAGCCAACATTGGCATGCACCACGTTCACCACTTGTGCAGTCGAATTCCTTTTTACCGGCTGCCGATTGCTCTTCGCAATCATCCCGTCCTCGCCACTGTCGGCCGGCTTACCCTGATTCAGAGTCTTATGTGCGTACGGTTGGCGCTCTGGGACGAGACGACACGCCGGCTCATTTCCTTTCGGGAAATACAAACCATCGGCGGCGGCGCTGCCCACGAAGTTGTTTGATATGGGTCGCCGCACGCTCGATCACAAGGACTTTTCAGTGGTTGTACAGTGCAAGGCGCTGCCGCCGAAACCGTGGCGATGGGAAATTTATCGTGTGGGCAGAAAGAGCCCTATTGAATTCTCAGAAGTCTTCTTCGGAACCATAGCTGAAGCAAACCGGGCAGGAAGGAAGGCGCTCGCATCGCTGCTGAGCGAACATTCCGACTGAAAGGGGTGCTATCCGTTCCGGGGTCGAAATCTCCAGGTGCCCATCCGGCGCAGGACGACCGACCACTCACCGCGCGCCTTTCAGCGGCCACGACCAGGACCAATTCGGCCTTCACTGCCCTTTGTGCTAAATTGAATCATTTGCTATTTGTCTTTTCAGCGCGCATACTACTTGATCATCGGTAGCGGCAACGTCAGGCGCCGGTGGCTGAGAGACCAATTGCGCTCCCGCCTGTGCGGCAATGGGAGCGCGTCATGATTGACAGCAACAAATTCGGCCGTTCCGATTCTTCTTTCGACCCAGAGACTCTCAATCTTCTGAGCGACGCCTTCGAAGATGCTTGGCTAAAGATCCGAACATCGGGAAATCGGCTTGCCCGACCTGGCTACTCCAACGTGATGCGCGAAGTGATGGCGAAACATATTATTCATTTGGCTCAGCGCGGCGAGCGAGACGAAATCGCTCTCAGCAATAGTGCGGTCAACTTTTTTACCGCTAACTACAAAGCATAGGCCGCTCCAGCGCTCAATTTTTCTGGATGATGCAATCGCCGCCTGCGGCCTTTAGTCCGCTGCACAGCTTGGCGGCCATTTCCGCCGACGCGAAGGGGCCGACGAGAGTTCGATAGTAGATGCCAGCGGCGCCGAGATCAGCGCGGCGGATGATCGGTTCGCGGCCGCTAAGCTGACTTGGGTATTTCGCTTTGCAACGACCGAAACGCAGCTTGAGCTCGGTTTTCACTGCGCTCAGACGAAATTTGTACCGCATACCCCTTGCCCAAACTAGGTGGGGTGATTGCTGCGGCGCCATTCGCATTGGCTGCTATTGGGGCGCCAACCAAATGCTCGGAGTTCAACGCAGCAGTGACATCCATCGCACTCGATTTTCCGGCGCGCTGCGATGCAGCGGCCACGGTTGAATGATGGTCAAAAGGTTCTTCAGCCGCTGCTTCTCGGGCCATCGCTTGATTTAGTACCGCCTGACCGGCGGCAGGCGTCGTAGGTGAGATCTGCCGCGGCAGCTGGGCGCGTGAAGCCGCTTTCGGCGGCACAATTGTGGTGCTTCGCTGCCCTTCAGGCGAGGCCGTTTTGTTGATCAAAGCGGCGGTGGCTACACCGGCTTGAGGTGCGTTGTCGCTCCTTTTGGCTAGCGGTTCCCCAGGGCCCGGCGCAATCCTATTCGGTTCGTTGATGGCGTGAACAGTTGGCAGCGCCGAGCCGCCGAATATGTCGCGGTAGCCGAACGCGCCGGCCGAGCCAATCAGCGCAAGGCCGCCGATTGCCATTAGCAAGGTCAGGCTGCGCCGGCGCGCGCGCTGAACTTCGTTCTGATACCCCTCCTCAGCGACATCGGGGCGATCGTCGAAGTCATGCGCTTGGTCCTCGCGACGAGGCTCATCGCGCTCGAACATTTGCTCAAGCTCGTTCAAACCGACCGGCAGCTGGGGCGCGGGTGGAAGCTCGGGTGGTTCATTGTAGCCATCCGAGACAATTTTCTCTCGGAAGCGATTGCCGACGGACGCTCTCTCCCCGTAGGTATCGGATTGAGCGATCAGCCGGGCGAGTTCCGCAATAGGTTCGTGTTGTCGGTCGGATTGGAAACGTTCGTCACCCATCGGATTTACTCGGCTTCGGCTTGCGATCAAATCCTGACGCACAGGAGTTCCACAACGACGAGGCAAGCCGATGCCAATTATCAGTTTCAATGAATAATGAAGCTTAAATGCCACGTTGAGATCGCCGCCATCGATACGCGATGCGAATCGCGCGCCGGTCGGCCACCGTGACGAGGTGATCAACTCACTGAAAACCTGAATTCGCTCTTGAAGCCAGCTATTCCTCGGCCTCTTCGCAGCAACGTTCGCCGGAGTGCTTGCTGATTTCACACGGTTCTCAGGCGAGCGCGCTAACCGCGCTTGATCGGCCCTATGCGCAGCCTGCATCGAACGGCAATGACAACACTGTTTTGAGCTTTTCGTTTTTACGATCATCACTATTCGGGGATCGTCATGGCCGCCGCCTTGTCTGAGTTCACGAATGGTCCAAATTGCGTGGGCGAGCGCGGCGGCATCATCTGGCAAGGTCGTACCGATCTGATCGCCGCCAACGTGATCGGGCCATCGGATAGAGAAAAAGCAGCGAGACACCTCGCCCTCCGTAACACAGCGCTCATGCGGGACCGTGCGAATGTGGGCACTAGGTGCTGGCGGGTCTAGATCTTCCCTCAGGGCCAGAAACGAGTGCCCCAACGTCCAAATTCAGGCAGTAGCGTGCAATTTTGAAGCCCCGCGTCACGAGGGGCGCCGCCAGGGTCTCTGCAAAAAGCCGGGTCCGGAGCGAATTGGCTCGGGCGACACCTTGCGCTTTGATCTTGGCGTCATGAGATACATTAGGCTGGGAGGCGATCGCCTGTCAGCGAGCCGCCGCTGAAACGAGAAAGTACCGAGATTTTCGTTCGCCCTCAGGCAGCGCCGGCGCCATCGGTGGGCGCGGTAACCTGAAAATGGACCCTCGTTCAGCCGCGGCAAGCGCCGGCGCTTGCCACGATGCGTGCGGTGCTTCTCTGTTCGAAAGGCTAAAACCATGCAAAAGCCGGCCAGCTGCGCCGCTGAACAAAAGCGACCGGCTTGCGTGCGCCGAAACCATGCGCCGACGATCAAGAGGTCACTTGGGAAGCGCCTCAAAGGACCGAGAGTCATAACGAAAACTACCACAGCAGGCGCAACCGGTTGGCCAGGAGGCGGCAACGACCAGGCAGTTCCGAGATGAGCAAGGGTAGCAATACCGAGTCCAACAAAGCGCTCTTTTGTTCATTTTGCGGGAAGGGCCAGCAAGAGGTACGCAAGCTTATTGCTGGTCCGACAGTCTTTATTTGCGAAGAGTGTGTGGGACTTTGTAGCGATATCATCAGCGAGGAGGACAGACCCTCGGTGCTGAAATCGCACGACGGTGTGCCGACTCCAAAGGAGATTCGCAATGTCCTCAACGAATATGTCATCGGCCAGGACCACGCTAAGAAGGTACTCTCGGTCGCAGTTCACAACCACTACAAACGCTTAAAACATCGATCTGAGAGCACTGGGGTCGAGCTAGCGAAGTCAAACATCTTGCTCATCGGACCGACCGGCTCTGGCAAAACCCTCCTTGCACAAACGCTGGCGCGGCTCCTCGATGTGCCATTTGCAATGGCGGATGCGACTGCTCTGACCGAAGCCGGTTATGTCGGCGAGGACGTGGAGAACATCATCCTTAACTTGCTGCAAGCCGCCGATTTCAATATCGAGCGGGCGCAGAGCGGCATCGTTTATATCGACGAGATCGACAAGATTTCGCGCAAGTCCGACAACCCGTCGCTCGCCCGCGACGTGTCGGGTGAAGGTGTGCAACAAGCGCTCTTGAAAATCGTGGAAGGCACCATCGCTTCAGTGCCGCCGCAAGGTGGCCGCAAGCACCCGCAGGGGGAGTTCCTGCAGGTCGACACGACTCATATCCTATTCATTTGCGGCGGCGCCTTCACAGGGCTTGAGAAGATCATATCGGCCCGTAGCCGGCCCGGCTCGATCGGCTTCGGCTCCGAGGTCATGGCGCCCGAGGACCGCAAACAGGGCGAGATTTTTCGCGATGTACAGCCTGAAGATCTATTGAAATTCGGGCTAATCCCAGAATTTGTCGGCAGGCTTGCGGTCGTGGCCACGCTGGAAGATCTCGACGAAGCCTCCCTCAGACGCATCCTCACGGAGCCCAAAAACGCGCTGGTCAAGCAGTACCAGCGGCTATTCCAGATGGATGGCGTGGATCTCACTCTTGCGGAGGACGCGCTTGGCGCCGTCGTACGCAAGGCAATCGACCGCAGGACCGGGGCTCGGGGTCTGCGCTCAATCATGGAGGCGTTGCTCCTCGACACGATGTTCGACTTACCGAGCCTCGAAGGTGTTGAGGAAGTAGTGATCTCTCAACAGGCCGTCGATGGCGCTGTGCGGCCGCTCTACAGCTATCGCTCAGGCGCCGCACGACTTGACCCCGGATGGAAAACACAGGTAGCGCGCACTCACCGGTCCATCCATGCTATTCGTGGTCTCAAGTATGTTGAAGCGTGAAACCTTTGCGATCGCGGATATCTACGTACCGATTAAACGGCGTGCTACTCTCGAACCAAAGCGTGTAGACGAAATCGCTGCGAGCATGCTCGACAAGGGCCAAGAGACACCGATCCTGGTGCGGTCCGACGGAGCACGTTTTGTGCTGGTCGAGGGTCTGCACCGGCTGGAAGCTGCCAAGGCGCTCGGCGAGAAGACCATCGTTGGATTCCGCGTCGAGGCGCGAAAGCATTGAGCTGTTGCGCGCTCTCGCTTGTATGTTGCAGATATTCGCACAGTCGGATTGCTGTCGTCTTGTTCTTCGGTGCCTTGGTCGCACAACCTGGTTTTTCTATCCGCTCAGCGCCTACGCCCCCCTACAAGGAGAATCGAATGGCCCCGCGCCAAATGAAAATGCCTGAGAAGACTGAAATCGAACCCGAAGAAAAATTCTCGCAGCGCAAGCGGCCAGAGGCCGAGCGTTTCATTCTCCAAGTCGATCGGCAAACGAAAGGCTCATATGCAACGGCAGAAGCTGCACATACTGCGGGACTTGCGATAAAGAATAGTTTCCCATTACTTCACGTCACCGTATATGACAGCGTCGAGCACGCGCGCGCGACGATAGGCGTTTCGGCAACGACATCGTAGCAGCAAGAAACGTGCAACCGTGCTGTCGAATCTTCGTCTTAGTTCCCGCCTGTGACGTGACGAGTTCTTGACGCCCGTCGTCCGGCTCATAACCGTTTCTTGGTGGAAGGCGGACGTGGCAAAAAAAGCCGCGACTTCCGTGTTTGACCGGATTCGGAAGCGCGTCTTCAGAAAGTGGGAGCAGTTTCAAATTGATGCTTAATTTGCTTACTCCAAACGGGCGACACACTTCAGTTGCCACTGATGGCCGATTTTCCGACCGACGCCATCGCCCCGAAAGCTGTGGCCGATGACTCAAAGCAACCGTCGCTTTTCGATCCCAAAACCGAAGAGGATGCTGACTTGGTTCGAGCGGCAGAGGCACTAGCGTGGAAAAGCGATGAGGCCGCCAAAACTGAGGCGGCCTATTTAAAAATCCGGACGCCCCTGACTTGGAGGTTGCCGCATTTCGGGCACTCGAGGGTATAAAGGTCGCGCACTGGGTTTTCTGCCTCGATGCCGATTAGCCGCATTTCCAGATTGCACTTTCCGCAGATCACCAGGGGTTTTCGCGGCCGTCTTGCGCTTTGCCATTTTATACAACGTCGCGCCTAATACGCTCAAATAGCGAGTCCAAAAGGGACGCTGCGACCGATGCGGCGCTACTTCTTTTCTGCGGCCGCCAGCATCCGATCTATGCGGGCGATTAGCTCGCGCGACTGTTCAATTGTCGCTTGGCTTTGCGCGATCTGCTCCACGAGCTTCTCGCGTTCCTGCTTGGCTCGTTCGATCAACGGATCAGGTAGCGTTGTCTTGTCTGTTTGGCGCATCGGAAGCCAGTTCCAAGCCGGAAAACGCATAAAGCCGATCTTTAGTTCACAAGAGACCGGTGTTGAAAGGGACCACGGCATTCGGAAAGGGACCTAGGTACAAAGCCAAGAACAAAATAAGAACATGCCGCTCGGTCATGCGCCTGCGCCAACGAACCCTTCCGCTGATTCAATCGCGCTGACCGCGTCGCCGTGACGCCCCGGATCGTGTTGGTAGATGTGTTGGTATCTTGTCTTGCGTCCCTGGGATATCGGTGTAAAATTAAATATATAGCCTCCTACTTCGTCTCCGGCCCGGGGAGCCAAACAAAATCAAAAACTTATGGCCAAAGCTTCCAGCGTAATGAAGCCGCAGATATTCATTCTGGCAGCATCTTTGGCAGCACCTGGACTAGGTTCTGTACTCAATTAATTTGTAGCGCAAATCCGCGAACAGTGATTCAAGCCCTCGGCGGGGGGAGCTTGATCATGCGGTACGACCTAACGGATTTCGAGTGGAGTATCATTGAG
>Ga0187781_10004810_pt1 | contig 10055 bp, 7 predicted proteins | sample 0715_SJ02_MP02_2_FD_132447 | JGI IMG/M metagenome (GOLD analysis project Ga0187781, IMG submission 132447) | Tropical peat soil microbial communities from peatlands in Department of Meta, Colombia - 0715_SJ02_MP02_20_MG | ecosystem: Environmental > Terrestrial > Soil > Wetlands > Peat | place...
CAATCACTTTCACGAGGGCTCGGCCGCAGGCAACCTCGTCGCCCTCATGACCTTCGCCGGCATTCTCGGCGCCGCCACCCTGCCGCCCGTCATCGCCTCGCGGAACCGCCGGCGGGCCATGCTGTCGGCCGCCACCGGGTTGTCGGTCGTGTGCTTCCTGGCGATTGCCGCCCGCCACGGGCTCGCCTGGGTCGCCGTCTTCTTGTTCGTCGAGGGTTTCGTGCTCATGACGAGCCTCCCGGTCACGTTGGACTGGTCAGAGCTGCACGCCGGGCCTGAACGCCAAGGGGGGGCCGTGGGCTTCCTCATGCTCGCCGGAAACCTCGGTGGGGTCGTCCTCGCCCTGACGGCTCAGGCGCTCATGGGCAGACCTGACTTCGCCCTGGTCGCCCTGGCCGCCGCCGGGGGCGTGGGCCTGCTGTTGACGACACGGCTGCCGGCGCGGGTGTCGGACACCTCCGAGCAGGTGGACGTAACGCCCGGGTGAACCCAGTCAGACGGGGGCGGCGAGGGGGTGCCATCGGTCGCCTCGAGGGGCCTGGTGCCTGAGCGGCTATCTGAGCACCCGTTTCGAGATCACGATGCGCTGGATCTGGTTGGTGCCCTCGTAGATCTGGGTGATCTTGGCGTCCCGCATGAACCGTTCCACGGGGAACTCCCGCGTGTAGCCGTATCCGCCCAGCAGCTGGACGGCATCGGTGGTCACCTGCATGGCGACGTCCGAGGCGAAGCACTTCGCCATCGCTCCGAGGGACGACAGCTCCCCGTCGGGATCTCCGGCATCGATGGCACTGCAGGCCCGGTAGACGAGGCCTCGCGCCGCCTCCAGGCGCATGGCCATGTCGGCGACCATGAACTGCAGTCCCTGGAAGTCGGCGAGCGGCTTGCCGAACTGCTGGCGCCGCTTCAAGTAGGCGGCCGCGTAGTCGAGCGCACCCTGGGCGATGCCGACGGCTTGGGCGCCGATCGTCGGCCGGCTTCGGTCGAGGGTGTGCATGGCGATATAGAAACCCCGCCCCTCCTCCCCCACCCGGTTCTCGACCGGGACACGCACCTCGTCGAAGAGGACCTCGCCGGTGGGGCTCGCCCGCAGTCCCAGCTTGTGCTCGAGCTTGGGGACCTTCACTCCCCAGTCCTTCTCCACGAGGAAGCAGCTGCTGCCTCGATGGCCGGCCGTCGGGTCCGTCTTGGCGAACACGGTGTAGAGGTCGGAGATGCCGGCGTTCGTGATCCAGTACTTGGTTCCCGAGATGACGTAGTGGTCACCGTCGCGCACCGCCCGCGTCGTCAGCGAGGCGACGTCCGAGCCGGCGTCCGGCTCGGACAGGCAGTAGCTCGCCTGCGCCTCGCCCGAGGCGATGCGGGGAAGGTACCGTTGCTTCAGCTCCTCGCTGGCGAAGTTCATGAGCGGGAGCATCGCCAGCTTGGAGATGAGCAGCGTGACGGCTGTGGAGGCGCACGCACGGGAGACCTCCTCGATCGACAGGGCCTGGGTGACGACGTCGGCCCCCTGGCCGCCGTACTCAGTCGGCACCCAGAGGGAGGGCAGCCCCAGCTCCACGCATGCGCGAAAGCTCTCCCAGGGGTACTCCTCGCGCTCGTCGTAACCGGCGGCCCCCGGCGCGACCTTCTCCTCGACGAACCGCCTGAGAACCTTTCGGAACTCGCGCTGGTCCTCTGTCAACTCCCACGACGGCATGGACCGAGTATCGCGCCTGTCAGCCCGAGCTCCGACCGTCCTCAGCCGGGCAAGCCGGTGAGCACGCGCCAGAGGTCCGGATCCGACCTCGTGGCCTCCCGAACCTCCGCAGGTGAGAGGCGCAGCGTCGACTCCGGGATGAGGTCGGCAAGGTCGCGCTGCTGCCAGTAGTCGTGGGCGATGCCGGCAAAGAGCCGCTCGCGGGTCTCCACGAGCTCCTCAGGCGCACCGTCGAGGTAGCCGAACAGATGCAGCGCCAGCTCGACATCGCTCAGCACCGGCGCGCGCCCGACCATGGAGGCTCGCCGCAGCCCGATGGCGACCGCGCCTGCGAGCACGTCGTCGGTGTGCTCGAGGTCGGTCAGGCGCAAACGGTCGCCGAACCGCCCGGCCAGCAGCAGGGCGTAGCCCTGGTCGGGGCCCGGGATGCCGGTGTTCGGCCGGTGCCGCGCGTGCGGCTGCGGTCGGTAGTCGGCCGGCCGGTGCGAGTACCACTCACCAGCTCCGGGCAGCTTGTAGGCCTGGCGGACCTCGGCTCGGTCGGTGACGGGGGCGAACTTCGGTTGGGTCATCGGGCTCGTTTCGTCGTCGGCGCGCCAACAGCCGAGCTCAGATCGCGTCGACCTCGGCGACGGCGATGGTAGCGGCGGCGTCGGGGCCGACAAGAATCCCCACCTCAAGGGGATCAACCCCGGGAGATGCGCCCTCACCATCGGCCGGTGCACCGCCCGAGGCTGCCGCCGCCCGCACAAGGCCGAACACGACCGAATCCACGAGCGCCTGCCAGGACGCTTCGATGATGTTCTCCGACACGCCGATCGTCGACCAGGTGCCGTCGGCGTCGGAGGTGTCCAGCAGGACCCGCGTGACGGCGCCCGTCGCCTGCTCGCTGGAGAGCACGCGGACTCGGTAGTCGGTCAGATGGACGTTCTGCAGCGCCTTGAACTGCGGCTCGACCGCCATGCGCAAAGCGGCATCGAGGGCGTTCACGGGCCCGTTGCCTTCCGCCGTGGCGACGATGCGCTCGTGGCCGACGTGGATCTTGACGGTCGCCTCCGTGGTGAGCTCACCGGCGGACTCCCAGGGGTGAACGAGGCGGTCGGCATCCCGCTCCCTGCCCGAGGGGGTCGCCCGCCAGTCGGTGATGACGCGGTAGGACTCGATCCTGAAGGCGTCGAGACCCGCGGTCGCACCCGAGGCCGCCCGCATGAGCAGCTCGAGCGAGCCGTCGGCCGCTTCGAAGTGATACCCGGCGTGCTCGAGCCGCTTCAAGGTGTCGAGCACCCGTTGCAAAGCGGGAGAGTCGAGCGAGAGCCCCAGCTGGGCAGCTTTCATCTGCAGGGTCGAGCGACCTGCCAGCTCGCTCACGACGACACGGGTCCCGTTGCCCACCAAGTCCGGCTGGATGTGCTCGTAGGCGTCCGCGCGCCGGATGAGGGCGCTCGTGTGCAGTCCGGCCTTGTGGGCGAAAGCAGCCGTCCCGACGTAGGGGCGCTGCGGGTCGAGAGTGAGGTTGACGAGCTCAGCGACATGATGGGCCACCGCCGTCAGCCGTTCGAGCCGGTCTGGTGGGATCGTGCGCACGCCCATCTTCAGGCTGAGATTGGCGATCGTGGCCGACAGGTCGGCGTTGCCGGCACGCTCCCCGTAGCCGTTCACGCACCCCTGCACGTGCGTGGCGCCTTGCCGCACGGCTGCGAGCGTGTTGGCGACGGCACAGCCGGCGTCGTTGTGAAAATGGCCTCCCAGCTCGGCAGAGGTGCGCTGCCGGACCTCCGCCACGATCCGCTCGACATCGTCGGGGAGCGTGCCGCCGTTCGTGTCGCACAGCACGAGCGCCTCGGCGCCCGCCTCCTCCGCGGCCGACAGGACTCGGAGGGCGAAGTCGGGGTCGCGGCCGTAGCCGTCGAAGAAGTGCTCGGCATCGAAGAACACCCGCAGCCCCGCCGCTCGCAGGAACGCCACCGAGTCCGCCGCCATGGCCACGGCCTCGTCGAGGCTGGTGCGCAACGCTTCGGTCACGTGCAGGTCCGACGCCTTCGCCACGATGCACACGGCCGAGGTCCCCGCTTCGGCGAGGTGGCGAAGGACGTCGTCGTCGGCGGCAGAGACACGGGGCCGCCTCGTCGAGCCGAAGGCGACGAGGGTGGCGTGCCCGAGGCGCAGCTCTGAGCGTGCCCGACGGAAGAACTCCTCGTCCTTCGGGTTGGCACCCGGCCAGCCGCCTTCGATGAAGGCGACGCCCAGGTGGTCGAGCTGCTCGGCGACGCGGAGCTTGTCCTCCACGGTGAGGGACATGCCCTCCTGCTGGGTGCCGTCTCGCAGCGTGGTGTCGTAGACCTGGACCGCCTCGGGCAGGCCGCTCACGTGACCGTGCGAGTGTGAGTCGGCCGCCGCCTCGCCCCGCCGATGCCGGTGGGGAGCGGCTGCGCCTGGTGTCTCGCGGCTTTCAGGTGACATGCTCCACCCAGTCTTTGTACCGGTCGATCTGACCCCGCACCGCCTGGAAGAACTGCTCCTGGATGGCTTTTGTGATGGGGCCGGGTTTCCCGGTGCCGACGACGCGGTCATCGACCGAGGTGACGGGAACGACCTCGGCGGCCGTTCCGGTGAGCCAAGCCTCCTCCCCCATGTACAGATCCGTCCGCCGCAGCTGAGCCTCGGCCACCTCGTATCCGAGATCGCCTGCGATCACCCGCACCGAGTCGGAGGTGATGCCCTCGAGGGCGCCCACGCTCGAGGCCGGCGGCGTGAGGATCCGGCCGTGGCGCACCACGAAGATGTTCTCCCCGGTCCCCTCGCACACATGCCCGTCCGTCGTGAGCAAGAGGGCCTCGTCATAGCCGGCCATGACGGCCTCCACCTTGGCAAGCGACGAGTTGACGTACATGCCGGTGCCCTTGGCCGCCGTCGGCATGGCACGGCTGTCATGACGGGCCCAGGACGACACCTTCAGCCGGATGCCGTTGGCGACGCCCTCGTCGCCCAGATAGGCGCCCCACGGCCAGCAGGCGACGGCGACGTTCACCGAGCAGAGCATCGGGTTGAGACCCATCTCGCCGTAGCCGAGATAGACGATCGGCCGGATGTAGCACGCCTCCAGGCCGTTGACGAGAACGACCGTCTTCACGGCCTCGATCATCTCCTCCGGGCTGAAGGGAACCTTCATCCCGAGGATGTGGGCGCCGCTGAAGAGGCGAGCGATGTGATCGGTGAGACGGAAGACGGCTGGACCCTGGGAGGTCGAGTACGCCCGGATGCCCTCGAAGACGCCGAGCCCGTAGTGCAGGCTGTGCGTGAGCACGTGGATCTTCGCCTGCTCCCAATCGACGAGCTCGCCGTCCATCCAGATCTTCTCAGTCGGTGTCAGTGGCACGATCACAACCTCTCTGCAACGGCATCGCCCACGCTGGCGGTGCTCCACGGCTTGTTCCAGAACCCCGTGTCGGCCTCGAGGCCACGCACGGCTTTTTCGACTCGTTCGGCGGCGTCCCGCTCACCGAGGTAGTCCAACATCATCGCCGCCGAGGCGATGGCGGCGAGCGGGTTGGCCGCCTGCGTTCCGGCGATGTCGTGCGCCGCCCCGTGGACCGGCTCGAAGAGGGACGGCCCGGTCCTGGCAGGGTTCAGGTTGGCCGAGGCGGCGAGTCCGATCCCTCCTGTCAAGGCGCCGGCGAGATCCGTGAGGATGTCGCCGAAGAGGTTGTCGGTGACGATGACGCCGTAGCGGTCTGCTCGCTCCACGAGGTGGATGCAGGCGGCGTCGACGTGCTGGTAGGCGGTCTCGACGTCGGGGTGCTCACTCGCCACTGCCGCGAACGTCCTCGACCAGAGGTCGCCGGAGAACTGGAGGACATTCGTCTTATGCACGAGGGTGAGGTGGCGTCGGGGCCGCGACTGGGCCAGCTCGAAGGCAAAGCGCACGCAGCGCTCGACTCCGTGCCTCGTGTTGACCGAGCCCTGTGTCGCCACTTCGTGTGCCGTGCCTTTCCGCAGCCAGCCGCCCTCGCCCGCGTAAGGCCCCTCTGTGTTCTCGCGCACGACGGCGAAGTCCGCCGCCGGAGCGATCGAGCTCGGGGTCCCGATGAACGGCCGAAGGTTCACGTAGAGGTCGAGCTCGAACCGAAGCCTCAACAGCAAGCCACGCTCCAGCAAGCCTGCAGGCACGGCCGTGGACCCCACGGGCGGTCCGACGGCGCCGAGGAGGATGGCATCCTGGCGGCGGAGCCGCTCGAGGGTCTCGTCTGCCAGCACCTCCCCCGTCGCCAGGTAGTGGTCGGCCCCAAGCTCGTAGTCGGTCGTGGCGAGCTCGACGCCCACGGCCGCCACGACCTTGAGCGCCTCTGCCAGCACCTCCGGACCGATGCCGTCCCCGCCGATGACGGCCACGCGGTGAGGGCGCGCGGACCCGTCGTTCGCCTCCTCGGCCCGGCTCTGGTTCTCGCTCACGGCTCAGGGCTTCTTTCGTCGCAGGGAACTTCGGCAAAGCAAAAGGCCGCCCACCGGGTGGACGGCCTTGGACGCGCTCAGGACGGGCGCGTCTAAGTGGGAATTACGATCCCGTAGTTCATCGAGGTAACTGCCCGGTTCATCCCCCAAAGTCTGACCGGGCCGCGGCCCCTCGTCAACCCAGCCCCTTCTACGACGCCGCGATCGCAGACTTGTAGAGGGCCGCCACGCTGGCGCCGAAGGTGGCCGCATAGGAGACCGAGGGGGTGTAGCCCCCTTGCTCGTAACCACCGACGACGCCGATCAGGCGGCCGAGCCCGGTTGACGGGCTGACATCGACGAGCCATGGGCCACCGCTCGTTCCGTCGGTGTAGCCACCGCAGCTGAACTCGAGCTGGGTCGGGCTGAAGGAGAGGGCCACGTTCTCGCAGGAGATGGGTGAGTCCTCGCCTTCCGGGTAGCCGATGACTCGCACGAGCTGACCGGGGGGAACACCGGTGGCGAGCAGCTCACCTCGAGTGACGTCCTGCACATTCTTTCCGGAGCGGGAGCGGTCGATGACGAGGAAGGCGAAATCGTCATTGGGGTCGGCGGACGACGTCCAAGCCTGGTTGACGATGATGCGCTCGACACCCCAGATTCCGTAGGGCGTTTGCCCGCTGTGATACTCGGGCACGAAAGCGATGCGATCCGGCGTTGTCGCACTCACGCAGTGTGCGGCGGTCATGACGAGGTCATGGCCCGGGCTGTCCACGACACTCGCAGTGCAGAAATGGCTCCCCAGGCCACCAGCCGCCGTCGTCGTGAAGAGGGCACCGACCGCCGGGGTGCCGACGAAGGAGACGCCGCCAGGGACGGCGGGTGCGTCCGCCATCTCCGGCGAGGCCGAATTCGCCGCCTCCGGCGCCAAGACTCCCACCCTGGCCGTGGCCGGACCGAGGCGACTTACCGGGAGCAGGCCGAGGTAAACCACGAGCAGCGCCGACGCAGCCAGCACCGGGCGCCGCAGCACCCGAGGACGTTTCGCAATTCGCTCGCCGTTCCGCATCATCCACTCTTACGACTCAGTCGGCTGCCGCTTCATCCGACCGGGCCTCAGTGCCCTCTGCGGCCCGACACGCTCGTGTGGCCCGATCCCGCCATTGCCATGGAGCAGGGTCACGTCGACTCGCCAAAGTTTAGCGTCGTGATCCACAGATCGGCCACCTGAGAGCTCGAGGAGCTCGACGCCGTGCCCTCAGTCCCGGTCAGCCTGGCGGCTCTCCTGCGCCCCTGCCTGGGGCTTCACGTCGACGGCCCCGGACGGCTGAGCACGGACCGCCACATCTGCGTTCGGAGCCAAGCGACGAGCGAGCAGCACCGCTCCGAGGACGACGGCGGCGAAGCCGACAAGCCTCATGATCCCGAAGGCACCGAGGGGGACACGCTCGCGAAAGAGCACGACCCCGGCCGAGATCGGAACGACGTTCGTGAAGAGGGCGCTCATCCCGGCGGTCTGCAGGGCGCCCCCACGTTGAAAGGCCAGCTGCAGAGTCGCGAAGGCAAGGCCGGTGCAGGCCAGCAGGATCGGGACGAGGAGCCAACCCACCCCGATGAGCGCCCCCTTCGTGGCGATATCGGCCGCGGCGTAGAGGAGCCCGGCAGCGGCGCCCAGCCCTGCACCGGGAGCCAGCGCTGTCCGGGGAAGGAGGGCGAGGACCCCTGCAGCCCCTACGCAGGCGGCGATCCAAACCATCGTGTTCGACCACTCCGGCCGCGCGCTGGACGGAGCGGCGACGGCCAGCGACACCGCCACCGCGCCCAAACCGATCAGGCAGGCCGACACGCCGACGACCTCGCTCCGCCTGAGCCGCACACCGCCCCAGCGCCACGTGGCGAGCGCCAGTACACCGACTCCGCCGGCGGCCACCGTCTGGACGAGTGAGAGGGGAGCAAAGCGCAAGGCGAGTATGTAGAGACCCCAGCCTCCCCATCCGACCACGTAGCCGGCCAGCCACCGCCGGCTGGTGAACAGGTGGCGAAGCGATGTCGCCGGCCTGCGCAGCGACAACTCCGGCAGCGCCGAGGCGGCCGAGTGCTCCACGAAGAACGCCCCGCCGATCGCCACGGCCGAGAGCAGCGCCAAGCAGAGGCCGATGGCGAGGCTCACGGCACACGTGCCTCGTCATCCTCGCCCGCAGCCGGTTGCCCAGGTGACACCTCGCCGCCTTCGAGCCGGGAGCCCGCAGGCTCCTCAGCCGGCTTCCATCCACGGCCGCGGATCCTCTCCGAGAACGGCAGGTAGCCCTCGGCGGCCATCGCCGAGACGATGACCCGCGGCAGTTCGGAGTACCGCTCGAAGAGCACATAGCGTGGCCGCCACACAGGGTTGAACTTGCGGTTGAACAAGAGGAGGTTGTCGAGTTGGAGAGACAGCCGCCGTTTCAGCAGGAGGAGAACGTCTCTCTCCAGGTGCTGGCGGATCGAGTCATCACCGCTCGCGAACAAGCCGGCAAAGGGGGAGAAGTTGAGCGAAATGGCTCCGTACCCGTTGTTCCTCGCGTACTCGACCGTCTTGCAGACGAGCCAGGCGATCACGCCGTTGGGGAGATCCGAGCGCCGAGGTGGGGACGAGAGCGACAGCGACTTGCCGGCACGACAGACGGCGAGGTGCAAGAAGGCGACCACCCTTCCATCGCCGCTCCTCGCGATCACAAAGAGAGCGTCGTCGTCGTCGAGCGCAAACAGGTCCTCCAGCTCCATCACGAACCCCGTCTTGGGGCGACCGCCAAGCCACTGCCTCTCGACGTCGCGCAGCTCCTGACGAAGGGAGGGATCGACCGCGCCCGCTGGGAGGATCTCGGCGACATAGCCATTCCGTTCGACGCGGTGTGCAGCCTGACGAACGGACTTCATCGCGCCACCCTGGAGCGAGAACGACGCCACCTCGATGACGGCCTCGTCTCCGTGGTACAGCCCACGAAGGCCAGCAGCCCGGTAGGCATCCAGGTACCTGTCGGATGCGCCGAGGACGGCGACGCCCCACGCTCTCAGGTGCGCGTAGGCGAGGAATGCCTCGATTGCAGCGGGAATCTTGTCGGGTGGGCCGATCGGATCCCCGCTCATCAAGGCGATGCCCCTCACCGTGCGGTAGGCGATGAGGACCTCGTCCCCCTCTGGCCTGCCGGCGGCCTCTGGGCCGCCGAAGAAGAAGCGGTCCTTGTCGGCCCGCAACGCGAACGGGGAGAGGGTGTCCGTCCCGAACTTCGTGATGATCTGCCGCGCTCGTTCCCGCCGGGCGCGATCGCCCGTGAATCGGTCGCGCCAGGGAGCGAGCCAGGGCGCGGCCGCCCAGCCGACTCCGATGGCCATCAACGAGATGACCGACCAGGGAAACCATTCGCCGAGCCTGCCGATGAAATAGGCGCTGTCTCGCGGTGAAGTGCCGATCATCGCCCGCAATGTGTCCAGCGCCGCTGATGGAAGGCTGATAGGGAGATCGGCGACGATCCGATTGATCACGAGCGTCGTGACTCCGTAGGCGAAGACGATGGCGATCATCGCCGCAAGCCGGCCGAATGACTGCGACGGCGCCGACGGGTTTCCCGGCGAGCGGAAGTCCTGACGCCGCGCCACGAGGGCGACGGCAACCAGTCCCGACGCCACCGCCGCTCCGAAGTGAAGGCCCCTGAGGAGATGCAGCACCGTCGAGATGCTGAGAAGCGTGACTGACAACCGGTAAGCCCACACGTTGCCGCGAGCGAGCACGCGGGCGCTCAGCAGCAGGACGACACCGACCGGGACGGCGAGAGCGCTCAAGAGGGGCACGAAGCTCGGCGCCAACGACTCGAGGCGGCCGAAGCCGTGGTGCCGAGGGATGATCGCCGAGACAAGATCGAGCGCACCGCACAAGCCGACGGCCCAAGCA
>Ga0187781_10004811_pt1 | contig 10054 bp, 7 predicted proteins | sample 0715_SJ02_MP02_2_FD_132447 | JGI IMG/M metagenome (GOLD analysis project Ga0187781, IMG submission 132447) | Tropical peat soil microbial communities from peatlands in Department of Meta, Colombia - 0715_SJ02_MP02_20_MG | ecosystem: Environmental > Terrestrial > Soil > Wetlands > Peat | place...
AAGTGCGATGGTTGGCCTTTGGGCCAGGAGTAAAGCTTGGACGTATCAACGAGAACCTGACCGTCCGGAGCCAGTTCGATGTGAGCGCGGTCCATGGGACGCGGAGCCGGACCTTCGAAGTTGACTCCTTCACTGTCGTACCCGCTGCCGTGGCAAGGACACTTGAATTTGTTTTCGCTTGGCTTCCAATCCGGGGTGCAGCCGAGATGGGTGCAGCGCGCGTAGATCACAAACAGGCGGTCGGGCGTGCGGTCAACCCAAATGCGATATCTCTGCTGGAACTTGGTATCGACGCCGAGGGCGAATTCCGATGGATAGCCGATCTTGAAAACCGTGTTGGGCTCGAAAAGAGTACGGGGAAGAAAGAAACGGAAGAAGGCAAGGAACCACGCCATCAGGAAGCCGGTGACCATGGTCCAGACAAAGCGCCGGCGATGGCGATCGACCTCGGTGGAGGGAGCGGTTCCGGCGACACCGCCGGCGGCAGCTGCTTTCGAAGTTCCGACCGCTGGTGTTCCCACATATTTCGTGGCGTCCACGCTGGGCTTAGCCCCAGGTTTCGCCACTTCCGGATTGGGATTGACCTTGTCGGTCTCCAACTCCGCCATGAGTCCTCCTCTGCCTCTGTCAGACTTCGGTCTAATCTAATCCTGCAGCCGTAGCATACTGCGGAGCTGCCAACTTGCTCCCGGTGTTGCGAATCGGAACCAGGGAAGCAACCTCCTGGTCCAAGGCTTGCTGAACGATGTGGCTGAGTGCCTGGATGAATCTGGAAGAATCATTCAGTCCCGCACTCATTTCAAATTGTGTGATGCCAAGTTGATGAGCCTGGTGGCGCGCCTCATGATCGATTTCGCCCAGGGTTTCGACATGGTCGGACACGAAGGCGATGGGCACGACACAGACTTCGCGCACTTTCTCAGCGGCAAGTCCTTTTAGTGTTTGATGCAGGGATGGCTGCAACCACCGGCTGGCGCCGACTTTGCTTTGATAGCAGAGGCGGTGAGAGTTGGTCCATCCTGCGCGATCCCGCAAAAGACGAACCGTTTCTTCAATCTGGCGCTGGTAGGGATCGCCCTTTTCGATCACCGCCAGGGGAACGCTGTGAGCGCTGAAAACGATCTCGGGGCGGTCAGGATTTGGAAATCGGGCCAGAGCCTCATTCACTCTTGCGGCGAGAGCATCGAGATAGGCCGAATCTTGATAGAAAGCCTGGACGCAATGGGTTCGAATCTTGTCGTCGAAAAGGCGATTCCATTCGTTCAGGCTTGAACCCGTGGTGGTCGACGAATACTGCGGATAGAGCGGCAGCAGAACAACTTCATCGCAGTTGGTTGCGCGCAGCTGCTCGATGGCTTCGCTGGTAAACGGATGCCAGTAACGCATGGCGACGAAGCAGTGAGCGTCAATGCCTTGGTCGCGCAAAGCGGCTTCGAGTGCGCGAGCCTGGCGCTCGGTGTGGGGACGGATCGGAGATCCTCCACCGATGGTCGCGTAGTGATGCTGCACCTTGCGGGAGCGGGTGGCAGAGATCAGCCTGGCCAGCGGTTTGCGACCGATACGAGCGAAAGGAAAATCGATAATGTCGGGGTCGCAGAACAAGTTGTAAAGGAATGGCTCGATCGCTTCCAGCGTGTCGGGTCCACCGAGCTGAAAGAGCACTATCCCCACACGCCGTGTTGTGCGCGTCATTCCCCAGAAACCCCAGAACGCTGGAAATTTACTCCGAAGCGAGCTTGTGAGTCAATGCCGGAGTTCGCAAAATTCAGCGGAAAGTTCGCGAACAGCGGGGATTGCAGAATTCCACGTGATCGAGGCAAGCTGATATGCGTGCCCGAACTGCCTGATGTCTCCGCATACCTCACAGCGCTCGAGCCTCGCATTGTTGGGCAGAAGTTAGAGCGAGTGCGGCTGAACAGTCCGTTCCTGTTGCGAACCGTGCAGCCCTCTCTCACCAGCGCGGACCAGCGAGTGGTGGGACGGTTGCAGCGAATCGGGAAACGCATCGCGTTTGGGCTGGGAGGTGATCTTTGGCTGGTGCTGCACTTGATGATTGCCGGACGGCTGCATTGGAAGAATCGCGATGCGAAGCTGGGGGGCAGGCAGAATCTGGCGGCATTCGATTTTCCCCGAGGCTCGCTGGTGCTGACTGAAGCAGGCAGCAAACATCGCGCGTCGTTGCACGTGGTGGGCGGAGAGGCGGGCCTGGCCGCGTTCGATGCCGGGGGAATTGACGTGTTTGCCGCGGATCTGGATTCGTTTCGAGCTGCGCTAACGGGCGAAAACCACACGTTGAAGCGGGCGCTCACCGATCCGCGGATGGTCGATGGAATCGGGAATGCATACTCCGATGAGATCTTGCACGCGGCGCAGCTTTCCCCCATTGCGCAAACAGGCAAGCTCAAGGACGAAGAATGGAAGCGGCTGCACGACGCCACACGGCAGACGTTGCGACGGTGGATTGACCAGCTGGGGGCCGAAGCGCAAGAAAGATTTCCGGAGAAGGTTACGGCATTCCGAAAAGATATGGCGGTTCATGGCCGATACGGACAGCCCTGTCCACGATGCGGCGAGAAGGTTCTGCGTATTCGCTACGCCGATAAGGAGACGAATTATTGTGCTCGTTGCCAGACAGCAGGGAAGGTGCTGGCCGATCGGAGTTTGTCGCGGTTACTCGGGTCAGACTGGCCGCGGACGTTAGAGGAATTGGAAGCTCTCAAGCGAAAGTGAGGGTTTCCCGCTTCTTCCAGCAACCCTTCAACCAGCACTCGCCTCTTGCTCCCCATTTCGCTGATCATCGAAGACACAGGCGTTTTGGGCCGCGAACCAAGGTACTCTCCGATCCGGTTTGGCTCGATGCGCGAAGTTGCACCCGAGGTGATCCGAAGGGCCAGGATCGTCTCTGCTGCCTTCGCGGAGTCAGCACCCTGAAAATTGCGCGGACTCAGTCGTGACGTGGGCTAGACCACTGCCGCGAGCGCGGATTTTCCTCGAAAACCGTTCAGGATGCAGCACCGGCCTTGGCAGTCTCCATTTCCTCGATCACAGCGTCGGCGAATTCCGACGTGCCCGCCTGTCCACCGATGTCGCGAGTGAGTTTCTCACGATGGCGGTACACGCGTTCGAGCGCGTTGCGGATTTGAGTGGAGGCGTCATGTTCCCCCAGATGGCGGACCATCAAGAGCGCGGATCGCAACAGCGCAGTAGGATTCGCCAGGTTCTTCCCCGCGATGTCAGGCGCAGAGCCGTGGACAGCTTCGAAGATCGCACATTCGTCCCCGAGATTCGCACTGGGAACGAATCCCAGGCCGCCGACGAAAGCGGCGCAGAGATCGGAAAGAATGTCGCCGTAGAGATTTTCCATGACCAGCATGTCGTACTGATAAGGATTCAGGACCAGCTGCATGCAGGTGTTGTCGACAATGTGCTCCCCGTAAGTGATCTCGGGATAGTTCGTCGCAACGTTGCGGGCGCAGCGCAGAAAGAGGCCGTCGGACATCTTCATGATGTTGGCCTTGTGGATGGCGTGGATCTTTTTGCGCTGGTTCTTGCGGGCATACTCGAAGGCGAACTTGGCAATCCGCGTACAAGCTTTCTCGGTCATCACCTTCAGGCTCTCAACCACGCCGGGAACGACCTCGTGTTCCAATCCGGAGTAGAGGCCCTCGGTATTTTCGCGGATGATGATGAGGTCGACGTCGGGATAGCGCGTGGGAATGTGAGGCAGATTGCGGATTGGGCGGAAGTTGGCGTAGAGCTCGAACTTCTTGCGCAGCGCCACGTTGATGCTGGGAAATCCGCCGCCCACTGGCGTGGTCACCGGGCCTTTCAGGCCCACGTGCGTGCGTTCGAGGGAGTCGATGAGTTCCTTAGGAATGTACTCCCCGGATTTCTCGTAAGCTTCGGCGCCCACGGCAAACGTTTCCCATTCGAATTTGACCCCGGTAGCCTCGAGGATACGCACCGTGGCTTTGGTGACTTCGGGGCCAATGCCGTCGCCGGGAATTAGAGTCACTTTGTGAGACATCGAAGATCCCTCAGAAATGGCCAGTCATCAATGATCAGCATTCCGCACCCAACAACCGGTGCCGAGTTAGAAGCAGCTGCTAACCACCTTTTGCCTTTACCAGATCCTTCAATTCGTTCATGAATTCTTTCACATCTTTGAAGTCGAGATAGACAGAGGCGAATCGGACGTACGCGACTTTGTCATAGCGACGGAGGCGGTTCATGATCAGTTCGCCGAGTTCGCTGGTCTTCCGTTCGCGCTCTGGAGATTCAATGACGAACGATTCGGCCTCGTTGACAATCTGCTCGAGCTTGCTGATGGGCACGGGACGCTTTTCACAGGCACGCAGCAGGCCATTCAACACTTTCTGGCGATCGAACTTTTCGCGGCGGCCGTCTTTCTTCACGACCATGTAGGGGATTTCGTCGATCCGCTCATACGTGGTGAAGCGTTTGCCACACTTCAGGCACTCACGGCGGCGACGAATGGAGTCCGCCTCTTTGCTCTCGCGCGAATCAACAACCTTATCGTTCTCGAATCCACAAAAAGGACATTTCATGGCGCAGCGTGCTTCTTGGGCAGAGTCTCAGGCGCGGAGAATCTGCTGTTGGGATCAACCAGAAATTGTAACAGTTGATAGGGAAGTACTAGCGAAAGCAGGCATCCAATGTGTTTCGGCGGCCACCTCGGCAGAACAAGAGAGGTAAAAGGGCGCTAGCACCCCCTGCGGTACGAGCGCCCATTTTCTCCATGCCGACCCGATGAACGGAGGGCGTGGAAGTCTAAGATCTTTAGTAACGGGGAGGACAAACCCGTCCAAGCAATCTGGTTGGAAGTCTGGGCTAGTGGTCGAAACCAGTTGTCAGATGGATGTCTGGATTTTGTAAAAAGTGAGAGATTGGCAGACGCATCGCTAAATTTTCCCTAGGGAATATGCACTTTCTGAAACATTTCACTGTCTGGCTGTTTGTTTTGCCCCTGGCTGCGCACACCGGCGCGGGAGAACTGCACCTCAGAATCACCGACCCGCATGGTGTTGGGGCGAAAGGTGCGGTGCTATTGGTCGGCAAGGCCAACGAGCATCGCCGCACGTTTGCCACCAACGACGCCGGGATCCTGATCGCCAAGCGGCTGCCATTCGGATTGTATCGGGTGCGGTTCGGCCAGCCTGGGTTCGCGGTGGCATCGGCGGCCATCGAAATTCGTTCCGCGATTCCCGTGGAGTGCTCCATCGGGTTATCTCTGTCGTCGGTGACCGAATCAGTAGATGGGCAGGCCGGCAGAGGCGCTGGTCGACCCCACCGCACGAACTCGGTCAACGAGGTTGGCGCGAAGACGTTGCAGACGCGTATCCCTCCGTTGCCAGGACGCTCGCTGGAGGACTGGCACTCGATGTTTCAGCGGACGCCCAGATCTACAGAAGCGACCGATTGGCCGCGCCGCTGCAGGCAGATGTGGAGAATCTGACAACCGGCCGAAGGTGATCGACTTCGGCGGATTGTTTTCGGCAAACGCAATCGCACCGCCTCCGACCAACGACCGTCTTTATGCACAAACGCCGGTCACGAGGGACCGGCGGGGGATCGATGTCAAATTTCTTATCGAAGGAAATCAGCTCCCCGGCACCATTTCCGCCGGTGCCCCACCGTTCACGTCGGCCTGATTGAAAACGATGTTCGCCCCCATGTGTGCTGGCCGGGGGGCCAGCATTTGCTCCTTGCGGTAAATGAGATTGGTCGCGTTGAAGGTTGCCAGTTCGAATCCGTGACCGTGCGTGATCGCATCGGTGGGACAGGCCTCGACACAATATCCGCAGAAAATGCAGCGGTTGTAGTCGATGTTGTAGACCTTGGCATAGCGTTCGGCGCCACTGACACGGTTTGCGGCCGTGTTCTCGGCGGCTTCAATGTAAATGCAATTGGCCGGACAAGCCGCCGCACACAGGAAGCAAGCCACGCACTTCTCCAGCCCGTTTTCATCGCGCTGCAGCACGTGTGCACCGCGGAACCGGGCTTCGATGCGCGCGCCCCGCAAAGGACCCTTGCCGTCGGGATAGTTCTCGACGATGGTCGGATGGAACATCTCGCGGAAGGTGATGCTCATGCCCTTGGCAATGGCGGCGATATTTTTCAGAACCGGCATTTCTTATTCAGTATACCGAAAGGGATGGTAGATCGTCCGGTGCACCGAGCAGTAGCGAACGAAGTTAAACCGTGCCTATTTGGCGGGAAGGGCGGTTTTCGCCGGTGGAGCGGAGCCGGGATGTTCCGGCACCGCCACCGCGCTTTCCAGCCAAGCCGTGTACCAGAGATTGAGCAGCATTTGGGATGCGGCGGCGAGACGATGCGTGGTGAACTCGAAGGCCTCCGGAGTACCTTTGCCCGTGAAACCACCAGCCTTTTCCAGCTGATAGACGGCCTCGACCAGAGAGTTGGAATTCTTCAAATAGGCGATATAGTCTGCGAAAGGATCATTCAGGCGCTCGGGAGCCTTGACCAGCGGAGCGAAATCCTTGGCTGTAATGTTGGCGCGCACATAGTCGCTTTCAAACTGACCATGAATGCGGTGTTCGGTGGTGTACCCGTTGGGATTCGGGCCGACCCATCCGTTGTAGTGAATGGTGGTATGCAGTGGTTGCGAGCCGTCGCCAACGTAATGACCCAGCCATCCGGCGTAGAAGTTGATGGCTTGCTCGGTCGCCCCGGTCGGCTGTTGCCTAGCTTTCTGCTGGCGGTATTCACGGAACGCGGCCTTCAGGCGGCCGTAGACTTCCATCGTGATGAAGGGCTGCAGGCCGACCCGCTCGGGAAGGTAATCGTCGGGGCGATCCGGTGTCGCCGCCCGCTTTTCATACAGCTTGCGCAGAAACTCATAGCGGCCCTGGGGAAGCGGATCGAGCCACGAGACCCGTTCGAGATCAATGAAATGATCCGGCTCCTGCGCGTTCTTGAGGGCAAACTCCGATGGACTGCGCCAGCGGTCAGGCTCCGGGCCGAGATAGGCGATCTCCTCGACAGCCTGCGGCAAGAATCGCGGCATGTCGGCGGGGATCTTCTCCGCTGCAACGCGGTTGATGTAGGTGTGCCCTTCGTTGCCCCAGGCGACGGCGGCGTCATTGTGAAACAAAACGAGGGCGATCAGCACTAGGCTGATCAGCCCTCGTCCCAATCGCCAGGTTTTCAGTTCACTCGCCAGAACCGGGGTGCTCCTCTGTTTTCGGTTAGAAGGTGAAGTGCATGGCCAGCTGCAGGAAGCGTGGGCTGCCAATCGTGTGCTGGATGAGGCCCAAGCTGCCTTGCGGTGGAATCGATGGCGGACCTTCGTAGTAAGGAAAAAAAGTCACGTCGTTGTTCGGTGTGTCGAAATCCGCATGGTTGAAAATATTGAACGCATCGGCTTCAAAACTCAGCAGGTAGCGCTCTTTGATGGGGAACTGCTTGGCCAGGCTCATGTCGAAGCGCACCTGGAATGGGCCGCGAAAAGCGTTACGGCCTGTATTTCCATACAGGGATTCAAAGTCATCGCATCCGGTGGCGTCGCAAGCGGGAACTCCGTTGGTACCCGGAGCCACGAACTGGGGTGCGAAATCAGCGGAATTGAGTTTACAGATTTTTGTCGAATATCCCTGACAATTTGCCCCCGGGTGTGCTGCCTGTTTGGCAGTTACTCCCGGTACCAGCGGCACCAGGGGGTTCCCAATATAGTTGCTGGTGCCGAAGTACAGACTCCCAACCGAGCCCGAATAGTCGTAGACACCGTAGGGCTGCCCGCTTTGCGCCACAGTTTGGCCCCCAATGGTCCAGCCATTGACCACGTAACCCAACGCCCGGCTGTCCGCGAGGTGTGGAATCGTATAGCTATAGTTGATCAGAAAAACATGGGTCTGATCGAAATCCGACGAGCCATAGTTTGCTCGGGGAGTGAGCGGATTGTTCCCGGTGAAGAACAGTCCCAAGCCGCTCTGCTCGTCCAAGGAATGAGACCAGGTGTAAGACGAGGTGAATTGCAGCCCGTTCGACAGGCGCTTGTGGACCTGGAGCTGCAATGCATCGAAGTTTGATGTGCCCTCCGCCTGATACAACACGGCGTTCATGTCGTACCCGGGATAGGGTACGCGGATCGGCGCGTTGCCTGCGTATTCGTTCGTATAGATGGGCTCGGTGTCCAAGGGAAGCGGGGTGCCCCCATAATAGTTCTGGTTGGCCAACGGACTGGTACCGCCGTAAGAACTGGTCTGCCCGTTCACCACATTCGTCGTGGTGGCGATCAGTGGCTGGTTGAAGGGAATGGGCAGCACCAAATGGGTGCCATGATTGCCGACGTAACCGACCTCGAACAGCCAGCTGTTGGAGGCCTGATATTGCAGATCGAGTGACCAGTTCTGCGTGTAAGGCAGTTTGTTATTGATATCGTAACCGCCAAACAGGAAAGGACCGTAGAGATTGCCGGTCGGCCAGCATCCCGGGTAACCGCAAGCAGTCTGCTCGAGGTTAGGCAGGTAGGCGAGAAAGGCTGCCGCCGTGGCTGGCGGCGGTGGTGGCAAAGCCGTTCCGAACGGCTGCGCGAGCGTCGCGCCTTTCGCGACGGAAATCGGTTGGACGAACGGAGGCGCCAGGGTGACGCCGAATGGGCCATTGAAGCCGGAGCCCGCGCTCGGCGACAAGTAGCTGAATAGCTCGCCGCGGTCGAAGTACATACCGTACCCTGCGCGCACGGTGAGCTTCGACAGTGGAGCCCAGGCGATGCCGATGCGGGGCGCGAAACCCCACTGGTGGTTTTTCATGAGCGAATTCGTGCCATTGCCAGCGATTTCCAGACCAGAACTGGTAATTACGTCGGTGCCTTGGTCGCAGGTGCCATAGTTGTACTCAGTCAAAGCCGGGTCTGCCGGAACTCCATTGACGGTGCATTGCACGTAACTGTATTTGGAAGGGTCAAAACCAGTAAGCTTCCCGTATTTTTCTGAGAGCGGTCCGTCGATGTCCCAACGCAACCCGGCGGTTATCGTCAGGTTTCTCGCAGCCTTGAAGTTGTCGTTAATGTAGGTGCCAATCGTATCGGAGCGATAATAACGGTTTGCCGAACCAGCGAACTCATCGCCGCCATGCAAGTTGCCTTCCACAAAGTTAAGGAAAGTCGTGAAATCAAGGTTGTCGGTTTTTGTGTTGTTATTGAGGATATTAAGTTGGATGTGGTCCCAGCTCGTCCCCACGCTGAAGATGTGTTTTCCTTTCACCCAACTGGCAGAGGTTCCGTATTCCCATTGATTCTGGAACATGCCGCCATCGCCGAAGCTGGGGCTGGGACCAAACTCCAAACCATTGCTGATCGTAGGGTCCGACGTGGAGATCTCGAATTGAGGAAACGTCGCTGATCCAGGCAGGGTAATGCCCACCGAACTGGGGGTGAATTCTTTGGTCGTGTTGGCATAAGCTCGCAGCCGAGTGAAGCCCACATGCTGTTCCCAGGTGAGATTGGGGGAGAGCACGACGGAGTTAGACAGGGAAAACACCTGGCTGCCAGCGGAAAGCTGTTGTGGAAATCCGAGCAGCGAACCAACCGAGCCAAAAGGATTGTTGGTGGGATTGCTCTGAAGGTAATATTTCCCGGACAAGCGATCCTTGGAGCTTACAACATAATCAATGCTGGCGATCCCTTGGTTAACACTGGCTTGCGTATTGGGCCCTTGCACGACGGCATCGTAGCCTAACGTGCCGGCCTGCGTGGGATTGTACTGCGCGCTTGGTACCAGATACTGCCCGTTGGGAAGTTTGGCATTCAGGATGGCCGAGGCGGCGCTGTTTATCTGGCTCGAGGTGATGGTCTGGCAGCCTTTGCTACCAATCCCGTTTCTACAGTATGTCGCCTGAATCATGTTAACGATGCCCTGCGCACTGCGGTCATCCGTCAAGCCCAGAGGCACGGTCACATCTTTGGTAGAAGCCTGCGCATCGGCAATGCGCACTCCCTGGTAGGATCCAAAGTAGAACAACTTATCCTTGATAATCGCTCCGCCGATGGTGCCGCCAAAAGCGTTCCGATTCA
>Ga0187781_10004812_pt1 | contig 10054 bp, 10 predicted proteins | sample 0715_SJ02_MP02_2_FD_132447 | JGI IMG/M metagenome (GOLD analysis project Ga0187781, IMG submission 132447) | Tropical peat soil microbial communities from peatlands in Department of Meta, Colombia - 0715_SJ02_MP02_20_MG | ecosystem: Environmental > Terrestrial > Soil > Wetlands > Peat | place...
ACGAACTTCACCGAAAGCTCGGTCACGGTTTCGGGGAGCTCGCCGACGAACGCTACCGTCGGCCTCTCTCCGGGGTTCATTTCCGGGCTCGTGACCGGCCCGAACGGGGGTACTCCGGTCGCCGGAGCGACCATCACGATCTCGGACTCGCGCGGCGTGGTGGCGACCACGACGACCGCGGGTCTCGGAACCTACGACGTGAAAAGCATCGGCCCCGGCAACTACACGGTGATCGCGACCTACTCGGTGTCGAACTTGCGGGCCCCCGGGGTCGTCCTCTCGGTCGCGCTCGGGGCGAACGCGACCGCGAACTTCACGCTCGTCCCCTCGGGGACATCGACGTTGGTGCTCACCGAAAACGGGGTCCCGGTGCCGAACGTCCCCGTGCGGTTCACCCCGACCGTGAACTTCGGGAACACCTCGCTCTCGGCGGTCGGGGCGCTCTCCTCGGAGTTGACCAACGGGACGGTCATCGTGAGCTCGAGCTCGGGAGTCGTCACGGCCGCGCTCCCCGTCGGAACGTACTCGGTGTACGCGGCCGGGATCCTGAACGGTCAGCCGTATACCGGTCTCGGCGTGACCACGATCACGGCGGGCGTTTCGTCGTCGCCCACGACCCTTCCGCTCGCTCCGTCGGTCCGTCTTTCGGGGACCGTCGCCTCGGTACCCCAGACCAACGGTACGACCCGCACGGCCGTGATCGCGTACGCGTCGAGCGGCGCCGAGGTCGCCACGTGGGTGGACCAGGGTACGTTCTCGTTCTCTCTGCCGGCCGGCTCGTACAGTCTCCTCGCCATCGCCGGTACGACCACCTCCAACAGCACCGTCTGGGCGGCGATGCAAGGAGCGATGCTCACGACACCGACGTCGGTCGTCCTCGCGCCGGTGAGCGCGGTCCGGGCGCAGTTCACGGTCGGCGCGGTGCTTTCCCGAGGGTTGATCTATCCGGCCAGCGGCGCCTCCGTTTCGGTCAGCGCCGGCCCGGCCGGTCCCGCGGTATCGGCGGTCGCGAACACCACCGGTGCGGTGGCCCTCTACGTGCCGGGCACCCTCCCCCTCTCGGCCGGGTCGTACTGTGTTCGGACCTCCTTGACGGGATTCGTGGCGACCTCCACGTGCTCGCTCACGCCGACGGCCCTCAGCGTGTTGCGAACGGTCACGACCTCGCTCACGCCCGTGCCGGTGACGCTCCGGGTGCTCGGCCTGCCGTCGGGCACCTCGGTCACGGTCAACCTGACCGCGGAGACCGCTACGGCGGTGAACCGGACGCTCTTCGGCGGACCGACGTTCTCCTTCTCGGCGGCACCGGGACGCTACACCCTCGTTGTGAGCGGGGCGGTCGGGAGCGGAGGGGTCGTCTACCTTCCCCCGAGTTTCGTTTCCGCCACCATCCCGGTCGGGGCGAGCTCCTCCAACATCACGCTCACCGTTCTTCCTCAGGTGAACGCGGTCGGCCTCCTCGGTCTGCCGTCCGGCGTCGAAGCCCAGAACGTGACGATCGCCCTCTCCTCCGCAGCCCAGAACGTGACCGTGAACGGTCTCGCGTTCGAGGACGGTTTCCGGATCACCCCGGGGGCGTATTCGGCGTACGCCAGCGTGAATCTGCGGGGGACGAACTACTCGAGCCTCAGCCGCGTCACGGTGTCGGCGGCCGGCTCGATCGCTCCCACGATCACGCTCAGCGTCGCCGGGCCGACCCTCGTAGGGACCGTTCGGAACGCGACGGGCATCCTGGTGCCGCTCAACACCACCGCCTTCCTCGTGGCCCCGAGTGGGGCCGCCGCGAGCGTCCCGGTCTCGAGCGGGAGCTTCTCGATCTCCCTCAACCCGTCGACCACGTACTCGGTCTTCGTGAACGGCACCAGCCGGGTGTCGGGACCGAACGGCAGCTATGAACAGTCCTGGACGACCCGCACGGGCGCCGCGTGCTCGCTCGGCTCGAGCTCCACGACGTGCTCCGTTCCGCTCGTCGGGACGCCGGTCTCCGTCTGGCTCAACGGGACGCTCACCGCGTCGGGGGTGCCGGGGCCGGTTCCCGGGACCGTGCGACTGGTCGGTCCGTATCCGTCGACCAACGTGACGATGCTGTCGACGACGAGCGGCGCGTTCACGGTCCGGCTCCTTCCCGGGGCGTACTCGCTCTATGCGGCCGGTGGCGGCGCGACGCCGACGCTCGGGAACCTCTCTACGGTCCTCGCGCTCCCGTCCCAGCCGGGATACGTCACGGTCTCGCTCTCGCCTTCCTGGGTGGACACGATCTCGGTCGCGCCCCCGCCGAGCGGGGTCGCGGGCCTCGGTCCCATCACCGTCACGATCACGAACGTACTCGGTACTCGGGCGGTCTATTCGGGGCTCGTGCCGAACTCCCCGTTCGCGGTCTCTCTGCCGGCCGGGACGTACGTCGTGCAGGCGACGGCCTCGGGCTCGCTCGGCGGGATCCCCACGAACGCGTCCGGCCGGACGACCGTCACCATCCTGAACGGGAACGTGGGAACGGTCGTCTCGCTCGCGTACGCGCTCTCGACCCAGGTCTCGGGGACGCTGGTCGGCCCATCCTCCGCCACGGTGACCGCCGGCCACAATGTGTCGTTCGCGTTCTCCGTGCGCAACACCGGGAACGTGCCGGTGACGGTGACGCCGGTCGGTTCCCCCTCGTACTGGACCTTCTCGTTCACGTTCACGAACGTCACGTTGCAACCCGGCGCGACCGGTTCGACGGCCTCGGGCGAAGTGCGCATCTGGGTCCCGTGGGGGACTCCGGTCGTGCACCCCGGGGTGACCATCCAGTTCGAGACCGCGAACGGGACCGTCGTCGGTTCCGTGAGCCCGGCGCCCGTGGTCTCGGTCGTCGGGTACTACGGGGTCGCGGCCGGTGCGTCGAGTACCTCGCCGACCGTCTCCCCGACGTCGGTGCTCGTCCCGTTCTACGTGCAGAACACCGGGAACCAGGGAGAGACGGTCGTCGCGACGGTCGCGGACCTCGCCCGTATCCAGGGCCTCGGCTGGACCGCCAGCTTTAGCTCGAGCACGCTCCCGAACGAGATTTCGCAGTACCTCGCGGCCGGCGCGAACGTGACCTGGGACGTCAACCTCACGGCGTCTTCGGCGGTCTTCGTGCCCCCGGGCAGCGTTACGGTCGCCCTCTCGGTCGTGAACGCGACGGGGAGCATCTCGTCGGTGGTCGTGCTCAAGGTGCCGGTCGTGAGCGTCGGCACGAGCCCATCGGTCGGGCAGCCTCCGATCACCGTGACCGGCCCGTCCGTCGTCGGACCCCCGAACCTGCCCCCGGTATGGCTCATCCCGCTCCTCTCGTTCGTCCCGGCGATCGCGCTCATCGTCGGCGTGGTGACGTACCGCTGGTGGCGGACCCGGAGGTGGACCCGCCGATGAACCGGCGTGCGACCGCGGCCCTCGTCCTCCTCGTGCTCGTGGTCGTCCCGGTGTTCCTCGTGGGCGTCGGGACGGCGGCGCCGTCCGCCCGCGCCGCGTCGACCTCGTCGTCCGTGACCGGTTCGATGAGCGGCCCGACGGTGGTCGCGACGGGTTCGACGAACCTTTACCACATCTCAGGGTGGGGCGGACCGGCGGTCGCCTCGAACGGGTCGCTCGCCGGGACCATCACCTACTACGTGACGCTCGTCGCGAGCAACCTCACCGGCGTGTCGTACACGCCGCTCCGGGACAACTTCACGACCAACTCCTCGCTCCGAGGCAACCTCACGGTCGGCACCGCGACGGAACCGGTGCTGATCGAGGTGATGGTCTCGTCGGTCCTCAACGGAAAGAACGATTCGACGAACTTCACCTACTCGGTGAGCGTCGTCGCGCCGTACGTCATCTCGGCGAAGATCGTGAACACGTCGTCCGCCACCGTCGCCGGGTTCGCGGTGCTCGTGCTTCTCGACGGCTCGGTCGTCGGAACGGTGAACGTCACCACCATCTCCCCCGGCGGTTCGTTCCTGGTCTCGTTCGAGTATGCGACCCTCGGCCTTTCGTCCGGGTCCCACACGTTCTCGCTCTCGCTCGTCGCGGAGCACGGTCTCGTCCGGTTCGCGAACGGCCAGACGGTCTACTCCGAGACGATCTACATCGCGGGCGCTGCTCCGAACTACACGGTCTGGTACGTCGCCGGAATCGTGGCGTTCTTCGGGGCCATCTTTATATTCGCAACCCGGGTGGCCGCGCGCCGGCGGGGCGCGACGCGCCGCTGACCGGCAGGACCCCGATCGGATGGCGACTCGAGTCGACCTGCGCTGCTCGTCGTGCGGGCGCACCGTCCCGGCGAAGGGGGCGACCCAGTTCCTCTGCCCGAACTGCGGCGAGGCGACGATCGGACGGTGCGCCCGGTGCCGGGACCAGAGCGTGCTCTACCACTGCCCGAAGTGCGCGTTCGAAGGGCCGTAGGAGGGTTCGGTGGGCCAGGTCGCCGTCCTCTTCCGCTTGATGCCCCAGGGCCTCGAGACCGACCTCAACGAGGTCGCGAACGGCATCCGAACCGCCCTTCCGGCGGGCGTGACGGTCCGCGGCATGCAGGTGAAGGACATCGCCTACGGATTGAAGTCGCTCCTCGTGTCGGTGGTGATGGACGACGCGGGAGGCGTCCTCGACTCGACCGAGCGGGCCCTCGCGAAGATCCCGCACGTCGAATCCGTCGAGGTGATGGAGGAGGGGCTCCTCTAGGGAAGCCCGCTCCGCGGCGGCCGTGGACCTCTTCTCGCACGTTCTCGTCGCGTACCTGCTCACCTACGCCCTCGTCGGCCTCCAACCCCAGTATCTCGCGGCCGGGGCCCTCGCGGGCGGGCTACCGGACGCGGACGCGCTGTTCTTCCCGCTCGCCCGGCGGTTCCCGATCCTCCGTCACCACGGGATCACCCACTCCCTCCTCGGCGTGACCGTGGTCGCGACGGTCGGCTGCTTCCTCGCGCCGATGATCCTGCCCGGCTCCGTCCTGGTCTACTTCGTCGTGATGGAGGTCGGGGGGATCGCCCACATCCTCCAGGACGGGTTCACGCAGTTCTACGTCCCGGCGCTGATGCCGTTCTCGGAAAAGCGGCTCCAGCTCGACGCGGACCGGGCGATCAGCTTCGTCACCCTCGCGTTCTCCGTGGTCGCGTTCTACGTGCTGCTCGGCGTCGAGCGCAACCACGTCGCGCTGAACGTCTACGTCGACTCGCTCTGGGTGATCTCGGCGTTCTTCATCGCGTACTTCGGGATCCGCCTCGCCGGGCGTGTCGCGATCCAGCGGCACCGTTCGCTCCTCGGAGAGTGGGCGCAGCTCGTCCCGACCTCGAACCCGTTCTCCTGGCTGCTCCTCTCGGAGACCGTGCACGACGGCCGCGTCCGGACGACGTGGGCCCGCTACTCGCTCGGGCGAGGCATCACGGACGGCCCCTACAGCGTGGAAGGGCCGCTCGAGCCCGCGCCGCACGCGGGAACTCCGAAATCCGCGACCGAGGCCCTCGAGTGGTCCTACCCGCTCGCGCGGCGTGCGAGCCGGGTCATCGAGACGACCTACCACTTCGGCGAGGCGTTCCAGGAGGCGGCCGGGACGTGGGTCGCGGTGTGGTACTCGCTCGAGTTCACCATGCTCGGCCGGTCTCCGGCGGTACGGGTGCGGTTCCCCGCCGAGGGGACCCCGGTCGAGGTGAAGACCGCGTTCTACCGACCGACCCAGCACCCGCTCTGAGGCGGGAGGCTGGAAGCCCGCGCTCCGGACGAGCGCCCGACCGACCCGAGGCGCCTACTTGTACGTCGACACGTGGGTGGCCCCTTCGTCGTCGACGATCGTGATGCACTCGCCTTCGCACTCGAAGAGGCAGGCCTCGCACATGATGCAATCCGGACCGTGGACCACGGCCGACTTCTCCGCCCGGAACTGGAACTTGGCGGCGACCGCGGGGTCGTCCACGACGTTCGGCCAGTTCTCGCGCGGCTGCATCTCGAAGACGGTCACCGGGCAGACATCTCGGCAATGGCTGCAGCCGGTGCACTTTTCGTGGGCCACCTCGACGCTGACCATAGAAGATCGGGCGTTGCACCGACGCGCGGATATTAAGCCGTCCGCTCAAACGGCGCACACCCCACGGCCGGAGGCCGTGTTAGCAAGGGACGCGCGTCGGGGTCAGGGAATGTCGGCCGGATTCCACATACCGACCCGGGGGCCGCCGCGCAGGCCGTCCAAGGAGGCGACCTCGGCGGCGGAGAGCGAGAAGTCGAAGACCTGCGCGTTCTCGCGGATGCGCTCCGCGTGCACGGATTTCGGGATCTCGAGGAGGTCGTGCTCGAGTCCCCAGCGGATGAGGACCTGCGCGGGGGTGCGGTGGTGCGCCGCGGCGACGGCCTGGATCACCGGGTGGTCGAGGCGGCGGGCCCGGGTGAGCGGAGACCACGCCTCGAGCCGGATCCCGTGGCGGTCACAGTAGCCGAGCAGCTCGGGGTCGAAGACGAACGGGTGGAACTCGACCTGGTCGACCGCCGGGGCGACGTCGGAGTGGGCCCGAAGCTCCTCGAGATGGCGAACGGTGTAGTTGCTGACGCCGATCGCTCGGCAGACCCCTTCCTTCTGGAGCCGCTCGAGCGCCCGCCAGGAGTCGAGGCGGTCCTTCGGAGAGTTTGCGCGGGGCCAGTGGATCAGGTAGAGGTCGATGGCGCCGAGCCCGAGGCGGTCGGCGCTCGCTCGCCCCGCCGCGAGGGCCGAGTCGAACCCGTGCTCGGTGTGCCAGAGCTTCGTCGTGACGAACACCTCGCCCCGCGGGAGACCGCTCGATCGGACCGCTTCTCCGACGTCCGCCTCGTTCCCGTACATCGCGGCGGTGTCGACGGCGCGGTAGCCCACCTCGAGCGCGGTCTTCACCGCGCTTCGGGTCACGGCTCCCGGCTCCGACTGGAACACCCCAAGACCCAGCCAGGGGATCTCGGGGCCTTGATTCAGACGAACTCGGGAGGCGAGCGAGGTTCCGGCCGGAACGGACATGGGCAGCCGAGGGCGCTCGGGCGTTTATCGTCCGTCGCCCGAGGCGAGCGGCGGGATGGAGGTCAGCGAAAGCGCGCAGGCAGGCCCTGAGCACGGAGTCGGTCGTCGTATCGTCGAAGCTGGGCCTCGTGCTCCGGACAGAGCGAGAACGCCCTCCACGAGGCGTCCGCGCGGGAGCGGTCGGCGGAGGCGGCGAAGAGTTCGGCCCGACGCGGGCGGTCGTCGCAGCCTCCCCCGTCCGCATCGTCGGGGGCGCCGAGCGTCGGCCGGAACGCAAAGTCGAACGCGGCGCCCATCTCACAGAGGGGACGCTGGAAGAGGTGGCTCACGGAACCTCCGGGTCGGTCGATTCGAGACGCCGGCCGAGGGCGCTACAGTTTGCGCGCAAGCTCGGCGAACTCGGCGGCCGACCACCCCTTGAGGGTCGTAGTTCGGACGAATCCCTGCATGCCCGTGCGGAGCGCGAGCTGGTTCGCGACGTCGTCGGACGGAAGCTCGGCCGCGGCGACCACATCGTACGTTCCCATCGTGTGGAGAAAGAGGAGGACCTTCCCACCGGCCTGGTCGACCGCCTTCCGGAACGCCTCTCCGCGCGAGGGAGACTGCTTCACGGTCCGGATACCTTCGGCGGTCCAACTCACCAGGAACACATACGCGGGCATATGACGCTCCCGAAGACGAAGCACGAGGGGCCTAAAAACCGTTCGAACGGGCCGCGATTCGGGTCGGACCGGCGAAGCTATGACCCCGGCGTCGGCTCGGGCCGAGTCGCGCGCTCGCGAGCCGGGGCGCGACCGTCCTCCGGGAAGTCGATGCCGACCGCGAACCTTCGAAACGCCCAGATACGCTACGACCTCTCCGGTGCGGGCGACCCGACCGTCATGGTCCACGGGTCCCTTGTCGACCGCGGGAGCTGGGACGCGGTGCGTCCAGGGCTCACCCAGTCGCTTACCGTGCTGACGTACGACCGTCGAGGACACGGGGAGAGTGTCGGCGCCGTGCGCACGCGCCCCGTGCGGGACGACTCTGGCGACCTCGCCGAGCTACTCGAGGCGCTCGACCTGTTTCCCGTCCACGTCATCGCCCACTCCTACGGCGGGGCGGTCGCGTTCCGGCTCGCGGCGGACCGACCGGAGATGGTCCGAAGCATCGCGCTGCACGAGCCTCCGTTCATCGGCCTCTTGGACGAGGACCCCGCCGACGCTCTCGAGGGAGAGCGGGTTCGGGCCGGCACCGAGGCGATCCGGGACCTCGTTCGAAGCGGTCAGCGCGAGAGGGCCGCCCGGGAGATCGTGGGCGCCTTCTCGGTCGAGGAGGGCGCCTGGGAGCGCCTTCGCCCCGAGGTGCAGCGGGGGTTGCTGCGGCACGTCGACCGATGGGCGGAAGAGCTCGGCGACCCGGAAGCGACCCGCCCCGACGGGGCCCTGTTCGCGGAACTTCTCATCCCGACGCTCTTGACCGCCGGAGAGCGCAGTCCTGCGTTCGTCCGTCGCATCACGGACCGGCTCGCGGGCCGGCTGCGGAATGCGACACTCCGGACGCTACCGGGAGTGAGCCACGTTCCTCACCTCAGCAACCCAGACCAGTTCATCGCGTTGATCCACGGCTTCCTGGTCGAGCGAAACGTGCCGAGCACCTGACGGCGTCGGCTCCTCGGGTGGCGGGTCACCGGGGAGGAGCCGGGTCCGAGCCGAAGGTGGGCTCGAGAAGCTCCATCACGCCTTTCCCCAACCATTGCCCGCCGTCGACCGCGAGGACCTGGCCGGTGATGTAGCTCGCCCGTGGACTCGCGAGGAACCGGACCGCCTCCGCAACCTCCTCGGGGGTACCGAACCGTCCGAGCGGGACTCCGGCCGTGACGGATTTGATGACGGCGTCGGAGACCCAGAGGCGCTCGTCCGTCCCTTCGGTATGCACGGGGCCGGGGGCGACCGCGTTGACGCGGATCCCGAACCTCGCCCACTCGACCGCCAGCGTCCGGGTGAGCGCGAGAACGCCGGCCTTCGCCGACGCCGAATGGGCCGTTCCGGGTCCGGCCATCCAGGCGTACGACGCGATGATGTTCACGATCGCCGGCGTCGGCGAGCGCTTCAGGAGCGGCAGCGCCGCTTTCGAGCAGTAAAAGGTGCCGTCCAGGACGATGCCGACCACCGCCTTCCAGCCGTTCGTCGTGATCTTCTCTGCGGGCGCGACAAAATTCCCGGCGGCGTTGTTGACGAGGACGTCGAGGCGACCGAACTCGTGACCGACCACCTCGAAGAGGTGATCGACCTGTTCGGGGACTCGGACGTCGGTCGGGACCTCGACCACGCGGGCGCCGTGACATCGGAGCTCGCCGGCTCCGGCGGCGAGATGCCCGGTGGTCCGGCTCGCGATGACGAGGTTGTATCCGTCGTCGGCCAGGGCGACCCCGATCGCACGGCCGAGGCCGGTGCCCCCGCCGGTGATGAGCGCCACCGGTTTCGCCTCCGGGTGGTGCGGACTGTTCGCGGTCACCAGGGAGCGGATTCCGGACCTCCGTAAGAACCTAGCCGACCGCGTCCGGTTCCGCTGGCTCTCGGTCGGAGGATCCCCGCCGCCCGGTGCGACTACCGATCTTGCTCGAGTGCCGCGGAACGAGCCCGATCGAGGGCCCCCGCCGGTAGCCCCCTCCCGAGCAGCCCATCCTCCCGATGGATGGGCCGACCGGCCCGAAACACGACGAGCGTGGGGACGACGGAGACGGCGAGGTCGTCCCACAACCGCGACCGCTCGTCCGATATGTCGGCGACGGCGAGTCGGAAACGCCTCTCGCCTTCTAGGGAGGGAAAGCTAGGGAGGAATCGTTGGCAGAAAGGACACCAATCCGCGACGAAGGCCAGGATCCAGGTCCCCTCCCGGAGAAGGTGGTCCTTTCGGAAGGCGCTCGCGTCCAGCGTTTCCAAGGTCGCCTTCCCCCTTCCCCTGCGAGTTCGGGCGGTCCTCCCGTCGCTGAGGCAGCGCGCCTAAGGGAAGCGTTCCCGAAAGGGATGTCGGTGCGTTCTTCCGACACGTTCGACGCCGCGGTCCGTCCAATACTCGTGGATGTACCGGGCGGGAGTC
>Ga0187781_10004813_pt1 | contig 10054 bp, 8 predicted proteins | sample 0715_SJ02_MP02_2_FD_132447 | JGI IMG/M metagenome (GOLD analysis project Ga0187781, IMG submission 132447) | Tropical peat soil microbial communities from peatlands in Department of Meta, Colombia - 0715_SJ02_MP02_20_MG | ecosystem: Environmental > Terrestrial > Soil > Wetlands > Peat | place...
CTCATCAGCGAGGATCCCAGCTTTGAGCAATGGTCCCGCGCCAAGGGATCAGACACCTTTAGCTGCTTGGGTCCTTGCATCGCGACGTCCCTGGACTTGGCGTCGGCGCGAGTCGTGACGGCCATCGATGGTGTCGAGCGTCAAAACTACCGGCTGTCGGACATGATCTTTCCGCCCGTCGAGTTGGTGGCGCAAATTTCGGGCGACATGACGCTGTTTCCCGGCGACGTAATTGCCTGCGGCACTTCCATCGGTGTCGGGTCGATAAAAGAGGGCGCAACGGTACGTGTGCGCATTGACGGTATCGGCGAGTTACACAACCGGCTTACCGGTTAACCGGCCGGTTTTACGGCAAGTCGGCAATTCGTGCGCGGTGGGTGTAGACGGAAAAATTGGCACCTCGCGCAAAGCCAATCAACGTCAAACCACAGCGCTGCGCTGCCTCCAGCGCCAGGGACGTTGGAGCCGATACCGCGGCCAGCACACCGATGCCGGCGGTGGCGGCCTTTTGCACCATCTCGACACTGGCACGACTTGTGATCAATGCAAAGCCCCGATCGGTTGGCTCTTGCACACGCCGCAGGGCACCGATCAGCTTGTCGAGCGCATTGTGCCGTCCGACATCTTCGCGCACGTGCAGCAGTGCTCCGTCGAGCGAGCACCACGCGGCGCCGTGCGTGGCACCGGTCTGCTGCAGCAGCGGCTGCGCGCCTGCAAGTGCCGCGCTGGCCGCCGCCAGCGCCGCCGCAGACAGCCGCCAGTGGGAATCTGCGAGCTTTGGCAATGGGCGTAGTACCTGTTCTAGGCTTTCGGTACCGCAAATTCCGCAGCCTGTGCGCCCTGCCAGCGTACGCCGGCGCTGCTTGAGCGCAGCAAATGCACCGGCGGCCACCTCCAGCGCCAAGGTGATTCCCGGCGTATCGACGCGCACGTCGACCTGATACAGCTCCGCGATATCGCTAAGGATGCCTTCGCCCAGCGAGAAACCTAACGCAAAATCCTCCAGGTCACACGGCGTGGCAAGCATGACCGCATGCGAGATTCCGTTGTACTCGAGCGCAATGGGAACCTCAATGGCCAACGCTGCATCGACCCGGACAAACGCGCCGTCGCGGTGACGCCATTCAACGGTCGAAACGACGCCGGGAGTCGGCTCGTCACCGGCCCTGCTTGAGTTTGAGCCAGCTCGGGTCGCCATCGATCATTGGCCAGGGGGCATCACCCCTCGCCGATATGCTTCCCAGGCGGCAAGTCGGGCAGGGTGCGAGGACGACGGTGCATGTCGGTTGCGACATACACCAACGTCGCTTCGGTCACCTTTACGACTTCACCGTCCATGCGGCTGCGTTCGGCATATGCGGCCACTTCCACCGTGACCGAGGTGCGGCCAGTGCGCACAATGTGCCCATACAAGGAAAGCACATCGCCGACAAAGACGGGCTCCTTAAATACAAAGCTTGTTACGGCCACAGTCGCCACGCGGCCGTTGGCGCGGCGCGATGCCAAGATGCCACCGGCGATATCGACTTGGGACATGATCCAACCGCCGAAGACATCGCCATGGAAGTTCGCATCGGCAGGCATGGGGACCACCCGCAAAACCGGATCCTCCTTGGGTAAAACCGATGTCATTGTGGCCCTCAATCGTCTCAATGCGTCACAAAGCTGCGTAACGCGCGATAATCGCCGGTAACAGGCGCTTCGGCTTGCACGACCAATCAGAGGGTTGCAATTTGCGGCCCCGCGTGCTGTCTGTCAAGGGCGCAGGCGCCAACTGGCCAAGCAGCCGATGAGGGCAGCTGGCAGATCGAGAACGGGATTGTCATGCGCGGGGTAAGGCCATTACGGAATCACGATTTTTCGCCACCGGCCGATCCGGGTCAGCCGCGTCGCGATCTGGCAACGCTGCGCGCCTTGCTGCCTTACCTGTGGGCGTACCGCTTGCGGGTCGTGCTTGCGGTCGCCTGCCTGGTGCTGGGCAAGGTCGCGGTCGTGGGCGTCCCGATCTTGCTCAAGCACATCGTCGACGCCCTGACGGTTCCGCCCTCGTTGCAAGTGGCGGTTGTCCCGATCGCACTGGTCGTAGCCTATGGCGCCTTGCGTCTGGCGACGTCGCTTTTTAACGAGTTGCGAGAATTTTTCTTCGCGAAGGTCACGCAATCGGCCGTACGCACGCTGGCGCTAAAAACCTTTCGGCACTTGCACGAATTGTCGCTGCGCTTCCATCTGGAGCGGCGCACCGGCGCGGTGACCCGCGAAATCGACCACGGCATTCGTGGAATCGGTTCCCTGGTGAGCTACACCCTGTACTCCATATTGCCAACGCTGGTGGAGATCAGTCTTGTGTTTGGCTACTTGCTGACCCACTATGAGATCTGGTTTTCGGTGATTGTCGCCACCAGTCTTTGCCTGTACATCGCTTTCACGCTCGTCGTGACCAATTGGCGCACGCGCTATCGCCGGCAGGTCAACGAACTCGACGCCAAGGCTTCCTCCAGTGCGGTGGATTCCCTGCTCAACTACGAAACCGTCAAGTACTTTAACAACGAAGAGTTCGAGGCGCAGCGCTACGATGCGACCCTGTCGCAACAGGAGCGTGCGGCGCTGCGAGTGCAGCAATCGCTCAACGCGCTGAACGGCGGGCAACAGGCCATCATCGCGATCGGACTGACGGGCATGCTGTGGCGCGCCGCGCTGGGAGTACACAGCGGCGCAATGTCAATTGGTGATCTCGTGCTGGTCAACGCTTTCATGCTCCAGTTGTACGTGCCGTTGAATTTTCTCGGCGTCATTTACCGGGAAATCCGCCAAGCGCTGACGGATATGGACCGGATGTTCGGACTGTTGCAGCAGAGCCGGGACATCGCCGATCGTTCCGACGCCCATCCCTTGCTATTTCCTTCCTCCGGCGACCGATCGGTTACGGTGCGCTTTGCGCATGTGGAATTCGGCTATGACGCGCGGCGCAAAATACTTCATGGTGTCGACTTTACGATCGCACCGCGCACGACATGCGCCGTGGTGGGACCGACTGGCGCTGGCAAATCAACGCTCGCGCGATTGTTGTTTCGCTTCTACGACGTTCAAGGTGGCGCGGTTTTGCTCAACGGACAGGACATCCGCGCGCTGACGCAACACTCGCTACGCGCCGCGATCGGGATCGTGCCACAGGACACCGTGCTGTTTAACGAATCCATTGAATACAACATCGCCTATGGCCGACCGCAGGCCAGCCACGAGCAAGTTGTTACCGTGGCGCGGGCGGCGCACATTCATGATTTCATCCAATCCCTGCCCGATGGGTATCGCACCGTGGTCGGCGAGCGCGGCCTGAAGCTCTCGGGGGGCGAGAAGCAGCGGGTTGCGATTGCCCGCACCTTGCTCAAAGACCCGGCGCTGATGATTTTCGACGAAGCAACCTCGGCGCTGGATACCCGCACCGAACTTGCGATTCAGGAGGAGCTCAACGCGGCCAGCGCCCAGCGCACCACGTTGATCATCGCTCATCGCCTCTCCACGGTCGTCGCCGCAGACCAGATTCTGGTGATGGACCACGGTCGGATCATCGAGTCCGGCGACCATTCCTCCTTGCTTGCGCGCGGCGGCGCATACGCACGCATGTGGGCGTTGCAGCAACGCGAGGGAGAGGCGCAGCCGGGCCTTGCGGCAGCCTGATTCGCGGTCGAGATTTCTCCAATGCAAATGGCCAACGAACGCGCCGCGCAAAGCCTGACCATCACACGCCCAGACGACTGGCATTTGCACCTTCGCGATGGCGCGACAATGGCCGCAGTGCTGCCCTGTAGCTCGCGAATTTTTGCGCGAGCCATCGTGATGCCCAATCTTCGCGTCCCGGTGACGACGGTAGAGCAAGCGCTGGCCTACCGTGCGCGGATACAGGCGGCAATTCCCACGACGCATTCGTTTGAACCACTGATGACGCTTTACCTGACGAGTGCGATGTCACCGGACGAGATCGACCGAGCCCGGCAAAGCGGCATGATCTATGGTGTCAAGCTCTACCCAGCTCGGGCGACGACACATTCGGACGCCGGCGTGCAGTCGATTGCCGACTGCACGGCGGTATTGGAGCGCATGCAGCGAGTCGACCTGCCGCTTCTTGTACACGGCGAAGTGGCACGTCCCGAGATCGATGTGTTTGAGCGCGAGCGCATTTTCCTTGATGAGGTTTTGCTGCCGCTGCGGCGCGACTTCCCCGGCCTGCGCGTCGTTGTCGAACACGTGACCACCCGCGAAGCAGTGCAATACGTGCGCGAGGCCCCCGGTCGCATCGCCGCGACGATCACCGCGCATCATCTGCTGTACAACCGAAACGCGATGTTTCTCGCTGCCGACGGTTCTGTCGGCATGCGACCGCACTTTTATTGCCTGCCGGTGCTCAAGCGCGAAGAGCATCGCCAGGCATTGGTTGGTGCGGCCACCAGTGGAAGTCCTCGGTTTTTCCTTGGCACGGACAGCGCACCGCATCCTAGGAGCGAGAAGGAATCGGCGTGCGGCTGTGCAGGATGTTTCACAGCTCCTTTGGCGCTGCCGATGTACGCACAGGCCTTCGAACAGGCGGGCGCTCTTGATCGACTCGAACCGTTTGCCAGCTTTTACGGCGCGGACTTTTATGGGTTGCCACGCAACAGCGAAACCGTGACGCTCGTGCGCCAGAGCTTGGCGCCGCTGGCTCCGATACTGAGTTCGCAGGGACAGCAGTTCGTGCCCCTGGTCGATACCAGCGTATGGACCTTGGCGGGCTAAATCGTACCGTGCGCTGACACTAGTAGCGGTAGTACTGGCGAACCCAATCAACCAGCCGCGGCAAGCCCACATCGATACTTGTCGTTGGCCGCCAACCGAGATCGTGCGCCGTCGCTTCGATATCGGCCGCGGTGGACCGCACATCGCCGGGTTGCATCGGCCGAAAGATTTTCTGCGCGGATTTGCCGATCGCTCGCTCAAGAACCTCGATGAAGTGCAGCAAAGCTTGCGGGTGGCTATTTCCTAAGTTGTAGACGCGATGGCCAATCGCCCCGAAGTGCTCTGTGTCATCGAGCGCACACAGTGTCCCGCGCGCAATGTCGTCAATATAGCTAAAGTCGCGGTGCATTTCTCCTTGTCCGTAAACTTCGATGGGGCGATCCTCGAAAATCGCCCGCGCGAACTTTAGCGGAGCCATGTCGGGCCGCCCCCAAGGACCGTAGACCGTGAAGTAGCGCAGACCGGTGAGGCGCAACGGGAATTGGACGGCGTAGACGTACGCAATCAGTTCGTCGGCGCGCTTGGTCGCCGCGTACAAACTGATAGGGCGCCCGACGTCATCGTCGACCGAGAACGGCTGTTTTGTGTTCGCCCCATAGACGCTGGAGGAAGATGCGTAGACCATGTGTTCGATGTCGCCGGCAACACGCGCGCATTCGAGCACATTGACGAATCCGGTGACATTGCTGTCAACGTAGGCCTGGGGGTTTTCAAAGGAGTAGCGCACACCTGCCTGCGCCGCCAGGTGAATGATGCGTGTGAACCGATGGGAGCGAAAGATCTCGCTCAGTGCCGATCGGTTGGCAAGGTCCGAGTGGAAAAACGCAAAACCGGGCGCCGAAATGTTTGCGATCCGCGCCCGCTTGAGCTCCGGGTCGTAGTACTCGTTCAGGTTATCCACGCCGACAACGCGCTCGCCGCGTGCAAGCAGAAAGCGCGCCACCGCGTGGCCGATGAATCCCGCGCAGCCGGTTACGAGGATCACGACGCGCCCGCAGCCGTTGGGCTTGGTGGATTTCGACCGATGCCTTCGTAGTGCAGCCCGGCTGCTCGCACGGCGCGCGGGTCGTATAGGTTGCGGCCGTCTACCAGCACTCGCCGACGAAGCCACTTGGCCAGCGCGCGAAAGTCGGGACTTCGAAACTCCAACCATTCGGTTACAACAACCAGTGCGTCCGCGCCCGAGCAGGCGGACTCGGCACTGTCGCAAAACGCGATCTTGCCCTGCTCTGCGGCCAAGGCAATGCGGGCGGTTGCTTGCGCCTGGGGATCGTAGGCACGCACCGTGGCCCCCGCGGCGATCGCATTGCGAATCAACACCAGGCTTGGCGCCTCGCGTACATCGTCAGTATTGGGCTTGAAGGCAAGTCCCCACACGGCAATCACTCGATCGCGCAATTCGCCGCCAAGCGCGGCGCGCAGCTTGGTGGTGAGCAGGTGCTTTTGTTCTTCGTTGACATCATGCACCGCCGAGAGCAGCCGTGCCGGCAAAACGTGCTCCCGCGCCATCGCGAGCAATGCGCGAACATCCTTGGGAAAGCACGATCCGCCGTAGCCGGCACCCGCATACAAGAAACTTGGTCCGATGCGCGGATCGGCACCGATTGCATGGCGCACACTCTCGATATCCGCCCCCAATTTCTCCGCCAAACGCGCAAGCTCGTTCATGAACGAAATCCGTGTTGCTAACATAGCGTTGGCAGCGTATTTGGCCATTTCCGAGGAGCGCGCGTCGAGCACGATGAGGCGATCGCGGTTGCGGTTAAAGGGTGCGTACAGCAGTGCGAGCGTTTCGATGGCCTCGGCATCATCCGTACCAATGAGAATGCGGTCCGGATGCATGAAGTCGGCAACTGCCGCGCCTTCCTTGAGAAATTCCGGATTTGACACCACGGTAAACGGGACGTTGCACCTGCGCGCGAGAAGCTCCTCACGTAGCGCGTGTTCCACCAGTTCGTGGGTTCCGACGGGCACTGTCGATTTGACAATGACCAGCGCCTTGCTGCGGGTCAGGCGCCGTCCCAGCTCGCGCGCGGCATTTTCGACATGCCGCACATCTGCCGAACCGTCTTCATCGGTTGGGGTTCCGACTGCGATGAAGAAGGTGTCACAATGTTCGACCGCCCGATCGTATTGCGCGGTGAACTCGATACGGCCAGCAAGGCGATTGCGCCTTACCACTTCCTCCAGGCCCGGCTCGTGGATCGGGACCTCGCCGGAATTCAGGCGCGCAATCTTGGATTTATCGATATCCAGGCAAAGAACGTGATTGCCGACGTCGGCAAAGCAAGCACCCGTGACCAGGCCCACATAGCCGGTTCCGATAACAGTAAGCTTCATGGAGGAAGTTCCTTGAATCGGCCCGCCGTCGGCACCAGCGCGACGTTGCCGATTGCAGGGGCCAGTTGGCGCCGTTTCGCGCCCGCGATTTTATCGCAGCGCGGCTGCTCTTCCCGCGTAATGGCTGCGCGCGTGGGTTTGCCTTGCGTTGTTGGAAACGAGCCGTTAGCGCCTATCATTGTCCGCTGAAGGTGCCTGCTGACGGCGCGCAGGTTACAAATGGGGGTTCTTGAGGTCAAGATGACGAAAATGGCAAGTGCTGCGCACACCGGAGCGCCCGCCGTCGCCGAACGACCGGCGCCGCCGCGCCATTGGTTGACCAGCGAGGCGCGCGTGGTCGATGTCTCCGTAGTCATCCCCGTATATAACGAGGCGGAAAATCTCAGAGAACTTGTGGACCGCGTCGCAAAGGCGCTGGCACCGACCGGGCGCTCTTTCGAGCTGCTCTTGGTCGACGATGGCTCGAGCGACGGCTCGACCGAAATGCTTCGGTCCCTTTCGGCAACGCAACCTTGGCTGCGCCCGTTGATGTTGATTCGCAATTATGGCCAGTCGACTGCCTTGCAGGCTGGGTTCGATCATGCCGCGGGTGAATTTATCGTGACGCTCGATGGGGACCTGCAAAACGATCCCATCGAAATCCCGCGTCTGCTTGCGCTGATGGACCAGAGCCCACAAATCGATGTGGTTTCGGGCTGGCGCAAACAGCGACAGGACCGGACCTGGTCCCGAAAGCTGCCTTCCTGGATCGCCAATCGCCTGATCTCGGCGGTCACCGGTGTGCGTTTGCATGACTACGGCTGCGCGCTCAAGGTCTACCGGCGCGCGATACTTGAAAACGTTCGCCTGTATGGGGAAACGCATCGCTTCATTGCGGCGCTGGCCGTGGAAGCCGGCGCGCGCATGGTTGAGGTGCCGGTGCTGCACCATCCGCGCACCCGAGGCAAGTCCAAGTACGGCATCGACCGCGTGTTTCGCGTGCTGCTCGACCTGCTCTGGATTAAGTTCTCGATGCGGTTCTTGCATCGCCCGCTGCACGCCTTTGGTGGGGTCGGTTTCGTTTTCATAGGGGTCGGTGGCGCGGCCCTTGTCTATCTGGCGCTGGAAAAACTCATCTTCCGGCACGACATTGGCGGCCGACCCTTGCTGCTGCTGGGCGTATTGCTCACACTCATTGGTGTGCAGCTACTGGCTACTGGCGTGCTTGGCGAATTGCTCACGCGCATCTATCACGAGCCCCAGGGTCGGCGCCAGTATGTTTTGCGCCGCGACGAGGGTGGCCGTCCGGTAGAGCGCTGATGCCGTATCTGCTTGTCGCTCGGTACCTGCGGCTTACGCTTCGTGTGGTCGCCGCTATCGGCCTAATGGGTGCCGCAATATGGTTGGTCGGTGCGCAGCGTTTGGCCCAGCAGCTGGCCCAAGTCGATCCCATGTGGCTGGGTTGTGCTTTGGTTGTTATGGCGACGTCACAGTGGGTATCGGTGCTTCGCTGGGAGATCATTGCGCGCATCTTTGGTCTGCGCGTGCGCATGCGCTCGATGGCGCTGGCCTATGCGCAGGGCATGACAATCAACGTGCTTCTTCCCGGCGCAACGCTCGGCGGCGACGCGCTGCGCAGCGTGCGACTGCAGGCGTTGGGCAATCCGCTGGGAGTCTCTGCGCTGACCGTTTTGCTCGATCGACTCAGCGGTCTTTGGATATTGTGTTTGCTCTCGCTTCTGAGCGGCATCGGCCTGGGCTTGGCGCTGCAATTGCGAACGGCAGCCGATACCGACGCACTGTCGCTTGGCCTGCCGGCGTCGGCGGCGTTTTTCGCCTCCAAGCCGCTGTTTTTCGTCTATCTGCTCGCGCTGGCACTTTTTTGCGCGATCCCTTGGCTTCCGTTGCGCGCGCGCAAGCAAATGCCAGTAGCGGCCACTGCAGCCGATGGCGGCGTGCCGCTAGCGGTGCGCTGGTGGAATCGCCTTTGTGACCTTCATGACCTGGCACTTGCCCAACGTGCACCGCTAGGCCGATCGCTGTGGAGCTCACTGCTGGTGCAAGTGCTGTGCGCCCTGACGTTGTGGCTTTGCGCGGTCGCTGCGGGAGGCTCGGCTGGCTATTGGCAGGTTCAGGCGGTTGCCGCTCCGGTGTTCATCGCTGGTGCGCTGCCGCTGAGCTACGGAGGTTTCGGCGCGCGCGAGCTTGTGGCTCTTGCGGCCTTTCCCTTGGTGGGACTGCCGGCAGATCTTGGCCTGGCGGCGAGCGCGCTGTATGGCATCGTGGGCGTAATGCTCGGCCTGGCCGCGGCTCCTTCGTTGGTTGTGCCTGCGCCGCGCTCTTTGGGCGACTGATCATGCAAGTCGTGGTCACCGGTGCAAGCAGCGCACTAGGCCAGGCGATGCTGCGGGCGATTGTTGCGCAAGGCGTACTGACGACAGGCGCCGGCAACACGACACCCGTGCGGCGAATCATCGCCGTAGATCGCACCCAGCCCGCGGCATTGTTTCTGGACAGCCGCGTCGAGTATGTGCGGGGAGACTACGAGCAGCCGAGATTTCTAGCTCGGATGATGGGAACCGCAACCGACAGCGTGTTTCACCTTTCGGCGTTGGGCGCCGGTACCGTTGCCGGTCCCGAGCCAGTGGATCTGAGTGTGGCGTTACTACGAAGCTTCGATACCACCCGCGTGTTGCTCGAAGCGTGCCGCTTCCAAAGTACACCGCCAAAGTTCATTTTGGCCAGTACGACGGATGTCCGGCCCGAATCGGGACCCTGGCCGCAGGACAGCGAGGGCGTGTATCTCGCCCTTTGCGAGCTGCTCGTAGTGGAGGGCTCGCGCCATCGCGTGGTGGACGCGCGCTGCGTTCGCCTGCCGTGCGTCGTTGGCAACCGCAGCTGTAGCCATGATCTTGCGCTGCAGGCGCTGCTTGTTGACCTTGCGGCAGGGCGCGCTGCGCAGGAGGCC
>Ga0187781_10004814_pt1 | contig 10053 bp, 6 predicted proteins | sample 0715_SJ02_MP02_2_FD_132447 | JGI IMG/M metagenome (GOLD analysis project Ga0187781, IMG submission 132447) | Tropical peat soil microbial communities from peatlands in Department of Meta, Colombia - 0715_SJ02_MP02_20_MG | ecosystem: Environmental > Terrestrial > Soil > Wetlands > Peat | place...
GCCGAGAACCATGCGATCGCGGGGCGAGACGACGTCGTCAATTTTTGCGGAAAGAGGACGGTTGAAGTTCTCCACGTGGCCGGGAGATTCGGAATAGTGAAAGAAGTAGGAAGCCCAGGATGACAATCGTCTGAATGTATCCCACGTCTCGCAAAGGCGGCGAGACGTGGGGCACCCAATGCATGTCCGAAGAACAATAAAAGGGCGCGGCTTGCGCCGCGCCCCAGTGACCGCACCATCAATTCGCCTACCTAATTCACCTACCCTAATTCACGTCCGCACACTTGCCGGTTAGCTGCCGAGAACCTGCAGCTTGTTGTCGACGCTGAAGACGCCCGGAAGCTGGCCAGCGCGCATGCCGGCGATCTGCTTATCCATCGTGCTGGCGACCGAGCCGTAGAGGATCAAGTGCCCGTTGGCCACGATGATGCGAATGGGACGCGCGGGATCCATCGCATACTTGCTGAGCACGGAATCGCCGTAGATCAAGCGTGCCGCACGCAGACGCAGACCGTCATCGAAGTTCGACACAGGTTCAACGGAGATGTTATTGATCACATCCTTCACGCCGGGCATGTTGGCGATGTCGGCCAGGGCTTCGTCGCGGCCCACGCCGGTGCGATCCTGACCTTCCACGGTCACAACGCCGTCCTTTACGCCGAGGGCGAAATAGTCGAACGTGCTGTCATAGCCTTCGCGCACATAGGTCAATTTCGTGGACAGCTTGTCTGCCAGCTGAGCATCAGGAACGTTGGGCCCAGCGACCGTGATCAGGTTGCGCACACCTTGCACGTCCGAGGTCTTGCGGGCGAGTTTTGCGGCGTCCAGCTTGCGCTGATAGAGGTCCACCGTGCCGTTGAGGGTCACGATGCCGTCTTCCACGCTGGCTTTAACGTCACTGAACTGACGCTTGGCCGCCAGCTTGTGGGTCACCGCGGTCTGAATCTGGTTGTCATAGCGGGCCGCAGCCGAAGTCTGGGCCACGAGCGATGCGCTCAACAGTCCTATTGCCAGCAGAGAACCTGCCAGTCTTACCAGGGTCCTGATTGTTGCGTTTGCGAGAGTCATAGGTCACCTCCGTCTCCTTGTTGACGAAACTTTACGAATTAACCATCCGGTTAATTCCTTCGATGAAGCAGGGTGCGTGGCAGATGCATAGGGAGAAGAAAAAATAGTCGCGCGGAGACGGCGGCCGAAGCGCAACTTTCCGGGCAAGAGAGGGTTGCCGGGTGGGAAAAGGGCAGGGTTACCTGCCCACTAGCGCCGGGCTCGAGCGGAACGCGGAGGAGGATTCGGTGTGCGCTTACGCCGATCCCGGAAAGCGGCTCCGCTGAAGCACCAGTATCCGGCCAGCGATCCTCCAGCAAAGACAGACCACAAAACGGTGTGGGCCCACAAATCAAATTGTTCCGCGCTCACATTGCCGAGGTCCAGCGAGGTGAGGGGCCAAACCAGAACCGCGAAAATGGACACGGCCAGTAGAACAGCCGCCAGGCCGACGCCGATCGCCATCGCTCCGGCCGACAAGCTTTCGAACAGGAGCATGCTCCAGTGCTGTTGGCTGGAGGGGGTGCGCGGCCGTTGTATGAGCGGAGACATGGTCCTCCTGAAAACGCGCGTCCGTCGGGGCGGGGAGCGATCTTGCTGCGTCAGGGTCGAGCATAAAGACGGAGCGGCCTGCCTTCCAAGTTACGAAGGGGCCTTGAAGGCAAGGCAGGTTCGGGACATGCCGCTCTGGGATTACCGGGGTAACTTTGGAGCGAGTACCGAGCGCTTTACCATGCCAAGGGGAAGATTGTGCGAAAAACGGCGCGGTATGAGTAAACGTGTCAACCGACCAGACGAAGCGGACCTGGCGCGGGCGCAGCGGCTGAAAGAGGCGCTCGAGAGCGGAGCCCCGCCGACGTTTATTCAGCCGGAAAGGGCCTCCCCGCCGAGGGGAAGTACCTGCTCGGCGCATTCTTGCCCTATCCCGCCGGTGCGTGCCCCTTTCTCGAGTCCCCTTGCGGTTCCTGAAACCCGGCTGCAATGTCTGGACCAGATGTTCCGAATGTCGCCCGACGGGCTTTGCGTTGCGGACTACGAACACCGGATTCTGTGGGTTAACCCAAGGTTCGGGGAAATGTTTGGGTACCAGGCCGGCGAGGTGGAGGGACAGCAACTGGGAAGCCTGGTTGTTCCTGAGGAGCGGCTGGCGGAGACGCGCTGGGTGAGCGACGAGGTCGGGCGCGGCAATTCCATCACGATTGAAACGCAGCGCAGGAAAAAAGATGGGAGCCTGCTCGAGGTTTCCGTAACCTGCGCTCCTCTAACCGTGGAAGGCAAGCCGACCGGCTACTACGCCCGCTACCGCGACATCTCCGACCGCAAGCGGGTAGAGACGCTCAGTTCGGCGCTGTACCACGTGGCGGAGAAAAGTAGCAGCGTACATGATCTGCAGCAGTTCTTCGCCGCCGTCCACGGCATCGTGAATGAGCTGATGTACGCGCGCAATCTCTATATCGCCCTCTACGATCGCGACACCGATCTGGTGCACTACCCGTATTTTGTGGATGAACAAGATTCGGCCCCGGGTCCGCAGAAGATGGGACGGGGCCTGACCGACTATCTGATACGAACCGGAGAACCTCTTCTCGCCACGCCGGAGGTGCTCGAGATCCTGGAAGAGCGCGGCGATGTAGCCCGGAAAGGTTCGCGGTCGCTGGATTGGATGGGGGTTCCGCTGAAGGTGGGCGATCACACCACTGGGGCGCTGGTGGTGCAGACGTATTCGGAGAACATCCGCTATGGCGAACGCGACAAAGAGATCCTGACGTTCGTGGCGCGGCAACTGGCCAGCGCGGTGGAAATCAAGCGCAATGAGCAGGCACTGCGGCAGTCCGAGGCCCGCTATCGCTCGTTAGTACAGAGCTCGGTGTATGGAATCTACCGATCCAGCCTGGAGGGAAGGTTTTTGGACGTGAATCCGGCGCTCATCACGATGCTGGGCTACAGTTCGGCTGAGGAAGTACTGCTGCTCGATCCCGAAACGCAGGTGTTCGCCCAGGCCGAAGAGCAGACCCGGCTGATCGAGGAATTCCGGCGCGCGGGCCGGCTGGATGGCATGGAAGTGAAGTGGAAGCGCAAAGACGGCAGCCCGATCACGGTGCGGATCAGCGGACGGGCGGTCAGCAGTTCGGATGAACCGGCTGAGGTGCTGGAAGCGATTGCCGAGGATGTGACCGATCGCCGCCTGCTGGAGGACCAGTTCCGCCAGGCGCAGAAGATGGAAGCGGTGGGACGGCTGGCCGGGGGAGTGGCCCACGACTTCAACAATCTGCTCATGGTCATCAGCGGCTACACCGAAGTGATTCTGGGGAAGCTGGATGTGGACAATCCCTTGCACGAGAAGGGACGGGCCATCCAGCAGGCAGCGGACCGGGCTACGACTCTGACGCGGCAGTTGCTGGCGTTCAGCCGCAAACAGATGCTGGAACTGAAGGTGGTGGACGTGAACACCATTGTCGAGGACATGGAGCGGTTGCTGCGGCCTCTGATCGGCGAAAACATCGAGCTCCTGACCTGGCTTACTCCCGAGGCCGGACACACTCGCGCCGACGCCGGACAACTGGAACAGGTGCTGATGAACCTGGTGGTAAACGCCAAGGATGCGATGCCCAATGGCGGAAAGCTCACCATCCAGACTCAGAATATCCGCACCGATGAGGGACATCGGCGCGGACCGACCTTCATTCCTCCCGGCAACTACGTGCTGCTCTCGGTAAGCGACACGGGCATGGGCATGGACAAAGAAACGCAGTCGCGCATTTTCGAACCCTTCTTCACCACCAAGGAACTGGGCAAGGGGACCGGGCTGGGACTCTCGACCGTGTATGGCATCGTGAAGCAAAGTGGGGGATATGTGCTGGTGCAGAGTGAAGTGGGAAGGGGCAGCACCTTCCAGATCTACTTGCCGCGAGTGGAAGAAATGGCGCAATGCCATGCCGCGCCAGCGCTGCACGCTGCCGCCGGCGGCAGCGAGACCGTGCTGCTGGTGGAGGACGAGCAGTCGGTGCGGGAACTGGTACGAGACACGCTCATCGGCAAAGGTTACCGGGTGGTGGAAGCAGAGAACGGCGAAACCGGGTTGACGATGGCGGCAAAGCATGAGGGCAACATCGACCTGGTCATCACCGACGTGGTCATGCCCGGCATGGGCGGACGCGAGATGGCCCAGCGACTGACCGAGACTCATCCTAAAATCAAGGTGCTATATCTCTCCGGCTACACCGAGGATACGGTGGTCAGCGAAGGAGCGGCCGAGAGCGGCACCGCCTTCCTGCAGAAACCGTTTACGTTGCAGCATCTGTCGCGCAAGGTGCGAGAAGTCCTGGGATAGATCGAGCCCACACCTCAGAAGTCGCCTCCCTCACGCGTGAAAGTCAGCCGAGATTGCAACCTTTTTGAGAAAACTGCGTCCTATTGGTGGGAATGTCGCCCGGAGCTTTAGCGGTGGCGGCGGCGCCAAGGCGCCGGGACGAGCCAATTTCTCTGCGACCTTGGCGGCTTTTCTCTGCGATCTTTGCGGTTAGGAACTTTTGACCGCGAAGGACGCAAAGGATTCGCGAAGATCGCCAAGGAGACGCAGGGTGGCACTATACTCTGGAAAGCTCAATAAGAGACTGGGGTCCACGATGCTGATCAAGAAAGCGGAGGACATCCGTGCGTCGGAGATCACTCCCAAAAGTCTGTACCTGAACCGCCGCAAATTTCTCGCGGGAATGGCCATGGCTGGGGCGGTCGCGGCTGGAGGAGCCGGCGTGCGCGAGATCGTTTCCCCTGCGACGCGGGTGCTGGCTGGAACCAAAATTGATGGCATAAAGAAAAGTCCGTTCAGCACCACGGAGACGATCACTCCCTACAAAGACGTCACCAATTACAACAACTACTACGAATTTTCGACGGAAAAGGACGAGCCGGCGAAACTGGCGGTGAATTTCCGCACGCGGCCCTGGAAGGTGAAGATTGACGGGCTGGTGGACAAGAAGCAGGAACTCGACGTGGACGACATCATCAAGATGGCGCCGCCCGAGGAGCGCATCTATCGCCATCGCTGCGTCGAAGGCTGGTCGATCGTGGTTCCCTGGATCGGGTTCTCGCTCAGCGAACTGATCAAGCGGGTGAATCCCACGAGCAAGGCGAAGTTCGTGGAGTTCACCACCCTGTTTGACCCCGGACAGATGCCGGGGCAGCGGCGGCAGGTGCTGGATTGGCCCTACGTCGAAGGCTTGCGCATGGACGAGGCGATGCATCCGCTCGCCCTGCTCTGTTTTGGCATGTATGGCGAGGAACTGCCCAATCAAGATGGAGCGCCGCTGCGCATGGTGCTGCCGTGGAAGTATGGATTCAAGAGCGTGAAGGCGATCGTGCGCATCCGTTTCACGGATAAGCAGCCGCTGAATACCTGGAACGTTTCTGCCCCGCAGGAGTACGGTTTCTATTCCAACGTGAACCCGAATGTAGACCATCCCCGCTGGAGCCAAGCCAAGGAACGCAGGCTGGGTGAGTTCTTCAAGCGTCCCACGCTGATGTTCAACGGATATGATCAGGTGGCGAGTCTGTACAGCGGGATGGATTTGAAAAAATACTTCTAGGGGCCAGGGACCAGAGGTCAGGGGCCAGCACCAGACGACTGTGCCGCTTTTTCTGATCCCTGATCCCTGACCCCTGGGCCCTGAGTGCAACGCTACTTCAAACCCGTGCTTTTTCTGGCTTGCCTGGTGCCCCTGGCGCTACTGGTCTGGCGCGGATTCCACGGCGGTTTGGGCGCCAATCCGATTGAATTCATCACCCACGCGACTGGCGACTGGACGCTGCGATTCCTGCTGATCACGTTGTCGATCTCGCCGCTGCGCCGGCTCAGCCGCCAGTACTGGCTCGTCGGATGGCGGCGCATGCTCGGACTGTACGCGTTTTTCTATGGCACGCTGCACCTGATGACGTACGTCTGGCTGGACAAATTTTTCAATTTGCATGAAATGCTGGCCGACATTGCCAAGCGCAGGTTCATCACGGCAGGCATGACCGGATTTGCCCTGATGATTCCGCTGGCCCTGACCTCGACGCGGTGGGCGATCGGCAAGCTGGGCGGCAAGCGCTGGCAGTGGCTGCACCGGCTGATTTACTTGAGCGCCGCGGCCGGCGTGATTCATTACCTCTGGCTGGTGAAGGCGGATTTGCGCAAGCCGCTGGAGTATGCGGCGCTGCTGGGAGTACTGCTGGGGTATCGGGTGGTGGCGTGGCTGGCAACGAGGACCAGAGGCGCAGCTGAAGCCGTAACGGCGAAGGCCGACGTGTCGCACGGTTAGGACAGCTTAGGAAATTGCGTACGCCATTCTCGGCTGTCATTCTGAGCGGAGCGGACGCTTCGCGGAGTGAAGCGTCTACGGAGTCGAAGAATCCCTTGCCTCTACGAAGTGAGAGGGACGCAGAAAGGCGTGCTCCCGATGTCGAGGGTCTGAGGCGGAAACTCCCCGATGGGCCTGTGCGGGGAACGGTAGCAAGGGGTCCTTCGGCTGTAATGCCCTCCGCTTCGCGAACGGCATCTTCGCTCAGGATGACAGCGCCATGGTTTACGGCAAGAACTGATATTGCGTTGCCGCGCAAAGCAAACAAGCGCAAACAAGAAAAAGGGCGCGGCGGTTAAGCCGTGCCCGTTCTCTTTTCGCTTTCCTGGTTGCGATCGTTGCCAGGTTCCGATCTTTCCCGGTTGCGATCAGTGGCCGATCTCGGTCGGATGCCCCTTCCGGGCGTGCGCCCGCAGCACTGCCCGCACCATGGCAAGATGCCGCTCAGCGACGGCTGCCTTGGAGCCGGTGGGAGTGCTTTGCTCCTCGAACTCGCCCAGGCTGACCTGATCGGCAGAGGGGTCGGTGGAAATGAAGACCGCCGTCTGGCTATCCACGACGTAGAAAAACATGGCCTGCAGTCCAGCCGTCAGGTTGGTCGCGGCGCCAACGCCGTTTGTGCCCACAGTATAGCTGCCAGCGAAGTTGGCCGGATTGGCCGGGCCGCCATCATTCACGTCGATCAGACCGCTGGTGAAAGTGGTGCTCGTGGTCTGGAATTCCGCGATTGCATCCAACTCGACGTCGTTGACCAGGTCGGCCCCGGTGAGGTTCAACCCATAGCCTTGCGATGCGTCAATGGAAGTTCCGGTTTGCGCCATGGCGACGCCGCCGGTGATGCCTTTCCCTAATCCGGTATCGATCTGCAGCAGCAGGATTCCGCCGCTGGAGGGATAGGCCGCGAAGTATTCGCCGCCCGCAAAGCCGGAGAGATTGAACACAAATCGCCCGCTTCCGCTGGGGCTGGCAGCGAAGGTGCCGCTGAAGGCCGCTGGGGTGGCGGGGCTGGTGCCGCCGTCCACGGTGCCATCGTCGTTGATGTCTTCAGCGCCGCCGGTAAGCTGGCTGGCGCCGTCGGAAGCTACGATTCCGCCCGCTGCGAAGGGAACAGCCGGGTTTTGAGTGTAGTCGAGGCCCGCTACCGTGAAGACGAGAGTGGGGGAGGGTATTGCGTCGGTCGGCTGAGTGAAAACATCGCCGACCAGAATCGCCTTCCCATCACTCTCGATCAGCTTCAGGTGGGTGCTGTCAATGGCATAGACATCGAACGTGAGAGCGTAGCCGGTCGCGCTCAGGGCAGCGGTTCCCGGAGCAGTCCCTGTGCCCACCGTTATCCCGCCGGTCAGGGTCAATCCGGCCGAAACAGCGGTGTCGTAATTGACGTCTTCAATTCCCGCCGGGCTGGAGGCAATAAGTCCAGAGGAATTGAGGGTGAACGCGCCTTCCGCAGACAACGGGCTGTTCGCCGGGTCGGAACCGGAAACGCTGAAAGCATAGGCACCGGCGAGCGCGCTTTGCGTCACCGGGGTCGGCTGTAAGTCAATCGTGCCGCTGCCGGTTCCACCGTCGTCGAAGCGGATGATCAATCCATGGGAACTTGAGGTCAGGACGAAATCGAAAACAACCGGCACGCTTCCGCTGGCGGTGGTGAGGGTGAGGTCGGCTTGGCCGCGCCCGTCCTGGGTGATTGCGTAGGTGCCGGCGCTGATCGTCGAGTTAGTAGCGGCCCCCGAAGGATCAATGAGATCTACGTCGCCGGAGGAGATCGTTCCCGCGGTGCAGCCACAGGCTACTATCGAGCCGGCCATGGCTAAAGTGCCATTGGCATCTGAGCCGAGAATGGAAAACGTGTATGTACCACTAAAATCGGTGTTGCTGAAGCCGCCTGACGGAGGCGGTAACGCGCTATGAGTACTGCTTCCGCAGCCAACCAGAAGGGCAAGACAGGAAACGGCAACGATGGGCAAAAGCACACGACGGAACGACATAACCACCCCCCGACAAAAGGTCTCGGCGCAGAATTGGGTCTTCTGCACTCAGGTTAGCACGATTGAGTTACCGGTAGTGTCAACCCGAACCACGGAGATAAGTAGCGGGGGAGAGCGGAAAAATCTCGGAAGGCCACGCGGGTTGATTGTCAATTTTTGTCAATTCCGAGCGAAGGGATGCGTCTCGTGCGCGGCTGATGACGTCGGTGGAAGAGCGGCCCTTCAGAGCCTGCCCTGAGCAAGCGAAGCGCGCCGAAGGGGCCGCGTAAGCGCGCGCTGGTTACCGGGCTTTAGCCCCGGTGTAACCCAGGGCCTGAAGGCCCCTTTTTTTTGGACCTGAACGCGGCGCTGAAGCGCCGCTCTTCCACATCTCACGCTACGGGTGCGCGTCCGACTCCTGAGCGGTAGCAGCAAGTTTGCGCAGGGACTCATGATACGGCGCTCGCGCGATGCCTTTTTCGGTAATGATGGCGGCAACGTATTTGGCCGGGGTTACGTCGAAAGCAGGATTTTCTACGGCCACGCCATCCGGAACCATCTGCCGGCCCGCGATGTGGGTGACTTCTTGGGCATTGCGCTGCTCGATAGGAATCTGGCTGCCATCGGGGCAGGCGAGGTCAACGGTGGAAATTGGCGCGGCCACGTAAAACGGAATGTTATGTTCTTTGGCCAGCACGGCCACGGTGTAGGTGCCGATTTTGTTGGCGACGTCGCCGTTGGCCGCGATGCGGTCGGCGCCGACCACGATGGCTCCGATCTTGCCCTGCCGCATCATGGCGCCAGCCATGTTGTCGGAGATGACGGTGGTCGGAATGCCGTCTTTCATCAACTCCCACGCGGTCAGGCGCGAGCCTTGCAGGAAGGGGCGAGTTTCGTCGGCATAAACGTGAATCTTCTTGCCCTGCTCGACGGCGGCGCGGATGACGCCCAGGGCAGTGCCGTATCCGGCAGTGGCCAGCGCTCCGGCGTTGCAGTGAGTGAGGACGCCACCTTCGGCGGGCATGAGGGCAGCGCCGTGGCGTCCCATGGCCTGGTTGGCGGCGATGTCTTCGGCGTGCATGCGCTGCGCTTCCTCGATGAGAGCTTGCTTGATATGCGCAATGGGACGTATGCGGACACGCTCGAACTTTTCCTGCATGCGGCGAATCGCCCAGAAAAGATTGACCGCGGTGGGACGGGTTTTGCCGATGACGTCCGAGATCTGATCGAAGTCGCGCTTGAGATCGCCGATGGATTCGGCTTTGGAATTATTCACTCCGAGGGCGATGCCCATGGCGGCAGCGACGCCGATGGCGGGCGCTCCGCGCACCACCATATTGCGGATAACATCGGCCACCTGCTCATGCGTCTTGCAGGTGACGTAGGTTTCTTCGGTAGGCAGCTTCGTCTGATCGAGGAAGCGTACGCCGTGGTCGGTCCATTCCAGGGTCTGGATCATTATTAGTCGTGAGTCCCGAGTCGTGAGTCGCGAGCTGTTAGTCGTCAGTCCTTAGTCGTTAGCTCAACCGCTTATTCTTGTCATCCTGGGCGGCGCTCTGTGCCGCGAAGGACCTATGTGTGAGATTTCAACACGTTGTTCCCTGGAAGGAAATAGTCCATTCGAGGAAAACCGGAGAAGCTGATTGTGTCGAAGCAATCTCTTCGCCCGGAGAACTCGAATGGACCTCCACCAGAATGCC
>Ga0187781_10004815_pt1 | contig 10053 bp, 9 predicted proteins | sample 0715_SJ02_MP02_2_FD_132447 | JGI IMG/M metagenome (GOLD analysis project Ga0187781, IMG submission 132447) | Tropical peat soil microbial communities from peatlands in Department of Meta, Colombia - 0715_SJ02_MP02_20_MG | ecosystem: Environmental > Terrestrial > Soil > Wetlands > Peat | place...
AGTCCCAGAAAACATAGGCCGAACCACACGACCGGCGGTGTCCAAAGAGAGCTGGTCACGAACACGACGACAACTCCGCCAAGGCTCCCAATCAAATTCCATCCATACGAGACAAGTTGGCTCCGGCGTTCCATCAAGCAGCCGCAAAGCTGACCTACCGGTACAAAGGCTAGCGCGGTCAGCAGGAACACTACCGTTAACAGTAAATGCACCGCAAAAACCTCTATGGCCGTTGCGTTCCTTAGGCCCATGCTGACTTGTTCCCGAAAAGGGTCAACCCGGAACGTCAAGCGACTGGCATCTAAATTTCGCAGAACAATCAGCAACGTAAACTGCCAGGCACACAGTGCAGGAGTAAACACCAAGGGCATAAGTTCGCGGCTTCTCGACAATGCGTAGCCAAGACCCAGTCCGGCAAAACACGCTAGCAGCCCATAATTCTTGTAAAACGCAAACAAGGGCACTACCGTCCCTTGCCAGCGGATCAGGCACAACTCCAGGGCAAGGCTCACGCCCGCTGAAACGGAAATGGCAAGCGGCAAAATTCGTTCTGGCAATCCATCACACCAGGTTCGCAGCTCGCTCGCTTGCTTCTCGAGGATAGGTTTAAAAAAGGAAAGAAGACCACCGAATCTCCATGCCAGCAATACGCTTGCAAGAAGGCCAAGGATGGCGGTTTGGAGCGTGGGTCGCCCGAAAAGACCGAGAAGGAACAGACCCACGCTTCCCAGAAAAGCAAACTGAAGCAGCTTATTGTAAGTACGGACCATTTCCAGCCACCTCGATTTTGCCCGGAGAGGTTTGTACTATTCGCGCAAGACTCACCCGTGCGTCAAGACAACTGTCCCTTTCACCAACTTAACATTGCCTTCCCGGAGCCAGGATCGCGCTTCGAGCGGGCCTGTTTCGTACCGATTATTAACTTAGAAGCGAGGCGTGCCGGGGCGTAGACTCGATTCGACCCTGCTGACATATTGCCGCGCGGTGCTGACAGTGCTCGGCGATGGGCTGATTAGTAGTCTTCGTGCGGCGGCGCCGGTCCCCCAAATCAACCCCATTCTCCGCGGGTAAACCTTGAGTTAACCGGAAGCGCTTTTGCCGAGGAATAATGCAAAAACATTAGGAAAGGGAAAAGAGCCTTCCTGGTCTACCAAATCTATGCAAAGTAAAAGCACTGTTTCAAAAATCATCCCGGAGAGCGGGCGTTGGGTCGAGTTTTCTTCTCCATTTCCTTCGTTTTGAAGGGTGCGTTTTTTTGCCCCGTTGGCGGGTGCCCCGGTTTGGTGTGTGAACCTGGGTCTCGGGGTCTCTTCGGGTTTCCTCTTCTTCCTTTGCTCCGTCTCCTCTGTGGCGGACTCTTCTCTCTCCTGATCGCGGGTCGCTCTCCTCCTCCAGGCGAATCATGTAAACTCTTCCCATGAAAATCCTCCTCTTCGGCGCCACCGGTTCCGCTGGCTCTGCTGTCCTCGATGCCTGCCTCTCCGCCTCCCTCGTTGACGAAGTCCGCGCCCTCACCCGCCGCCCGCTCATGCACACCAGTTCCAAGCTGCGCGCCTTCGTCCACAAGGATTTTCTCGATTACGCCACCGTCGAAGAAGCCTTCCGCAACATTGACGCCTGCCTGTTCTGCCTCGGCGTGTCCGTCACGCAAGTTTCCAAAGAGGACTACCGCAAGATCACCTACTCCTACACCTTAGCCGCCGCTCAAATGCTTCGCCGCATCAGCCCCGCCTCCGATTTCCACTACATCAGCGGGCAGGGAACCAACCCCAAAAGCCGCATGTTCTGGTCCCAGGTCAAAGCCCAGGTCGAACTCGACCTCATCGAACTCGTCCAGGCCAATTGTTGGCGCCCCGCCTTCATCGACGCCAAACCTTCCCCCACTCTTCCCAAAGCCTACGCCCTCTTCTATCCCGTCGCCCGCCTCCTCAAACCGTTCGCGAGCCTCTACATCAACGGCCGCGATCTCGGCCGCGCCATGCTCCAGGCCACCGTCGAGAATTTCCGCAGCCGCATCATCGAAAATCCCGAAATCCGGCAGATCGCCTCCCGCGCCACCTTCTAATCTTCTCAGAGTGCGGCTTGCCGTCTTTTGCCGTTATAGTGGCGGATCTTTCAGCTTGCCCTCGCAGGAGGGCCCGGCGTTTTACTCTTGGATTGTTCTTTACGGGGTCGGAGCTTCCGCTCCGACATTTTGCACTCACTGACCTTGGTGGGGCTTCAGCCCCTGAAGAATTGGGCACCCACACGCCTTGCGGGTAACTCTTCCTCTTCCCGGAAACTTATCACTGCAAAACTATAACTACACACTCCCGCTATCTTTCCTTCGTCAACTTCAACAACTGCACCTGCGTCGCATCCAGCCTCTGCACGATCACCCCCGCGAATCTCTTCAACAGCTCATACCCCAGCTCATGGTCCTCTTCCAGTTTCGACCGCAGGCATCGGGCGTCAAACGCAATCGCTTTCGTGTCCTTCAACGCACGCGCGTTGAAATGCCAGTGATAGGGGGGCGAAACCCACGACCACCCTAGAATATCTCCCGCTCCCACCTTGTGCACCGACGACCTCGGCTGGTTTGGCATCGTCAACTCGATCGAAACCGATCCTTCCTGCAGGAAGTAGAACGCATCTGCCGGATCGCCTTCGACAAAGATTGTTTTGCCCTCCGCAAACCGTGCGTTCTTCGCGCATCCTTCGATCACCTTCAGCTGCTTGTCGGACATCCCCTTGAAAAACGGATGCTTGCGGATCACTGAATCCAGCTTTTGAATCATGATCTAGGCCTCCTCAGGCAGAAATCTCTTGTGTCGCGGTGCCAGCCCAAAGGGAATCGCGAACCAGGCTGTGTTCAGACGTTGAGGCAGGTACTTGAAGGAGCGTAAGAAGTTACCCGAACCTCGACTTGTGCTCCAGGCTGTCCGGCTCTGGCTACCTGCCAGTTCCGCCGTACTTCTCTCGTATACTCCACCCTCCCCCAGAAAGCAACGACCCTCATCACCGTCTGCCCGCGCTACCGTCCTACACCCTCGGTTCCGCTCTTCCAGTTCTTTTCTTCCTTGGGTGTCCTCTGTGGTCAAGTCCCGGTTCTTGCCTTTTCTGCTGACTACGTCCCATCTCGGAAGCCAACCGCTGACGGCCAAAAGCTAACTGCACTTCTCACTCCACCGCCGCCCCATACATCGCCTCTCCCCGCACCACCTTGCCCGACTCATCAAACTCAAAAAACTCCCCTGCCCTCGTCTTCTTCCCATCGATCTCCGACACATACACAATCGTTACTCGCCGCGCTGGCGCGTCATTCACCACGCGATTCAACGTGAACCGGATCGACCCCACCCGACGTAGCGCCCCATACCAATACTCCGCCAACTCGTGTGGCGCATGCACCGCCGCTTTTCCCATAAGTGCCGCTGCCTTCGGGCTGGTAAACTCCGCCCCCTCGGCGAACAGCGCCAGCACCGCCTCGACGTCTCGATCGTTCCACGCCCCGATCCAGCTCTCCGCAAACACCTGGGCTTCCGCATTTGTCATCCCTCTCCCCCTCACGCAAAGGCAGCCCCTCTTGTCGTCCGTCACTCGCTTGCTCCGAACTCTCCGTGCGCTCTGTACTGCTCTGTGCACTCTGTGGGTGCTCTTCTCAGCATCTTCTCCACCTCCTCGGCTTCCATACTTCTTCCTTTTCGCTCCTAATGCGGCTGATTCTTCTTCGCATCCGCCTTTGCCTGCGCTTCCAACGATTTATTCAACTGCTTCTGCGCTTTCTTCTGAGCCTTCTTCTCCGCCTTCTGCTTCTTCTTCATCTCCTTCTGATACCTCTTCGCCTGCTTCTTGTTTTCCTTCTCCGACTTCTTCGCATACTGCGTACTCAACGCCTCTTGCTGGGCCGCCGCGGGAATGGCCTGCGTCACACCGAGCGCCAGGAGAAACGCAATCGTCGCCATCGGTTTCATCGGCAATTTCCTCAAGGTCCTGCTGCCAGTGAGTCTATACCGAACTCGGCATCTTGAGGGAAGGGAAGCGCTCGGAAGCGCTCCTCACGTTTGACATCCGCTCTCTCGTTTCCTACACTCGTTCCTCCGTGCTTGCCCTCCTCCACCGCCCGGACGTCTGGCTTTTCACTCTCTTCCTCGCAATCGTCTACCCCATCGCCGACTATTTCTTCTACTCCCGCCTCAAAACGGCCCTCCAGGTCTATCTGTGGAACATCCTCGCCGCCTGGGCCCTCACAGCCGCGACCGTCGTGCTCATCTTCCGCAACAATCTCACCCTCTCCGGCTTCGGCCAGAACCTCGGCACTTACCCGCGCACGCTTATCGTCATCGCCGCGCTCGTGCTGCTCGTCCTCATCCTTTCGGTCATCAATAAACGCCAGAAGCGAAAGCTCAGCCGCGAAAAAGCGGTCAAGCTCACGGAAAATGTCCGCAAGCTCCTCCCCTCCACGGGAACCGAACGTATTGTCTGTGTGCTTGTCGCCTTTACCGCCGGTTTCTGCGAGGAATTCCTCTATCGCGGCTGGCTGCTGAATCTCACCGGTGCTGCCTGCGGATCCATCTGGCTTGGCCTGCTGATCTCTTCCATCTTCTTCGGCTTCGCGCATCTCTACCAGGGAAGGAGAGGCGTCATCGGAACGGGTATTGGCGGCCTCGTCTTCGGTCTCGTCTACATCGCCTCACGCAGCCTTCTTCCCGGCCAACTCCTCCACACCTTCCTCGACCTCTACAACCTCCTCGCCCTGTCCAAACTCGCCACCCGGCGCGAATCTTCCTCACCCGCAGCCGATAGCCATTAGCCGACAGCCCACCACCCTGTTTCTAATGGGTGTTACCGGAACAGAGCGAGGGGCCCGCATCTCTCTGCCGGGTACCGCACCCATTGGTTTTTAGGGGTGCGGGTTTTCTCTTCCTTCTTTCTTCTTTCCTCCGCGCCTTTGTGCCCAATCTCCTCGTGCTCCGCGCTCCTTGGCGTTTTTCCGCGTCCCCGCCCTGGATTTTGTCTTGTTTGTCTCACCCCGCCATCGCGTTCTGTCCACTTCCGACTACCGAGTACCGGCTCTCTCCTCCCTGCCGGCTCTCCGCTAACGGCTAATGGCCTTTCCTCCACCACACTCCGCTCCCATCAATCGCCGTCAACCTCTCTCCAATCCCCCGGCTCGCACGAAAATCCTCCACCGCCTTCCGGCACGTCTCCACCTCACCATAATCGTCAACGATCACGAACCCGCCCGCCGACACCTTCGGATACAGATTTACCAGAGAATCTACTGTAGAAGCGTACATATCGCCGTCCAGCCGCAGAATAGCCAGCCGCTCGATCGGGGCGGTGGGGAGCGTGTCCTTGAACCACCCCTTCAGGAAGTGCACCCGCTCATCCAGCAATCCATACTTTGCAAAGTTCGCCTTTACCTGCTCGAGTGACACGCCCAGCACATCACTCTTCTTCCAATGACGATCCCCTGCGTCTTCCGCATACCGCCCATCCGGTTTGGGCAATCCCTCAAACGAATCTGCGGCCCATATCTGACGAGCCGTATCCCCGTACGCCTCCATTGCCGCCCGCATGAAAATACATGCCCCGCCGCGCCAAACGCCCGTTTCGATCAAATCCCCCGGTATGCCCGCACGCAGCACCTCCGCAATGCACCAGTGCAAATTGTCCAGCCGCTTCAGCCCGATCATCGTCTCCGCATCCGCCGGCCAGTCCCGCCCTTCCTCCCGGCGGGCCAGATCCACATTCGTCCGTGTATAGATCTGCATCCCTCGCTTCTCGAGGAACGATGCAATCGGCGGATACACTGCCCAAGCGAGATGCTTGACGGTCAACGGAGGCCGCCGTAGCGGCCGCACCGTCTCCGGAAAGATGTACCGCGTCAAGCACTTCTTCATTAAATCGAGATAAAGCTCCGCCGCTTTCGCTTCCATATTCATCGGTGCCATCAGTATATGCCACGCGCTTTCCGGCTGTTCAGGCTTACACTCTTTTGCCCCTGCCCCTTTGCATTTCTTCCTCCTTCGCAACCGGATATCAGCAACCCTGGGGCCTACTTCGACTCCGACTTCTGACTCTTGGCTGTCGGCTATCAGCTAGCAGCTATTCGCCGCGGGCAATTGCCGGTCGCTGATACCTGTTATCCGCCATCTGATATCTGCTATCGTAATCCGTACCTCAAATCCCCTCCACGGAGCTACCCGTGCCCCACATTCCCCTGCGTCATGGCGGTCCAAACGCCCGCATCGCAGTCATCCCGGGTGACGGCATCGGCAAGGAGGTCACCCCCGTCGCCGTCAACGTCATCAAAGCCGCCACCGCCAAGCGCCATCGTCCTATCGACTTCGTCGAATTCGACTGGGGAGCCGACAAATTCCTCCGCGAAAAAATCACCCTCCCCGAAGGCGCGGTCGAAATGCTGCAGGACGAGTTCGACGCCATTCTCTTCGGCGCGCTCGGCGATCCCCGCGTCCCCTCGAACCAGCACGCCGCAGATATCCTTCTCGGCCTGCGCTTCAAGCTCGACCTCTACGTCAACGCCCGTCCTACCGAACTCTTCCACGAGCGCTTTACGCCCCTGAAAGATCGCGTCTGCAATGACATTCGCCTGATGGTCTTCCGCGAGAACACCGAAGGCATCTATGTCGGTGCCGGGGGCTTCTTCAAGAAGGGAACTGCCGACGAGGTCGCCACCCAGGAAGACATTAACACCCGCAAAGGCGTCGAGCGCATCCTTCGCTACGCCCTGGACTACGCGCGCGGCGGCGGTGTTGTAGCGCGGGGCGAGTCCTCAAGCCCTGCAGCGTTTTCCCGCAGTCACCACCCGACCCACAAACCCCTTCGCCTCTGCATGGCCGATAAGTCCAACGCCATGACCTTCGCCGGCGATCTTTGGCAACGTACCTTCAAATCACTCCAGCTCAAATATCCCGATGTCGACTCCCGCCACCTCTACATCGACACGCTAGCCATGGAACTCGTCCGTGATCCACGCCAGTTCGACGTCATCGTCACCAACAACCTCTTCGGTGACATCATCAGCGACCTTACCGCGCAACTTGCAGGCGGCCTCGGCCTCGCTCCCTCCGGCAACATCCATCCTGGCAAAACCTCGCTCTTCGAGCCGGTCCATGGCTCCGCGCCCAAAATCGCCGGAAAGGGCATTGCCAACCCCTTCGGCTCCGTTCTCGCCTCCGGCATGATGCTCGGCTTCCTCGGTTGGCACGACGAAGCTCAATTGTTAAAGCAAAGCGTGAAGGCGGCTCTTCACGACAACATTTCTACCCCCGACCTTCATGGACCTAAACAAACACATGAAGTTTCCGACTGGTTGGTCAACTACATCTCCAAACATTCATGAATTACTTGAAATCAGTAGTCTGCAATCAGAAGTGGGCAGTCTCGAGGCTTGCAGCTACTGCTACGAATTATAGGCCGCAGACTTAGACAACAGCCGAACCTCGTGCCCCCGGGGTTGCCTCAAGCAGGGACATATAGCGGCCGCCTTCTGAGGCGGGCTGAACGGGCTATTGGCTCCGACCTACCGACTACCCTTCTTCGCCATTCCCGCGACCACCAACCCAATCAAAAATCCCCCCACGTGCGCCCACCACGCCACGCCCCCCGTCGCCGACGCGCCAAACTCCCCAATCCCGGAGAGGAACTGCAGCACGAACCAGTACCCCAGCACAAACACGGCCGGTATGGGAATCAAAAAAATGAAAAACAACATCAGCACATTCGCCCGCGGATAGAGCACCAGGTACGCGCCCATCACTCCGCTAATCGCCCCGCTCGCCCCAATCGCCGGCAGGGAAGAGTGCAGGTTGAACAGCACATGAATGAACCCCGACCCCACACCGCAAAACAGATAAAAAATCAGGTAGCCCAGGTGGCCGAAGTAGTCTTCCACGTTGTCCCCGAACACATACAGAAACAGCATGTTCCCCAGCAGGTGCATCAGTCCACCGTGCAGAAACATGCTCGTGAACATCGGGTAGAATGCCGTCTTGAATCCCAGGTGGCCCGCCAGAAACGCCGGTATACGCATCGGCACAGTCGCATTCTGCAGCACAAAAGCCTTTGCCGCATGCGGCGGCAAGCTCGACTGGTAGAAGAACACCACGACGTTCGTCAGAATCAAAAGCCAATTGATAAAAGGAAAAGTGCGTGTCGGGTTGTCGTCCTTGAGAGGGATCATCGAGTTACTGGCATGGGCTTCAGCCTGTGCGCGTTCGCACACCGAGCCGGTCCCGCCAGTGTACCCGATTTTTGGAGTGCGACAGCCGCCACTATTTATATCCCCCGCAGAAGCCTGGTGCGTCTGGTCCCAGCAATCCGCAACTTCTCCGAATTTCGTCCTCAATCAACTCGCACGAATTCTGCGCATTACACGGAGGTTGGGTTGCCGGAGACACCTGCAAACATTGCTTTACCAACTGGTCCGCCCGCGCTTTGCCCACCTGTTTCAGGCACGACTTTTCCTTGGTCGCCTCTCCTTCCGCCTGCTCTTTCGCCTCGCTCGCCGCCACCTGACCACCGCCCAAGGCAAACTCTGCGCTGCATCCCTTATCTACCCAGATTCCGAGCCCGTCGTAATCCCACGAATCACCCTTCTTGCACGGAGCTTCGCTGAGCTGCTTTGCCAACCGCACCCCGCGCCCCGTGCTCGCGTCGCAATACTTTCTCTCGCCACCGGGAGAGGCACAGGTTACCGTCCTGACAGTTTCCGGCCCCAACGCAAAGTCCCCGTCGCACCCGTGATCCACCCAGATCCCTTTCTCGTCATAACCCCACGACTCATTCTGTTTACACGCCATCTCGCTGCGCTGCTTCACCAGCCGGACACCGTGTTGGGTATCCGCCGGGCAATATGCCTTCCCGCCGTCAGCCGAGGCACAACGGATCGTCTGCGCCCCGGCGTTCCCCGCAAGAGGGAAGAGCGCCACCAGAAACACAAAACCCCACAAACCACTCCGCATCGAACTCTCCTAATTTGAGCAATGGCGAGCAGTGATCTCACGCTACTGCAATTCCGCCCATTCGCAAATACAAAAGTGGCCTACCCGTGAGGGACGCAAACGAAAGCAAAAGGGCCAGGCCTACTCCAAAGGGAAGCGCCGCCCACGTGCGTCCTATAATGTTTGTCCTCCAAATCCTTGGTTAACAGAATCTGTATTTCGCCCGAATGACCTGAAAACAGGGGCGCTAGGAGGCAGGCCCGGGATCTCTTCGCGAATACTGCGTTTTGGCACAAGCTCTCAAGCAGAACGTTCGACTTCGGGATGGCTCTCGTGAAGATATTCCTTCTGTTTATATTTCTGGCAGGATTCTTCTTTATGGGAGTGGCTCAGATATGCCTCGCGGATGATTTGAGAGAGCGGTCGAGCGTTCCCCATGGCGTCCAGCATCCGGTTTGATGGAACAGGCCTGAATTGCATCTCGGCGGCACCCGATTCGCTGTCGGCGCGCCGACATTCCAGGGCCGCAACGGCGCGCTATGAACCGTAGCCACGGCAACGGTTTTTCCGTGCCTGGCCGCTTTTTCTCCACAGTTCCTCCCACGCACTCGTTGCGTCCCCTCCTTGCGTGTGGTAAGTAATTAGGTTCTGCACGCGCGCTCGTTTTCCGTGGCTGGCGGCTGTATCCCTTCCGCCCCGCAACGTGGTCGGCGCGCCGACATTGCGCATGCCTGCCCGCGAAACGGAAGCCATCATCCTCAAGACCTTTCCGCTGGGTGAGGCCGACCGCCTGGTCAGTTTTCTGGGCCGAGCCTCGGGACGCATGCGCGGGGTAGCCGCTGGCGCACGCCGCCTGAAAAATCGCTACGGCTCCACTCTTGAGGTTTTGTCCCACGTGCAGATCTGGTACGCCGAGCGGGAAACGCGTGAACTGGTGCGCATTCAGCAGGCCGACTTGCTCGAGTCCTTCAACAAGGCCCAGAGCGACTACAGCCTCAGCACCGGACTCGCGCTGGTCAGCGAAGTGGCCGAACAGGTCCTTCCGGAGCATGAAGTCAACGAAGCGATGTTCCGGCTCATCCTGCTTACCGCCAGGGAAGTCGAG
>Ga0187781_10004816_pt1 | contig 10052 bp, 7 predicted proteins | sample 0715_SJ02_MP02_2_FD_132447 | JGI IMG/M metagenome (GOLD analysis project Ga0187781, IMG submission 132447) | Tropical peat soil microbial communities from peatlands in Department of Meta, Colombia - 0715_SJ02_MP02_20_MG | ecosystem: Environmental > Terrestrial > Soil > Wetlands > Peat | place...
ATCCATGTCATAGAGGGTCGAGCCGGTGCGGTCGAGAAACATGTCGAATGGCCCGCCGCAATCGCCCTGATTGAGTTGTTGCGCATTGATGGAGAAAACCTCGGCGATCGCGCCGTCGTTGGCGATGGAGAAGGAATCGATCTCAACTCCGTTGGTGCCGAACAGATATTTCGGACTGGAGGTAAGGCCCGCTACTTCGCTCGGAAAAGGCGAGCCGGGAACCGTGGTCAGTTTTCCGTTAGGGGAAGCGGCGTAGGCGTCGATCTCGTAGGCATTGCTGCTGGGGCTGCTGGAAACGTATACGAAAGCCACCGGAGACGCGACGCCGGAGCCGTGCAAAGTAACGTCAGTTGGTGAAGACAGGACCTGAGCGGCGGCCAGAACTGAACTGGCCATGGTCACGAGTGCGAACAGCGAAAGAACCCGGAAATGGCGGGACATAAGACAACTGAGCCCCCACTGTTTAAAAATGGCAATCTAAACAGCCGCGCATCAGATGCGGCGGGAGCGCGCGGGGGTTGCGGAGAACGCTCTATTCGATGGAGTGGGAAATACCGAAAGTCCCACCCTCGCCAAAAGACGGCGAGAGTGGGGCACCCGGACGCGCTAAGAAAAACTTCTCCTTCGGCGAGAAGTGGTCGAACATTTGTCAACCGCTTTATCGAGTTTTTTCTCGTTCTTCTGCGGATGTCGCGCGCAAGGCCGTAGCAGGTTCGCTCGCGGCGGATTGCGCGAAAATGAGATGCTGCGAGAGCTAGCGAGGGTAGAGGCTCAATTGAATTTTGCTGTTGATTTGAGCGGAGTCATCCCGAACGCCCGCGTTTTCACCAGCGGGCGGAGGGATCTCCCTGCGAGACGCAGCCTTGGCGAGGAGATCCCTCGCTCCGCCTGAAAAACGGCTGCGCTCGGGATGACGCCGTATCGGGCTGACAATCTCAAGTTGAGCTACTATCCTAGCGAGCATGACGCTTACAGTGGAGTTCGGCGCGGGTTACTCTGAAAACTTCAGAGCCACCTCGCACCGGAGTCGGTGCTGATTCGACCATCTCTAGAGTGGAAATCGGCAACTGCTCCGTAGAGAACAGTAGACGTCTCGTGAAATTCATCTGTTTTTCACACACGCATAAATTATTATGTTTCTAGCGACTACACCCGGGATTTCAGATTCCTCGTTGAATATTTGACTTCGGTAACTCGCTCTGCTCGCCACCAGCAACTAACCTTTCACTGGCGGGTTTGTACCGGCAGGTCACAGTTGAGGAGAAGCATGTTTTCTGTGGGGAAACTACGGCGAGGAATGAGCGTGCTTTTTGCGCTGATGTCGTTCTCCGCCATCCTGGCTCATGGGTCAGCCACCCTGCTCCTCGAAGAGCCTTACGGCAAGCTGGGATTCTTCACCGCGACCGGCCATGCCTCCGTCTATTTGTCAGGTGTATGCGCCGAGACACCGGTAAAGCTGCGCCCGTGCCAGCCCGGCGAATTGGGAGTCGTCATCAGCCGCTATGATGGAGTTGCCCATTATGATTGGCTGGCGATTCCGCTCATTCCTTACTTGTACGCAGTCGAAAAGCCAGAGGATGTTCCGCTTTTCGTCGATGGAAAAGTGGTCAGCTTCCTCCGCGGCCAATATCGAAGACAACATCTGGAGACAACCGTTCCTGACTTGCCCAGCGGCGAAGCTCCGGGCGGCAACTGGTACGAACTGATTGGCACCGCCTACGACCGCACGTCGTATGCTTTCGAGATTGAAACCTCGCCGGAGCGCGACGCGGATTTCATCGCAGCCTACAATGACCGCTCCAATGTCTCCCACTTTCACACGGTCTCGCACAACTGCGCCGATTTCGCCAAAGAAGTGATCAACTTCTATCACCGGAAGGCCCTGCACCGCAGTATCGTAGCCGACGTGGGGATCGCCACCCCGAAGCAGATGGCGAAAACGCTGGTAAAGTTCAGCTCGCGCCATCCGGAGCTGGAGTTCAAACGTTACGTTATTCCACAGGTCCCCGGCAGTGTGGGACGCAGCAGCCCGGTGCACGGCGTGGTGGAGTCGTTTCTGAAATCGAAAAAATACATCGTGCCGAGCGCGATCGCCAGCCCCGTGTTTGCCGGCTGTGTGTTGGCGGTCTATGAGGGTACTGGGACGGGCCGCTTCAACCCTGCGCGGCAGGATCTGGTTTACAACCCGGAGCGCGGGCTGGAGCCGCGCATCGACGAAGAGGACCGGCGCGCTTACCAGACCGAACTGGGTCATCTAATGGCCGAAGATCTAACCTGGATGGAACAGTTCCGGTTGGAGAGAAGTTTGTCTCACGCCCTGAACGCGAGCCAACTCAGCTTCGACGACGATGGCCGCCCTGTGCTTCGTCTAGCTGCGGACAAACAACCGGACACCCTCGGCATCACCGGCGCCAATGTCGTGCCCACGGAAACGAGCATGCGCTTAGCCCAGCAATTGTTGGAAGCGCGGTTGCGGGAAGAGTTACGCAAGGGGAACCCGCCCAGAGTTTCCGAAAGCGATGTAGAGCGCGACTGGAGCCTGCTGCAGCAAACTCTAACCATATCGCCGAGTAACGAACAGGTCGCCGACGAAAATGCCCGCCCGCTGCCGGCTGCCTCCGCCGCTCACTGGAAAAGCGGCGATCAGCCGTAAAGCTCGCGTCAGCTCCCAGATTCCAGCGAAATTCAGCCAACTCTACTGATTCTGCTGGCTCTGCGGAGGCTGTGGCTGATGCGGAAACGGCGTGCCTGGCGCGGGCTGCGGATATCCCGGCTGAACTCCTGGCTGCGCCCCCTGTTGCTGCTGTTGCATCTGACGCTGCTGCATCTCCTGCAAAAGCTGTTGCGGGGTTTTCACGCCCGGCTGGTCGGATTGTTGCTCGGAATCGGCGGAATTCTGATCGGCGGCGTTGTTGTCATCCGAGTTATCTTCGGCGGCCTCGGGTTCTGCAGCCTCGGCCGCTGGTTGCGGCTGTTCCGCGTTGGGGAGATTATTTGCAGCTTGCGCACCTGCAGGGGCGGTTGTATCAGGCCCGGTTTTCGCCACTAGCACAACACGCGTCAGTGCATTTGCATCTTCCGGCGAACCCAGCAGAATGTAGTTGAAGCGCGACCCATTCAGAAGCTCGGACATCACTTCGCGCGCGGGCGCAGGACCGAGCCTGGTTACGACCCGTTCACTAGCCGTGGCCGGCACATCGATATCGGCCGAGGTCTGCTTGCGAACGCTGCGCAGAATGTCGCCTAAAGTCGAATTCGGCGCCACGATGGTCAGCATTCCGTCGGCGTATGTTACTTGCGGCGCGACCGACGGAAGCGAATCCAGCGGCACCTGCGGCACAGGCCCTTGCGTTCCCGAAGGCAGCGGCGGAGGCGGGTCTTTCTTCTTCGTATGAGCGCGATGGGTGGATTGCGTATCCGCCTGCGCCATGATCGGCAAGCACAACATGCCCGCCACGAATAGTGCCGTAATTCTTAATCGCCTGCTCATCCACAACTCCTTATGCCTCAATTCAGGGGAGACGGTAAGAATTTAACAGCAATTCTAACACCTCTACGACTATGAAATTCGCCCATGTCCAAGTGTGAACAACTTCCTACCTTATAGAATGTATTGACTTTAACTTCTTGCAGCGCGAGGTTTGCAATAGCGCCACGCCGTAAGTGCAACTGCTTGCACTGTTGGTAACGCGCGTCGGCGTACAATTTCTTGGACTTAGGGGCTGGGGGACGCGATGAAAGCGGCGGGTTATGGAAATCGTCTTTTCTTGAAACCGTGGTCTGCGGTGCTGGTTTTCATCTCCATCCTTGTTTTTGGATTTACAACCGACCTCGTCGCCGACAATTGCATCACCGCAACCGATATGGAGCCGGCGGCCAAGACCGCGCTGGTCTCAGCCGCCGAGCATTACTTCGATCTACTGGCCAAAGGTGACGCCAACGGACTTCGCCAAGGATCCATTCCCAGCCTGGCCTCGGATTTTTCCGGAATTGAATCGACGGTGAAGGACAATCAGGCAGCTCTGGCCGGAGCAAAAGCCACTCCACGTCCTGAATTTCTGTTGGAAGCGGCGGGCAGCGGTTCCAGCCAGCGCGCCGAATTTTTCTGTGGTGTTTTCGGCAGCAACGGTCAAACCAAAGACAGCGCGATATTCACCCTCGCAAATCTTCCTCCCGGCAAATACGGAGTGGTCATCTTTGACGTGGCTGGCGGTGCCAAGGGGGCGTATACGGTTTCTTTGATCCTGCAGCAGATCGGCAGTGACTGGAAGTTAGGGGGGCTTTACATCAAGTCCAGCCAAACTGGCGGGCACGACCTCGACTGGTTCGTCAATCAGGCTCACCAATTCCAATCCAAAGGACAACTTCACAACGCCTGGCTGTATTACCTCGAAGCCCGCTCGCTGGTTTCGCCGCTGCCCTTCATGAGCACGGCGATCACAGACAAGCTCTACGACGAATCGCAGAAGGCGCTGCCCGCAGATCTCCCCGCCGACGGAAAGACCGTTGACCTCAGCGCAGGAAGCGGCACTTACAAGCTCATGGATCTGTTTCCCGAGGTCGTGGGCAACGATTTGGACTTGATCGTGAAATATCAGGTGCAAAGCATCGCCGACACCAATCAGGGTTACGCCAGCAACGTCGCGGTAATGAAAGCGTTGTTGACGAAGTATCCCGAGCTGCGCGGGGCATTCGCCGGCATCGTAGCCCGCGCGGTAGATTCGAGTGGCCGCGACTACGGAACGCTGCTGGCCATGAAAGACATTAAGTGATTGAGCGATGGCGATTGAGTAATTGGGTAATTGAGTAATCGGGGAATTGAAATTCTAGTATGCTCGCTGGGATCCACTGCTTCCAGGTTTTTCAATTACTCAATTTCTAAATTCCTCAATTACTCAATGGCTAACACCGACCCCATCACTTCGTCGATCCGACACTCCTTCGGCTCTTTGTCGTCACGCAGGCCCAGAAACACCGGCGCGCGCAACTTCGGTCCGGTGCCCGCGATTTTTCCCGATTCCTCCCCGCCCGTCCACTCGCCATACTCAATTTCAGCTACAAGCTCCGGCCGCACCCAATAGACTTTCCGCAGCGCTTCCACTTCGCCGTAAAACGGCTTCTGCTTCGTCTCGCGCTCTTTCAGCATTTCCCAGATCTCGCCAAGAGACTTCTGATCGAATCCGCTGCCCGCCTGTCCAACGTGAATTAAGCGTCCCTGCTTGTCATACAGGCCCAGCACGACCGACCCAAAATGAGCGCGGCTGCCCTCCGGCTCGGTGTACCCGCCGATTACGCATTCCAGTTGATGGCGAATCTTGATCTTCAGCCAGTCGCTGCTGCGCCGCTCCTGATAAGGAGATTCGCGTCTCTTCGCCAGAATTCCTTCAAGCCCCTTCTGCTTGGCGAGCTCAAACAGCGCGATGCCTTCCCGATGGTAGTGATCGGAAAAACGAAGATCATCGCCGGGAACAATGATCTCCGCCAGCTTCTTTTTGCGTTCTTCCAGCGCGACTCTGCGCCAGTCGTATCCATCGAGATAGAGAAGGTCGAATGCGTAATACAAGATCGGCACGTCGGCATGAATTGCGGCGCGCTTGCCGCCGGGACGAAATCCGGTGCGCTGCTGCATCAGGCCGAACGAAGGACGACCCTGTTCGTCGATCGCGACAACTTCGCCATCAAGAATTGCAGTTTTCGCCTTGACGAACCGCGGGAGGTCTTTCAGCTCAGGATAGCGGTGCGTAAGATCGTTTTGATTGCGCGAGACAAGCCGCACTGCGCCGTTTTCGATGAAAGCGACCGCGCGATAGCCGTCCCACTTGATTTCGAACAGCCAGTCATCTCCATCGAAAGGCTTTTCGATGGCTGTGGCTAGCATGGGGTGAATCTCGGTGGGCAAGGGGCGCTTGGTGGGCACCGCTGCAGGCGACGGGGATTGCTTTAACACAGGGGGCACTGGGGACACAGAGGAATTTGGGGTAGATAGTTCAATCGACACCGGCATGGAAGCCTCTTGCCGCCCTCTGTGTTCCTCTGTATCCTCTGTGTTTACTTCTTTAGTTTTTTTTTAGCCGAAGTCTTCTTGCCGTTCTTCCTATCTTCCAGCTTCTTCTCTTCCGCTCGCTTCTTATCGAGCCGAGCCACAGCATCGGCAAGCCACGCGGCTTTCAATTTTCCTCGTCCAGAAGCCGGCCGGCTCTGCCACTCTCTCGCGCCCGCGTCGCCTGCGATCTCCGCAAGGCTGCGCTTGGTCAGCACCGATTCATCGTACTCATCGATGTTGTAACCTTCCTCCGCATACTGATCGTGCTTCTTGATCAGCAGCCATTCGGTTCCCTTGCTTCCCGGCCTTCGGCCTTTTATCTTGACCAGCGCAAAATCGCCATTCAGCTTTTTGCCGTTCAGCCGAAATTTCAAATCGCCTTTCGCCAGCATCGCCGCAGCTTCCGCATCCGTTCCCGGAACATACTTTCCATCGACCGCAACTGGCGATAACGGCTGCCACGTACCCATATCCCAAACCATCACCGTGCCAGCGCCGTAATTGTCCTCCGGAATGATGCCCTCAAAGTCGAAATACGAAACCGGATGATCTTCCACCTGCATCGCCAGCCGCTTATCATTCGGATCGAGCGACGGACCCTTCGGCACCGCCCACGACTTCAGCACGCCTTCCATCTCCAGGCGAAAATCGTAGTGCAGCCGCGTGGCATCGTGCTTCTGCACGACAAAGCGATGCGTCGCCTTCTTCTCGACTTTCCCTTCGGGCTCCGGTGTTTCATCGAAGCGGCGTTTGCGTTTGTATTCTTCCAGCGGCATCACAGACTATTTAACCACGGATAACCCTTCGGCTTAGCTTGATGGTTTCTCTCAGTTTGATGGCACCGATGTAGAGCAGGCTCCTCCTCGCTCGCGTTGGCACGACGGTAGAGGAATCGCTCGCGCAGAACTAACAATGTGCAGATCGGCTTTCGAGCCTACGGGGTGATCTGGTACACGGTACCGTAGCCATAGCGGCTGCCGCCGTAATAGGTTGTTCCATAGAGATTCCCCGAGCTGTCAAGATACAGTCCGGACCCGGGCTCGGAGCCATCGGTGGCACTTTCGAAGGGATGCAGAATGGCTTCCTTCCAGTTCCCCTTGCCCTGAGGGGTAAGTTTGTAAACCACCCCGCAAGAGTTCTGGTTGCAACCGCTCCCGCCTGAGATGGTCGTTCCGTAGACGTTCCCGGCTGCGTCCAGAATCGGAGTTCCAATGGGATAGTAGCCATCGTTTAAGTTGAAGGTGTGGATGATTTTCTCGATCCAAGTGCCGCCTGCACTCGGAAGCAATTCGAAAATGCTGCCGTAAAGCCCCGGCCCATTGTCGCTCGTACCATAAAGGTTCCCGTTCGCATCGAAAACCAATCGCGACGAGGGTGCACCGTTGGTTGCGGCGAAACTGAAAAGAAGAGTAAACGACCATGTGCCGCCTGACTGCGGCGGCGACAGCTCATAGATAGCGCCCGAGCCGCCATTGCCCCCGACGCCTTCAAACGCGGCCCCGTACAGATTACCTTTGCCGTCGAAAATCACCCCCGCCACCGGCATCCCGACTCCATCCGGGGCGGGAAATGAATAGAGCACCGTCTCTTTCCAAGTGCCATTCGATTGCGGGCTGAACTCGAAGACCTCGCCGTTGTACCCGGTCGAATCCAGTTGGGTTGTACCGTATAGGTTTCCCGAGCTGTCCCCGGTGAGGTCGGGGTTTGGCATACCTTCCTTCGGTTTGAACTCATGAATGATGGTTTCAGTCCATGTTCCATTTCCAGACCGGCTCAATTCGAAGATCCATCCTTCGATCAGGTAGCCCTGCAGAACTCCATACAGATTTCCCGAACTATCTAAGGTCAGCGGACCACGAGGGGTCATGGCTTGCGCATCGCAGCCGTTAAACGAGTAAAGCGTCGTCTCGGTCCAACTGCTTCCACTGGGCGAGAGCTCGAATACCGTGCCACAGCCGTGAGTGCCGCCCGAGGCCGTGGTGCCATAGAGGTTTCCGTAGGAATCGGGAGTAAGCGTAGAAAGAGGATTTGCGCCCTCGGTGTTGTTGAATGACAGGATTACTTTCTCGCCAGCCTGCGCCCGACCGGCACTCAGAATAACCACCAGAGCAACAACGATAAACTGCGCAAACGATGAAAGTGCAAAGAATTTTCGGGCCATTGCGATCTCCCTTCCTCAACATATTTCGCAAACAAACGGCCGTTGAATTTTTATGGCGCCGGACTTGCCGATCCCACGCTACGCCTCAGATCTATTGCCGATGCTCCAGCCGCCAGCGTTCCCAAGCTCGCGGGAGCCGCCGCCTTCTGCGTTTGGTCGGCGCTTCCACTCGTCTGCCCGGTGACGATCGGAGTGTTCGGGGTGCTTTCATACGCGTAGCCGTAGATACTGGGGAGTTTCACCCCATTCGGGAATGGAAACTTGATCCGCGCCCAACCGTAGTGAACTTTCCCATTGATCAGGAACTTTAGTCCGACATAGGCGTATTCGACCTTCTGCCACGAGCCCGAGCTTCTGGAACCGCCTATATGAGAGGATTTGAACCTCATGTAAAGTCCGCCTTCGCCAAACTTTTCCTGAGGTCCGATGGTTACTCCGGCTGGTATGGCCGACGCTGTCACAGTTGGTTGACCCTGGACAGCTTGATTGCCTTTGACGGCAGGATCCACCTTCAACAGGAATTTTCGCCGGGTGGTGGTGGCGGAAAAGGTGGTGGAGTGAAAACCCAGCGTTGACGACATGAGGAAGGTGAAATCGGGCGCGCCATGGTTGGTCAGATCGAGTTGCGTCAGTGCAGGCCCTTTGTTTGCCTGGGCAACTGTCATGGGCGTGTTGGATGGCGTGTAAATGATTTCGGCATCAGCGGGCGCGGTGGAAAAAATTACGGCGCCCGCGGCCGCCGCATACGCCAGAAGATTTTTTTCTATGTCAATTGTCAGCCTTCTTGCCTGTCTCCTTTTGCTTGCGCTCATGGGATCACCTCACTTCAAACTAGGCTGGGTGGACGAGTACGTCCGCCCAGCCATGGTTCGGCTATTTCGAACTGCGCTTGGCTGCCTTCGATGGCGGCACTACGCCTTTTTCTGGCTGCTCCTTCTCGATCGGGTCGGAGAGATGGTGCAGCGGCTTGTCGTTCTTCGAAGATAGCTGCGGTCCGTGCGCGGCTACCGTCAATCCTTGCGCGGTGAACATGGCTTCGTCAAATGTGCTGCCGGATTTCGCCGTGGCCACGGCAAACACGCCGTGAGGCACGCCGTTGGTGAAGGCCGTCGCGATGTAGTCGCCCACCATCAGGCCGTTCTGCGAATTCGGCAGCCAAGTCAGTTGCATGGGGCCGGCTAGCTTGATCGGATTGTTCCAAGTTGTACCAGCATTGGCCGAAGAAATATAACCGACATATAACCGGCAGCTAGCTTGCGTGCAGTCGCTCTTCGGATAGAAGTAGTAATGAACTGCGATGTGAGCGCCTGCGCCGGAAGTCGTGGGATCGATGCCGATACCAGGGATGAAATGATCGACCGTGCTGGTGACGGGATCGATGGGAATGCGGGTGACGGCTGACCAGTGAACGCCATCGGCGGACGTGCTGTAAACCAGGTCGTTGGTAGAGCAACTCGCGCGGAACCGGCAATCTTCCCAGACCACATATACGGTGCCTGCGCCATCGACCGCGGCCGAGGGTAGCGGACCGCTGCGGATTCCGCCGTCATCGGTGTGACTTTGAATGTTCGAAACCGTTACCGGGGCGGTCCAGGTTGAGCCGCCGTTAATCGAACTGAAGGCCGAGATGCCATTGGTTTCGATGGGAACGACAACATTTCCGTTGGGCTGCACGAGCGGCTGCCCGCCAATGCCGAAGGACTTATTGGCGGTGGGCGTAGCCGGACCCCAGGTGGTTCCACCGTCGCTTGAAGTGCTCATGAAGATTTCGTCGCCGTTGTCGGGATTGTCCCACTCCACGTAGCAATTTCCGTAGAACGGGCTGGTCGAATAGCTGTCGCAGACGAT